>Ga0315906_10000599_pt1 | contig 57645 bp, 35 predicted proteins | sample LakEriMetagenome_4_FD_203526 | JGI IMG/M metagenome (GOLD analysis project Ga0315906, IMG submission 203526) | Freshwater fungal communities from buoy surface, Lake Erie, Ohio, United States - Buoy 2 MA122 | ecosystem: Environmental > Aquatic > Freshwater > Lake > Lake biofilm | place: USA...
GCACGGCGGTCGTGATCGATCAGGTGTTCGACGCGGCCGGCCGCGAGATCTGGTCGCGGGACGGCGACGGGTTCCTCCGCTACACGCAGTACGACGCCCAGACCGGCGCCGTCGTGAAGAGCATCGTGGACGTAGACACATCCCGCACGAGCGACTTCGACGCGCAAAGTCTGCCCTCTGGCTGGGCCACGCCCGCCGGCGGCGGGCTCCACCTCGTGACGACCCACGAAGTGGACCGCCTCGGCCGGATCACCAAGGCCACCGACCCCAACGGCAACATCACGTTCACCGTCTACGACGACGTCAACCACTCCACCCGCACCTACGTCGGCTGGAACACGGCCACGCTCGCCCCGACTGGCCCGATCACGGTCTCGCGCCGCGATCTCTCGGGCACCTACACCGAGAGTCTCACGTACTCGGCCGTGCCCACGGTAAACGCCCAGGGCCGCCCGACCGGCACCGAGCCGATCACGAACATGCAATCGCTCACGCGGTCGCTTATGAACGCAGCCGGCCAGGTGATCGCGGTGGACCGCTACACGAATCTCTCAGGAGTCACCTACTCGACCGCCACCACCACCCTCGGCCTCGAGGGCGCCAACTACCTCCGCACCCGCTACGCCTACAACGACCAAGGCCAGGTGGAGCGTGTCCAAAACCCCGCCGGCACGATCACGATCTCCACGTTCGACGGCCTCGGCCGGCTGACGGGCACGTACGTCGGCACCGACGACTCGACGACCAACGGCTTCAAGTGGAAGCCGTCCAATGCCGCCCCGACGTCCAACATGGTCCAAGTCGCCGCCTACGAATACGACAATGGCGGCGTGGGCAACGGCAACCTCACGAAGTCCACGCAGTTCCCTGGGGGCGGCGCCTCCCCGCGTGTCGTCCAAAACGCCTATGATTGGCGTAACCGCCTCGTCGCCACGAAGACCGGCGCGACAGGCACCCTTGCCACGGAAGACCCGTCCGTGAACCGTCCGCTCTCGTTCACCGACTACGACAACCTCGGCCGCGTGACGGGCCGGAGCGTGTTCGACGGCGACGGCATCCAGGTGATCGACGCCAACGCCGACGGCGTGCCCGACAAGCCGGCCGCGGCGCTCCTCCGCAGTTCGCAGGTCTCGCTTTACGACGCGCAGGACCGCGTGTATCGCACGCAGGAACTGTTCGTGGATCAGACCACGGGCGCGGTCGGCACCCCGCAACTCACGACGAACCTCTTCTACGATCGCCGCGGCAACGTGGCGGCGACGTTCGCCCCGAACGCCCCCGTGATGCAAAGCCGCTACGACGGCGCCGGCCGACTCACCACAAGTTTTACGCTTGGCAACGTGCCGAGTGCCAACTGGGCCAATGCTACCTCGATTGCTGCGTCGCTAATTTTGGAACAAACCGAATACACCTACGACGCCGGCAGCAACGTGATCCTCACGACGAATCGCCAGCGGTTCCACGACGCCTCGACGTCGCTCTTCGGCTCCCTCGGCACACCCACCAGCGGCATCCCTGCCCGCGTCTCCTTCGCGGCCAGCTACTACGACGCGGCCGACCGGCTCACGGCCTCGGTCAACGTCGGCACCAACGGCGGCGTTTCATACGTCCGGCCCGGCACCGCCCCGGCCGCCTCCGACACGGCGCTCGTCACGACCTACACCTACGACGCCGCCGGTCGCGTGCAAGACGTGACGGATCCCAAGGGCATCGTCGCCCGCACGCTCTACGACGCCCTCGGCCGCACGACGGCGACAATCGCGAACTTCACCGGCGCCGCCCCCGGCCCCCAAACCGACGTCACCACACGCTTCACATTCGACTCCGCCGGCCGCCTCGCGTCGCGGACGGCCGTGCAACCCGCCGGCACGCCTTCCCAGGTGACGGGCTACGTCTACGGCGTCTCACCCGCCACGGGCAGCACGATCGCGTCCAACGATCTGATGGCCGAGACGCGTTATCCCGATCCGGTCACCGGCCTCCCGTCCGCCACCGAGCGCGACGTCTACACGTCAAACGCCCTCGGTGAGCGCACGAGCTTCACCGACCGCGCGGGCACGACCCACACCTACGCCTACGACGTCACCGGCCGCCAGACGGCCGACGCGATCACTGCGGTCGGCACGAATGTCAGCGCCACCGTCCGCCGCATCGAATCGGCGTATGACGTCCTCGGCCGCGTCACGGGCGTCACGTCCTTCGACGCGCCCGTCGGCGGCACCGCCGTCAATCAAGTCACCCGCGCCTACAACGGCTTCGGCCAACTCACCAGCGAGTGGCAAAGCCACACGGGCCTCGTGGCCCCGGCCACGACGCCGCGAGTGCAATACGCCTACTCGCAGGGCAGCGGCGGCAACCACAGCCGGCTGACGCGGGTCACGTATCCCGACGGCTATCAGCTCAACTACAGTTACAGCGGCATCGACGCGGCCGTCAGTCGCCCCACCAGCCTCTCGGGCCAGAGTGCCGGCTCCACCGCCGCCAACACGCTCGAAGCCTTCAAGTATCTGGGCGCCGGCACCGTGATCGAGCGGTCGCGACCGGAAGTCAACGTCACGCTCTCGATGGTGAATCTTGCAGGCGCCACCGCCGACGCCGGCGACAAGTACACCGGCCTCGACCGCTTCGGCCGCGTGGTCGACCAGCGCTGGACGCAGGGCACGACGGCCACAAGCCCGGTCCTCGACCGCTACGGCTACACCTACGACCGCAACTCCAACCGGCTCACCCGCTCAAATGCCCTTGCCGCCGCGTTCAGCGAGACGTACGCCTACGACGCCCTGAACCAGCTGCAGTCGTTCAACCGCACCGGCGGCACGACCACGAGCCAGCAGTGGCAGTTCGACGCCCTGGGCAACTGGACGACGGTGACGACCAACGGCGTCGCCCAGGCCCGCACCGCCAACGCCCAAAACGAGCTCACCCAGGTCGGCAGCTCATCGCTTGCGTACAGCACGACCGGCAACCTCACCACCGACGCCGAGGGCCGGACGCTCGCCTACGACGCCTGGAACCGCCTCGTCTCGGTCAAGAACGCCGCCGGCACCGAAGTCGCCCGCTACGAGTACGACGGCCTCAACCGCCGGATTGTCGAGCAGGTCGGCACGGTTGCATCCCCGGCTGCCGCGACCGCCGCGATCCGCGACGTCTACTACTCGCAAGACTGGCAAGCCCTCGAAGAGCGCGTCCGCACGAGCCCGAGCCAGGTCGCGACCAACGCCGACACCCGCTTCATCTGGAGCCCGGTCTATGTAGACGCGATGGTCGCGAGAGACCGCAACGCCGACGGGAACGCCACCACCGGCACCGGCGGCCTGGAGCAGCGGGTCTATGCGCTCCAAGACGCCAACTGGAACACGACCGCGATCATCGCGGCCACGGGCGTCCCCGGCGTCTCGGCCGCCGCCGTGATCAACCGCTTCGCGTACACGCCCTACGGCGAAGTGCAGATGCTCGCAGCCTCATGGGCGACACCGCCCGCCGGCTCCACCCCAGCCGTCCCGTGGGCTCACCTCTTCCAGGGCCTCGAGTTCACCGACGTGACGGGCCTCGCGTACGTCCGCCACCGCGACTACTCGGCGAGCCTCGGGCGGTTCATCGAGCTCGACCCGATCGGGTTCAGTGCGGGGGATAACAACTGGTATAGGTTCGTCGCCAACGGGCCGACAGGGAAGGTGGATCCAAGTGGGCTGGAGAGTTGGATACCCGGTCCGACCGTTGGCGGCGTAACATACCCTTGGATTCCGCCGGGCACTTATCTTCCGGGTCATTCTAATAGTACACCTCAAGGCAGAAAATGGCATCAAGACAATCTTCGTTTGGTGCCCGTACGTCCCGAGCCTGTTGATCCCGGAGTGAAGAACTGCGCATTTTCCGACGGATTTCTGAGACACTGCATTAATAGTTGCATATTGATGCACCAGATTGGAAACGAGAATATCATTCAGGCTGGTGCGCAATGGTGGGGAGGTGACCGACCGGGTGACAAGGGGCGAGACCCCGGGGATATTGTTTCAAATCAAGTTGGCATTGACCTGGCCAAGCGGCACGGCCCAGCTGTGTCTTGCTTCACATTATGCATAGGTCACTTTGAACGGGAGGTCGAGCAGAAGTGCTGCCGAGGCAAGCCTTGGTCAAAGAAGACTGACTCGAAATGTTGCAAATAAGGAGTCGTATGGCACGCGCCAATCGTTTCCTCGAGGTTGGGATAGCTTTGATGGTTTCTGGTGTGTGGCTGTTAGTGTGGAAAGTTGATGCAGATCGCAACTGCAGTCTTCGACGAAGCGCCTTTGACCATCCAACAATTGGCATCCTATCCGTGATTGAGAGGCAGATTGAATTGGGAGAGTACAAGGAAGCTAGGCGTAAGGTAGGCTTGCTGAAGAGTTGTATCGAGTCTTCGTTTCTTGATCCTTCGATTACGCCTGAGCGCGAATACCGCACTATCATTGATTCCGAACAGCATGCAGTGTGCGAAAAGCCGGAAAAGGACAGGCATAATCCTTGACAAAAGCCGCAAAAAGCCGCAAAAAGCCGCAAAAAGCCGCAAAAAGCCGGAAAAAGCGGAAAGCGGAAAAGGACAGGCATAATCCTTGACGACCGGCCGCGGGAGCCGTAGGACACGGGCGTTCAGTACTCCCCAAGTCCTGCAGGAGCCCCCGCGATGACGATGCCCAGGCGGCAACTGGTGGACGTCGCGGTCACGCGCTACTACCACTGCATTTCCCGCTGCGTCAGGCGGGCCTTCCTCTGTGGCGCGGTCGTCACGCACCGCAAGGCCTGATCGCAACGCTCCGGGCTTTCGACGGGCTGGTTGCTGCTCAGTAGGTGTCAATCTCGTCCGCCGCCACACCAAGCGTTTTGGCGATCATCCGGCGGGTGTTGTCCCGAACGTGAGTAACCTTGCCCTGTTCGATTCGCCCGATCGTCTTTGCGGACAGCGTTCCGAAGTCTTCTCTGCGGAGCCCTCGTTGTTTCCGAAGGCGTCGTAGCGATGCGCCGAACGACTTTTCCGCCGCGATCCTCGCTTTCGACTGAACCCGGCGATACCGTTGGTCAAACTCGTAGAGGATGGCATCCGCAGCGGCCTCATACTCGCCAAACCTGACCGTATGGCCATAATCCCGAATCGAGAATCTGGCGAAGTCGGGCTTTGTGCCGTCGCCTGCTGGCCTGAACGCGCTCAAAGGAACAGTCAGCGAACCGAGATTTCCACGCCACAGCGTGACCGTGCCGCCCTGTCGATTGACGCTGCCGCCAATGAAGAGGTTTTCCCGGTTTGGGGCGCTCAATACTTCCCCCAATTGTTCCGGAGGCAGAAAGCCGTTGTCGAGGCTGAAAATCACCTCTCGAAAACAACTGCTGAGAGCAGGGAGCGTTTCGATATCCGGGCGATGCAGGAGCACCATTCGCCCGAGCGACGGCGAATGCCAATCGACTGCCCGGAGAACGGATGCGGTCAAGTTCCGTTCGAAGCTCAGCCAAAGGGTGTCTCGCGATGCGTGCGCAACGGCATCGCGAATTCGCGTGGGCGACGAGGCACTCTCGGCATTGATTCGCGTAAACCATTTTGCCCGGCTCGTGCCTCGGTCGAGCAGAATGGTCTTCTTCGGGCTGGTGAGCACTGTGGCCATGGCTTAGTCCTCGTCCGCTGCTACCGGATTCTCCGGATACATTTCATCCCACGCTTCGATGGCCCATTTCCAGTTGGTCGGCTTGCGAAGAATCCGCAAGAGCTCGTCTGGGACTTCGGAGGGATCCGGAGTCGCGTCCATCATGTTGCCGGTCCGCAGATTCAATCGCCACTTGTCGGTTCCCCTGAGAATCGAGACGTGTGGGGGCCCGCGGGTTTCTTTGTCTTGTATCTTCACCTTCCATCTGGCTCGCTTTAGTTGGGTCGGCAGTGAGAGATCTCTCGCCACAACAGACCGTGTCGACGGCGTTCTCGAACGAAGGTTTTAGGTGGACCGACACAGTCCAGAATATGTCCTGTTTCGGCACAATGCAATACGGGACATTACGAACAGGCGAAAATACCGAAAACGGAACGGTCGAATCCCGCCGCGCCACGGCCGCGGGGCTCAACCTCGCCACGGCCGCGAACTCGGCCGTCGCCCCGTTCGCGACCGATTTTTTCGCGTACGACGCCCAAAACCGCGTCATCCGCCACGACGTCCAGGGCGCCGGCTGCTCTTCCTGCACCGGCGCCGGCGGCATCGGCATGCCAACCGGAAAAGGACAGGCATAATCCTTGACGTCCCGAACAATGCGAAGACGAACCGCGATCGTCTCCCATTCGACCGCCGCGTGAAAACAACCGGAAAAGGACAGGCATAATCCTTGACGACCGGCTGCGGGAGCAGTAGGATACGGGCGTCCAGTACACCCGAATCCTGCAGGAGCCCCCGCGATGACGATGCCCAGGCGGCAACTCGTGGACGTAGGGCCGGGATGCTTGCCGTCGCCGCGACCGCCGTCACGCTCGAAGCCTTCAAGTACCTCGGCGCCGGCACCCCGAAAGCCGCATAAGGACAGGCATAATCCGTGACGGAAAGCCGCATAAGGACAGGCATAATCCGTGACGCGTGGTGCTGGCCGTCGAGGCGGCGGGCCGGCGGCTGCTGCTCACGGGTGATCTCGAGGGGCCGGCCCTGGCCGCGTTCGTGGCGGCGGAGCCTGGTTCGTGTGACGTGCTCGTGGCCTCGCATCACGGCACCCGCACCAGCCTGCCGGCCGACATCGCGCGGGCGACGAGCCCGGGCCTCGTGCTCGTCAGCGGCGTCGGCGGCCCGTCCTGGCCGGAGGTGAGCGCTGCCTACCGCGCGGCTGCGGGGGCTGCGACCTTGTTGAAGACGGGGGGCGAGGGGGCGATCGCGGTCGCGCTGACGGCAGCGCAGGTGGACGTGTCGCGCTACTCCGCCGGCCGCTGGCGGAAACTGCCCGCACTGGAGCGCGGGTCTCCGCCCATCGAATCCGCTCTCCTGCAACACCGGTCTCCGACCGTCGTGCCTCGTCCTCTGGAGCGGCGGTCTCTGACCGTCGAAATCCGGCCTGCGGTTCCACGCCCCGCATTCGCAAGCCTGGAGGCTTGCGCCACGGGAGCGGCCACGCCGGCGCCGCTGCCGGGAAGCCCGAATCATCAGATGAGGGAATCCGCGTCGCTCTACCGGAGGGCATCCGCATTCCCTCGGCTCACGCCTCGGGCTTCAAGGGCAGGGGAACAAAACCACGACCAACGATGACTTGCTCCCCTGGAGCAACATGCTAGAGCAACATGCTAGAGGACAGGCATAATCCCTCTTAAATCCGGCCTGCGGTTCCACGCCCCGCATTCGCAAGCCCGGAGGCTTGCGCCACGGGAGCGGCCACGCCGGCGCCGCTGCCGGGAAGCCCGAATCGTCAGATGGCGGGGGCAAAGCGGGGCATACGGTCGCGTGGCGGTCCCCGTCTAACCACGCCGCCCACCCTGGAGAACGCACATGCTCGTCGAGGCACCAGCGCGCATCCTCGGCATGAGGCCGTCGATGGCATAGATGACCAGCGCCGCCCAGACGAGCATGAACCCGACGAGCTTGCCGGCGTCAAAAGGCTCGCCGTAGACGAACAGGCCGAGCATGAATTGGATCGAGGGCCCGATGTACTGCATGAGTCCGATGGCGGAGAGCGGGATTCGCCGCGCCGCCGCCGCGAAACAAAGCAACGGCACCGCGGTGATCACACCGGAGAGTGCGATCAAGGCGTCGTCCCGCCCGCCCAGGCTGCCGAACGCACCGCGGCCGGCAACGTGCTCCACGCCGAGGAACGCCGCGGCGGGCCCGAGCAGGAGCAGCGTCTCGACCGTCAGAGAAGAGACGGCGCCGAGCGCCGTCCGCTTCTTCGCCAGACCGTACAGGCAGAACGTGACGGCGAGGTACAGGGCGATCCAGGGGAAATGCTGGTACTGGGCGGCAAGCCACGCGACACCCGTCGCGGCGACGGCGACGGCGAACCACTGCCCGGGCCGCAGTCGCTCCCCGAGCAGGCATACGCCGAGGAGCACGCTGAGGAGCGGGTTGAGAAAATACCCGAGGCTGCTCTCGATCATCCGTCCGTGGGTCACGGCCCACACGAACCCCAGCCAGTTGGCCGAGACGAAGGCCGCCGCGATCCCCTGCCGCACGAGCACACGGGGCGTCTTGAATGCCGCACGGATGCTCCCCGCCACGCCGGTCATCCAGGCGAGCGGCAGCAGGACGACGATCGACCAGATCACGCGATGCGCCACCAGCTGCGTGGCAGGCACGGCACCGAGGTGCTTCCAGTAGATCGGAAGCACGCCCCAGAGAATGAAGGCCGCCGCGGAATAGAAGTAACCGCTGTTCACTGCTGGGCGTCACGACGCTTGCCGAGACTCCTCCAACCTCGAGGCATCCATGCGCGGCCAGCGGGCGTGGCTGTCTTCCTTGCGCAGGCCGCCGATGGGCATGTCGGTAATGAGACGGGCGTCACTCGCACATCTCGCCCCGTAGTGTAACCAGTCTGCCAGCTGCTCACGCCCGGGAAGCCATGGCGAAAACGACCGTTCTGGCGAAAACGACCGTTCCGTCGGCCGGGGCAAGCGCGATCTGCAAGTGACGCCCGATTCAGAAGGAAGACGTCGCAGTCCCGCCTGTCGAGACGCTCGAACTCCCCCCCGAACCCGACGGCAGCGCGACCGACGACTTCGTGATCCCGGAGTGGCTGGAAGAGCGTGAGAACCAGAAGCGGTTCCGGTAAACCCCAGTCGGACGAGCGGCCGCCGAAGCCGCATCATCGTTCTGGAGAAAGCGTCGTTGGGCAGGGCCTACATCGTGCGGGCGAGCGCGCCGCCGTCAACGACGAGGACGGAACCCGTGATGAAACTCCCGGCGTCGCTGGCCAGCAGCAGCACGGGGCCCATCAGTTCCGACGTCTCGCCCCAGCGGAGCAACGCCGTTCGCTGACTCACCGCCTCGATCTTCTCGGGTGTGAACACCCTCCGCGGCAGGTCGGTCAGAAACGGGCCGGGGGCGATGCAGTTGACCGTGATGCCGTAGGGCCCCACGTCCAGGGCTGCCGCCTTCGCCATCCCGATCAGCCCCGCCTTCGTGGCCGAATAGACGCTGCGGCCCGCGTGCGACGCCAACCCCATGATCGACGAGATGTGGATCACGCGGCCCCAGCGCCGCTCCTTCATGCCCGGGATCACGGCCCGCGACAGGGCCATGTACGACGAAAGATTGAGCTCCAGGATCCGGTCCCAGGTGTCGTCGCTGACCTCGTCGATCGGCTGGGGATCGTTGGTGCCGGCGTTGTTGACGAGGATGTCGACCTTGCCGAGCGCGGCGACCGCGGCCGAGGCCAACCGCCGCGACTCGTCTCTGTCCGACAGATCGGCCACGACATACGCCGCCGTCGATCCGGTGTCGCGGCTGATCACGGCGCACGACTCGCGCAACTGGCTTTCGTCGCGGCCGGCCAGGCAGACCGCCGCCCCCTGGCTGGCGAGGGCCTTCGCCATCGCGAACCCCAGCCCCTTGCTGCCACCAGTGACCAGCGCGGCCCGCCCGCTGAGACCGAACAGGTCGATCGGCCGGCCGGACGGCGTCGGTGCCGTGCCGGGAGTTGAAATGGAGTTCATTCGATGTTGGCTCCGTCGCCGGGGACGTTCGCTGAGACGCGGCTCCCGGGCGGGAGCCGATGCTGGGGAATCACGGGCGGCAGGATCACAGCTCCCGCGGCTCACGGCGGCCGCGGTCGACCAGCCGCGCGGTGGTCACAGCGGCCGCACGATCGATTGCGGTCGCCAATAGTCGAAGAGCGTCTCCGGCGAGTTGACGCCGCCGCCCATCCCGCTCTTGTTGACGCCGCCGTACGGCACGCCCTTCGGAAAGACGTTGTGGGCGTTGATCCAGCTGTTGCCGGCCACCATCGACTCGGCCACGCGGGCCGCCCGCCCGAGGTCGGTCGTCCAGACACTGTTGGCGAGCCCGTAGTCGGTGTCGTTGGCCATCGCCACCGCCTCGTCCTCGGTCGTGAACGTGGCCAGGTAGGCGACCGGTCCGAAGATCTCCTCGCGGGCCGCGACGTTGTCGAGCGAGCCCGAGAGCAGCGCCGGCTTGACGTAGAAGCCGTCACGGCCGGGCACGTCGGCCACCCCGCCCGGCAGGATGGCCTCCGCCCCTTCGCGAACGCCGCGCTCGAGGTAACCGAGCACCCGCTTCCGCTGCTTCTCGCTCACCACCGGGCCCATGCCGGAGCCCTGGTCCAACTGGTAGCCGATCGCCACGGATTGCATCCGCCCGACACATTCGTCGATGAACTTCTTGGCGATCGACGTGTGCACGAGCCAGCGGGTGGCGTCGCAGCAGACCTGGCCCGAGTGGAACGTGATCGCCCCCACGAGCTTCTCGGCGGTCGCGGACACGTCGACGTCGTCGAAGACGACCGCCGCCCCCTTGCCGCCCAGCTCCAGCTTGACGGGCACCAGATTCCGTCCGCACGCCTCCGCCACCAGCCGCCCGACCTCGGGCGAACCGGTGAACGACATCCGCTTGAGCCCGGGATGGGCCGACAGCGCGGCGCCGGCCTCGGCGCCGGTTCCAGGCACCACGTTGATCACGCCGTCGGGGATGCCGGCCTCGCGGGCAAGCTGGCCGAGATAGATCGCGGACAACGGGGTGTCCTCCGCCGGCTTCACGACCACGGTGTTGCCGGCCGCGAGTGCCGGGGCGATGCCCCAGCCGATGAGCACGAACGGAAAGTTCCAGGGGACGATGAAGCCGCACGGCCCCCAAGGGTTGCGAATGGTCCAGGCGTCGTGCTGGGCCACGGCCAGCGGGTGGCGGCGCTGGATGTGCAGGGCCATGTCGGCGAAATAGCGGATGGATTCGATGAACAACTGCACGTCGCCCATTGCGTGGGCGAGGATCTTGCCGGCATCCAAGGCCTCGATGTGGCCGATGATCGGCTTGTGCTTTTCGACCGCGTCGGCCAGCCGATGCAGCAGTCGGCCGCGGTCGGTCGGGCTCATCTGTGCCCAACCCGACTTCCGGAAGGAGTCGGCCGCCGCCTTGACGGCCATGTCGACGTCGGCGGCCGAGAGCGCGCTGAACTCGGCGAGTGGCGTGCCGGTGCCCGGGTCGCGGGTGATCATCGTGGCCCCGGTCGAAGACGGTGTGTCGCGGCCGCCGATCACGCCCGGCAGCGGATTCGTGTTGAGAAACCTGACCACTTCGGGGGGCAGCGAGGGTGGCAGGCACGCCCCGGCCGCGGTCGGGTTCATGGTTTTGGTCATGTCACGAGTCCTCACGGGGTGGGATTGATGAACAGCATCGCGAACCGGTGCAAACACCTTCGAATTAGAGATTGAGTCACATGGTTTTGCAATCGGTTGCTCGATGCTGCCGGCGGGGCGACGGCTTGTTGGCCCCCTTGGCCATGGCTATGGTAGCGGACTGCGGACCCCCCTTCCCCTCCGAAGATCACCGCCACGCATGCCCGCTGCCGCCCCAGCCGCCGCCAGCCGCACCGCGCCGATCCGCGGCATCCTCACACCCCATGTTGTGCCGCTCGACGGCCATGGCAGGATCAACGAGGCCGAGCTGCGACGCTACGTCGATTGGCTTATCGCCCAGGGCGTCCACGGGCTGTATCCAAACGGCTCGACCGGCGAGTTCACCCGGTTTTCCGTCGAGGAGCGGCGGCGGATCATCAAGATCGTCTGCGAACAGGCCGCCGGTCGGGTGCCCGTCCTCGCCGGCGCCGCCGAGGCCGACGTCCGCGCGACGATCGCGGCCTGCGAGGCCTACCACGACTACGGCGCCCGGGCCGTCGCCATCGTGTCGCCGTTTTACTACCGGCTGTCTCCGGCGAGCGTCTACGCCTACTTTCGCGAGATCGCGGTCAACAGCCCGATTGACGTCACCCTCTACAACATCCCGATGTTCGCCAGCCCCATCGACCTCCCCACGATTCGCCGGCTGGCGGAGCTGGAGCGGATCGTGGGCATCAAGGATTCCTCCGGGGACCTGCCGCAGATGATGCGGATGATCCAGGCGATCCGTCCCCTGCGGCCCGACTTCGCATTCCTCACCGGGTGGGAGCTGGTGCTCGTGCCCATGCTCCTGGCGGGCTGCGACGGGGGCACCCATGCCTCCAGCGGCGTCGTGCCGGAATTGACGAAGCAGATCTATGACCTGACCCTGGCCGGCAACGTCACCGAAGCCTTCCGGCTCCAGTACCGTCTGCTCGACCTCTTCGATCCGATCTTCGCGGCCGGCGATTTTCCCGAAGGCTTCCGGCTGGCGGCCGGCCTGCGCGGCTTCGAGTTCGGCCCCGGACGCCAGCCGCTGCTGCCCGAGCAGCGCGAGAAGCTGGAGGCCGCCGGGCGGGAGATCGGCCGCCAACTGGCCGCAGCGGGTTATTCCGGGCCGCGAACTGGGTGAAGACGAAGGCAGGGATCTGCCTGCGGCATCCGCATCGATCCCCCGACTGATCTTGCGAGGGGACGGCCGCACGATACCATGGCCCGCTGCCACTTCGGGATCGCAATGCCGCGAGGGACTCCATGCACAAGGTCGTGATCACCGACTTCATCGCCGACGAACTGGCGCCCGAGCGCGAGGCATTGGCCGGCCTGGCCAGCGTCGAGGCCTTCGACGCCCACCACGAGGACCAGTTCGTGGGCCGGATCGAGGACGCCGCGGCGATCATGATGTACCACAACATCCGTCTCACCCGGCGGACGATCGAGCGGCTCACCCAGTGCCGATTGATCGTGCGGTGTGGTGTCGGCTTCGACAACGTCGATCATGCCTTCGCCCGCGAGCGGGGCATCGCGGTCGCCAACGTGCCCGACTACGGCACGGAAGAGGTGGCCGACTCGGCGGTGGGCATGATGCTGGCGCTGACCCGCGGGATTCACCAGTTCAACACGCGGCTCCGCGACCGGCCCGATCCCTGGATGTATCACGTCTTCGCGCCGCTCCATCGCCTGCGGGGACGGACCTTCGCGATCGTGGGCCTGGGGCGGATCGGCATCGCCACGGCCCTGCGGGCCAAGGCTCTCGGGATGGACGTGGCCTTCTACGACCCCTACCGGCAGGACGGCTTCGACAAGGCGATCGGCATCCGGCGAGTCGAGTCGCTCGAGGAACTCTTCCGGCAGGCGCACGTGCTCAGCCTCCACTGTCCGCTCACGGTCGAGACACGGCACCTGGTCAACGCCGACTCGCTGGAGTGGCTGCCGCGGGGTGCGTACCTCGTGAACACCGCCCGGGGCGGCGTGGTTGATACCGCGGCGGTACCGGCGGCACTCGCCTCGGGGCGGCTGGCCGGGGCCGCCATCGACGTCCTCGTGCAGGAACCGCCGCCGGCCGACGACCCCCTGCTCGTCGCCTGGCGGGACCGCAGCCATCCGGCCTTCGAGCGGTTGATCGTGAACCCGCACGCGGCCTTCTATTCCGAGGAGGGGCTGCTCGACATGCGGGTGAAGGGGAGCGAGGCCTGCCGGCGGGTGCTCCTCGGCCAGCCTCTGCGGAACGTCGTCAACTGACCGCCTCGCGCCGCGGTGCCAGCCCGGCCGGACGCGTGATCAGGGCCTCCGTTGGGGCGTCATGAGCCTGCCCAACGTCCCCCACCACTTGCGAAGTCGCGGTCAGGTTAATTGCCCGAGCGGCCCGGTGCTGTCGCCGAACCGCGGCGTCTGCACGCCCGCCTGCTGGAGCATGGCAAGGTACAGGTTGGCAATCGGGGTCTTGGCGGGATAGACGCGGTGGCAGCCGTGGCGCAACGAGCCATTCCCGCGTCCCGCGAGGAGCACCGGTAGGTCATCATAATTGTGGTCGTTGCCACTGCCGATGCTGCAGCCGAACATCACCTGCGACCGGTCGAACAGGCTGTGTTCGCCTTCACGGGTGTTCTTGAGCCGGTCGAGCAGGTAGGCGAAGAAGCTGATGTGGTAGCCGCCGACGGCCTTGTAATCGGCCACCCGCTGTTCGCTGGAACCATAGTGGGAAATCTCGTGGTGGCCGCCGCGGACTTTGATTTCCGGATAAGACCGTCCGCTGAGGTCATTTCCCAGCATCAGGCTGCCGACGCGGATCGAATCCGTCGCCAGCGCGGCGACGAGCAGGTCGATCATGAGGCGGGTGTGTTCGGCGAAACTGGCAGGCACGAGCGGCAAGGAGCCGTTGTTCGTGAGCGATGCGTCCGGGACGGGCGGGGCCTGCTCGTAGGATTGCACGCGGCGTTCGATGTCGCGGACGCTTTCGAGGTACTGGTCGACCTTGAGGCGATCGGCCGCGCCCACGCTCTGGCTCAATTTGCGGGCCTCGTTGCGCACGAAATCGAGGATGCTGCGCCGCCGGCGGACTTCGTTCTCACGGGCCGCCCCCGCGTCCACAAACAGCCGCTCGAAGACGCTCCGCGGACTGATGTCGCGGCTGAGCGGCGTGGTCGGCGTCCGCCAGGAAATCTGCGAAATGTAGGCGCAATGGTATGCGTTGTCACAGTTCCCGGTGCCGGTCGGCGTTTCGACGCTCAGCTCGAGCGACGGGAGTCGCGTCTGCGTGCCGAGTTCCCGGGCGATGACCTGGTCGACGGAAATGCCTGACTTCACATCGCTGCCTATCGTCGGGCGGGGCGAGCTGCAGGTGAGGAAGCAACCCGAACCCGGTGCGTGCCCCGCACGGCCAGTCCTTTCGCGATACGCCTCCATGTTGGCGAGGTGCGTCAGGACGCTGACATCGCCGCGATGGGGTTCGAGCGAGCGAAGAATTTCGGGGAGTTCCTCCAGGGGGCCTTCGGCCGCGGGAGTCCACGCAGGCATGTACATGCCGTTCGGGGCATAGATGAACAGCGTCCGCACCGGGGCCGGGCCGCCCTGGTCGGCACGCAGCGGCTGCATGGCCTCGAGCGCCGGCAGCGCCAGCGACACGCCCGCTCCCCGGAGGAGCGTTCTCCGCGCGATCCGACGATTGTGCAGGATGTTCATGGCACTTGTCTCCGGTTTCGAATGGATCGATCGGGGGCGACTATCTGTTGTTGAAGGCCGGGCTGGCGATGATGCCGCGGAGCAGGGTTCGCGATCGGTCCTGGTTCTGCATGACCGCGTCCACGATCGCCTGCACGGCAGGGATGTCCGCCGGGTCCGGCCCGCGGCCGAGCGCGTAGATCATCATTTTTTCGGCCAAACCGGCGAGAAACTGTTCTTTCCGCGGGCCGACGAGGATTTTCTTCAGGCCCTCGACGCCCTCCACCTTCTCGCCGGAGGGCAGGACCGCCGTCGCATCCACCGGCTGGCCGGAGTCGTCCACTTTTCGCGGCTGGCCGACGATGTCGAAGCCCTCGAGGGCGAACCCCAGCGGATCGATGCGGTTATGGCAGACGGCGCAGCTCGCCACGGACCGATGCAGCTCCAGCTGCTGGCGGATGGACCGTTTGGCCTGGTCCGCATCCTGTTTCGCACTCTCCAGGCTGGGAGCATCCGGTGGCGGTGGCGGTGGCGGTGCATTGAGCAGGATGTCGAGAATCCACGCCCCGCGGACGACGGGTGAAGTCCGGGCCGGATACGATGTCGCCGCCAGGACTGCCGCGTGCGTCAGCAGGCCGCCGCGGGGGGGCGGGCGCCGGCCACCTCGACCCGCTGGAAGCCGGCGGCGGCCGGCACCGGAGGCAGACGATAGAACCGGGCCAAGGACTCGTTCAGCACGGAAAACGAACTGTCGATGAGCGTCGTCAACGGCAGGTCTTCGCGGAGCACCGTCGCGAAGAACAGCTCGGTTTCCCGCACCGCTGCATCGCGAACCCGCTCGAACTCGGCGTATTGGTTGTTCTTCGGATCAGGGCGAAACTCCTTGAGGCGGCCGAGCTTCAGCCACTGATGCGTGAAACTGCGGCAGAACTCCTCGAAGCGGGCATCGCCGATCATCCGTTCAACGTGCCGATCCAGTTCTTTGCGCAGCCGGCCCGCGCGAGCGGCGTCGAACAGCTCGGTGTCGGGCATGGTGTTCCAGAGAAAAAACGAGAGCCGGTTCGCCAGCTCGAACTCATCGACGGGCCTGGGCCCGCCCGCGCCTCGTTCGGCTTCCACCATGAACAGAAAGTGCGGCGAACAGAGCATCGCCTCCAGGGCCAGCTGCACGCCTTGCTCGAACGCCAGTCCGTCGGCATGGGCCTGCTCGACGATGGCCACCAGGCGGGCGACCTGCTCGCGGGTGGCCGGTCGCCTGTAGGCACGGGTCGCCAGCGGCTCGAAGATCGCCTCGGCAGCCTGACGCACACTCCTGGTCTTGTCGGGCCGCGCGACCACCACCCGGCGATGCAATTCGGGATAGGTGCTGTCGGAGGTCTGGGACGGCCGAGCAATGAGCACCCGCTCGAGCAGGATCGGCCCGCGCTTCGGCGTCTTTTCGCCCTTGGGCACCAGTTCCTGGATTGGCCGAAACGTGAGCTCCGCCGTGCCCTTGGGCAGCCGCAGGCGGACCTTCGTCCAAGTCAACGCCGACGATGCGACCGGAACCCGGAACGCCTCCGTTCCGCTGATGTCGACTGCCAACTCGAGGGGCTTGGGGCCGATGTTCTCGCCCAGGGTCTGCAGCCTGATGAGGTACTCGTCATCGTCCGGAATCTCGAACGCATGGGTGAGGAACTTGCCCCCCGGCGGAGCCAACGGGAGCTTTTTGCCGGAGCCATCAAGGCGGAAAGTATCGTCTGACGGCTTTCTGACGCGGGCCGGCCATTCGAGCTTGGCCACCACGGGCGCGGCCTCATCCGGGTCGGTGATGACCACCGCGGCGGCGATCTCCTTCGCCATCCGCAGGTACTGCTCCATGAGGATGGGCGAGACGGTGAGGTGCTCGCCGATGTTGTCGAAGCCGTAGCCGGTTTCATCGGCGGGCAGTTGGCCCGTGAAATCACCCTCCACCCCGAGCAGGTCGCGGATCACGTTGCGATACTGCACGCGATTGAGGCGGCGGAGCGGCGCGGGCGGGGGCACGCGGGTGGAGACGCGGAGGCGTTGCTTCAGCGCCGGTCGGAGTTCCGTCAGGAACCGCTCCACCTCGGCGGCCGCCGGTGGTGTTTTGTCGGCGGGAGGCATCGAGCGAGATTCGACCTGCTCGATGACCTTCACCCAGGTCGCATGCCGATCCCCCCAGTCCGACGCCAGCAGGTCGTCGAGCCGGATCGCCGCCTCGGCGGACTCGCCTGAATGGCAGTCGAGGCAATGCTTCGTGAAGAAGGCCGGCCCCGTCTCGCTGACGAACGGATCGACGCGGTCGGCCCCATGGGCCGGAACCGGCGCACACCACGGGAACGCGGCGAGCAGGGTCCAGAGGACGCTCCAGCAACGACGATGCATCATCGGGTCACTCGCGGATCGCAGGCGGCGTGGACCGCCGGCCGGTGCCACAAGTATCAAAGCTATCGATAATCTTGTCAAAAACACCTCGGCAGCCGTTTCCCGGCTGATGGGCGACCCGAGAGCCAGGCCCGGAGAACCGTTCCCGGCAGAGCCGATTCCGGCTGCCGCGGCGACCGGCGTCCCGTGCCGCCATGACCGCCCCTTCCTGGGCCGTCCAGCCCCCATCGACCAGGAGCGTCGTGCCGGTGACCAGCGCCGCGGCTGCCGAGGCCAGGTAGATGACCGCGGCGGCCCATTTCAAGAGATCCGGAGGGATCATGTACCGTCGGGCTGGGTTCTCCGGGGGTGGGCGACGGGATTAGACTTGGGCATCCACGGGGCCGTATGACCCGCCTTGCTCTCGCCTGTTGCCGTGAGGCCCGCCGTGAAATCCGCCTGCCCGTCGCTGCTCGGAGTCGCCCTGGTCGTGTTGGTGGCCGCGATCGGCCTTCCTCACTCGATGGCCGGCGAATCGCCCGCAGACCCGAACAAGATCGAGAGCCTGACGCCGGAGCAGGCCGATGTGTTGGCGCAGCGCAAGGGCAGCCTGAAACTGAACAACCTGACGACGCTCTCCGCCGAGGCGGCCAAGGCGCTGGGGCAGCACAAGCGCAGATGGCTGGCCCTCAACGGCCTGACGACGCTCTCGGGTGAACAGGTCACGGCACTCTCGCAGCATGCGGTCGGTCTGTCCCTCAACGGCCTGACCACGCTCACCGATGATGCCGCCAAGGCGCTGGCGGAGCACAAAGGCAGCCTGAACCTCAACGGCCTGACCACGCTCTCGGATGAACAGGTCAAGGCACTGGCGCAGCATGCGGGCGGCCTGTCCCTCAACGGCCTGACCACGCTCACCGATGATGCGGCCAAGGCGCTGGCGGAGCACAAGGGCCGCCTGTCCCTCAACGGCCAGACCACCCTCTCTGACGAAGCAGCCAAAGCGCTGGCGCGGCACGAGGGCGCGCTGTTCCTCGACGGCCTGACCATGCTCTCCGCCGAGGCGGCCAAGGCGCTGGCCCGGCACGAGGGCTTGGTATCCCTCAACGGCCTGACCACGCTCTCCGCCGAGGCGGCCAAGGCGTTCATGCTGCATGAGGGCAATCTGTCCCTGAACGGCCTGACCAGGCTCTCTGACGAAGCCGCCAAGGCGTTGGCGCAGTACAAGGGCAGCCTGTCCCTTGGCGGCCTGACCACGCTCTCCGCCGAGGCGGCCGAGGCGTTGGCGCAGCACGAGGGCAATCTGGCCCTCAACGGCCTGCCCACACTCTCCGGCGCAGTGGCCGAGGCGTTATCCCGGCACACCAATGGCCTGTCCCTCAATGGCCTGACCACGCTCTCCGCCGAGGCGGCCAGGGCGTTGGCGGAGCATGAGGGCAATCTGATCCTCAACGGCCTGACCACGCTCTCCGCCGAGGCGGCCAGGGCGTTGGCGGAGCATGAGGGCAATCTGATCCTCAACGGCCTGACCACGCTCTCCGCCGCGGCGGCCGAGGCGTTGGCGGAGCACGAGGGCAATCTGATCCTCAACGGCCTGACCATGCTCTCCGCCGAGGTGGCCGAGGCGTTGGCGGAGCATGAGGGCAATCTGATCCTCAACGGCCTGACCACGCTCTCCGCCGAGGTGGCCGAGGCGTTGGGACAGCACAAGGGTCGCCTGTCCCTCAACGGCCTGACCACGTTCTCCGGCGAGGTGGCCAAGGCGTTGGCGGCCGCCGAGAAATGGGACGGCAACCTCCCCGCCCTGACCGCCGTCGACTCCCCCGACTCCGTCGCCGTCACCCAAGCCCTCGCCGCGCGGAAAGGCCGCTTGTGCCTCCCCAAACTCAAGAAAATTTCCCCCAAGACGCTCGCCGCCTTGATCCAGAAGGAAGACGTCGAAATCCCGTTCATCGAGACGCTCGAACTCATCTCCGAACCCGACGGCAGCGCGACCGACGACTTCGTGATCCCGGAGTGGCTGGAAGAGCGTGAGAAGCAAAAGCGGTTCCGGTAAACCCGAGCCGGACGTGAGTGTGGGGCCGCCGCGAGCGAAGATCGTGGCGCCGCAGGTTGATCACCTACGGAGTGCGTCGTCGGCGCCGGGGGCCGCCGCCCCCATCAGCTCCAGGCACACGAGCGTGCCGGACCGATCCCTGCAGAAGATCCGGCCGTTCGCGAGCACGACGTGGGGCCAGGCATCGGCGGCCGTGACCCCCTTCACCGCCGCCAGCTCGCGGTAGGCGTCGGCCGCGCCCGCCGCCGTCTCCACCAGCCGCAGGTCCCCCGCGTCGGTCCACGTCAGCATCCGTCCGTCCCCCGCGATCACGCACGAGCCCGGATCGGACAGCCGGCCGCCCTTCCAGCGGGGCTTGCCCGTTGCGAAGTCGAGGCAGTGGACCTGCCGCCACGCCCAGTAGACGCAGCCGTCGTGGATCACCGGCGAGCAGACCTTCGAGGCGAACGGCTGCTCCCAGGCGAGCGTCGCGCCCCGCAGCGTGACGTCGAGCCGCGCGATTTTCCCGTGGTTGTAGGCGGAGGTCATCACCACCGCGCTGCCGTGCACGGCCGGTGTGGCGATGTTGTTCGCGAAGTCGGTCCGCCACGGCCAGGTGGCGACGGTGCGGCCGACGTCCGGTGCGGCGGGGTCGGCCCGGGCCACGAGCAGGCCGTGGAAGTGATGGACCGCGACGCACGGCACGCCCTCGACGACGATCGGCACGGGCCCGCCGGTGTGGCCGGCCGGATCGGTGGCCTCCGACCGCCAGCGTTCGGCTCCGGTTCGCGAGTCGAACGCCACGAGCGTGCCCGCCGCGGATCCTACCTCCACCACGAGCTGGTCTCCGAGCAGCAGCGGCGACGACGTGTAGCCGAAGTCCCTGAGCCCGCTGCGGCCCGCCTTCGGCCGCCGGCCGACCTGGTAGCGATCGTAGAGATTCACGCCCCAGATCCGCGCGCCCGCCCGAGCGGTATCGAAGCACTGCAGCTCTCCGTCGATGCCGAGCGTGTAGATGAGCCCGGTGGCCGCGTCATATTCAGGGGTCGAACTCGGCCCCGAATAGAACGACTCGTCGCCCGTGGCCACCCGGCCATACTTCGGCGCCCGCGAGGCGGCGGCCCACAGCTCCCGGCCGGTGCGGGCATCGAGGCAGGCGAGCCGATCCTCGCCGTCGCGCCATCCCAGCACGTAGACGTGCGGGCCGACGACGAGCGGGGACGAGGCCCCCTCCCCCACGTCGACCCGCCATGCCTCGCGGGGTGGCCACCCGCCCTGCTCCCAGCCGGAGGCCTCGTCCGTGCGGCCGTCGCGTGTCGCGCCCCGCCAGTGCGTCCAGTCGGCAGCGGCGGCGTCGGCGGCCGCCAGCCATGCGGTCACGCATGCCACCAGGCATGCGGTCCCGCGGCGGTGCACCGCGGTGGGGCCGAACCAGACCCTCAAAAATGACACGACAAGCCGCCGGAATGAGTCGAGGTGCGAAGTTGCGGTCAGGTTAATTGCCCGAGCGGCCCGGTGCTGTCGCCGAACCGCGGCGTCTGCACGCCCGCCTGCTGGAGCATGGCAAGGTACAGGTTGGCAATCGGGGTCTTGGCGGGATAGACGCGGTGGAAGCCGTGGCGCAACGAGCCATTCCCGCGTCCCGCGAGGAGCACCGGTAGGTCATCATAATTGTGGTCGTTGCCACTGCCGATGCTGCAGCCGAACATCACCTGCGACCGGTCGAACAGGCTGTGTTCGCCTTCACGGGTGTTCTTGAGCCGGTCGAGCAGGTAGGCGAAGAAGCTGATGTGGTAGCCGCCGACGGCCTTGTAATCGGCCACCCGCTGTTCGCTGGAACCATAGTGGGAAATCTCGTGGTGGCCGCCGCGGACTTTGATTTCCGGATAAGACCGTCCGCTGAGGTCATTTCCCAGCATCAGGCTGCCGACGCGGATCGAATCCGTCGCCAGCGCGGCGACGAGCAGGTCGATCATGAGGCGGGTGTGTTCGGCGAAACTGGCAGGCACGAGCGGCAAGGAGCCGTTGTTCGTGAGCGATGCGTCCGGGACGGGCGGGGCCTGCTCGTAGGATTGCACGCGGCGTTCGATGTCGCGGACGCTTTCGAGGTACTGGTCGACCTTGAGGCGATCGGCCGCGCCCACGCTCTGGCTCAATTTGCGGGCCTCGTTGCGCACGAAATCGAGGATGCTGCGCCGCCGGCGGACTTCGTTCTCACGGGCCGCCCCCGCGTCCACAAACAGCCGCTCGAAGACGCTCCGCGGACTGATGTCGCGGCTGAGCGGCGTGGTCGGCGTCCGCCAGGAAATCTGCGAAATGTAGGCGCAATGGTATGCGTTGTCACAGTTCCCGGTGCCGGTCGGCGTTTCGACGCTCAGCTCGAGCGACGGGAGTCGCGTCTGCGTGCCGAGTTCCCGGGCGATGACCTGGTCGACGGAAATGCCTGACTTCACATCGCTGCCTATCGTCGGGCGGGGCGAGCTGCAGGTGAGGAAGCAACCCGAACCCGGTGCGTGCCCCGCACGGCCAGTCCTTTCGCGATACGCCTCCATGTTGGCGAGGTGCGTCAGGACGCTGACATCGCCGCGATGGGGTTCGAGCGAGCGAAGAATTTCGGGGAGTTCCTCCAGGGGGCCTTCGGCCGCGGGAGTCCACGCAGGCATGTACATGCCGTTCGGGGCATAGATGAACAGCGTCCGCACCGGGGCCGGGCCGCCCTGGTCGGCACGCAGCGGCTGCATGGCCTCGAGCGCCGGCAGCGCCAGCGACACGCCCGCTCCCCGGAGGAGCGTTCTCCGCGCGATCCGACGATTGTGCAGGATGTTCATGGCACTTGTCTCCGGTTTCGAATGGATCGATCGGGGGCGACTATCTGTTGTTGAAGGCCGGGCTGGCGATGATGCCGCGGAGCAGGGTTCGCGATCGGTCCTGGTTCTGCATGACCGCGTCCACGATCGCCTGCACGGCAGGGATGTCCGCCGGGTCCGGCCCGCGGCCGAGCGCGTAGATCATCATTTTTTCGGCCAAACCGGCGAGAAACTGTTCTTTCCGCGGGCCGACGAGGATTTTCTTCAGGCCCTCGACGCCCTCCACCTTCTCGCCGGAGGGCAGGACCGCCGTCGCATCCACCGGCTGGCCGGAGTCGTCCACTTTTCGCGGCTGGCCGACGATGTCGAAGCCCTCGAGGGCGAACCCCAGCGGATCGATGCGGTTATGGCAGACGGCGCAGCTCGCCACGGACCGATGCAGCTCCAGCTGCTGGCGGATGGACCGTTTGGCCTGGTCCGCATCCTGTTTCGCACTCTCCAGGCTGGGAGCATCCGGTGGCGGTGGCGGTGGCGGTGCATTGAGCAGGATGTCGAGAATCCACGCCCCGCGGACGACGGGTGAAGTCCGGGCCGGATACGATGTCGCCGCCAGGACTGCCGCGTGCGTCAGCAGGCCGCCGCGGGGGGGCGGGCGCCGGCCACCTCGACCCGCTGGAAGCCGGCGGCGGCCGGCACCGGAGGCAGACGATAGAACCGGGCCAAGGACTCGTTCAGCACGGAAAACGAACTGTCGATGAGCGTCGTCAACGGCAGGTCTTCGCGGAGCACCGTCGCGAAGAACAGCTCGGTTTCCCGCACCGCTGCATCGCGAACCCGCTCGAACTCGGCGTATTGGTTGTTCTTCGGATCAGGGCGAAACTCCTTGAGGCGGCCGAGCTTCAGCCACTGATGCGTGAAACTGCGGCAGAACTCCTCGAAGCGGGCATCGCCGATCATCCGTTCAACGTGCCGATCCAGTTCTTTGCGCAGCCGGCCCGCGCGAGCGGCGTCGAACAGCTCGGTGTCGGGCATGGTGTTCCAGAGAAAAAACGAGAGCCGGTTCGCCAGCTCGAACTCATCGACGGGCCTGGGCCCGCCCGCGCCTCGTTCGGCTTCCACCATGAACAGAAAGTGCGGCGAACAGAGCATCGCCTCCAGGGCCAGCTGCACGCCTTGCTCGAACGCCAGTCCGTCGGCATGGGCCTGCTCGACGATGGCCACCAGGCGGGCGACCTGCTCGCGGGTGGCCGGTCGCCTGTAGGCACGGGTCGCCAGCGGCTCGAAGATCGCCTCGGCAGCCTGACGCACACTCCTGGTCTTGTCGGGCCGCGCGACCACCACCCGGCGATGCAATTCGGGATAGGTGCTGTCGGAGGTCTGGGACGGCCGAGCAATGAGCACCCGCTCGAGCAGGATCGGCCCGCGCTTCGGCGTCTTTTCGCCCTTGGGCACCAGTTCCTGGATTGGCCGAAACGTGAGCTCCGCCGTGCCCTTGGGCAGCCGCAGGCGGACCTTCGTCCAAGTCAACGCCGACGATGCGACCGGAACCCGGAACGCCTCCGTTCCGCTGATGTCGACTGCCAACTCGAGGGGCTTGGGGCCGATGTTCTCGCCCAGGGTCTGCAGCCTGATGAGGTACTCGTCATCGTCCGGAATCTCGAACGCATGGGTGAGGAACTTGCCCCCCGGCGGAGCCAACGGGAGCTTTTTGCCGGAGCCATCAAGGCGGAAAGTATCGTCTGACGGCTTTCTGACGCGGGCCGGCCATTCGAGCTTGGCCACCACGGGCGCGGCCTCATCCGGGTCGGTGATGACCACCGCGGCGGCGATCTCCTTCGCCATCCGCAGGTACTGCTCCATGAGGATGGGCGAGACGGTGAGGTGCTCGCCGATGTTGTCGAAGCCGTAGCCGGTTTCATCGGCGGGCAGTTGGCCCGTGAAATCACCCTCCACCCCGAGCAGGTCGCGGATCACGTTGCGATACTGCACGCGATTGAGGCGGCGGAGCGGCGCGGGCGGGGGCACGCGGGTGGAGACGCGGAGGCGTTGCTTCAGCGCCGGTCGGAGTTCCGTCAGGAACCGCTCCACCTCGGCGGCCGCCGGTGGTGTTTTGTCGGCGGGAGGCATCGAGCGAGATTCGACCTGCTCGATGACCTTCACCCAGGTCGCATGCCGATCCCCCCAGTCCGACGCCAGCAGGTCGTCGAGCCGGATCGCCGCCTCGGCGGACTCGCCTGAATGGCAGGCGAGGCAATGCTTCGTGAAGAAGGCCGGCCCCGTCTCGCTGACGAACGGATCGACGCGGTCGGCCCCATGGGCCGGAACCGGCGCACACCACGGGAACGCGGCGAGCAGGGTCCAGAGGACGCGCCATCGACAACGATGAATCATCGGGTCACTCGCGGATCGTGAGACGTCACCCCTGATATTCTAGCCTGGATGCGGATGCGCACAAACCTCATCGTGCCCACGGCTCTTCGGCTATCCTGGCTGATATGGCTGCTCCCGAGGCCTTTTCCATCCTTGCTGTGGAAGCGTGTCATGCGTGAATTCGTGGTTCTCATGCAGATGATCGGGCTGGGGCTTGTTCTGCTTGCCTCGGGCGGGGCGGCACAACCGCATCCGCAGGCCAGGGCCAGTGCGGAGGGCATCCTGTTCAGCGAAAGCTTCGAGGACGCCGATCTCGCCAGCCGGGGCTGGTACGACGGCGCCTCGTTCCGAATCGTCGGCGAGGCCATGGCCGGCAAGGGCTGCATCGAGTACGAGTGGCCCGACCGCCAATCGGACGTCAAGGGTTCGTCGCCCGTCCGCCATCTGTTCGAGCCTACGGACGAGGTGAGCATCCGCTTCTACCTCAAGCTCTCGAAGGGCTGGGGCTGGAGCGGACAGAACTTCCATCCACACCTGACCCACTTCCTCACCACCGAGAATCCGAAGTGGCACAGTCCCGCCGCCAGCCACCTCACGCTGTACATCGAACCGGTCGGCGGCAAGCTGCGTCTGGCTGCCCAGGACATCCAGAACAAAGACAGGCCGCACGGATTGACCCAAGGGCCGCTCAAGGGAGGCTACAACGGAACGTTCTACGACAGCCAAGCAGCGCTCTTCAAAGACGACCAATGGCACTGCATCGAGGCATACTTCAGGCTCAATACGCTGGACCTGCGGAATGACCGGCCCAACCGAGACGGCATCGTGCGTGGGTGGTGCGACGGAAAACTCGTTGTCGAGCACACCGACGTGGTGCTGCGGTCCACCGATTTCCCGACCATGAAGTTCAATCAATTCCTGATGGCTCCCTATTTCGGGCCCGGGCTCCTTCCGCACGCCCAGAAGTTGTGGATCGACGAATTGGCGGTGGGCACCAAGCGGATTGGTCCGCTGGCGTTGCCGAAGAACGAGCGAAAACGAACAGGAAAGCGGGAAAAAGACGGGAAAAAGGACAGGCGCAATCCTTCAGTCCTTGACGCGACCGCTGGCCGCTCTTCTGGAGCGGCGGTCTCCGGCCGTCGAATCCGCGGCACGCCCCGCCACCGCGCACGACCATCTCGCGATCGCCTCCCGTGCCTCGGGAGGGAGGGCTGCGCCGGCCGCCCGCTCCGCGTGCATCAGGCGGCGCCGCCGGTCTCCCGCTTCCAGCGCCAGGCGGCGGCCGCCAGGAGCGCGAAGTTGAGGAGCAGGAACGCGAAGAACTCCGTCTGCCCCCCCTGGCCGAAGCCGTAGGAGTGCAGGCCCGCGCCGAGGAGGAAGTTCACGCCGTACCACGACATGCCGATCACGGCCGCGCCGATCACGCTCCCGGCCGCCAGGCCGAAGGTCCCGATCCAGCCGGCGTAGCGGCCATGCAGGATGGCGATGTAGGCCAAGAGTGACACCAGGGCCCAGACCTCCTTGGGGTCCCAGCCCCAGAATCGGCCCCAGGAGACGTCGGCCCACAGGCCGCCGAGGATCGTGCCCGCCGCGAGCAGCAGCACCGCGACCTGCATCGCCTTGTAGATGAAGCCCGCCAACGCCGTGCAGGCCTCCGGCGGCTTCCGCTTGCCCATGGCGCCGGCGCCGTAGCGACCGAGCAGGTAGTAGCCCAGCGACAGGCAGCCGAGGCCCCAGGCCAGTGCGCCGGCGGCATAGCTCGACACGATCGTCAGCACGTGGATCGTGAGCCAGAAGTTGTCGCGCAGCACCGGCTGCAGCGGGCTGAACTGCTTGCCGGGAATGGGGAAGAACCAGGCGATGAACGTGCCCGCGAAGGCGACGGCCGTGACCACGAGGCCGAACGAGCGGCGGGCGTAGGTCTCCGGCAACGCCGCGGCGAGATGGCCGCCGCGCCACGACAGCGGCACCACGCCGAGGCCGAGCAGCGCCGCCAGGGCGAGCCGCGGCAGATACCAGGCGGCGGGCGCGAGCATGCCGAGCCCGACCAGCCAGACGACGAGGTTGTTGAGATTCGGAAGGGACCGATCGACGTCGGTCTGCGGCAGCAGGTTGATGATCGTGCGACCGCCGGCGGCGTACGGAGCCATGGCGAGCACCCAGACGACGAGGGCCGTGAGGGCGATTCGCGGCACCAGCAACGCCCACGAGGCCAGGCTCCACCCTCCGGGGCCGAGCAGGCTGCGGCGGCGGTCGTCGAGCGGCGTCGCCTCGCCGGGAAGCAGCGCTCCGATGGGCGGCGGCAGGGCCGTCATCCGCCAGGCATCGGCCGCACCGCGGCGGCAGATCGGCGCCAGCAGGAACCCGAGGCCGAGAATCGAGAGGAAGAACGGCACGTAGATCACGGTCTCGTACATGTTCGTCACCGGCGCCCAGCCGGTGATCGCCACGCGCTGCGCGAAGGCGAAGGCCGTCCAGCCGATCTCGGCGGCGAGCAGCGCCGTGCCCAGCCAGAACATCGGACCGCGGGCCCGGCCGAAGGCCAGCGCGAAGGCGAACAGCGCCAGCAGGCTCAACACCCAGGAGAGACGGAACGGATCGCTCTCGTTGTAGCGGACCTCGCGGCGGGTGCTGCCGGGGAGCGGGTAGGCCGTGTGCCGCAGGAGGTCGGCGTCGATCCGCTCGACGGGGAGCTTGGACCGCAGCGGTTCCACGCCCCCGCCCAGCGTCCGCAGGGCCGCGGCCAGCCGGCCGCCGGCCGCCGCGGCGTCGCGATCGCGATTCTCACCCGCCGGCTCCGCAGCAGCGGCGGTGAGCGCGGCGAAGGCGGAGCGCACGTCTTGCACCGCCGCCTGGGGGTAGGCGGCGAGTACCTCAGGCGGCGCGTCGAGGAGCGTGGCCAGGGCGAGCCATGGCGGGGCGTCGTCGGCGGCGTTCCGCTCCGCCTCCAATGGTCCCGCGTGGAGCGCGGGCACGACGAGCAGGCCGCCGCCATCGTCATACACCGCCTCGGCGAGCAGGCCGACCTGGTCGGTGAGCCGCGCCACGGCCCGCGCGGTGGTCGCGGGCATGTCGGGCACGGCGGCCAGCCGGCCGAGGGCGGCCCGCATGGCCGGAAACTTCGCCGTGGCGTCGGCCGTGGCGAACCGCGTGGACTCCCCGACAGCCTCGCCGATCCCGACGAAGGCGTCGTCCACGGCCTGCACCGCGGCGGCGGCCTCCGCACTGCCGGTGGCCGTGACCCGACCGCGGACCGCACGCCACGCCCCGGTCGCCTGCTCGAAGAGCCGCACGAACCGCGAGCGGCCCATGTCGGCCGTCTCCGCCCGGAAGGTCAGTCGCCGCCAGGCCACGAAGGCCCGCCAGAGCTGCTCGACCTTCGCGTCGGCCCCCTCGAGGCGAAACTGACCGCCCGCCGCCATGGCTTCCCTGCGCCGCTCGTCGATCGCCACGAGCCGCTCGCGCAATTTCTGACAGTCTTCGACGTCGGCCGGCGCCGCGTGCTTGAGCCGCTCCTTGCCCGCCGCGTCGGTGGTGAACAGCGGCAGGCCGAGGAGCGACCGCACCTCCTCGTGCTCGGCGATCAGGAAGGGAATCTCCTGCCAGGCGGCCGGCCGGGCCAGCCAATCGAGGAGCAGCTCGTCGGGCTGCCAGCGGACCAGCGCCCCGCCCGGGCCGGTCGCCAGTTTCGGAACCTGGGCGTGGCAGATCGTGTCGGCCATCCGCCGGGCGAACGTGTCGAGCGGCATGATGCGGCCGTCTTCGAGGACCGGAATCTCCCGCCATTCGCGCAGGGCCGGCGCGAGCCCCGGCTGCGGCAGCGCGGATGCTGCTCCGGCCGTGATGGCGGGCGTGGCGGCGCCGGCGGTGGCCGTCAGGGCGGCGATGACGAGCAGAAAAGCGGAACGCATCGTGGGTCTTCCGTGGTTTGAGTGGGCCGCTGGTCAGCGGCGGCGCGGTCCGAAGAAATACGCCTTCATGTAGAACATCGTGAAAATGCCGATCACGATCAGGCCGCTGCCGGCATACTTCGTGCCGCGGCCGGGGTCGTGGTTGACGGTGAGCACCGAGGCCTCGAGCCGCTCGGGCTTCTCCCGGGCCGACGCCGTGAACCGCTCATAGAGATCGTCTCCCGGGAGCCAGGGGCCCATGAAGCTCTCCTGGAAGAGCCGGTAGGAGCGGCCCGTCTGCGGATCGGAGAAGTCGACCGGCGCGTTCATCGTGATCGTCACCGGATCCTTGACCAGCGGCCGGCCATCCTTGGTGAGGAACTCGACGATGCTGGAGAAGTGCGAGGCCTGGCTGGTGCCGGGATCGAGCCGCCGCTCGAAGTTGTCGAGCCGCACGTCGAAGCCCACGTCCACGGCGGTCGGCAGGAGCGTAATCGCGGCCGAGCGGGTCGGGCCCTCGACCACCTTGCGCTCGGCGGGGCCGGGCGGCTCCGTGACCGGCTGAATCGGCATCCCGGCGAGCCAGAACTCCTCCGCCCGGCCGTCCACGGTGAGCCGCACCTTCGCGGCGCGTCGCTTGGCCGAGGGCGGCTTCGCCTTGTCGAAGGGGAGCGGGAGCGTGGCGATCTCGAGGGAGTCGGCGGGCAGGAAGCGGTCGACCCGGAGCTCGAGCTTGGCCCGTGGCATCTCGAAGCCGGCCACCGGCCGGCCGTCGAGCGGCAGCCCGCCCGCCGTCGCCGCCGGGGCCTGCCAGCGGCGGTAGAGCAGCGAAAACCCCGCGGCCGTGCGCTCGGCCGCGACCGTGGAGGGGAGGCCATTGGCCTGGATGACGTCGATCCGGCTGCGGGCCTTGCCCTGCATCCGCTCCGCGGCGTCGGCCGCCCGGCGCTCGATCCACAGGGTGCCGTAGACGCCCGTCCGCGGCGCGTGGATCGTGACCTCCGGGAGATCGGCGAGCACGACCATCTCCTCCGCCGGCCCCTCCTTGCCGCGCCGCACCCGCACCCGCACGCCGGAGAGCCGCGGCTCGAAGTCGTGCACCTCGACGAACAGCGGCGCGGCGGCCGTCTCGCCGGCGGGCGCGAACGCCGCCTTGCCGAGCACGTCGTCCACGAGCATGCGATGGGCCTTGCCGTCGCAGACGAGCACCAGCTGCCCCTTCTCCCCGTAACCGAGCGCCGGCTCGGGCACGCCGGCGAGAAACGCCTCGGCCTCGACCGCAGACCCGGCCTTCCAGAACACGAGCGTGCCGCCGCCGGCCTGCTGGCGGTGCCGCACCTCCGTGGCCCGCAGCGGGTCGGGCTGCCAGGAGAGGTCCACCGGAATCCACATCCTGCCCCCGGGCGCGCCATCGAAGGCATCGGTGCCCAGCCGCAGCTTCACGCCGGGAGCCAGCGCGGCGGACGAGTCGGCGTAGAAGTCGAGCACCTCCAGGCGGACGCCATCGGCATCGTGGATCACGCCCGTGTCGCGTGGCGCGAGGCGCCACGGGAACCAGCTCCGCGTCGTGCCGTATTCCGACCAGTTGAAGGGGCCGGAGCGAAACTCGATCGGGCCGACCGCGGTGCGGTTTCCGCCGGACTTGGCCTCGAGGTCGATGCGGAAGTGGTGCGCGTCCTCGTAGGCCAGGCTGCCCCGCTCCCCTTCCAGCAGCGGGATCTGGGCGTCGATGCCGCCGCGCTGCGACATCAGGCAGCCGGCCAGCAGCACGAGCAGGCCGATGTGGGTGATCACGAAGCCGGTCTGGTGACGCTTCCACGGGAAGCGGATCGCGGCGGCGCAGAAGATGCTCACCGCCAGCAGGGCGTTGAGGAGCGTGAACCACCAGGTGTTCCAGACGCCGAACTTCACGGCCTCCGTGCCAAACCCGCTCTCCACGAACGTGCCCAGCCCGAGGACGACGGCCAGCAGGGCGATGAGCACGACGGCGAACTGGAGCGACGCGCAGAACTCATACGCCGCGAGCAACGCCCGCACGACGGCCGGCTGGTCAGGCGTGGCGAGCCGGCGACGCGACATGGGGAGAGACTCTGGAGGGATGGCCGCAGATCGACCTGCGTCCACCCTTCAGTGTAGGACCGTGGCCGTTCACCGCCACCCGAACGTTTCGGCCATGGCGTTGAGCAGCGGATTGGCCAGCGTCGGCCCTTCGGGCGACCCGATCGTGCGGACGAGGTCGTACATCACGAAGCCGCCGAACAGGAGCAGCAGCGAGCAGCACACGAGCCCGGTGATCTGCAGGGCGCTGAACGGCGTCTCGGGTATGTACTCGCCGGGCTCGCCGCCGAGAATCACCGAGGCGCTGTCGCTCGTCAGGTCCTCCGAGAACGCGGAGCCCTCCCCTTCGATCGCCGCCCCGAAGAAGCTCGAGTCGCCCGTGTCCTCGGTGGCGATCACCACGGAGGCGCTTTCGTCGTCGATCGTGTCGCTGCCGAGCTGGAACTCGTCGCCGCCGAGTCCCGAGCCGCCGCTGACCACCGACGCGCCCGCTCCCCCACCGCCGATGTCGATGCCGGACATCTGCACGTCGCCGTCCTCGAGCGACAGGCCGCTGTCGAGGGCGCCGGAGAGCGCCCCCCCGGCGACGGACAGACCGGCCAGGGAGCCGAAGCCGCCCGAGCCCTTGCCGCCGTCGCCGAGATCGATCGTCAGGCTGCTGGCGGCCGAGCCGCCGCCCATCGGGGCCGAGCCGCGGGCGAGCGATGGAGACGAGGCGCCGATGATCGATTCCAGCGCCAGGTCGTCGCCGTCGAGCACGCCGCCGGACGTGCCGCCCAACGACGGCAGCGACAGTCCCGAGGCGGCCACCTGACCGGCATCGCCGCGCACGATCGTCTGCGACGCCCCCTTCGCCTCGGGAAGGTCCGCCGCGAAGATCGACTCGGTGCCGTCGAGCGGGTCGCCGAGGGAGATCTCCTCCGCGGCACCGCCGGCCGGCAAGTCGAGGTCGAGATCGAGCGCCATGTCGGCCGACTGCGAGTTGTCGTCGCCGAGGTCGCGGGCCACGCGGTCGATGTCGTCGGCCTTGAACTTCACCGCCGCGCCGTCGCGCATGGGAAAGAGCTTCTTCCGATCGACGAGGCGATTGACCTCATCGACACTGACGCCCAGCTGGCGGGCGGCTTCTTCGAGCGACAGGAATCTTCCGGCCATCACGGGAACGTCCCTCGGGGGCATGGCAGCCTCCTCTCGGGATCGACAGGGGCCGCATCTGCATTCTACGTCCAGCCGCCCCGGATCGTGCGACCGGCACCCCCGGCACGACCGGCCTCGGCGGGGCGTCGCCCGCCCCCCGGCCGTCGGGCAGGCGACCGGAGTCGGCCGGTCGCCGCGGCCGCATCGGGGGAGCGGCCGGGAAACGGCGGGCCTCACCGCCGGGGCGGGGCCAGCTCCAGCATCTTCTTGAGGTCCGCCGGCTTGGGCGCCTGCGCGTTGAAGTCGCCCACCATCAGATCGTAGCTGATGTCGCGGGTGCTCTTGAGCGTCAGCGTGCCCGTGGCGGCCTCCACATGGTAGACGGCCGCGTTCTTGAACTGCGGATCGATCACCAGCAGCAGGCGGCGGCTCTCGTCGAGCGGGCTGGCGGAGATCCACAGGCCGCCCGGAGCAGCGGACTCCGGCGGGGCAGGCCGTTGGGCAGCCGTCTGGCCACCCGTCAGCCAGAGCCAGCCGGCGGCGATGACGGCCGTCACCGCGAGCCCGCGGCTGAAGGCGATCGATTCCCAGGGGCGGTGCATGACCGATGCTCCGGAGCCACGGCGGTGTGCCGGGCAGGGGGCGAAGCATAGGAGGGACGCGGAGGCGTCGCAAGGCTGCTCGGGGCCGCGCCGCGCCGCGCTGCGGCAGGCGGCCGATCTCGTCTTGCCTGGCCTGCCTGGCTTCGCCCGGCGCCGGTGGGGAAGCGGCGTTTCCTCGTGCCGGATGTTTGGATTCAATCGCTTGCGCAAAGCGTACCGATAACGAGGGCGTGTGGTCGTCGGTCCGCGGCGTTCGCGGCGGCGGTCGCAACCGTTTCGGGAGGTGTCTGGTGTCGAAGGTCAACGCCCTGTCCGCGGCCCTGCTCCGTTCGCCCCTGCTGTGGGGCGGCGCGCTGGCGTTCTGTTTCTTCGCGCTCATTCACGGCGGCGTGATCACCGACGCGAACGTCATTCGCTACCTCGCCGGCCACTGGGTCGAATACGTCGAGACGGCGATGTTCTGCGTGGGGCTCGCGGCCCTGGCCATCAAGGGCGTGGATCTGGCCCGGCAGCGGCGGCGGATCGGCGGCGAGCCGCTGCTCCCCGAGATTCCGGCCGGCGGCCAGGAGCCGGCCGAGGCTGCGGCGCTCCTCGCGGCCCTGCCCCAGGGCGCGGCCGGCGGCGACTATCTCGTCCGCCGGCTCCGCGAGGCCCTCGACCTCGTCGTTCGCACCGGCTCGGCGGACGGCCTCGAGGATCATGCCAAGTATCTCTCCGATCTCGACGCGGCCCGGGCCGCCCAGGGCTACGGCCTGGTGCGGTTCGTGATCTGGGCGATCCCGATCATGGGCTTTCTCGGCACGGTGATCGGCATCACGGTGGCGATCGCGAGCCTCTCGCCGACACAACTGGAGAACATCTCCGGCGTGGTGGCGGGCCTGGGCACGGCCTTCGACACCACGGCCACGGCCCTCGCCCTGTCGATGGTGCTGATGTTCGTGCAGTTCGCCATCGACCGCACCGAGAGCAAGCTGCTTGCCGAGGTGGACGAGCGGGCCTGGACGGCGCTGGCCGGCCGGTTTCAGTCGCTGGCCGGCGACGAGGGGACCGCGCTGGCCATCGCCCGGCTCGGCGAGACGCTCGGCCGCGGCTCCGCCCGGCTGCTCGAGTCGCAGGAGCAGGCGTGGAAGTCGCTGGAGCGGACGGCCGCGGCCGGCGTGCGGCAGCTGCTCGACGAAGCCGGCGATCGGATGCAGGTCGCGCTGTCGCGATCGCTGGACGCGAGCCTCGGCCGGTGGGCCGAGTCGCTCGCCCAGGCCCACGACACGGTCGCCGCCCGCCGCGAGGCCCGCTGGACCGAGGCGGCGGAGTCGCTGGCCGCGGCCGTCCGCGGTCTGGAACGGCAGCAGGATGCGGTTGCCGGCCAGACGGCCCTGCTCGGCGAGGTCGTGGGTGCGACCCGCGACATCGCGACCCTGGAGCGGGCGCTCGATGCCAACCTCGCCGCGCTGGCGGCGACCGGACGGTTCGAGGAGACGCTGGCCACCCTCGCCGCCGCCGTGCAGCTCCTCGCCGCCCGCACGACGGCCGCCGACCACCGCACCGTGGACCTCCAGGCGGCCCGTCGGGTCGGAAAGGCCGCATGAGCCGCGCCCGCCCCGCATCGGGGGCCTCGATCTCGCTGTTCCCGTTCCTCGCCGTGCTCCTGTGCACGATGGGGGCGCTGCTCGTCCTGCTCGTGCTCTTCAGCCGCTCGGCCAAGGATTCGGAGCGGGCTGCGACGGAGGCGGCGCAGCGGCACCGCGCGGACGACCTCCGGCTCGAGCAGGAGCAGCTCGCCTGGCGGCTGGCCCAGCTCCAGGAGGTGCGCGACCGCACGCTCGCCGACCTGTCGCGGGCCCGGATGCAACTGGCGGGCGTCGAGGACGACAACCGCACGCTGGCCGACGAGCTCGACGGCCTGGAGCGGGTGGCGGCGGCTCTGGCCGAGGACGCCAAGCCCGACCCAGGGGACGCCGCGACGCTGGCGGAACTGGAGCGCAGGCTGAAGAATGCCCGCGAGTCGCTCGATGCAGCGAAGCGCGACCAGGCCACGAAGCCGCCCGCCTACGCGGTCGTGCCCTACGCGGGCGTCAACGGCACCCATCGCCGCCCGCTGTATATAGAGTGCTGCATCGACGGCGTGTTCCTCCAGCCGGAGGGGATTCGGCTCGGCCCCGGCGACTTCGAGGGGCCGCCCGGCCCCGGCAATCCGCTGGCCAGCGCGTTGCGGGCCGCCCGCGAGCACATCGCCAAGGGGCCGCGCGAGTCGGGCGATCCCGCCGCGCAGCCCTACCCGCTGCTGCTCGTGCGGCCGTCGGGCGTGATGGCCTACTACGCCGCCCGCGAGGCGATCCAGTCGTGGGGCAGCGAGTTCGGCTACCAGTTCGTGGACGAAGACTGGACGCTCGACTATCCGCCCCGTGATCCGGTGCTCGCCGACGCGGAGATGCGGGCGGTGGAGGAGTCGCGGCGCCGCATCGCCTGGCTCGGCGAGGTGCGGAAGTCCCGGCCGGCCAAGCCGGTGCAGCAGTACCGCGCCGCCACCACCCGCGGCGGCGTCGTGGCCGATGGCGGCCCGAGCGTGCTCGGTGACCAGTCACGATTCGATTGGACCGAAGAGCAGGCGGCTGGAACGCAGCGCGGCGGGCCGGGCCGCGGCTTCGTGGCTGCCGATGGGGCCGCGCGGCGCGAAGGCGGCCTCGTGACCGGCGCCGCGTCGGGCGGTGACGCGATCCTCGGCAACGGCGGTGGTGACGGTCGCGGCCCTGGTGGCAACGGGACCGGCAGTTCGGGCGGCGGCGCAGCCGGCGCCCGCTGGGGCGATGCGGGCGGCGCGGGGGCAGGCGGTCCGGACGCTGACGGCAACGGCCTCAGCGATCGGTATTCGGGGCCGTCGAAGTTTTATGCGGCACACGCTGGCGATCAGCCGTCGGGCGGCGCTGCGTCCGCGGCCGGTGGGAGCGCGGCAGGCGCCGCGCCGGGCGGGCAGTCGCCGGCGGGCGGGGCCACGGGCAGCGCGGCAACAGGGGCGCCGGGAGCCGGCTCCCTCGCCGCCGGGGCGAGCCCCGGCGGTTCGCAGCCGGGCAGAGCGGGCGGCGCCGGGGGCACGTCCGCCGGGCCGGCGATGCCGGGACTCGCCACTCCGGGCGGCGCCGCGGGCGGGATGCTGGAAGGGTCGAGCGACACGCCAGCGGGTGGCTCCGCCACGGCGTCGTTGGCGGGCAAGCGCGGCAGCAACTGGGCGAGCCTCGCGACCCACGACCGCCCGATCCCACTGCGGCGGCCGATCCGCCTGGAGTGCGCGGCGGATGAGTTTCGCATCCTTGACGACGGGGGGGGCCGCGTGGAGACCCGCATCCCGCTGGGGGCTGACACGGCCGACTCGATCGACCTGCTCGTGACCGCCGTGCATGCGAAGGTGAATCGCTGGGGCATCGCCGGCGACCGAATGTATTGGAGGCCGGAGCTCGTGCTCTCCGCAACGTCCGACGGCCGGGCGCGGCGCGAGGATCTGGAGCGTCTGCTGGTCGATAGCGGCCTGGAGACCAGGCCGGCCGCGAGCCGCAGCACCGTGCGGCCGCTGCCGCCGATCGAGCGCACCGGCGGCCTGCCGGCCAAGCGGTGACCGCCGTCCCCGGAGCCCTGCCATGCCCCGCCCCAAGCCCGAAGACATCGGCTCCGCCGGACAGGACTCGTTCCTCGACGTCGTCACCAACATCGTCGGCATCCTCATCATCCTCGTGATGGTGATCGGGGGCCGCGTGCAGCAGATCGTGCTCGGGCCGTCGCAGCCCGCGGCCGGGACGGCCGCGATCGAGAAGGCGATCGAGGATCTGGACGAGACCGTGGCCTCGACGGAGAACGAGATCGACCAGCTCCAGGAGCAGGCCCGCACGGTGGCCACGGCCGCCGCGTTCGCCGCCGACGCCCGCATCCAGTTGGCGACTGCCGTGTCGGCGGCGAAGGTGAGCATCGACCGCTGGAAGCAGGCCAGCGATGCCACGAAGGTGGCCGCGGCCGAAGCGGTGGCCCGCCGGCGCCAGCTGGAGGAGGAGATTCGCACGTGCACGCTCGAGGCCGAGGGGCTCGCCCATGTGCCCGCCACGACCAAGGAGGTGCTCGCCTATCCAACGCCGATCGGCCGGACGGTGAACGGCGAGGAGATCCATTTTAGGCTCGCCGGCGGTCGGATCGCCTACATTCCGCTCGAGGAGCTCTTCGAACTAGCCAAGAGCCACACGCAGCGGCAGGGTTCGTCGATCGCCCAGCTCGCCAACCGCGTCGAGACCGTGGGGCCCGAGCAGGGCTTCACGCTCGACTACGTGATCGAGGCCAAGATCGACCAGGCCCGCGGGCAGGTGCTGATTCGCTCCCGTGAGTGGGTCGTGCGGCCCCAGCAGGCCGCCAGCGGCGAGACGGCCGACGAGGCGCTCGGCAGCGGGTCGCGTTTCCGACGCGCGCTCTCGGGCGCGAAGCCGGAAACGACCGTCACGCTGTGGTGTTACCCGGACAGTTTTCCGGAATATCGGCGGCTCCGCGAAGAGCTGCACCGCCTCGGCATCCCGTCGGCCGGCCGGCCGATGCCGGAGGGGGCCCCCATCGGCGGCTCCACCGAGGGCAGCAAGAGCGTCGTGCAGTGATCCCGGGCCGGTCTTTCCGGATCACCGGGAACGCGGCGTTCGCGCCGTCGCCTGCCTGCGACGGCCGCGGCTCCGCCCCCGATTGACTTGGAAAATAGACGCCTGTACACTCATTGCATGCGAGGGTCGAGTGTGATCCAGCGCGTCGAGGGTGGCGATGAACACGTACCGCGTCTTTGAGGAACTGAAGGCATCGCTGGGTGAGCCTGCCGCAAAGGCGCTCGTCGAGACCCTCGGCGGGATGTTCGAGGAGCTCAAGAACACCGTTACGAAAGAGGACTTCCGGGTCCTCGGGGAGTCCATCGACGCCAGCGTGTCGCGGCTCGACGGCGCCATGCTTCGGCTTGCCGAGGCGCAGACTCGAACGGAAACAAGAATCGAGGAACTTGCCGAGGGGCAGCAGCGTCTGTTCGAGGCGCAGACCCGAGCGGAAGAGCGTCTCAATGAGCTTGCCCAGGCGCAGACCCGGACGGAAGAGCGTCTCAATGAGCTTGCCCAGGCGCAGACTCGGACGGAAGAGCGTCTCAATGAGCTTGCCCAGGCGCAGACCCGGACGGAGACAGAAGTCAAGTCGCTTGCGGTGGCGTTGGAGCGGCTCACGATCCGCACCGACGCCGTCGTCGGCCGCACCTTCGAAATACAGTTCCGTGACCGGCTCACGGCCTATCTGGGGCGGTTCCTCCGCCGCGGCAAGCTCCTTGCCAACGACGAGCTGCTCGACCTGATCGAGCCGAAGGTAAAGGAACGCGAGGTGGACGATTTCCTGCGGGCCGACGCCGTGGCGTCCGGGCTGGTGGACGGCGTGAAGAGCTATGTCGTCGTCGAGGCCTCCTCCACCGGCGACATCGATGACATCCTCCGGGCCCAGCGGCGGGCCGATGTGCTCCGCAAGGCGGGCCTGGCGGCCATCCCGCTGGTCGCCTGCGAAGCGATTTCGCCCGAGTCGTTGGCCTTCGCCAAGCTCCGCGAGGTGCGGGTGTGGTGCAACGGTTCGATGGTCGAAGCGGCGGCCTGACCGGCGGGCCGCGCAACGCTGATCGATTCGGCCTTCGGGCGGTGACCTTCAGCGGGCCGGTTCTTCGGCCCAGGCGGAGACGGGCACGCAGCTGCAGAACAGGTTGCGGTCGCCGTGGACGTTGTCCACTCGGCCCACCGGCGGCCAGTACTTCGCCCGCTTGAGCGCGGCGACGGGAAACGCCGCCGTCTCACGCGGGTAGGAATGCCGCCAGTCGGTCACCGCGACCGCGGCCGCCGTGTGCGGCGCGTTCTTGAGCGGGTTGTCGTCCTGCGGCCACTCGCCCGCCTCGATGCGGGCGATCTCGCCGCGGATCGCGATCATCGCCTCGACGAACCGGTCGAGCTCGGCCAACGGCTCACTCTCCGTCGGCTCGACCATCAGCGTGCCGGGCACCGGGAAGCTCAACGTCGGCGCATGGAAGCCGTAATCGATGAGCCGCTTGGCCACGTCCTCGGCCGTCACGCCGCTGGTCTCCTTGAGCGGCCGCAGGTCGAGGATGCACTCGTGGGCCACGCGGCCGTTCGCGCCGCTGTACAGCGTGGGGAAGTGGCCGCGGAGCCGCACGCTAACGTAGTTGGCCGCGAGGATTGCGGCCTCGGTGGCGTGCTTGAGGCCCTCGGCTCCCATCATCCGGCAATACATCCAGCTGATCGGCAGCACCGCGGCGTTGCCCAGCGGCGCCGCCGACACGGCGCCCACCGCCCCCGGCGGCAGGCCGCCCGTGGCGTGTCCGGGCAGGAACGGCACGAGATCTTCGACCACGCACACCGGGCCCACGCCCGGCCCGCCGCCGCCGTGCGGGATGCAGAAGGTCTTGTGGAGGTTGAGGTGGCTGACGTCACCGCCGAAGCGGCCCGGCGCCGCCAGGCCCACCAGGGCGTTCATGTTCGCCCCGTCCACGTACACCCGGCCGCCGTGACGGTGGACGATGCCGCACAGTTCCCCGATCGCTGTCTCGAAGACGCCGTGCGTGCTCGGGTAGGTGATCATCACCGCGGCCAGGCGGTCGGCATGCTCCCGGCACTTGGCCTTGAGGTCGGCGAGGTCGACGTTGCCGGCCGCATCGCAGGCGGTGACCACCACCTGCAGGCCGACCATCTGGGCGCTGGCGGGATTCGTGCCGTGGGCGCTGGCCGGAATCAGGCAGATGTCGCGGTGGCCTTGGCCGCGGGACCGCTGCCAGGCCTGGATGGCGAGCAGGCCGGCATATTCCCCCTGGCTGCCGGCGTTGGGCTGAAGGCTGATGCCGGCATAGCCCGTGGCGGCCATGAGCCACTCGCGCAACTGGTGTTCGAGAAAGGCATAGCCTTCGCGCTGGTCGGCCGGAGCGAAGGGGTGCACGTGGGCGAACTCGGGCCACGTGATCGGAATCATCTCGCTGGTGGCGTTGAGCTTCATCGTGCAGCTGCCCAGCGGGATCATGCTGCGGTCGAGGGCCAGATCCTTGTCGGAAAGCCCGCGGATGTACCGCAGCATCGCCGTCTCGGAGTGGTGCGAGTTGAAGACCGGATGGAGAAGGAAATCGCTCGTCCGCCGCAGGGCCGGCGGGATCAGCGGCTCCGCGCCGCGGTCGAACGCGGCTCCGTCGGGCACCGCCTGGCCGGCCGGCGCGAACACGCACCACAGCCGCGTAAGATCGTCACGGGTGGTCGTCTCGTCGAGCGTGATCGCCAGCGTGTGCGGATCGAGCGTGCGCAGGTTCATGCCCTGCTCGCGGGCCCGGGCCGCGAGGGCGGCCGTGCGGTCGCCCGTGTCCAGGCTGACGGTGTCGAAGGCGTGGGTGTTCCGCACCCGCACGCCGAGCCGCTTCAGTCCCTCGGCGAGGATTGCCGTATAGGCCGCCACCCGCCCCGCGATCCGGGCCAGCCCGGCGGGCCCGTGGTAGACGGCGTACATGCTCGCCACCACGGCCGGCAGCACCTGGGCGGTGCAGATGTTGGAGGTCGCCTTCTCGCGGCGGATGTGCTGCTCGCGGGTCTGGAGGGCGAGCCGGTAGGCGGGCGCGGCGTGGGCGTCGATGCTCACGCCGACGAGCCGGCCCGGCAGCGACCGCTTCAGTTCATCGCGACAGGCTAGGAAGGCGGCGTGCGGGCCGCCGCAGCCCATCGGCATGCCGAACCGCTGCGTGCTGCCGACGACGATGTCGGCCCCCCACTCGCCCGGCGGCACCAGCATCACCAGTGCCAGCGGGTCGGCCGCGACGCACAGCAATGCCTGCCGAGCGTGTACGCTCTCGGCGAGGCCCCGCCAGTCGTCGACGGCGCCGTCGGTGGCCGGATATTGCACCAGCGCCCCGAAGCAGTCGCGGCTCTCGATCAGGCTGCCGACGTCGCCGATCACGACCTCGATGCCCAGCGGCGCGGCCCGCGTGGCCAGCACCTCGAGCGTTTGCGGATGGCAGCGGCGGTCGGCGAGAAACACGCCGCTCTTCGAGCCCGCCGTCCGGCGGGCGAGCGTCATCGCCTCGGCGGCCGCGGTCGCCTCGTCGAGCATGGATGCGTTGGCGATCGGCATGCCGGTCAGGTCGCAAACCATCGTCTGGAAGTTGACCAGCGCCTCCATTCGACCCTGGCTGATCTCCGCCTGGTAGGGCGTGTAAGCGGTGTACCAGGCGGGATTCTCCAGAATGTTTCGCAGGATCACGCCGGGCGTAAACGTGCCGTGGTAGCCCTGACCGATGAAACTCTTCAGCAGCCGGTTGCGGGCCGCTATGCCTCGCAACTCGGCGAGGGCGGCGGCTTCCGTGGTCGCCGACGGCAGGTCCATGCGGTCGTGCCGGGCGATGCCGGGCGGCACGATCTCGGCGATCAACGCCGCGCGGGTGGTCGCGTTGACGGCGTCGAGCATGTGCCGCTCGTCGGCGGCGGACAGGCCGACGTGGCGGCCTTCGAACTCGGCGGGCTGCTCGAGCGCGGCGAGCGGCGGGGCGGCAGCGTGGGCGGAAGCGGCAACGCGAGCGGCCGCTTGGGCCGTGAGGAGGTCGGACATGGCAGGGCTCCGCGAGCAGGGCGTCGGCGGTGCCGACACCGGGAACCCTGTTGTCCTGGAACCTGAGAGATTCGCCGCGGACCGCGCCCGCGGTTTGCCCCTTCGGTGGACGCGGGCCATGCGGCCCGCGTCGCTCTCCAACAGTTGTTTCGTCAGTCCTTTTGCCTGAGCGTTCTGCCTTCGGCGGCCTTGCGGCTCTCTCCTGACGCCCAAAGTTTAGTCGTCCGCGCCGGGAACGACAACCGCGAGCCTCGGGCTCGGTGACCGTTGCGATCGCGGAGACGTGGTCGTTCGACGCGGTGCGGGGCTGCTGCCCCTTCGGGTATGATCCCCCGCTACGGAAACGTCGACGCCTCGAAAGGCTCGGTCGGGGCTACCGCTGCCCGTCGAAAAACCGTTCATGGTCTTTTCCCACTTGATTCGGCTGCATGAAACCTCCCAGGCTCCGACTCGCTCGAGGCTGCGTGCGGTTGGCCATTCCTTGCTGCGCCGGTCAGCCACGCCGGCTGTCGGGCATGGGCAACCCCCCCCCGACCGTCGTTGCCCAGGCGCCGTTCGTGCGCGAGGCTCACGTGTGAGCCGTATTGCGCGCCGCATTGTTTCGAGATCGCGGTGACCCATGGCCCGTAAGTCCATCCACTGTATCGGCTTGTTGGTGGCGGCGCTCGTGCCGGCTGCCGCCGGCGTCGGCCGCGAGCCGTTCACCCTCGCGGAAGGCGACCGCGTCGTCTTCCTGGGCAACGGCGTCATCGAGCAGGAACACGCCTGCGGCGAACTCGAAACCCGGCTCATCAGGCGCTGGCCGCAGGCTCACGTGATCTTTCGCAACATGGGCTGGAGCGGCGACACCGTCCGGGGGCTGGCCCGCACCGGGGGCTACGAGCAGCCCGCTGGCTTGGCCCGGCTGCTCAAGGAGATCAACGCCCTGAAGCCGACGGTGATCTTCGTCGGCTATGGCCTCAACGAGTCCTTCGCCGGCCCGTCGGGGCTCGAGGGCTTCGGTGGCGATTACCGCAAGCTCATCGACCAACTCACGCCGCTTGGGGCCAGCCTGGTGCTGCTCTCACCGACCTGGCACGAAGACCTGGGCCGGCCCCTGCCCGACCCGGCCGGGCACAACAAAGACATCGAAACCTACGCCGCGGCGATCGCGCGGATCGCGGGTGAGCGGCAGGCGGCCTATGTGGACGTCTTCACGCCGCTGCGTGACGCCAAGAGGCGTCGCCCGACACCGCTGACGACCAACGGCATCCAGCTCAATCCCCAGGGCTATGCGGAGTTCGCCGCCGCCATCGAGCACGGGCTGGGGGTGGCTCCGCCGCCCTGGGAGATGCAGCTTGGCGATCGGGGCGTGAAGGCGACGGGCTCTGCCGTCAAGCAACAGACGCCCGCAGGCGGGGGCTGGAGGGTCGTCGTCGTCGACGAAGTGGTGCGGGTTCCGGGAGAGCCGCTGCGGTTCACATGGGCTGGTGCTCGCGGCGGCGACTACGAGATCGCATGCGACGGCCAGATCGCTGCCACCGTGCCGGCGGGCAAGCTGGCCACCGGCGTCGTCCTGGAGGGGGCGATCGTCTGTCCGGAAGGCGAGAAGCTGCGCCGGGCGATCGTCAAGAAAGGCGAGCTCTTCTATCGCCGGTGGCGGCCGTTCAACGATCACGAGCGACACTGGGGCTACATCCGCGGAGACTTCGCGCTCTACGACGAAGAAATCGCGGCACTCGAGAAGACGATCGCGGAACTCCGCGTGCCGCGGGAGCGAACCATCGAGGTCCGACCAGTGAAGGGGAACTCACGATGAACCGTGCTCGATCGCGAGATGCCGGCAGTCCGCCGCGAGGTGACGCAGCCGCGAAACGCCGCCTGTCGGGTGTCGTCTTCACGGCTCTGGTCGCCGGAGCATGGCTCTGCCATGGGGCAGCGCTGAACGCACAGCCGGCGAACATGGACGATGACCCTGCGGCGCTCATCGCGGTCACAACGCTGCCGGACAACTACGAGCTGCAACTCGTGGCGATGGAGCCGGACGTCATCAACCCCATCCAGATCAACTTCGACACGCGGGGCCGGCTGTGGGTGCTGTGCGCGCCCAGCTATCCGCAGCTCCTGCCGGGGCAGTCACCGCAGGACTACGTGATCGTGCTCGAAGATTTCGGACCGGATGGGCGGGCGAAGAAGGTGCGGAAAGTCGTCACGGGGCTCACGGTTCCCACCGGGATGATGCCGGGCGACGGCGGCGTCTACGTCGGCCAGGGGGAAGCTCTGCTGTTTTTTCGCGAACATGAGGGCGGCGTCGAGAAACGGGTCGTGCTCACCGGCTTCGGCACCAACGACACGCATCACACCATCAATACGTTTCGCTGGGGGCCGGAGGGCCGGCTGTATTTCAATCAGGGTTTGTACATCCGCAGTACCGTGGAGACGCCGTACGGCCCACGGCAGCACTTCGGTGGCGGCATCTGGCAGCTCCGCACCGATCGCCTGAAACTCGAGCTCTTCGACCGCTCGATCCTGCCGAACAACACCTGGGGCCACGACTTCGACGCCTGGGGCCGGTCGTTCATCGCCAGCGCCTGGCCGGGTCGTCTCAACCAGGTGCTCCCCGACTCGCCGCTGCAGCGGACGAACGATCCAGCGACCGTGCCGCCGCTGGCCATCACGCAGATCGGAGGCGATCGTCATTGCGGGCTCGAGATCGTCGGCGGCCGCCACCTGCCGGACGACATACAGGGCAACTTCATCACCGGCGATTTCATGTCGCATCACATATATCGCTACGACGTGGAGGATATCGGCAATCGCTTTGTGGCCACGCGGCTGCCGTCGCTGGCGCAGTCGAAGCATCCCCGCTTCCGCCCGGTCGACATCCGCATGGGCCCCGACGGTGCGATCTATGTGGCGGACCTCTTCCAGCGGATCATCCAGCACAATCAGGTGAACTTCCGCGATCCACGCCGCGATCACACCCGCGGCCGGGTCTGGCGGATCGTCCGCAAGGATCGCCCGCTCGTCGAGATTCCGCAGCTCGTCGGAGTGCCGGCGAAGCAGGTCGTCGCCCGGCTGAAGGATCCGGAGCCCTGGACGCGGCTGCACGCCCGGCGGGCGGTCATGGAAGGCGACGCCGCCGCTGCGAAGGCCGCGCTCGATGCGTTCGTAGCCGCGCTCGACGAGCAGGATCCCGCGACGCCGCAGCTGCTCCTGGAGGCCTTGTGGACCTACCAGGCACTCGACGAGGTCGCGGCCGACCTGCTCCGCCGACTCCTGAAGTCGCCCGATCCGCGGATTCGCGGCGCGGCCACCAAGGTTGTCGGTGAGTGGCATGATCGACTCCCCGACGCGGTCGCCTGGCTGGCGACCCTGGCCGCCGATCCGCATCCGCGGGTGCGGCTGGAGGCGGTGCTCGCGGCCACGCACATTCCCTCGGCCGCAGCGATCGAATCGGCCCTCGTCGCCCTCGACCATCCGCTGGACCCGCTGCTGGAGTTCTCCCTGCGCAAGGCGGCGATCGTGCTCGCGCCCTATTGGCGACCGGCCTTCCAGGGCGGAAACCTGCCGTTCGACGGCAGGCTGAACCGCCTGACGTTCGCCCTCCAGGCGGTCAAGGCCCCCGACGCAGGTCCGCTGCTCGCCGACCTTGTCAGCCGCGGGTCCGTGACCGGCGACGCCGCCGCGAACATGCTCGTGCTGCTCGCATCGACCGAGAAATATCGTGACCTGGCGCTCGAGCAGGTGGCGGTGGCGGAGGGGGGGATGTCGGCCGGCCCACGAGCCCGGGTCGTCGAGGCGATCGAGCGGTCGCTGCCGTCGCAGTTCAAGCCGAGTGAAACGCAGGTGGCGGCGGTCAAGAAACTCATCGACGATCCGTCATCGGCTGTCGCCGCCGCGGGTCTGCGTCTGGCAGCGGCCATGCGGGCGACCGATCCGGGCACCGTTGAAGCGATCGCGACCGCCTCGCAGACCGAAGCGGTTCGTCGCCGGGCCGCGATCGTGGCCCTCGGGCGGCTCCAGGGGAAGGCCGCGGCGCCGGCGTTGATTGCCCTGGCCTCGGCGGACCGACCGGCAGAGACGCGGCTCGCCGCGATCGCGGGGCTCATCGCCGTCGACGGGCAGGCGGCCGCGGATCAGGCCGCCGCGCTGCTGGAGCGACCGGCCGGCGGCGGCGTGGATCTGGAGCCTTTGTTCACGGTTTTCCTGCAGACCAAGGGGGCCGCCGAGGCCTTGGCGACCGCGCTGCAGGCCAAGAAACCCGACGCCGACGCCGCCCGGGTCGGGATGCGGACGCTCGCGGCGCTAGGCGTATCGCCCCCGTCGCTCACCGCCGTCCTCGAGGCCGCTTCGACCGCCGCCGCCCGGCAACGCGTGCTGGATGCCGCCGAATCGAAGCGGCTGCTCGACCTGGTTAAGCAGGAAGGCGACCCGGCACGCGGTGAAGCCGTCTTCCGCCGGTCCGCGCTTGCCTGTCTCAGTTGCCATGCGATCGGCGGCGCCGGCGGCATCGTCGGCCCCGATCTGTCCGGCATCGGCACCAGCGCCCCGCGGGATTACCTGCTCGAATCGATCGTGATGCCCAGCAAGATCGTGCGGGAGGGCTACAACACCGCCAACGTCGTCACCATGTCCGGCAAGGTGATCCGCGGCATCGTTCAGCGGGAGTCGGCGAAGGAGCTGGTGATCCGCGATCCGAAGGGCGCGGACATCGTCGTCGCCGCCGACGACATCGAGGAGAAATCGCTCGGCGGGTCGCTGATGCCCGACGGGCTCGACCGCTCGCTCACCGACGCGGAGCTGGTCGATCTGGTCCGCTTCCTGTCGGAGGTCGGCCGCCCCGGACCGTACAGCGTTTCGCATGTGCCCGTCGCGCGGCGCTGGGAGGTGCTCACCGATCCGCCCACAACAATCCGCGGGCTCGATGCCCGCGAGCTGGGCCGCACGTTGAGGGAGAACGCCGGCCTGGCCTGGAAGGCCGCCTTCAGCCGCGTCGACGGCGGCATCCCGCTCGACGAGTTCGCAAATCCGCCCGACGTCGTGTTTCTCCGCACGCAGATCGAGATGATCACGCCGGGCAGGATCGGGTTCGACATCGGTTCACCGGACGGCGTGCAGGTTTGGGCGGACGATGCTCCCGTCGCAGCGGCGGAGCGGACGACCTGCACGCTCTCGGCAGGCTTCCACGCGATCACGTTTCGCATCGACTTGGGGCGACGAGCCGACCCCCTGCTGCGGTGCGAGCTCGTGGAGATGCCGGGCGGCGGGCGGGCGCGATTCGTCTCGCAGGCGCCGTAGAGGCCACCGCCCCCTGCGGCGCCCGCCGCTGCCCGCCCTCGCATGCTCGTGCCCGTTACCGCCGCCGCCCGCGAGGGCCGGCCCCCGCGGCCTCGCGAATCCCGGGAAATCCTCCCCATCCGTTACCGAAACACCGGTTTCTGTCATCTTCTCCATGAGGGCGAAAGTGCGCCCGCCCCGCCCCTTCCCGCCCCGCACGATGCGAACCATCCTGACCCCCGCGGTGGCAGCAGCCATGACCCTGGCCGTCGTGGCCATGCCCGCCCGGGCGGCCGCCAACGACCTGCTCTGGGACGGCCTGTTCGCCGATGGAAGCCGGGTTTCCGGCACGATCGCCGGATGGAACACGCCGGCCTCGCAGCCGCAGATCGACGGCAAGCCGATGTTCGACGCCGCCAACCCCGTGCGGTGGGTCGTGCGGCAGCGGCCGCCCGCGTCGACGCCCTTCCGCCAGCCGTTCGTTGAGCTCGCCTGCGGCGATCGGCTCCCGGGCCTCGTCGAAGGCCACGTGAGCGGTCTCGATGACTGGCGCCGCACGACGCGGCCGCACCTGCTCGTGCGGCCGCTCTCGTCGGTCGACCTTCCCGGAAAAAAGCCGCGGCCGCATGTCCGTGTGGCGAGCGATCTCATCCGCAGGATCGTGCTCGTGCCGCGGCGCGGCCGGCCCCTGCCCCCCGCCACGATCCTCACGCGGGATGGCCGCGAGGTCGGATTTCGGTCGCTGCGGTTCGTCGGCGCGGGCGTGATCGTGCTCGTCGACGGCGGTCCGCAGCGGCTCTCGTTCGACGAGATCGCCGAGATCCGTCTGGCAGACCGCGATCCGTGGGAGATGTATCCGCGAATGGTCGCGTGGCTTGCGCCGCAGGCCGCGACATCGCCGGCCGATGCGGCGGCGGCCCGGCTCATGCGGGCCGAAACCGACGACGGCCTCGTGGCCACCACGGCCGTCGATCCGCTGCACGGCGCGGGCGACCCGAGGAACCAGCGATCCTGGCACATCCTTGCCCAGCCCGCCTGGAGCCTCGACCCGCTCTGGCTGCCGCATGCAGGCGTGCGGCGGCGGATCGTCTTTTCGGCGACCGAGGTGCCGCTTTCGCTCGTCGAGCCGAAGGCCGTCGATCGCAAGGCCACCTTCGGTGGCAGCTGGACATGGGAGATCGATCGCAACGTGCAGGGCGGACCGCTGTCCGCCAAGGGGCTCCCCTACGGCTGGGGATTCGGCACGCAGGCCACCTCGGTCATGGCGTTCGGCCTGCCCCCGTTCGCGACGGCGTTTCGCGCCGGCGCCGCCCTCGACGACGCGGCCGGCGCCGGCGGCTGCGTGAAGGCGTCGGTGCATCTCGGCGACGCGGCCGCGAAGCCGCTCTGGCAGAGCGACTTTCTCGTCGGCACTCGGGAACCCGCGGATACGGGGAGCCTCGCGATGCCCCCCGCGGTCACCGCCGCTGCCGGCCCGCGAATGCTCGTGCTCGTCGCCGACGCCGCCCACGAGGGCCGGCCCCGGGATGCCGACCCCGATGACATCCGCGATGTCTTCGACTGGCTCGATCCGGTGGTGTCGCTCGCTCCGGAAGGCCTCGCCGCCGCGGTCCGTGACCGGCTGCCGGCCACGATGGCCCCGTGGCGTGACTGGGAGATCGTGGGGCAGCCCACGATCCGCACGCTCGTCGATCCGCTGTCGGCCCGAGAGTCGCCGCACACGCTCCGGCAGTCTCTCGCTGCCGGAGCCGAGACCGTGCTCCGCCGCAAGCTCGAGGTTTCCAAGGAAACCACGCACCTCGTCGTCGGGGTGAGCCGCACCGCAGCGTCGGCGAGCCGCATCGAAATCCGCATCGACGGCGAGGCGGTGACCGAGGCCGACGTGCCCGAGCGGAAGGCCGGCCCGGCCGTGCTGCCGTTCGTCGTGCCGCTCGAGCGTTACGTCGGCCGGAGCATCCTCGTCGAGGTCGCCCATCGCGGCAGCGACGGGCAGAGCTTCGTCGAGTGGGCCGCCCTCGGCCCGACGAGTGCGGCCGAGGCCCGCGTCGCGTCCCCCTCGAAGTGACCCGAGCCCGCAGGATGCCCGGCGTGCCACCGACTCCCGACAACCCGATGCTCGTGAACGAGGCCGCGGATGACGCGCGGCTCCTGGCCGCGGCGCAGCGGGGCGACCATGTCGCCTTCACCGCGATCATCGAGCGGCACGCCCGGCTCGTCCACGGCTACCTGCGGGCCCGCCTCGCGCGGCTGGCGGATGCCGAGGATCTCGGCCAGGAGGTCTTCCTGCGGGTCTACACCGCGAAGGCGGTGACACGCGGGGGCGCGGGCGTGGCGATGCGGCCATGGCTGATCGGCATCGCCCGCAACGTGCTCCGCGAACATGCCCGCGCCACGCGGCGACGGCGGGAGACGGCATGGACGGAACTCTGCCTCGACATCGAGGATCTCGCAGGCTCCGGAGCGGGCGACGACGGCACGTTCGACGACGTGATGGGGAAGCTGCCCCGCTGCCTCGAGGCGCTCGGCCCCAGCGCCCGGCAGGCGCTCGACCTCTACTACCACGACGACCTGCGGATGCAGGAGATCGCGACGCGGTTCAAGCGGAGCGAAGGGGCGGTGAAGCTGCTCGTGCATCGGGCGCGGCAGGCGGTCAGGCGGTGCCTCGAGAGCGGGCAGGCCGTGGCTGCCGAAGGCGGCGAGGAGGCATGACCATGACCGACGACGAACTGCGGAAGCTCATCGAGGAGAAGTCGCCCGCCGACCTCACGCCCGAGGAGTGCGCGGCCCTGCGGGCGGCGATCCGCAGGTCGCCGCAACTGTTGCGTGACGTGGCCGACCGGATCGAGATCGAGGAGTACCTCGCGCGGGCGCTCGGCCGGCCGCAGGTGACGGTGGAGCGGGTGCTCGCCAGGCTTTCCGCGCGGCGTTCGTGGTCCGGCGGCGCGTGGACGCGGTATGGCCTCGTCGTCTGCGGTGTGGTCGCGGCGGTGCTCGGGGCCCTCGTCGCGAGCCGCGGCTGGCGGGATCGACCGCAGTCGCAGGAGGTGGCGCGGAGCGAGGCCCAAGCACCACCGGCCGCTCCGATCGAGCAGACGGTCGCGGCGAAGCAGAACGCCGAGCAGCGCAAGACGTCGGCCGTGACTGCCGAGCCGGCGGCCGCGGACGCCGCCGCCCCGCCACCGCCGGCCGACGTGGCCGTCGAGCCGACAGCGGCTGCCCCGCCGCTCCGTGAGGTCGGCCTCTTCGAGCCGCCGGGGGCCGATGACGCGACGCCCGACGACAAATCGCTTGCCCGTTGGTTCGCCGCGGTCAAGAACCTGCCGCTGAAGCTGTCGTCGCAGCCGATCGACCGCAATCCCTGCGGCCGGCTCGAAGGGATCGCACGGCTGCGGCAGCCGCTTGTGGAGGGGGCGGCGCTGCGGATGAACTCACCCGACTTCACGGGCGTGCGGATCCACGTCTGGAGCGGGGGAAAGGGGGTTTCGTTCGACGCCTTTGCGAGGCCGCTGCAGTGGCAGGTCTACGCGACCGTGCGATCCGGGAGCGGGCCGCTCCCCACGGGCTCTGTCACGCTCGGCCGTGACGACGGCCGGATGATCCGCACGAATCCCGCCGGCTTTCACGGGCTCGAGCTGCGGTACGCCGACGGCCTGGTGACCCTGGCCAGAGGCGACGTCCGGCTCGTCGAGGCTCCGCTCGACGCCCCGCCGACCGACATCTTCTTCGAAGGGGCCGTGACGTTTCGCGACCTGAGTCTCGTCGCCGCCGTGCCGATCCCGCCACTGCGAGAAGCCGCGGAGCGGCCTGCGGCCGACCTGCTCGCTGCCGCCCGCGATCGATGGGCCCGCGGCGGTGATCCGTCCGCGACGTTCACGCTGCGCGACGACGGCAGCGCGGCGCTCGCCGTCAAGGAAAACAGGCAGCCTGCCTGGGCGTTGCTGCCGCTGCCGAAATCGACCGGTCTGCGGGAGATCGTCGTGCGGCTCGAAGGCCTGATGCCCGGCACGGGGCTCGTCTTCGGTGACGGCGGCGTCAAGCAGCAATCAGTGCTCATGGTTGTCGCCAATAGGAACCTGCCGGGCGTGTGGCAGCTCCAGCGGATGCCGCCGAACAATGCAGCGATCGAGTCGGCGGAACAAATCGCCTCCCAGCCGCTCGTGTTGGTCAAGGACAGGCTCTGGCTGCGGATTCGCCATTGCGGCGGTGTGCAGCGGGTCGACATGAGCGCGGACGGCACGCGCTGGTTCGCGACCGCCGAGCCGCAGCCCGCCTTCTCGGCGATCGGCCTGTATGCCGTGCCGCATCACTCGGCCCGGTCGATCACGCTGGCCGCTCTGCAAGAGGCACCGTTTTCGCGGCTCGAGTCGCTCTGCCCTGCCGACCTCCGCGCGGCCGCCGTCGAGCTGCCGCCGCAGGGGCAGCTCGCCGCCTGGCTCGCCGCCGCCGATGCGGCCAAGCCACCGACCGCCGACGCCGACGCATGGCGGCGGGCCTGCGGGCTCGAGGCCCTTTCCGGCAATGCGTCGAAGGACCTTGCGGTCGACCTGCTCGGGCTGCTCTTCCGCGAGAGCCTCGGCATGGAGATGACCCCCACGGCACGGCAGGATCTCCTCGACGACATCCTCGCGGTCGCGCCCGTCGTCGACGATCCCGCCGCCGCAGGCAGGATCGTGTCGCTCTTCGACGACCTCGGGGCACGGATGGCGATGGAAGGGGAGGAGCGGTGCTATTCCGCGATCAGCCACGCGCAGCTGACGGCGCCGCTCCGCAGCGGGCAGCCATTCGTGGCGTTTTCCGAGCCGCTCGCGCGGCGCGAGATCGTCGCGCTCGTCTGCCGCCGCGAGTGGGACTCCCTCACGAGCCTCGGGCGGCGGCTGGATTTTTTCGGCTTTTTCGCGAAGCCGAAAAACGAGGCCTTTTTCAACTGGGCTGCCGCGGTCGCCCGGAGCGGGGGCGAAGGCAGGCCGTGGCTCATCGCTGCGGCTTTACGGCATCCCCTGCTCGTCGCCCCGAGCAAGGAGAGCCTGAGAGTGGAGGCCGAGTTCAACGCGGCCCTCGACGGTGACGATCCTCAGGATGCCTTCCGACTCATCGACGCTGCGGTGGCGGACGGAGAGATCGACCTCATGCCGGATCGCCGCGACGCCGATCTCTTTCTGTCGCTGCCGATGGCGGTGGCGACGGTGATGCGGGACGAACCCCGGCTCCTCGAGGCGATGCGGCAGGACCGCGAACGGATCGCCGGCCTCCGCGTGCTCGAGGCGACGGCCGCCGCCGACGAGGCGATCGTGGAGGCGACGACCGTGCAGTTCCACGGCACCGTCGCCGCGGCGCAGGCCCACGTCTGGCTCGGCGACCGGAGCATGGCCGCCGGCCGGTTCGTGGCCGCCCGACGACACTACGAGGCGGCCTCGGCCTCGATTCCCGAAGACGACGGCTCGCAGCGGAATCGAACGCTCGTCGCCATCGATCTGGCACGCAAGCTCGCCGCGGCGATGATGGCATCCGCGGCTGCGAGTGGGCCATCGATCGTGCAGGCGGCCACCATCACGGCCACGCCCCAGGCCCGTCTCGAGGGGAACGTGGGCGGCAATCCCGCCAGACTTCCGCCACCGCTTTCGCAAGGGGGCGTGGACTGGCCGCCGCACGCGATCGACTGGGCGGCCAGGCAAATCGCCGTCCTGCCGCTCGAAGACCGGCTGCTCGTCTCGAACCAGTTCCAGCTGGCGAGTCACGACCCCGAGACCGGTGCCGTGCAATGGCGGGCCGGCCTCGGTGGCGACGCGGCGGGCGCCCACGACTGGCACGGCCAGGCCATGCGGCCATGCGTCGATGCCACGCGGGTCTACGTGCGTCGGCTCCGCAAGGCGGGGCCGGCGGTCGCGGCCATCGACCGGGCCGACGGGGCCGTGGTCTGGGAACTGCCGTCGACGCACGATCGGCAGTTCGTGTCGGATCCGTTGCCGGGCGACGGCGGCACGCTTGCGATCTGCCTTTCACGCAGGGTGGAAGACTCCTTCGTGCTGGCGATCGTGTTGCTCGACGCCGCCACCGGGAGCGTGCTCCGCGAGACCCCGCTGGCGACGTTCGCCGGCGGGGTCCGGTGCCAGATCGCCGAGATCGACGGTGGCTTCGCCATCACGGGCGGCGGTGCGGTCATCGCCTGCGACGAGCGGGGGCGGCTGCGGTGGGTGCGCCGTGAGCCCTGGCTTCCGCCGCCGGCCGACGGGTTTTCGACGCTCGTGGCCCATGCGCCGATCGTTGCTCAAGACGGCCGCATGTATGTCGTGCAGCCGGGCGTGCCGGGGGTCGTCGCCGTCGAGGCCGCGAGTGGCCGCGTGCTCTGGAGGCTCGGCGACGTCGCCGTGAGTCGTCTGCGGGGAATCTCGCGGGGGCGGCTGGTCGTCGAGCGGATCGGAAAGACGCTGGCAGCGGGATCGACGGAGTCGGGCCATGCCGACCTCGTCGGAGTCGATGCGGCGACGGGCAAGGTGGCGTGGCGGTACGGCCCGGCCGATCTGCTCGACGCGAGCCTCGTCACCGATGCGGCGGTGCTCGCGGCGGTGCGGGAGCCGATGGCCGGGAAGAACGCCCGTGTGGCGACGCTCGTAAATCTCGATCCGGCGACCGGCCGGGAGATGGGGCGGTGGCCGCTGGCGGCCTGCGAGGATCCGCACCCCTTCCTCGGCCCGCTCGTGCCCGCGGCGGGCGGCCTGCGGGTCTTTTTCGGCCGCGGTCCCGCCGACGCGACACGCGACCTCATCCTGCTCGAGGCTGCCGCGCCGTAACCGACCGGCCAAGGATAAGACGGTCAACGGCGGTTCCGCAATCGATTCGATGGTGTCGGCCAGCCTTTGACCGGGCGTGGGGCCGTCGCTGATCCAGTGATTGTGTCCGACGTCGCTTCGCCAGACGCGGATGAAGCGGGATGCGGGGGCGATTTTCAGGCTGTGCGCAGGGCCACATGCTGCTTACGCGGGTGCTCATCGGCTCGACGAGCGGACCGGCTTGCCTCGCGATGCTCGGCGTCGATCCCGCCTCCGGCAAGAACTTCGTGCCCGTGGACTGGGTGTCGTCGGCGATCGTCCATGCGGTGTGCATCCCTGCCGCCCGGGGCCGCACCTACCACCTCACGAACCCGCGTCCCGTGTCGGTCGACGTCGTCGGCCGCGTCGTCCAGAAGGCGATCGAGTCGTTTTCGCAGGCCGCGCGGCCCGACGACCCCGACCTGCGCGACGGCCTCTGGCTCAACGAGATGCTCGGCGCCGAACTCGACATCTATCGCGGCTATCTGCGGAACGACCCGCTCTTCGACCGGACGAACACGGACGCGATCATGCCGCATCTCCCCTGCCCGGAGCTTGACGAGCCCACTCTCATGAAGATGGCCCGCTTTGCGATCGAGCACAACTTCGGCAGCGTGCCGCCGCCCCCCGCGGCCCGCGCGAAGTCGCGGCCCGTGGCCGACATCGTCGCAACCTGACGCAAAACAGTCGGGGCGAAGGATAGTCCGAGGGATAGTCCGGCCAATGGCGCTTCCGCAACAGGCGTCAGCCGGAACGCGTGACGGTCGTCAATCCCGCGCGGGCACTCGACGGGTAGCGAGGCATACGGTTCACGCCAGGCGGTAGCTCGTGCTCCGGCCGCCGGCAGCGTTTCTGACGAGCAGCCCGCGATCGACAAGGTCGCCGATGTCGCGGAGGGCGGTATCCGTCGAACACTTGGCAATCTTCGCATACTTCGACGTTGTCAGGAAACCCTCGAAGCCATCGAGCAGCCTGTTGATCACCTGTTGCTGCCGCTCGTGCACCGGCGGCCCCTCGTGGATCCGCCGCCATATGGTCGCCTTGCGAAGCACGCCGGACGTGAGCGAGTCGGAATGGTCCACCGCCCGCTCGAGGCAGCCGACAAACCAGGTCATCCAGGGCGTTATGTCGACATCACCGCGCTGCGTGCGTTCGAGCGTTGTGTAGTAGTCTTTTCGCTCCGCTTCGATGCGGGTCGACATGCTGTAAAAGCGATCAGGGCAGCCGTCTCCGCGGGTCAAGAACAGATCGGCCAGCCCACGGGCCAGCCTGCCGTTTCCGTCCTCGAACGGATGAATCGTGACGAACCAGAAGTGCGCGATCGCGGCCCGGAGCACCGGATCAACGCCGTCGTCGGCGTCGCACCACTCGATGAATCTCGCCATCTCCTCGGGAACCCGCCGTGCGGAGGGCGCCTCGAAGTGAATCCGCTCCCGGCCAATCGGCCCCGAAACGACCTGCATCGGGTCGGTCTCGACGGGCCGCCACGCGCCGACGGCGATTGGCCGCGTGCCGCTGTAGCCGACCGGAAAAATCGCCGCGTGCCAGCCGCACAACCGTTGCTCGGTCACGGGCTCCATGGCATTTCTCGTGGCGTCGAGCAATACCTCGACGATCCCCTCCACATCGCGATTCGCCCGACGGGCGTTCGCGTGGGGCCGGCCGAGACGACGGGCGATCGAGGAGCGAACGTCCGCCTGGTCGAGCCGCTCCCCCTCGATGGCCGAACTGCGGACGACGTCGCTCGTGAGCACTTCGACCGAGGCGTCGGCCCGAAGCGCGAATCCCAGCTGCTGCATGCGGCCGAGGAGCAGCCCCTGTTTGTGCCGCGCTCGAACGAGGCCCGGGGAGACCGCTCCGGCATCCCAGGTGAAGTCTGGCCAACCCTTCTTTTCGTGGACGTACATTCGAATCACCGCATTTCTTGCGGTGATTATATCCCCCATTCACCGCACGGGAAATGGCTGGTTTCAAGGGATAGTCCGGCCAATGGCACTTCCGCAAAAGGATAAGACGGTCAACGGCGGTTCCGCAATCGATTCGATGGTGTCGGCCAGCCTTTGACCGGGCGTGGGGCCGTCGCTGATCCAGTGATTGTGTCCGACGTCGCTTCGCCAGACGCGGATGAAGCGGGATGCGGGGGCGATTTTCAGGCTGTGCGCAGACACGCCGCGAATCCGCGCGTCATGCGGATGGTTCAGAGGCTGCGGATGTCGATCACCGGCAGGTCGTCCGGCGACGCTTGGATCGCGTCGCGGTCGTCATGCACCTGCACGAGCTCGTCCCAGCTGGTGGGCGGGCCTCGGGCCGGGGCCAGCGGCGTCGGCTCGAGCGGTTCACCGAGATGGAGCAGGATCTTCCTGATCGGCGCCGGGTCGGTGATGAAGGCGATGAGGCGGATGTCGCCGCCGCAGGCGGGGCACGCGAGCGGGAAGGCTTCGGCGATTCGCGCGACAAGCTTGGCCCATGCGATTCTCGAGGTGTCGTGGGAACGGCCCGGGGCATCGGGGGCACCCTCACTCCGGCCCTCTCCCGGAGGGAGAGGGAGCCAGCGCGAGGAGCGACCGGTTCGTTCAGGACCCGGGGGGCACGCCGTTCCTGTACGGCAGCTGGCGGGGCAAGAGACCGACGGGGGCGAGTGACGCCCGAACTGCCACGCCGAGTCACACGAGAAAAAGAACGGCCGCGTCACTCGCTTTCGCGGGTGGCACGGCCGTTGCCGGATCCAGCCCACCGGCCGGTTCCACTGGGGCAACTACTTCGGCGCTATCCGCCAATACATCGATCTCCAGCCGGGGGGGCGGCCATCAGGCGGCCGACGAGGCCTACTACTTCATCGCCGACCTGCACGCGCTGACGACCGTCCGCGACCCGGCCCGGCTGCGGGCGCTGGTGCACGCGGCGTCCGTAGACCTCGTGGCGCTCGGGCTCGACCCCGAGCGGGCGGTGCTCTTCGTGCAGTCCGACGTGCCCGAGGTGACGGAGCCCACCTGGCTGCTGATGACCGTTTGCCCGATGGGCCTGCTCGAGCGGTGCCACGCCGATAAGGACAAGAAGACCCGCGGGCTGCCGGCCGACGCGGGGCTGTTCACGTATCCCGTGCTCATGGCCGCCGACATTCTCGCCTACGACGCCACGGTCGTGCCGGTGGGCGAGGACCAGGTGCAGCACATCGAGGTCTGCCGCGATCTGGCCGGCACGTTCAATCACCTCTACGGCGAGGTGGTTACTTGCCCAGGCCGCCGCTCGTCGAGGGGGGCGCGAAGGTGCCCGGCACCGACGGGCAGAAGATGAGCAAGAGCTACGAGAAAACGATCGCTCGTGAATCTCGATCCGGCGACCGGTCGGGAGATGGGGCGGTGGCCGCTGGCGGCCTGCGAGGATCCGCATCCCTTCCTCGGGCCGCTCGTGCCCGCGGCGGCCGGCCTGCGGGTGTTTTTCGGCCGCGGTCCCGCCGAGGCGACACGCGACCTCATGCTGCTCGAGGCTGCCGTGCCGTAACCAACCGGCCGGGAATGTCATACAAAGGGCGTCATGGTTTCCTCGGCCCACTCATTGCGGCTCGGATTTGTCCTCCTCGCGGTGGTAGCGGCGGCCCTGGTCGTCGTCGCCGTCGCCTGCATGGCTCCGTCCGCTGCGGCGGCCGGCGTCGATGACGGCGACTGGGAGATCACGGCGGAGAGCGAGGCGACCGTCGAGCGGGGCCTGCGGTGGCTCGCCGTCAACCAGGGGCCGGAGGGCAACTGGGGGTCGAACGATCTCGGCCTCGTGGCGGTCGGCGGCCTCGCCTTCCTCTCCGCCGGCCACCTGCCGGGAATTGGGGAGTACGGACAGGCCGCCGAACGTGCCCTCTCATTCGTCGTCAAGAACGCCAAGCCGAGCGGCCTGCTTAACATCGCCGGGCCGCAGCGCGACACATACAACCACGGCCTCTCGACGTTCGTCCTCGGCCAGGCCTACGGCATGACGGGCGACGCCCGCATCGGCAAGGCGCTCGACCGCGCGCTCAAGCTCATCGCCCGCACGCAGGGGCCGGCCGGCGGCTGGGCCTACCAAGCCAGGTCGGAGGATGGCGACTTGAGCCTGAGCGTGATGCAGGCCAAGGCCCTGCGGAGTGCCGTCGACAGCGGCTTCGAGATTCCGCCGTCGGTGATCGAGAAGGCGATCGCGAATGTCCGGCAACACTACGCGCCGCAAGGTGGCAAGCCGAATCGCCCTGAGGCCGAACTGAAAAAACTTCCCGGTCAGTTCACCTATTCGAAGGGGGGCGGCAAGGCCACGGTGGCCATGGCGGCAGCGGGCGTCGTCTGCCTGCAGGAGTTCGGTCAGTACGACGACTGGCGGATCGCCAAGAGCATGGAGCGGGTCAATGCCGAGATCGCCAAGGTCAAGCCGCAGCAGGCCCACAACGGCAAGATGCCCTTCGACGCCTACACGCTCAACTACGTCGGCCAGTCGCTCTACCAGGTGGGCGGCCCCGGCTGGAAGCGGCACTACCCCGCGCTCCGCGATGCGATCGTCGGCGCGCAGGTGATCGATCCCAAGAACCCGGCCAACGACGGCAAGTGGGCGGCCGGCAGCCATGTGTTCGGCAAGTCGGGCGACCTCTACGGCACCGCCGTCGCCGTCTTCGTGCTTTCGATTCCCAACCGCTATCTGCCGATCCTTCAAAAGGGGAACACCGACCCGGGGAGCACTGATCAGGGGAGCACCGA
>Ga0315906_10000600_pt1 | contig 57587 bp, 76 predicted proteins | sample LakEriMetagenome_4_FD_203526 | JGI IMG/M metagenome (GOLD analysis project Ga0315906, IMG submission 203526) | Freshwater fungal communities from buoy surface, Lake Erie, Ohio, United States - Buoy 2 MA122 | ecosystem: Environmental > Aquatic > Freshwater > Lake > Lake biofilm | place: USA...
CGTCTTGCCTGTAATGGTTGCTACGTTAACAATATTTGGGGCGGCCATTTAGTTCTCCTCGAGTTAGCCAAAGACAATGGCCATTGCGATGGCCTTACCTGTAGAAATTCCTGCGGTGCCACTGGACGCAACAGTGACCCGCCCTTTTGAGTCAACCGTAATATTGGCAGACGTATAACTTCCAGCGGTAACCCCACTATTAGCAAGTGTCGAAGTACCGGTAACGTTTGCAGATCCATTGAAACTACCGCTAGTCCAGGTGACATCACCTGTCATGCCAATGGTACGCCCGGTTGCAAGAGTTGTTGCAGTAGTAGCGTTACCACTTAAAGCTGCGGAAACCGTATCAACAGTCAGCGTATTTGTACTTGGGTTGTACGTAAAAGTGGCTGTACTGTCTTGCAGCAGTCCATAATTTCCAGTCGTACTATTTGTAGTATTAGCAAAAGGAACCTTAAATGCGCTAGATGTTGTTGAAGTTGTAACAGCAACGTTAGCTGCGTTAGTTGCGTTGGTGGCAGTACCAGTTGTGTTTTGGTTAAGCGTGGGTACGTCAGCCGCCTGAATCGCAGACATGACAACGTTAGTACCGTTACCACGAAGATACTGCCCCGTAGTAACAGCCCCAGCTAGCGCATTAATCGCTAACTGTTGCGTTATCTGTCCAGTGCCACCACTAGCAATGGCTACTGTGCCCTCTAGCTTAGCCGTATTGAGATTGATGAAGTTCTGATCAACCTCGTTATTCGTAAGCGGAGAGCCTTTTCCAGCTCGTGTAACTATAGTAGCCATTGCTTACCCTTAAACAATTAAGAGATGGTGATTGTCCAGGTTACGGAAAGTGCGTCATCCACACCTTTGTTGACAACCGAAAACACTGTACGGCAGAGCATCGTACCGGCAGAAGCAGCATTGAAGATACCTGCTTCAGTCACTGCGCCAGTTGCGGTACCAGCCGAGAAAGTCGCCGTATATGTCACAACGTTGCTAGCGGCAGTAGCACCAGCAAGAGCAACACGACCAAGTTCTGTACCGAGAGTCGTATCTCCAGCGGCAGGTGCCGTTGTACCAGAACCGAGAGCCATGTGGCTCATTACGTTGGCAGCAGTACCAACCATACGGCTTGCGACAAACGCTTTACCTACGGTTACGACGAGGTTCTTGAAGTCATATTCTTCAGAAGTACCGTCTGCTTTGGACAACACGAGACGCAAGGCCCCGGTAGCTTTGATCATATCTTGGGTTTGCATTTACAACTCCTTTAAGTGAAAGTACGGGCTTCGCCCACATAGTCCTCAGCAAAGTAAGTTATATCACAGTACCCTTGCGATATTAGCGAACCGTTGCTGCTCAACGCCACATTATCTGCTTTTCCCAGTATTGCTTCAAGACTACTCTGGTCTGTGGGCAGAAGCATGTGTCCTATCGACTTGATGAAGCTATAGGTCAAGTCACCGTCCATGTTATCCAGCAAGAAGAGCGTATCTGCTTGCTGTTTGGAAAAACTGTAAGTAATGCCATCGTCTGTAACGGACGACGTGTCATCAAGAAGTTGCTCGATAACCAGAAACTTGTTCAACAGGTCCGTAAGCGTCGTAGTCTCTGCGAATGCTGTCGAGAACTCTTTGCTTATATTGTCGGTAAGCGTAATCGTGTCTGACAAATTCTTGGTGATAACAAGCGTTGCTGCATCTACGACGCTACTGCCATCTGCCAGAACTTTCTGAAACTCTTGGGCATACGCATCGCCAACGCTCGATCCATCGTCTAAAAGCTTCTCTTTTTCGACGACGTATGTGAATGAATCTGCGAGTGTCGGATTCTCGGCCAGTGCCAGACTAATTGAGAAAGTCAGAGCATCAGTAACCGTGATCGAATCCGCAAACGACTTCGAGATTGTCTTGGCTGCTAAGTCCTGAGGGGTCGCCGTATCTGAAATAGGACCGTTGACGAAGGACAACGCCGGTGACTCAATGATCTGAACTGTCTCGGAGAACGACCGGATAAACACCAATGTCAGAACAATATTGTCCGTGAGGCTTACGTTGTCCGAGAGAACCTTGGACACGTTCTTCCTGAACACATCGAACGGTGTCGCTGTATCTGTTAGCCCTTTAGTTGTCGTCTTGAACGTAAGATCGCCAACCAGAATAGAGTCTGAACGCCCAGTCGAGAAATTGAGCGCAATCGAGTCTACTGGGTTGATTACCTCTACTGCTAGAACATCAGGGAACGATACAGTTGCTTCTACATTGATTTCTTGCCACGAGGGTTCACAGACGATATCTACGTAAGATATCGCCGCAACAACTGCTATACCCTGTATGACATTGATGGCCATTAGAAGTCTTGTCGGACGTAGAACTTAAGAACATCGAACACAGTCTGAATTTGCCCGTTGAAGCTGATCTCGATCTCACCTTCGTACACGCCCTGCTCCACATCTAGTGTATTGCCAGGGAAACCAAAACGCACAACCCCATTAGCTGCATCTACCTTCGAGCATGACAGTGTATGCAGCACCGTCGTCGTACCAGCCTCACGAAACTTCACAACGACAGTCGTTGTCGCTGCCGTCAAATTGATCGGAGCACCAGTCTGCCGGTCTGTAAGAGTTAACGTGACCTCTGGAAGATTGTCGTTGCTGACTAGCTTGATTGTGCTACTCATATGATCCTCTGATATTCGATAGAACCGGAAGCTCTAGTCAGACCACGGTTTACTCGGGTGCGTGTCTCGTTGATAGCGGCACGGAACATCATCAGATACTCTCTGGCCAGGCCCTTATCAGAGTAAGACTGCTTGGGTGTACCGTACAGGCGGCCGCGCGCGCCGTAAGAAATCTGTTCCACAAACTCCTCAAAAAGGGTCTGCGGCACTTCAGTAGCTGTCCGAGTCGGGGCAACAGAAGCGCGGAGTTTTAAGAACTCGCCTGCAACTTGGGGGTAGGGGACGATCTGTACCTCTGGGTAGTTTGTCCGAGTAATGTAGCCCGGTGTGCCTTGAACCGTACGCCAATCAGTCGCCCGGTAAATGCGTGACAGCTCTTCGCTGCTCTTGGGTATCAGAAGCCGATCGTCGGCATATGCCTCAACTAGGTCTACGAACTTGAGATCGGGCGGGACAACCATTAGATAGTTCGCTTTGCCCACGATCAACGCTGTCGGAGACAGGTCTATCTGAAGCACGCGGGTCTTCTCGCAGAACTCGATTGCTGCATTGCGCAACGAATTTATAGCAACAAACTCAGGAACGTCCGGAACATACTGCATTACTTCCGGCAGAAACTCAGTCAGCTCGATAGTAAGGTCAGTTGCGCTCACGGGTCATTATTCCAATGCGTTGTTGGGATCCAGCTCTTTGTCTACTTTATCCCGGTTGGGGAAGGTATTCAAGAACGAGGTCAGATAGTTAGAGGCAAACTGAATACCAGCAGCGTACTCAGCATCCTTACTGTGTGCGCGGTACATCACGTAGTCCAGAAGCGCCGGCTCATAGATATCGCTGATTGCGATCGTGCCAGACTCAGAAGTGATGTTGACCGGTACGTAGGCATAAGCTACTTCCACATGCCCAGTACCTGTATTGGGTGGATAAATATGAAACGAGGTCTTGTCCTCTACGTCCACCATGTAGTTTTGAACTACAACTTCAGGACGCTTGCTGTGCCAATTTGGGTTTATGGCGTCTATGAGATCTCTAGCAACGATGCGAACCGCACGACCAGGAGTTGACCCATTTACACCCATATTGCGGATTACATCTAGAAGCTTCCAGCCGTCAGCAGGGATCGACTGTTTTGTACCAGGTACAAGGGCAATCACTGCGGATTTGTCGTTAGTGCCGGGAGACAACAAGCATACTTGCCGCTGCCCTAAATTAAGATACGACAGCAGTTCGGCACGAGTCCAACGAACATTCCCTTGGTCTACTAACAGGATAGTCGCTTTATCGATGATCGATCCGGCTGTTATCGTACCCATGATTGTCCTATAAAGCGGGGGCCGAAGCCCCCGGTATTACGCAGATACTAATGAATACCAGTTCGTACCGTTAGTAGATACAAACATAGCATTCGTCGAAGCAGCAACAGAAGCGCTGCCGTTCGAAGTGCCGTTCATCGTGCCGCCAACAGGAGCATAAACTAACAGCGCATTAGCTCCGCCGTTCCGAACAAAATACTGGCCTGCGCCATTTGTGCCCGGGAGAATTGCACCTGCACCGGAAGCAACCGTACCAAATGCAGAAATATCTGCAGTGATCGCAGCTGCTGTTGCTTGGGTTGTACCAGCTGCAGAAAGACCAGTAGAAAGTTCACTTCCACCAGCGATTTCTTGCGCTGCTGCATCCCAAATACCAAGTTGCACAAGTTTTGTTTCCGACGTCATATCACTCTCCTTATCAAGTGGGTGGGGTGTTACCCCCACCCGTCAGATTTAGCCAGCGGCCATCAGAAGAGCCAAGCCGTCAGTCTGAACGACTTTGTAGCCGTATACGTTCAGACCACGAATCAGAGTTCCGAAGTCGTTGGGGTTCTGGAGAGACTCGACCTTAGCGATCTGGGATGCGAAGGTGATGGCCGACTTGTGACCAGCCATGATCGCGTGACGCTTAGCAGCACCAGCTTGCGCACCGCCGTTAAAGTCTTGTCCGGCAGCAGCACGGGGCAGCAGGTTCGACACATAGACCGTGAAACGATCAATCACACCGATCTTACCGTTGCGGAGGATCGAGCTGGGGTCGCCCATGAACTGAGCTTGAGCCAGATTGGACTGCATGAGGATCTGACGCTCAGTGGGGGTGATGATCAGCCAGCGATCGGTCTCAGGCACGTTTGCCTCATCGAGCACGCTCGACAGAGCAGTGATGCTCTGAAGGATGTTAGCGGCAGCCAGGGTCACAGGAGCATTGTCCGTACCGAGGTTGAAGCTAGCGGAGATCTTACCAGCGGTAGCGCCCTTGTTCGTGGCAGCGCCGCCGTTGAAAGTACCCTTGAGCGTATCGGTGTCGATAGCGATCTTCATCTGCATGGCTGCGTCGTTGGTGAACACATCCATGAGTTTGGGCTTGGCCTGGAGCTCAAGAACGTCGTTGACGTTCACGCCGAAATACTTGCCCTTATCGATCGTCAGGCTGATCGTGGAAGGAGCAGGAATCTCGTAAGCGAGGTTCTGACCGATGCTGTAGTTGTTAATGGTGATGTTGGGGATCGTGTTGATGATCACCGTATCGCCCATATTCGTGATGTCGCCTTGCCAATCGGTGTTGGCGATCTCACCAAATACAGTAGCGGCGTAGAACTTCTGCGCCAGTTTGCCGGACCAGAGGGCCGGAATGAAAGTGCCAGAGTACGCAGTACCTGCGTAAGCCTGAGCACCAGTGGGGGAGTTAAATGTCGGCGTGCCGCCCGGGGAGTTAATCGGGTAGGTTGCGCCTGCGGTAATGGTAGACATGCTACTTCCTTTCTATAAAAAATCTAAGGTTGTCGCTGCTACCATCCTGGAACTTATCTGACTCGCCCTTGGGCGGCAGCAGCAGCTATTTCTTTTTCCATTTGAGCCGCCTCGTCGTTGTCAATGAAACCGCGTCTCCATTCGTCGTAGAACTGAGTAATCTCCTGTTGTGTGAAGATCCTCTGGTTCGGTGCCGAAGCAGCCGGAGGTGTCGTTGAGCGCGAGCGGGTCGGCGCTACTTGACGTTGAAGATTTGGTTTTTGCTGCGGGGGCTGCTGCTGAGGTGCTGGCGCTAGCGTCTGCTTATAGGCGTTGAAGATCCGTGCTACTCGATCTACATCCAACACCTCGTAGGCAGAAGTAAGAGCCGCTTGCCTTGGCGCTCCGTATACCGGGTCGACTTCTTGTAACCAGTTGAGGAACCCAGCATCTACGTTCAAGGTTTCCCAATCAGCCACTCGCTGTCCTAACCCCATCAAGAACCGATCCTTATCGGATATGCCCTGACGTTCGGATACAGATGCAAGCTCCTGCTTCAAAGTCTTGATCTCGTTAACTAGCTCTACTTCCCGCTGGCTGTACCCACTAATCTTGGACTCAGCTGCGCGTTCGATCAGGTCAATCAGATCCGGACCAAATGCTTCTCTGTCTTGTTCAGTGATAAGAGTCTTCTGTGGCTCCTGCGGCTTCGCTACTTTAGCTTCGGCTGCTGCCTTATCAGCAATCAGCTGCTGCATCTGCGCTTTCATTTCGCGCAACTCAGCATGAAGCCTAGGTACCTCTGCGTCGTACTTCCCCTTCAGTGCATGGTATTTCGTAAGCCATGAATCATCTTGGGGTTGCGGCGGAGTTACAGCTGGCTCTTGCGAAACGGGTTGCGGTGGGGCTGCTGGAGGCGGATCTTGCGGGGGATCTCCCTGGTTCGTAACGTCTGGCGGGTCAGTCTCCGGAGGTTCACCTTCTTGTCCTTCGGGCTTCGTACCTGCAAGTGTGTCTACTAAACGATCTGCTTCCTCAACTTGGCGTTGAATAGCCTTAGGCAATGCCATTTCTATCTCCTTAGCTCCGACTCTCGCTACAAGCGCCGTATTGGACGGTGTGCTATTCGCGGTAACGGTCAGCTACAACAGTTGTAAAAAGAATAAACGCCGGCTCTACGGTCTGCTTACTCTGCGTAATTTATCGACCAGTTCACCTGATCGCCCTACAAGCTCAAGAACTTCTTTGAGCACTGCCGCCTCCCCTTGGAGACGGTAGATTTGGTTGCCCTCTGCTACGGTGAGTTTGTCGAGGCTGTCGTTTTTACAGTGTCTCAACCACTCTAGTAGCGGTGCGAATTCTTCAGTCCTAAGTAGTCCAAGGCAACGAGCTACGCGCTCGTCAACACGAACCACTTACTTGCACATTCCGTCAGTTTTAGCCGACGTCTGCGCGTATTCCTTGCCGCTGCGCATATCCAGAGATACGGGGCCTTTGCCACCGGTATTAACGGGACCGCCCTTAGTCATGCCGTCAGTCTTGGCAGACTCTTGAGCCATCTCTTTAGTACCGCGCTTCAGTGTTCCGATAATTTGAGCCATGATGCTCTCCTTTCAATAACTAAGGTGATGTATACCCTAGGATTTTCCCTGTGTCAAGCCATGTTCGCTATTGGACGTCCGTCGGCCAACTGCGGGGCGGCTGCGGGAGGCTGCATATTCTGGCTTCCACCTGCTTCTGGTTGTCCCTGTTGTTGCTGCTGCATGGCCATCAACTGCTGCTGTACCTGAGCTTCCATCATCTTGCGCTTAACCTCGTCCTCAGGCGGAACGATCATATCTACGTTGAGATCCAACCGCTTCGCAGCTTGCCGCAGCAAGTTCGCCGTGCCTTCCATACCGATGACTGCTTGGACTGCCGGTGAGTTGAGCGCGATCGCCAAGAATTCGTTTTGACGCTGTGCGGTAAGCTCTTTCTCAACCAAGCTTGCGGCGCCGAGAGGCTGAATGCTTACGTCGCCCTTGAGGTCCATGTCATCCGAATACTGCATGTTGTAGAAGTAGAGCCTGTCTACAAGCGGTTTGATGACGTATTCATCGATATTGGCGATGACCTGCTTGATCGACTTACCGGCGTTGGTCATAAGCATCGACATGCCTGTAGCCGTCCGACCAGCACCACCCGAAGGCGTTCCGCCCGTCATGTATCGGGGTATACCCGTATATTCGTCAGCCAGCACAGCGAACTTCTCGTAGACCGCCATAAGCTCCTGAGCCCGGGAATCTGGCTGGAAGAACTGGATCGGAGGCGCAGACCCACCCATCGGATCGCTAGTGACCTGCCAAATCTTCCAGGGGAACATCTGTGTGAGGTTCTCGCCCTGCGGCAGCCGATCGACGTTGTACGCAACTTGCGGACCTGAGGCCAAGCCCATGTTATTCACCAGGGACCGTGCTGCAGCATTACACATCATCTGGGAGTCACGGCACAGATCGTTGACTGAGTTGCCCCAGAACGCGCCCGGCACTTCCTCGTATGAGGTCTTGTAGTACGGCTTGCGGCCTAGTGGATCAGGGTTGATAACCGCCTTGATGACCCACTCGCCAATCAACCACGCTTCGATCGGATACTCTGCATCCGGATCCGGCACTTCGCTTTCTTCCATGCCCCACTCTAGGAGCATCCGACCTTGTACCGAACCCCAGAACTGCAGTGCATCAATAAGCTCTGAGGGGTTCTCGCCCATCGTGGTCGTGCTTTTACCTTCGGCCGTGGCCTTCTCCATATCCACGTACAGCCAGGTGCGCAGTCCGCCCTGCCCATATTCCTCAAGCACTTGGCGTATGGCTGCGTCGCTGTAGCCTTCAACCCCGATCAGCTCGTTGAGCTCACCCCGAGACAGTTGATGCCGCTCGATGAGGTATCCGTCGTTGATGTGTGTGGCGTCGGGAGCTGGGTAGAGATTGAACGGATCAACCCGCTCCCACTCAAGGATAAGTTCCTGCGTGACTTCAAGTTGGTATCCACTAACTGCATCTGGGCGCCAACGCATCTGTGGTTTGCGCCGTACGACCGGCCCTTTGAGGACGGCCGAGGGGAATGTCACCAAGTCGTCGATGAACTGTGCGAACGCCGTAGTCCAATTGCCTTTGAGCAACTGGCTGTGCATCTTTTTCTCCATGCGCTCGGCTTCTTCTTTGGCCTGGGCGGTGATCTGCCGCATGGCCTGGTCTTTGAAGTCTAGCAACATAGCCCGGACGTCTTCATCCGTCAGGTTTACTCCATCCTGCATGGCCAACATGATCTTCTGCTGCGCTTTGCCCATAAGGTTCTGCATCACGGGCGGGGGCATCTCTGGCACGGGGTTGGGCTTAAGTGACCAGGGCTTGTCGTTGGAGTCTGTCAGCAGGACATCGCGCAGCCAGCTTGATGCAGCGCGGCATTTATTCGAGGAGATCATCATGTAGATGATGCTTGAGCCCTGTTCTTGCAACTGGGCCAGGATATCGGGGTCATACTCGCCTCGGCGCTGCCGGATCGACTGGAGCATCCTAGGCTCTACAGTGTTCTCCTTGGCCATTCGAGCATACGACCAGTTCTTCTTGATATGCGCACTAATGTTCTGGATAACCGGCTCTGCGTTGGCCCGTGACGCTGCTTCGCGCTCCTCGGCCTGCACCTGCTGTATGGACTTCATAACGACCATACCGCCGACGTTCATAACGCCAGGCGCGGCAGCTGATGTGATATTCATAGCGGAAGCCATAAGCGCTTATATCCTTTGCCAGGTAAACTGTCAAGCATTATGCCCACATAAACGTGCTTTTGACAATCTCTTGTCGTTTAGCCACCAGCACGTCCCCGGTTAAGTTTCCATCTGCATGCAGGCATGCGTACTGGTGTGCGTCAGCCACGTGGCTGAATTTATTCTTCTCAGGCTTGTCGTCCACCTCTCCGTTGGACCGTACTTTGTACCGGTATCCACCGCGCAAGGCGTTTATCAGATCTCTGGCTGCCGGATCTATCAGGTGCCTGGGTTTACCGTCGACCATGGTTGTCAACATCTTATCCACAGCGTTTATACGCGCCACCACCGAGTTCGTTTTGGCCGGGATGACACGGAACCCTTCCTGCTTAAGTATGTCGAACACACTACGCTCGTCAGTCTGAGCTCGCTGCTGCCCGGCTGGGTCGCCCACAATTACCACGGGCATGCCTGGAAACTTGTTGGCTAGGAGGGGTTTAAGTTTCTCTCGGCAGAACCGTAGCGTCCCCATCCCGTCTGACACCAGATCTGCGAATGTAAGGAATCTTCCTTGCGGGTCTACCTGGTTGATCGTACATGCTGGGGTTAACCCGAAGTCCATCCCTAGAATCAGCGGGTGTGTGGACATCTTAATGTGGTTCAACGGCCCAGACGCTACGTGGATGTCGCGGTTAAACGCCCGGAACACCGGCTGCCCTGAGAGTGATTTACCAAATTTGGCGTTGATGTAGACATCAACCCAGTCCTCAGTCTTACCTTCTGCCAGGTTCTCGTAGTACCCGTCTGGCAGATATTCGAGCCAGTCTGCTTCTGGGGATAGTCCACTGGGCTGGAAAAACACTTCCGCGTTGGCCGGTGGCTCGCTTAAGTATGTCTCCCAGAACGTATCCATGTCTGGCGGGTTACTCATCCCCCATATGTGCGCGTTGGATTTCCCACTGTCGGTCACGCACCCCTTACCGTTGTCTAGCTTCGACGGGTAACGACCGAGACGGCCTTGGAGTGCGTTAAAAATGTCAGGATTAATTTCCCTAAACTCGTCAAGAATCCCGAAAGATGCTTGCAAAGAAAGGAGTCGGCGCACGTCGTCGCTATCGTCCAGGCCTCGGAAAAGGATCTCGCATTCGACATCATCAAACCTCAGCATGAATTTGTACTCGGACTTCATGTACGTCCCCGCCTGGCCGTCCGGATACCAGCGAAGCACGTCAGGAATCGACGTGTCTCTTAATTGCTCCCGCGTATTACGAACCCATATAGCTCTGGACTTGCGTATGCCGTCTCTCGCCTTGGCCATCTGTTTGGCATGATAAGCGATTTTCATAATACCCGCAGTTGTTTTCGTTGAACCCACCGGTCCCACGACAAGGCTTATGAACGCCTCACTCTGAAGGAAGGATCGGACGCTCTTCGGGGGTGTGTAGGTCAGGTTCATCTATGGCAGGTGCCTGTGTTGGGGTGATATCAATCGTAGTGGGCTTGGGCGCTGCCGGTTCAGCGAAGTTAATGGTTATGGAAAACCCTGGGCCGGTGGGAGCTTGCTGGGTGTTCTTTGGCTCCATGTCTGCCAGCTTAGCACCTACTTTGATGAATTCAAGCTTCTGTAGCAGAGATGTGTCGGACGACTTGGCGAACTTGTATGCTTGCTCAAACACATCTTCGGTAAGTAGCTTGGCCTTAACCTTAAAGGTGAATCCAGACTTCTCGTACTCTGCCTTCTGAGCTGCCACTGCGTTTTGGAACGGTACCCACTTCTGCAGGTCAGTCCAGGCTTGCCCAGCTATGCCATACCGAAAGGCAATGTCTTTGGGATCTTCAAGACCAGCAGCAATCTCTGCCACCATTTCTGAAGGCACTTCTAGCCTACCGAGCAGCGGCTCGATGTCGTCGTTACTTTGGGAGTCGGCCATTGTGCTTAAGGTATGCAATGAGGATTCTGCGCATGAGCGCTGAATAGGTTGTGCCTTGGTCATCGGCTAGAAGCCTTAGGGCTGCCATGACGTTATCGGGGATGTAGAGGTTATAGCGTTTCATGTATCGAACTATACATCAATCGTACATACAAGACAAGGTGGGGCCAGGCCATTTGCACCTATACGGGCTTTTTATAGTCGCCGCGCCGACTCACCTGACCCCGGGTCAGTATATAGGGAGAGATATACATAAAACGTATGTATGTTGTAAAAATAGGGGGCGTGATGAATGAAATACGTGTAATGCGTAGGGGGCCCCCCACCCCCCCGTGTCCAGGACCCCACCCCCCACCCCTGCGGCTGTAAGTGTAGGGCGACGGTGAGTTTACCCCCCACCCCTGCGGCTGTAAGTGTAGTAGCGGGAACGACCTCTACCCGTGAAGGTAGTAATGGGGTCTAGGAGTAACCTTGAGATGCCCGAAAGGGGTGCGGCTTGCCCGCCTTGAGTTGGGGTTGTGTAGGGGTGAAACTACCTGGTGGACACTAGCGCCCATAGTGGTGGCCGTGTAAAACCGATCCAGGGCTAGTCCGAGTTGGCTAGGTTGGGGTCGCATAAAACCCGATGCCCAAGCGCGAAAACAAAATTAAGCGCGTGCGTGGAGTCTTGATAATCCTTCGCGCCTAGATCAAACCTAAGCGATCGCATCAATTAGGCCATAGGTCTAGGCGTGTTCTCCCTGGGTTCGCCCAGGGGTTTTTATCAAGCATCTCATGTCTGGGATGTTTGATTCTGACCAACCAACCGAAAGGAAACATCATGGCTCTTATGCAATCTGCTGACCTCATCAAGAAAATCGGCGCTATCGGTAAGGCTGCCGCTAAGTTAACCAAAGATATACAACTTGCGGCTGTCAACGCTGTGGGGTACTCGATCGAGTATGGTGACATTACCTTCGCTCAGCGTCTCTATGATGCCGTAGGTACTGGTATCCGCCGACAGTCTCTTGTTACCTTCTTCGAGAAACACGGCCAGTTATGCTGGTCATCTGTTGAGAAGAAGTTTGTATTCTTCAAGGTCGAAGGTATCAAGTTCGATGAGAAAATGCTCATGGCTACTCCATGGGACGAGGCAAAGAAAGAAGTAATCGTCTCTGAACTGGATGTCACCGAGATGGTTGCCAAACTCATCAAGCGTATCGAGTCTGGCATCGAGAAGAAAATTACCGTCAAGCACAGTGCATTACTTGACGATCTGAAACTGACCTACGCCCAATACCTCCGGGAAGAGGCCGAGGAAGCCGATAGTGAGGCTGAGACACCTCAGTTAAGGGTAGCCTAAGCATCTCAGGTCGAAACGCCCCTATGGGGCGTCTAGGCGTCTTGCGCCTACTGACGAGACCAACCAAGGAGATTCCATGAAACTTACCGCAAACAACACGCAACGCATGCCCCTTCAATGCTATGACATGTTCGTAACTCGTGTGCCATACAAGGGTAGGTCTGTGCGTACCGACTATTCCATGGGGCATCGTTTTAACAAGAAGCCAAGTGTCACCATCATCTATCGCCCCGATGGGTTCGGTAACCTGGTGCGTGTCAACTAGATCAAATCCCCCCTCGCCCCCCTAATTATCCAGCAATTATCCAAAACGCCGTTTTTCGGCATGGAGGGCAGGGAGTGGATAATTACGGCAAACGGCTTGTAGTAGCCATTCTATAGTCATAATTATACATCTATTTATCCAATTATCCAATTATCCAGAGAAAGGAGATACGTATGATGAACCGATGACGGGCTTGCGCGTGTATCCCGTGGAGAGTCTCCCAATCCTCCTATCCCCATCATACGAGACCTCCTCCAACTTTTTTCCCATTTTGGATAATTACTGCCGAATCAATAACTTACAATTATCCAGCTATTTATCCACGGCTTATCCAGCCTAACTCCCTGCCAATTTCCCACCTCTTGTACATATGTTTTATGTACAATTTAACCAACCTCGGAGGCTACCCTCATGGCACTTTCCAAGAAAAAATTGTGGCAAGCACAACTCGAAAACTTCCCCGGCTCGGTTCGGCTCACTCCCCAGGACATGTATTTATGGTGTGACTCGGCCCCGAACCCAGAGATGCGAACCTCTCGCTATGTGCAAATCTCTATGGCATTGCAGTATCCGATAGTTGTTTTTTATCGAATCGAGGGTACGAACTACATGGGTTTTCGCATGGGTGTGGAGGGTAGTCAGTACATGTCGTTGTATTCATTCTAGGAGGGTATATGAGAGAAGAGGACAGGGTTTATCTCTGTACTTCGTGCCATTGGGAGAAGGTTCCGTTCGCTAGGTGGAAGGCAGGGTATGCGACGTGCCTATCGTGTGGTGAGACTGCGGCTAAGCAGGCAAGGAAGGGCTGGTGCGTGGCACCGATGCACAAGTCGAACTACATGCTAATTACCAATGCAGACTTATTGGCAGGGCTCAACAACAAGGGAGGGCTAGTGAAGTGAAACAAGAGATGACATTCAGCATGGAGGTACGCATCAAGTCGGAGGCTAAGTTTCTGCAGTCCGTGGCAACGGCTTTAGACAAGATGCGGCAGTCAATCAGTGAGAGTCCGGAGTTCGATGCCGATCGTGGAGACGCATTGTTGTGTTCGTACAAGTTCATTGCAAGGGGGGAAGACAAGTGAAACCAAATCTAGATTTCATCAAAGAGTATTTCTGGTGTAGCACATGGACGGAATTGTTTTGCACCCTGGCAGTTTCGTTGCTCTTGTTGTTCTGTGGATGGGCGCTGGTAGGTACGTTGTTCATATTGTTCGAGTAAACCCTAACCTAACGGAGAATCAACCATGATTATTCAAGTAGAAGTACGCCGTGTATATGGCAAGGACTTGTATTACCCCATCAATGACAAGGCGCAGATGTTGGCTCACATTGCAGGAACGGAGACGCTTACGCCGCAGACGCTTAAATTAGCTAACGACATGGGCATGACTATTCAAGCAAGTGCAGTTATTCCTCCGGAGGTATCAGACTATGCCGTTCGATAGCACTAATCGGTTCGTACAAATCCTCGATGCTGCACAGGCAGAGCGTAAGCGTAGGCAGTTGCGTGATCAGGTGGAGCGAGAGAAGCACGCCAGGCCCAAGATTGACTTCGTGCCAGAGGCAGACAAACCCATACCGTTCGAAGTGCGGGAGTACTTACATGCGAAAGTTAAGGAGTTATTGAGATGAAAATCAAAACAAGTGAACTGCAAGGAGACGCTCTCGACTGGGCGGTGAATCAAATAGAGGAGTGTTGCGATGACCCGTTCACCCCTATGTTTTCAACCGACTGGGTACAAGGTGGGCCGATCATTGAACGGGAGAAAATCGGCGTTTGGTGGGCTACGCACTATGTCGATGATGAAGGGCAAGAGTATGGGAACCATTGGTATGCCGAGATGGGATGCACAGACGAGAACGCTGACTCACCGTACTGCGGTGTAGCCGACGGCCCAACCCCACTCATCGCAGCCATGCGTTGTTATGTCGCAAGCAAACTCGGTGATGAAGTCGAGATACCGGAGGAGTTAAATGCCAATATCAAATAAAGAAATGCGCCCATACGTGGAAGCAACACGGTCGTTTACCAACCATAACCAGACTGTCTGGACTACGTGGGAGGGCAAACTCTATGTCGTCTACTCATACGGCCGGCACTTCCCCATGTACGCCTACGACACCGAGAGCCAGAGATGGTTCGGCAACCGGGACAAGTTCAGTCGCACCACCACCACTCATCAGCGCCTAGCGCAACCCAGAGCCGAGATCGACTGGATGAACACGGAAACAATCAAATCATTACTCGAAGCACGTTCTATCAAGCAGTTCGTTATCAACCAACTTAACAGAGGCTAAGCCATGAAATACTCAGACATCAAGTTGTCGATCAAGTCGCAGTTCGCTACAACCAACGCAGTCGTACCCTACATCGAAGGCGCACCTGGTGGCGGTAAGTCAGCCCTGGCCAAAGAGATCGGCCGGGAACTCGGGTTCGAGCATGTGGAGATGTTCTTTGCATCGCTTCGTGACCCGGTGGACTTGCTCGGCACACCCAACAACGACGGCGAAGTGACCACATGGAAGCCGCCCCAAGAGTTGCACAAGTTATCCACAGGGCGCAACCTACTCATCCTCGACGAACTGTCCGATGCAATTACGCCAATGCAGAACGCACTGTGCGGACTTATTCTTGAGCGCCGAAGCAACAACCTACGCTTATCCAACCAGACATACATCATCGCAACGGGCAACCGTACCAAGGACAAGTCAGGCGCTAACCGCATCGTCTCCAAACTACGTGGCAGGGTTCGCACTTACGAGTACACCGAGAACATCGACGACTGGTCAGAGTGGGCGCTTGAGGCTGGTATCAACCCCGTACTGATTCAGTTCCTCCGCTTCCGACCCAATCTGCTATCTGACTTCGACCCCGATAAGATCTGCCCGACACCACGCAATTGGGAGCGAGTTAATCTCATCGACGACAACCTGCCCACCGATGTCTACTTTGCAAACGTAGCAGGTGACGTAGGCGAAGGCGCAGCTGCCGAGTTCGTTGGGTTCAAGAAGATCTACCAGGGACTGCCCAACATCGACGCACTACTTCTCAACCCTGCCAACGCAGAAGTACCCACAGACCCCGCAGTTCGCTACGCCTTGACTGGTGCATTGGCACATCGTGCAACCAAGGACAACTTCCACCGCATCGCAGAGTACATCGACCAGTTACCGCCAGAGTTCAACGTCATGTGCGTCCAAGATGCGATGAAACTTGCACCCGAGATCAAACCAACCAAGGCGTTCACCGCATGGGCAATCAAGAACGCAAACGTCTTAATCTAGGAGTTAGTAGATGAAACCAACCAACGTACGAAGTAAATGGGAGGTGGCAGAGTATGCCGGCTTGCCCGGTGCCACAACGACAGTAGAGATCGACCTATCCTCACTCACACCACGGATGAGAACGAACGTAATAAATAAGATGGAAGCGTTCCTGTCTGGACAGGAAAAGAGTAGGGGCTGGTACTCCAAGAGCAACAAGTTGTTCCGGATAGCCAAGAAGTACTGCGGCATCCATGAGTTTCATGTATCCCCCTGGGGCATAGACATACCAGACATTACTCCAGAGATATGGGACTTCGCTTATGGCATCTACTCTGCAGACACTTCAGTATTACTCATGTCTGACTCAGCATCACAACATCGTAAAGAAAGGAGGCGACTACAGTCGGTAGAAGTACGGTCGCAGTGCGGCGACCCTAACCGAAATACGTTTAAGGTAGGCCTCGACAGAGGCGAAGACTTTGAAGAGCCACTAGCGGAACTACGAAGTATGGTTGTAACGCATTACAAAAAGCAGGAAACAGAGAAGTTCGAGAAGTTGCAACAACTGATTTATTACGGCGGTACGATCCAACTCCAACTAACCAGAGGGAACTGAAATCATGCAAGTGACCACACTATCTGAGAAGGCCATGCTCGTGAAACTTACCACGAGGCGTGCCAACCTGAGCCGACGCGATGCAGATGCAGAGGCAATCATCCAACAACAACTCGACGACGCTAGCCTGGTCGTGCTATCCAGACTGTTCCGTGATAACAACAACCCCGTCAAGAAGGTTCTGTCTGCCCTCGACGAGGCCTATGCCTACCACAGGAACCACACGCTACCGTACACCGACAAGGGGCCACGCATCCTGCCCAACGCTCTGTACATGGACTACACCACAGACATGCGAGACAAGAGGACAAACCTCGATCAGCTCCGGGCTCAAGTTCTACCCAACTACGACAAGTATGTTCAGCTTGATATCCAGTCCCGCAGTGCCATAGCAATCGCTCAAGGTAAGACACCCCGAGCCAAGATCGAGGACTACCCCACGGCAGAAGAGTTCGATGCTCGTGTCGGGTTCGAGTTACGGTTCATGCCCCTACCAGATCGCAAGCACTTCTTGTTCGACCTGTCAGATGAAGATGTGCAGAACTTTACCCAGGCCATGCACGATGCAGAAGTAGCGGCCAAGAACGACGCAGTGACTCGCATGATCAGACCACTGAAGCACCTAGTGGAGAAGCTCGACAAACCCATCGGCACGGATGGTTCGATATTCCGTGACTCAGCCATAGAGAACGTTATCGAAGGCGTAGAGTTGGCTAAGAAACTCTTAATTGATCCACCCAAAGAAATGCTCGACACTATCGATGATCTGACCCAGACAGTGAGTAAGTACCACAGCGCATGGTTGCGTGAGTCACCCATCGTTCGAGAGCAAGCAGCTAAGAAGTTAGACGATATCGCCCGGCAGATGGGCGCCTTCATGGGAGTGTAAATATGTTTTCAATGGCAGAGATGTTCCTGTTGGCGTGGTGCCTTGTGTCTACAACCTACGCAGTTCTAGTCAGTAGTAGATACAAGCGACAGTTGCACCACATGTTGTTATCAGATGAGATGCTCATCGGGCTATTCGAAGGGCATGTAGTTATGCAGAAGCTGCCCAGGGGCGGTGCCAAGTTCATCAACAAAGAAACCCAAGCAACAGTATCTTTCGAACCACGGAGGTAGTATGCGTAAGCAAGTAACCAAACTAGACAAAGCCAAAGCTCAGATCGTCCTTGATCAACCATTCTTCAGTTCTATTTTGCTCAAGCGTGAGTTGACAGAAGATAAGAGCATACCGACACTTTGTGTCAACGCTCGGGGTGATATTAGGTATAACCCTGACTTCATCGAATCGCTGACTGTTCCTCAGATAGTATGGGCTCTGTGCCATGAGGTCGGTCACGTTATCGGTCAACATGCACTACGTCGTGGTAGTCGTAACCCTCGCAAGTGGAACTATGCAGGTGATGCTTGGATCAACGACATGCTCAACGATGCTGGAATCGGAGAGTCGATACCACATACAGTCGATATGCCTGGTAGCAAAGATAAAACAACGGAGACAATCTATGATGAACTTCCTGATAGCGACGACGGTGGCGGTGGGGGTAGTGGTGGGGGTAGTGGTAGGCCTGGTCAAGACGATGCTTTTGATAACGGTCTAGGCGATGACATCAGCTACGAGGATCTGACTGAGAGCCAGAAGCAGGAGATCGAGGCCGAGATCAAAGTAGACATCGCTCAAGCAGCACAGGCTGCCAAGATGCGCGGTAAGCTGCCCGGTAAGTTGGCACAGATTGTGTCGGATATTATCAACGTCAAGACGCCGTGGTATGAGATCCTCGAACGATACATGGTCGGCCTGACCAAGCAGGACTACTCGTGGAAGCGGCCTAACCGTAGGTTCATCGGCATGGGTCACTATCTGCCATCAGTCGGTACGACGCCAAGCATGGGCGAGGTTGTTGTACAAGTCGACATCTCCGGCTCGATCACACCAGCTGAGACGGCGCATTACAACGGCCATATCAGACGCATCATGCAGCAGTGTAGGCCAGAGAAAGTCCACGTCCTCTACACCGACAGCCAAGTACAGAAGCACGAAGTATTTGAGCAAGGCGAGGAAGTTGAGATCAAACATCAGTCTGGTGGTGGCACACAGATGGAAGCAGGCTTCAAGTATCTGGCAGAGCAGGGCATCGACCCCGACGTAGTAGTTACTCTGACCGACGGTTACGACAGTTACAGTCAAGCGCCTGACTTCCCGACGGTATGGTGTGTAAGCAGTGACCGAGTGCCGCCGTACGGTGAGACAGTTCACTTCGAGTTGGAGGCAGCATGAGTCGATTGGCAGATCAGGTAGCAGAACTTGAAGAGCAGCTAGAGGACGCAGTAACGCAGAACAGAGATCTTATCCAGGAGAACTCTGTGCAAGCTGACACAATCAACACCCTCACTGCAAGCATCAACGGAGCGACTCGGGAGATCGATGAGTTGTACGAGCGGCTGCAGTACTACGAGCAGTTGCACCCTGAGTTGCGCACCACTTGGAAGGTTAAGCAGAGAATGGAGGACACTTGAGCATAACCATGCACTATGTAGGTGACGCACATTATTGGGCGTTAGATGAGCAGTTCAAGGTTGCCTCACTACGAGAAGTTGTCGATCGTCACGAAGAAAACAGAACAGTAGGTGGTGTGAGGTTTATATGTAACAAGTATTTTTGCTACATCAACAAACCAAAGAAGCACAGTGTGCAGTTCATGTATGAAATAGATTCATTAGAAGCAGGTATGGAGTGGGTAGTATCTCAACTTGTAGTTCAAAAATTAACCAACTGAAAGGAAATACCATGGCATACGTAGCTATTAGTCGCGGCCTTATGACTGACGTCAACAACAAAATCCGCGAGATGAAGCATGCAGAAGAAAGGTCTTTGTCCGAGAATCCAGTCGAGGTGTATGGCAGAACAGCAACAGCCAAACCACTTGAGTCCTGGCTCGAAGCAGCAATCTGGGAAAACTCGTTACACCTCAAGCCTCTGTTGCCCCCCACTTGGATCGCTAAGCTGGAAAAGTTTGATCTGGTGATACGTGTACAGAAAGAAGACGGTAGCACTACAGGAGTTGGTAGTTATCGGTTCGTAGCTAAAGGCACTGTGTATGAGATGCCTCCTCAGTATCGCAACAGCTACACTCCAGACATCGCCGTGCTAGTGACACCTGAGATGGCTGCTACGAATCCGTTCTTCAAAGACTGCTTTGACTATGCAGTCAAGCGTAAGGAAATCGAGAAACGGTGGGATGGCGTTAAAACTGGAGTCGTTGATTTCCTTAACAAGTGCAAGTCGCTGAATCAGGCGATCAAGTTGTGGCCGGGCATTGCACACTACATCCCGAAAGAGTATGTCGAGCGGGTAGAGGAGAAGGTAGAGCGCAAGGCTCGTGAAGCGGAAGCGCAAGATAGTCTAAAATCTATCGACACTGATGCGATCGAAGCAGCAGCTGTCATTGCTAGACTTTCCACCCAATCATAGGAGGTAGTATGAAAGACCCAGGTCATTCCGTAGTCGAGATCAACAACATGTCACGCAAGCTGACAGCACTCACTGCGGTGTCTATCAATCCAGATCTAGAGCAGATCACGCTTCTTGCCACTGAGATACGAGAGCATGCGCAGTTCGTTCGAATGTGGGCTTTCGAGAAGCTGAAAGAAGTTAAACCCCATGAGCGTACGTGACGGGATACTGTCCTGGATTAAAACAAGGAAATCGCCGGTGACAGCGGCGATGATCGCTAAACGACTAGGTTGTTCTGAGAGCACAGCTTCAGAAGCTATACGCCAGTTGTTAAAGACTGGTCAGGCAAAAGAAACGTACGTAGCCTCAGGCAACCATTACATTAGGGGCATATTAGAAAATGGTAAATATCAAAGAGCTAGCCAAGATGCGGGGGGTGAGCGAGAAAGTAGCGCGCAGGTGGATCGACGAGCAGATAGTCAAGGGCTTGTGGGTGAGGGAGAAAGAAAGAGACGGAAAATTCTTGTACTACCAGAGGGACAAACTTCCTAACTTCAAGTGGCACGACCCATTCAATAAAGCAAAGCCAGGACGTGTCTACATTGCGTGGCACGAGTTGTTCGAAGATGCTGAAGTCGAGGTGAATTGGAATGACCCGTTCAACAAAGCAAATAAGATGGCACGATCCATTCCGGAGATGCAAACGGAGGATGCCACCTAACCCGAGGGCTGGTAAGAAGTGGCCCATGATGCCGAGGCAGAAGACGATCCTGGAGTTATACAAAGACGGATTCACTTCTGCACGCATCGCTGAGAAGTTGGGCATCAAACGCAGTACGCTGTACACGCACCTCAAGCGCATTTACTACAAGCTGGAGGTTCACAACATAAAAGATGCAATCGAAAGGGGATTGAGATGAAATTCAGAAAGAAACCTGTGGTCATCGAGGCTACGCAGTGGTTTATGGATGGAGACCATCCAGCAGTTGAAGTGCAAGACAGGTACACCCATCCCCCCAACGCACCCGGGATCTTTTTTGTACATAAGGTTCCTATCATTAAAACACTTGAAGGGGAAATGGAAGTCACCCCGGGCGACTGGATCATCACTGGCATAAAAGGCGAGCACTACCCATGCAAGCCAGCCATATTTGAAGCCACATACGAAAGGGTTGAACAATGAAAAAAATTAACTGGTTGCCGAGGTACATAAGTCCACCTGCGCCCTACTTATGTCTGTGTCTGTCAGAGGACGAGTACCTCATAGCGTTCAAGCATATGGATGTTAAGCCCAGGGACGAGTGGATACGAACACCGCAAGCTGATGCAACGACCCACTTCTTGCGCAACAGGAAAGGCGAGCTTTGTGTAGTTGTTTGCTTGGCTGGGTACGAGCGTCGTACACCGATAGAAGTTACTGGTCTACTGATTCACGAAGCTGTCCACATCTGGCAGGAATGGTGCGCGTTTTACGGAGAGACACACCCAGGCTCCGAGCAAGAGGCATATGCAGTACAACAATTAACGCAGACATTGATGGAAGAATTTGTTAGGAGGCAGTCATGAACGTGTTCAAACTAATCGAAGACAACAAGTTGCAGTTGCATGGTGACATTGAGTACTTTGCTCATTTGGTGGCTGAAGCAGAGCGTGAGGCGTGTGCGAAGGTGTGTGAGGGCATGATTGTATCAATGGATATTGGAAGCGAATTTTCATGGGCGTCTCAATCATGCGCCACCGCAATACGAGCAAGGGGTGAGAAATGACTGACCAGGAGCTTGAAGCCCTAGCGAAGCAGGCAGGCTTTTCCGTCGTGCGTGTGGTCTGGAAGTCGCACAAGATCCACGTGAACACACTGCAGCCAGCAAACTACAAAGAGCTAAAAGCATTCTATGACCTCGCCTATGAGCAAGGAAAGTTGCAAGGAAGGAGAGAAATGGAGTTAGAATACATACAGACGTCCAGCGGGAGGTGACGTGCTCGACATGACAAACAACACCCGCAGTGGGGGCGGTTCTACACCAGTCGTACGTGGCTCCTCGCCGTGACCCCACACCATAACTAAAAGGAGATGACAATGATCTACGAGTTGAGGGATGTAAAGTCAGAGCAATTCTGGATGGGGGTAGTACTAGGGATAACCTTTACAGTCTTGGTCATTCTGGCCTTAGACAAGCTATTTCAATCCCCTGAACCCAGCGCAGTAAATATGCCTAAAGATGTAATACAGGCATACAACCTTGGCATCAAAGACGCACTTAAGACTAACCCACCATCAATGGAGCTCGAAACAAAATGTCTGGAACTATGGGCGAACAAACAGTAAACCATCCGTCTGGTCTCTCATGGGAGAGATGGAACTGGCCTTTCAAAACACCACAAGAGCGAGAAGTAGTAGCCAAGTGGTTCAGCAAACAAACCAATAAGGAGATCGAAGATCTTGGAGCACCCCCCGTATGATGCGTGACGAACCCATTGAGCGCCGGCTTGCTCGTATCGAGTCCCGGCTTGTTACCCTAATGATCCACATGGGCATTGACCCATATGAAAGAATGTATGAGCCATTCAATAACCCCCGTAGCCACGACCAAAATGCTGGAACTGATTCATCAAGGAACCGACCGACTGAAGCAAAAGGATTCGATCGCTCTTAAAAATATGGTGGACTCAGTTGTATCAATGCTTATCATCAGTATCCGAAAGCGGCAAGCCTTACTGAAGTCAGAACAAGCAGAGCTTGTCCGCAGATTAGAACTAACTCTACAGATGGAGGAAGTATGAAGAAAAAAGTAACGGACGTAACAGCAGTCCTTGATGAACGCGGCACTAGGTATGGGCCTTTTATCGGCCACGCTCGGGTAACTCAACATCTCAAGCAAGTCATGTTCACCTACCGACACAAGTCAGACTTGGATGATGACATGATCGAAGCCCTGGAGATGATCGCTCACAAGATCGGCAGGATACTCAACGGTGATCCACACTACGCAGACTCATGGGTGGACATAGCAGGCTACGCCAAACTGGTAGCAGATCGGCTTGAAGGGGTGGAGAGATGAGCGTGACGATAGGGGGCAACATCCTTAGTCAGGCTTCGATAACTGGACTCGGCACGCAGCGTGCTTCGATAGACGACGAGTTTGTTGGTTCGTTTAAGGTGTACAAAATCCAGAACGGCTATCTCGTGCGGTATGTATTTGTAGAAGGTGATACATGGCAGACGACCTACGTGGGAACAGCAGATAAGATCGGTGAAGCCGTGACTTCTATTCTTGTTCAAAGGAAACTAGACGATGCAAATAACATTAAATAAAGAATTGTCGGAACGTTTGTTGGCAGTGTGTGAGAAGAACTTCCGCACACCAGAACTACAGATCCAATTCTGGCTCAGGCAGGAGGGCGAGACTTCAACGCCCACCCGTGTGTTAGTTAATCGTGGTAGACCCGCAAGCGCATGGTCAGAGGAGCAGAAGGCTAGGCAGCGGCAGCGCATGAAGGAAATGTGGAAGAGCGGCAAGATGGGGACACGCAAGTCTGCAGACAACGTACTCGATGCGGTGTCCAGAGGGGCATTTGATGACTGACATAGTGACCCTAGACTTCGAGACCTACTACGACAAAGACTACAGCTTAAGCAAAATAACCACGGAGCAGTACATCCGGCACAGAGACTTCGAGGTTATCGGGGTAGCAGCCAAGATCAACGATGGCCCGACTGAATGGTTCAGCGGCCCTGCCATGCAGACTAAGAAGTTCTTGGAGCAGTTCGACATACCCAACAGCTACTTGCTGGCGCACAACATGGCGTTTGACGGTGCCATACTTGCCTGGAAGTTCTGCCTCAAGCCGAGGTACTACCTGGACACTCTGAGCATGGCTCGTCCGATAACTGGTCTGACTGTAGGCGGTTCGCTTGCAGCACTGGCCAAGAAGTTCTGCCTGGGTGAGAAAGGCACTGAGGTAGTCAACGCCTTGGGGAAGCGTAGAGCAGACTTCACTGCAGAAGATCTAGCCCGGTACGGAGAGTACTGTAAGAACGACGTCGAGATAACTTACACTCTGTACCAGATCCTGCGGCAGTTTAGTACGCCCAAAGAGCAGTACATCATCGACCTGATGATCCGCATGTACACCGACCCGGTACTGAAGCTCGACAGAGACTTATTACTAGAGCATCTCCAGAACGTGCAGGTTAAGAAGGAGAAGCTGATGGCGATGATCGACGCCGCCATCGGACGGGATGAGTTGATGTCGAACGATAAGTTCGCTGAAGTTCTGCGCAAGCTCGGAGTCGAGCCACCAGTTAAAGTGAGCCTCCGCACTAACAAGTTGGCTTACGCGTTCAGTAAGACTGACCAAGAGTTCAAGGACTTGCTGGAGCATGACGATCCACGGGTGCAAGCAGTTGTCTCAGCCAGGCTCGGGGTGAAATCCACGCTTGAAGAAACTCGCACAGAGTCGTTCATCGGGATCGCAGATCGTGGCCCACTTCCCATCATGCTGAATTACTACGGCGCACATACTGGCAGGGCGAGCGGCGGTGACAAGATGAACCTGCAGAACCTACCCAGAGGCGGGACGCTGCGCAAAGCCATACGTGCTCCCAAAGGACATGCAGTCGTAGCAGTAGACTCGTCTCAGATTGAGGCTCGGGTTGTCGGCTGGCTGGCGGGGCAGAACGATCTGGTTGAGGACTTCCGCAACGGGGTGGATATCTACTCGAAGTTCGCTACCAACGTCTATGGCCGCCCGGTCAATCGCAAGAGAAAAGAGATCGATCCGCAGACTGGCAAAGAGTATTTCCCAGACTTCGTTGCGGGCTTTGTTGGAAAGACCTGCATTCTCGGTCTAGGCTACGGCATGGGGAAAGACAAGTTCAAGGCAACGCTCAAGATCGGGCAGCCAGGGTTATCCCTAGACATTGAGATCGAAGAAGCAGAGCGGATCGTCAACCTGTACCGAGACACCTACCCCAACATTGTAGAGTTGTGGTCAGCAGCAGGTAAGTCGCTAGACAAGATGGTTCGTGGATACGACTATGAGTTCGGTACTGGCGTTACTCTGAAGTGCAGTCAGGACGGCATCATACTTCCCAACGGCATGCTGGTTCGTTATCCCAACTTAACCAAAGCAGAGAACGGTTACACCTACGATACTCGCAAAGGCAAGATCAAGATCTACGGGGGAAAGATCGTGGAGAACGTCGTGCAAGCACTTGCTCGTATCGTAGTGTTTGACCAGATGGCCAAGATCGATCAGGAACTTCGCAGACGCGATACGCTCGAACAAAGATCGAAGGTTGTCCTCACGGTACATGACGAGGTGGTAGCAGTCGTGCCAGAGAAGGATGCAGAGCAGACGCTGGCGTTCATGTCTGAAGTTATGTCTACGCCTCCGAAGTGGGCAGCGGGACTTCCTGTAGCGTGTGAAGGCGACTTTGCGCTAACATACGGTGATTGTAAGTAGGAGAACAATTTGAAGGCATGGACGTACTCGCACTTGGAGAAGTTTGCCACGTGTCCGAAACAGTTTTATCACGCCAACGTAGCCAGGGATTTCGTAAGCCCACCTACTGAGGCAACCATCTGGGGCGAGCGTGTCCACACTGCCTTTGAGAACCGAGTCAAGCTAGGCACACCACTACCTGAGGGCATGGAGCAGTGGGAGCCCATAGCCAAGAAGCTGGAGTCGATCGAGGGCAACAAGCTGCCTGAAGTCAAACTAGCCATAAGCAAATCGTTTCAACCTGCAGACTGGGGTGATGCGTGGAGTCGAGGCATAGCAGACTTGGTGATCGATAAGGGCGACAAGGCCCTGGTGTTTGACTACAAGACAGGCAAGCGCAAACCGTCAGAGCAGTTGCATTTATATGCCGCGTTTGTGTTCGCTCACTACCCTGAAGTCAACCACATCAAGACTAACTTCATTTGGCTTAAAGAAAAGAAGACAGACGGCAAAGAGTTTCACCGAGATGAGCTGCCTGTTATATGGCGAGACTTCCTGCCCAAGGTAGCCAAGCTGGAGTCGGCGTACGAGAGAGATTCATGGCCAGCCAAACCGTCTGGATTATGCCGTGGCTGGTGTCCTGTAAAGACTTGTCAGTTCTATAAGGATCGGTAATGACTACACCAGAGGGGCGTATCAAGGCACGCGTCAAGGCTATTCTCAAAAGCCACGACATATGGTATTTTATGCCATCGGCCAATGGTTACGGAAAGGTCGGCGTACCTGACATTATTTGCTGTTGGGATGGCCGGTTTTTCGCTATCGAAACCAAAGCCCCTGGTAAGCGGGACAACGTGACTGCCAACCAGAAGATTCAGATAGAACAGATTCAACAAGCCCGAGGCTGGGCGATAGTCGTAGATGATGAGCAGCAGTTGATTGACTTCATTAACGAAGTAAAGGAGATGAGATGCCTAAGTCAACCCCCCAGAAGCTGAAGTATCAGAAGGAATACAACGCCCGGCCAGAGGAAGTAAAGAAGCGGGTGATGAACAACGCAGCCCGTAGAGAAGCTATGGCAGATGGGCGCGTCAAGAAAGGTGATGGCAAGGACGTAGCGCACAAGAAGGCCCTGGATAACGGTGGCACAAACGGCAAGGGCAACACCACAGTTCAAGACCGAGCGACCAACCGAGGCTGGCGTAAGGGCAAGAGCAACTACAACCCATAACTAGATCGACATAAAAACAATGACAACTCTACGGAAAACCAATGGCAACCATACTCAAAGACAAGCGAGCAGTACTTCTTAAATTAAAAGAACCATCCAGAGTAACGACAGTAGTACCAACAGCTAGGGTAATCAAACACAAAGATGCCCTACTGACTGCCGTTCCTCATAGGCCAGATGAGACACGAGTACTTCGACAGCTAGGGTTCAAGGGCATACCTGACCCACTGAAGACGCACTACGATTTCCCACTGGCAGGGGGCAAGTTCAACCCGTTCGAGGCACAAGTAGAAACGGCGAACTTCTTCTCGATGAACAACCGGTGCTTCTGCACGAACTCGATGGGTCTGGGCAAGACTGTCTCCGCTCTCTATGCCTACGACTACATGAGAAATGCCCAGCTGGTTACGCGGGCTCTCATTGTCTGTCCGTTATCAACCATGGAGCGCACCTGGGCTGACGAGATATTCAAGACCTTCCCTTACCTAGACGCAACGGTGGTCTACGGTACGAGGGCCAAACGACTCAAGCTTCTTGAGCAAAAGACAGACCTCTACATCATCAACACCGATGGCATCAAGATCATCGAAGAGGCTCTGCTAAAGCGGCCTGACATAAACCTAATCATCGTCGATGAAGTAGCCATGTTCCGCACTGGTGGCACGCAGCGATGGAAGACCATGAACAACATCCTGAATAAGCAGCCGATACAGCGCAGGGTGTGGGCCTTGACTGGTGCGCCTTGTCCAAACGACCCGACAGATGCGTGGGCGCAGTGCAGACTGATAACTCCTGGCAACACAGACGTGCCGAAATACTTTGGTGCGTTCAGAGACATGGTGATGAAGCAGGTATCGCAGTTCAAGTGGGTGCCAAAGCACAACGCCATGGAGACTGTACGCAGACTCATGCAACCTGCCATAAGGTTTTCCCTAGATGACTGTGTAGACTTGCCGCCACAAATCATTCTCAACCGTGACTCAGAAATGACGCCAGAGCAGACAAAAGCGTACAAAGATATGCTCTCAAAGCTCTCCATGGAGTATGACGGAGGGCAGGTGCTAGCCGTTAACGAGGCAGTCAAGGCTCAGAAGCTAGTGCAGATTGCATGCGGTGTGGCGTACGGTAAAGATGGGCAGGAGATAGTTTTACCCAATAAGCCACGGATGGACGTTCTAAAAGAACTAATTGAAGAGTCTGAGGGAAAAGTGTTAGTGTTCGTTCCCCTGACAGCAGTACTGCTACACGTAGCCGAAGAACTATCGAAGCAATGGTCAGTCGGAGTCATCCACGGAGGAACATCAAAACATGAACGCGACACAATCTTTTCTGGGTTTCAAACCGCTAGTGATCCACACATCATCGTTGCAAACCCTGGAACCATGTCACACGGACTTACCCTTACTGCAGGAACAACGATCGTCTGGTTCGCCCCAATCTACTCAAACGACATCTACGAACAAGCATGCGCACGTGTTCGGCGTCCTGGGCAGACTAAGACAACAGTGATCGCTCACATTGCAGCGTCAGAGATCGAGCGACAGATTTACAAGCGGCTTGCCACCAAGCAGAAGATGCAAGGGATACTACTTAATTTGATGAAGGAGGCAGAAATCGACTAGACAACATACATACGTTTCGCTACACTGACTACCCTACGGAGAACAAACCAATGAAATTATTAGACGCGGTTGAGAAATACATCGAGTACCGAGACAAGAAAGCGGAATTAAAAATTAAGTACGAAGCAGACGTCGAAGAACTCGAAAAGAAGATGGCCAAGATCGAATCTGCATTGCTTGCGGCTTTCGATAAGACAGGCATAGACTCCGCCAGAACGAAGTCTGGTACTGCCTACATTGGAGTAAGAACATCGGCATCCGTTGCCGACAAAGAGGCCTTCATGGAGTTTGTGAAGGCTAAGGAAGAGTGGCCCCTCATAGAAGTTCGGGCTAGTAAAACAGGAGTAGAGCAGTTCAAGTCAATCCACGAAGATATCCCACCTGGCGTCAACTGGCGCGAAGAGCGTGTGATCAACATTCGTCGGTCGTAGTACAAATCTAACCCCTACAGGAGTTTTAACAGTGTCAAACATTATTCCGTTTGAGTCGGGCAATTTGCCTTCTTTCATCACCAAGCTGAACATCGCTGAGGTCAACGCAGACTTAACATCCCATGCCGGTGCTGGTGGGTTCCCTGTCATCTCGATCAAGGGCAAGGTGTTCGCCATCGTCCGTGACGGTGAGCGCAAGGTTCTACCCAACCCCAAAGATCCTGACAGTCCTGCCACATCGATCGACGTGGTATTGCTCAAGGCTAACAAGGGTACGAGCAAGGTGTTCTACGCCAAGGGCTACTCAGAGGGTGCCGAGGGTGTTAAGCCTGATTGCTTCTCCAACGATGGCAGCAAGCCTGATCCTTCAGCCAAAGAACCTCAGGCCAAGAGCTGTGCGGTCTGCCCTCACAACCAGTGGGGCTCGAAGATTGGTGAGAATGGTTCCAAGGGCAAAGCGTGCCAGGACAGCGTTCGTGTTGCCGTAGCCACACCCAACCAAGTCAACGAGCCGTATCTCCTCCGTGTGCCGCCTGCATCAATCAAGGCACTGGCTGAGTATGGTCAGATGCTGGCCAAGCGTGGCGTTGCTTACAACTTAGTAGTTACCAAAGTTGGCTTTGATATGGAAGCTCCTACTCCCAAGCTGACATTCAAGGCTCTAGGGCTGATCGATGAGGCCACTTACAAAGAGTGCCAGGAAGTCATCGCCAGCGATGTCGTTGCTCAGATCACGGGTTCCGCTCCGTCGCAAGGAGTAGTAGAATCAGACTCTGCCCCTGAAGTTGAGCCGGAAGTCCAGGCCCAGGCAGAAGAACCCACTGCCGAGACCAAGAAGAAAGCGGCACCCAAGAAGGCTGAACCCAAGCAGCCCGTTGCAGAAGTCTCGGTTGACAATATAGATCTAGACAATTTAGATTTCGACGATTAACTAGGGGTAGTACCGGGCATAAACCCTGACAGCCGGGAAAGACCGGCTTCTTTATTGGGAGCAATAAATGGCATACAAGATCGAGCCACGCAAAGTGGCAGGAGTAGTCGTCGAAGCCAACCAAGCAATCTCAGGTAAGGGCTTCAATCACGGAGAAGTAGTAATCGGATTATCAGAGCTTATTGGACGCATCATCGTTGACGCCTCAGCTACCCCTATTCAGGCTCAGGAGTTAGTCAAGATTGTGGAGTCACACTTAGCCCTTACGCTGAAGCGGGGCGCTGAAGCATCGGAGAAATCCATAATCCATACGGTGTGACATGGACACCTTAAAGTTTCTCCAGACCGTCTTGCCAGAGGACGGGATCAAATATCTGGTGTTGATAGACACCCTGGGGCGCACAAAGCACCTGCCGTTCGAGTCATTCGAGGCTATGGCGGCTGCCGTGGAGAAAGCAGATAAGACTGATGTTCAGGTCTACCACGCATGCTCATCCTTCCTGCAGAAGACAGTCTCGATCGATGGCAAGGTCAAATGGCGCGTGCCAGAGAACCACAACAAATCCAAGGCATTTTGGCTCGACATAGACTGCGGAGAGGACAAAGCAGCTAAAGGGTCTGGCTACTTAACGAAAAGCATAGCCGCCAAGGAAGTCATCAAGTTCTGTAACACTACGGGTTTACCCGTACCTATGTTTGTAGATTCTGGTAACGGGATTCACTGCTACTGGATACTGACCAAGCCAATAAAGAGCGAGACGTGGTACAAGATAGCCAGCCGGTTCAAGGCAGTAGTGGCGCATCTCGGACTTCTATCAGACTCTACGGTAACGTCAGACTTCGGCAGGATTCTCAGACCGATCGGAAGCAGCAACAAAAAGGCTACCCCTAAGTTAGTTACGCTCAAGTCCAAACCCAACCCGATCGAGCCAGAGACGTTCGCAGCACTCATCAAAGCAGTGCCACTGCCAGAAAAACAAATACCGGTAGTCCAGTCAAACCTCAACGACGACTTGACGGCCCACGTCCAGCGCAGCGATATCCCCAGTTTTGCCGAGATCATCGCCACCAAGTGTTCTCAAGTAGCAGAGATGCGGGACACCAAGGGTGATGTCAACTACGATCAGTGGCGCGGCGTCATCGGGCTTATCAAGTATTGCCAAGAGGGTGTAGAACTAGCTCGGGACTGGAGTTCTGAACGCGCTAATACAGGCCATGCTCAGGTTGATGTTGACTCCAAGTACCAGACATGGGACACGCCTCCGACAACTTGCGAGCATTTCTCACGGTGCAACCCCAGCGGCTGCCAAGACTGTCCGTTCAAGGGCAAAATAAAAACGCCTTTGGTTTTGGGCAGAGCAGCACCCGAGAGCAAGGCAGTCAACGTAGAAGCCAAAGTCGATGGCACAGTCATCCAAGTAGAAGTACCACCCCTGCCAGAGCATTACGCACACAAGAACAATCTGCTTTTCCGCCTGATGGAGGACAAAGACGGGATCATGCACGAGTTCCTGTTCTGCAATAACCTGTTCTACCCCATACACAGGATTCGTCGGGAGGATGGCACGTTCAGTTTGGGTATGCGCATGCACCTGCCAGACCAGAGAACCAGAGACTTTGAGATCGATACGCACCTTCTCGCGTCTCCACAGAAGTTGATGGAGGGCTTGGCAAGGCATGAGTTAGTGGCTACTAACGCAAAGGATTCATCGATGCACATGACGGCGTACCTCAGAGATTCGTTAGAAAAACTTAAGCGAGAGGCTGAGGAACTAAACACTTACACAAGTTTCGGATGGACACCAGACTTCCAAGGGTTTCTACTAGGTGATCGACTGTACCGACGGGATGGCAGTGTTCGTAAAGTCCTGATCGGTGGGTACGCTAGGGATATGGCTGCGGCGTTCTCTAGCATGTCTGGCTCGTCTGAGGGCTACAGCAAGGCCATGAACTACCTCTACGGTAGGGAAGGCATGGAGCCCATGCAGTACGTCATAGCGGCTGGGTTTGGGTCTGTTCTGACCCCACTGGGCGATTCGATGTACAAGGGCCTGACGTTCGCTGTTGTCGGGGAAGAGACTGCCAAGGGCAAGACAACCGTCTGCTGGTCTGCGCTTTACGCCTTTGGTGACGCCGACAAGATGAGCCTGAAGACAGAGGACAATGCCACCACCAATGCTCGCTATGCCCGGTTAGGCGCCTATAAGAATGTGCCTATGCTCCTGGATGAGATAACCAATATCGACCCAGAGGAGTTCTCCAAGCTGAGTTACGCTGTATCGCTTGGCCAGGAGAGGGAGCGTCTGACCGTAGGCAAGGGTAGTTCCGGTGTGCGGTTCGCAGAGACCCAGACTTGGGCGCTCAATATGTATGTGACCGCTAACAAAGATCTCCATTCAGTCCTGGCAGCTAGGCAGAGCAATACCCAGGCCGAAGCGGTTCGGATGATCCAGATAAAGATCGATCGGTACACCCTGCCACAGTTGAAGATGAGCGAGGTCGAGGCCGCCAAGAAACAGATGTTTATCAATCGCGGTGCAGCAGGCGATGTTTTTCTTAAGTATGTAACCACTAACTTAGACAACGTTCTTGAGCGTATGGCTCGGTGGGGCGTCAAGTTAGAGACAGACATGCCTGATGTGAAGTACAGGTTCTACCGCAACCATGCCATCTGTTCGCTGTCTGCTATGGAAATTACCAACGAGCTCGGCATAACGAACTTCAATCTGGAGAAACTCTATTCGTTTGTGCTGGAACTGTTCGTAGAACTGGCAGCTTCGGTCAAGGAGCAGAACACCGTCACGCCAGAAGAAGCGCTCAACCGGATGCTCAACGAGCTGTCTCCACGGATTCTGGTTACTACGGAGTATCGGGATGGGCGAGATAGTCGAGGCCCAGAAGATACCAACCGGGTCAATGGCGGCCCACCAGCAGGGCGCTACATCATTGGTAATCAGAACACTAAGTCTCACCCGCTGACAGGTAAGCTTTTCTTAATTAAGAAGGAAGTTCAGGACTGGTGCCTCAAGCACCGAGTCGATCACAAGCACATGCTGGATGTTGCCACGGCCTCAGGTGTGGCGTCTGAGATCAAGGACAAATTCAACGTGGGTAGAGGAACCAGAGTATCAGCAGGGCAGCACCGCTGTATCTCGATCGACATGCTGAAACTGGAAGCACAAGGGGCAAACACCCCTGCGTTAAGCGTAGTCAGTAACCTACGGATGGAAGGTAGCCAAGCTGCAAATACTTAGGTAGAATGCGGTCTGTCATTGGTTTTCCCTCCGTAGAGTTGCCCCCGATGCCTGCCCCCAGGATCGGGGGATTTTTTTACTTCTTGCCCTTCATCATGCACTTACCCATGGCCTTGCACTTGGCAGGGTTAGGACAAGCGGAACAAGCTTTAAATGCTGCGGGTTTCTTTGCTGCTGCATCTTTGGCAGCGGGTTTCTTGCCGTACATCATCACCAATCTCCTAGAAGGTTTAACGATACTTCGCCGTTTTTTGCGCTACAGATTTTGGCTGCGGCACAAACTGTTTGCCCTTGCGGTTGCCTTCCGCCTTGGCTCGATTCGTAGCTGCTTTTTCTGAAGGTGAGAGATTCTTCCAGGCGGCGTCTGGAAGATAACGCTTTTTGCCTTTCGATGGGGTTCCATCTGACGTACGCCATTTCTGATCGCTCCAGTCTTTGAGAGATTTCTGAGATGGTTTCATTTGTAACCACCGCCCTTGGCTTTGTATTCCCGAGCCAACATCTGAGCCTTGCGCGCCGACCATTCTCCAGGATCACCACCTTTACCACCGGCTTTGATCTTCTCAAAGAGTGATTTACGCATGCCTGGCTTAGTGTAGTTGCCAGCCTCGTTGACCTTGGATTTAGGTTTGGTAGGCATCAGCAGTTCCATGCCTTCAAAGACTTGTTAATCCGGGAGTTTGGGTCGCGCTTGGTCTTCTCGCTGGTGAGTTTCTGCTTCATGCCTTCCATCCGAGCGCAAAAGCTCTTCCTGCGTCCAGTGTCTTCCTTCGTCTTTGGATTTGGCGCGGGAGGTTTGAGTCCTGGCTTGCCTGGATTCGCGGCGTTGTAGCTCGCCCGACCTTTTGCATTCAATCCCCCCTGGGGGTCTTTGCCTTCTTTTCTCTGCCATGCAGGTGACTTAGCCATGATTACGCATTCACAAAGAAGAAGTCGATTTCCGTGTTTGCTGGCACTACAGCATAAATGCCTTTATCAAACAAAACACCGGGTTCAGGTATATTAAAAGTGTATGTACCTTTATCCATAGAAGGTATGGCGTATTTAGGCGTAGCCCCCTCAGCAGGTGTAGTAGCAGAATCAAAAAACTGTACATACCCAGTAGCATTAGCGGTATGGATTATATGAGTTGCTTTCATAAATCCAGCTTGTGCTGAAATTTGTCCGCTAGTACTACGCCCTACTACTTGAACGTTAACTCGGTCAGTCATCTTAAACTCCTATCAGGGTAGTGATTCAACAAAGCGACGGTTTGCTTGGGTGTACTGTACTCCACCTGCTGTCTGGCGCTCACGCTTACGCTGTTCCTGAGGTGCCTTGAGTAAATTAGACAACGGCTGGCGGGTAAACCCACTAGCAACTCGGGCATCCTGCACGCGCTTCCAAGCATCCCTAGCCTCAGCATTGGCCTCTACATCATTCTCACGATAAGCCTTGGTGTAGTTCCGCTTGATCTCTGCCGTGCGCTTGTCGAAGAATTCCTCTGTACGGATAACAACCCCAGTACGGAACTGGCGCTCGGTCAACTTGGTAGTGGGCAGCCCTAATGCCTGGAACATGGCATCAACAAACAAAATCTCATCAGCAGACAGAGACACGTCGTTGTTGCGCTGCGTCACACCTTCAGTAGCGAACCTGGCGGCTTTGAGCGTATCGGTAACACCCTTGGGCATGAGATTCTCCACGCCCTTGTAGTAGTTGCCCTCACCCATGTAGCTGATACCGTCGATGCCACGAGGGGCCAGACCACCGATAAACGGACCCATGGCAGCGGTGACAGTCTCTTGCCAGCCAGCTTTGCTTAAGTCGAAATCTGCATACGGCAAGATGGAGAGCATCTGACCCGCACCGATCTTACCGGACACGTCGACTCCCATTTGAGCTGGCAAACCTTTTGTCATTAAAGTGCCAATCTCATCTCCAAAATATCTGCGTAATTCAAGTTCGGGCTCAAATGGTTCATCCTCGTCACCGAAGAGCATCCCGTACAGGGCAGCGGCAGCTGCAAATCCAGGCAAGCCCATGATGCCACCAGCCACGCCAGCATGAGTAAAGACCCACAACAGGGTGTAACGAGCAGCCCGTTTGTCCTCTGCAGTAGCACCTCTCGTGGCGTCGTTGAGCAGACGGATCATCATGGAGAGCTGGATCAACTGGAACTTACGGAACTGAGTTACCAACCGGCCGATACCCTTACGCATGAACCGAGGAGCGTTGGCACCTGAGTAGTCACCATGGGTTACTCGAATCACCTTGTCGGCGTAGTCCCGTGCAGCAGATTCAGATTCTCTATTGCCAATGGCTAGGCGATAGGCAGCAACAGCCGTGCTGACGCGGTTGATAAGTTCCGTTTTTTCTGCGATAGCTTGCAGATAGCCAGACGCCTTACCCAGCTTCCTAAACGCACTATCCTCGCCAGAAGTAAACTCTCCCAAATCCCTGTCCAGAGTGATCTGGATACGGCCTCGCTTGACCAAATCCTCCACCATACCCCGTACGTCCTCAGGCAGGTTAGAGAAGTCAACTTGCTCGCCTGGGCGCCTGACCGAGATATTCTGCAGTAACTTGCCCACTTCTTTGTACGCAGAGAACATGGCTTTGAGCGACCGACCCTCACCGTGCTTACCAGCCATAAACGGCACTGACATCATCAACGGCTGAGTCATGTTCTGCAGATAGTAGGCCGGGCTAGTCAGAAGCATCCAGAGCGACGTTGTTGCCATCGCCTTGTTCAGCACCGGAGACGGGTCGTAGTCAAACCCCATCGCATGCCGACGGACAAACTCATTGAAGTACCGGCGAGCCTCAGGGTCGTTCTTCGACTCATTGCTCATGTTGCGGAGTTGCTCGTAGATCTTGCCAGTGTTGCTAAGCGACCCAATGAAATGAGCAGAAGCCCTGCCTTGTGTGGCAAAAGCGCGCATCATGTCGTCGTCGGCACCAGCAATACCAAGTCTACGGTTCGTAGCGTGCATGATCGACTGGTTGCTAAGCATCTGGGTCTGCAGATCGAGGATCATCTTGCGGACACCGCGAACTACCACGTCCTTATCAGATGACTTCAGGTTTTCATCGACGAGGTTGCGCAACCGAGCGAACACTTGGTTCAGATCGTTGCCACCGTACAGACTTTCCTGGGCGCTCTTCTCGAACGGATCTGTAACCTGCATGTCGGGAAACTGACGACGCAACTGATTAGCAATAACCTGACCTTCACCAGCGGTTTCAGCAAATCCAACATAGTAGTGCTGAGGATCCGTTTGCAGGTCGGTAAGCGTCTTATTAGCCAGAGCCCGTGCAGAACCTTGGGAGTTGCGGTAGATTTCTTCAGCATCCAGCAGGCGTTGTGACTTGCCAACAACCACATAGTTACCAAAACGCTTGAGCGGTGCGTAGGGCTTCTTACCTTGCAGGGCGAACAACTTCTGGTAGTTCTTGAGCGTTTGGTCTTTGGCTGCCTGCAGTTCTGCCAGTTCTTTCTCGTTGCCCTTGGCACGAGCTTCTTCAATCAGCGCATCAAACTCAGAGTTAGTGTTATCCCTAAGGGTACGCTTCATGTCCTGTAGCACATCGTAGCCATGCTTGAAGACATCCTTGATGACTTTCTGCGCCTCTTTGGGGAAAGCCCTGAACCGTGCCTCTAGTGCAGGGTCAGGCGTAACGTCGGACTCTTCCTTAATCTTGTATCCCCACTTGCCAGACATCGTTGAATCTTTGATGAAGGCATTGACGCTATTGGGGCCAGTACCACGGACTTCGGCAGGCAGTGCATCGTAGTCATCCAGGATAGCCTTGACCCGCAGTTCGTACTCGGTCTGGATAACCTGTTGCTCGTTGTAGAGCTGCACGAACCGAGTGACAGACTTGAGCTTACCCTTGGCCATGTCCACCAGATCTTGCGTGAAGGCGAACGTAGGCGCTGCTTTAGATGCCCAGTCCTTCAGCGTGTAGTAAATCTGTGTGGCTTGCGGCTGCAGTGACTCAGGCAGCTTACCGATAGTGGCATCGGCACGTCTATTTCTTAAGACTTTTGGGGCTTGTCCTTTTGCTGCTTCTCCAGGAACTGCCCCCCGCCCCGCAGCGACCCCCTCGGCTCTACTATCGAACGAAACTTCTTGGCCGAGGTCTGTGGCTTGGAAGTCTGTGGTTTCTTGTACACGAGCAAGTACCTCCTTCATAAATTTGGCTGTGGCGGGAGCTTTTTGCTCAAGAATCCGCTGACCAACAGGACCAGAAGTATAGAACGCCCAGATCTGCGCAAACAACTCTTGCCGCATCTCGTTAAGCGATAACCCCTTTACTTCCTTCGGATCAAATGGGTATCCGAAGATTGCTTTAGCTGCTTCATCGGTGTTGTACAACTTGGACATCTCAATGGCTACTTCACCCATGGGTACGAGCTTGCCATTAACCAACCGCAGATTAAGTCGAGGGTCCGAGGAATATGTGTCTTGTCCCTGCACTGCTTGGTCTACAGCGTGTCCGATCTCGTGTGCCATGGTCCACATGGCGTTTCCACGGCTAGCTGCTATGTCTTGACGAAGAACAATAGCGACCTTCTGATCGATGTTGGTAATGATGCCGTCCCAGTCTACGTTGGGGTTGTAGCTGACGAAGAACTGCCCCACCGCATTGAACGCATTACCGATGCCTAAGGCATTGAACCGATCACGCAGCGCAGAAACACCCTCGTAAGCCTCTGCCATTTCATCGAGCGAGGCATCTTCAATCATCAGATTGTCTTTGGAGCCAGTGACTTCTTGCACTTTTTCCTCAGCACGGCGACGCATCGCGTTCTGTTTGGGGGTCTTAGCCGGCTGGGGGGCAGTGGGAGCAGCTGGCATACTGAACGTCTCAGGACTATCTGGCAGCACAAACACCATGCCACCATTTAGCTTGTTGATGTTCGGGATGATCTTGTCCAGGAAAGTCTTGTGGCTCGTGTTGATGCAGCCATAGCTCACCCGGTTGTCCTTTACATCAGGAGAAGCCAGACGCTCAAGCCGCTTCTCGTTGACATTGCCAAGGTAGGCAGCGTGGATTGCAATCGTGCCAGTGCCGTCGTTTGTGCCAACAAGGTCAAGGGTGTATCCACCAGCGTATGTACCGCCATCACGAAGCTTTACGGCCTCAAGCGCGTACTTACCTGCGGGGGTGACTTTTTTGCCACCTTCAAGCGACGAAGCAGAACCCAGTACATCACCAACATCTCGACCGTAGAGCGCGGTATCTTGGGCAATAACATTGCCATCCTTATCGAAGACGTGAATCATGCCGTTGGGCTTGTCTGCAATGATGAACCCCTTGCCGCTAATCTGTGCGGTGGCTGCCATCTCTGTAAAGACGGACTGAGCCAGGGGAGACATCTTCGAGCGAGCTGACGTTGGCAGTTCTATGGTTATCTGCTTAGCCTTGGCGTAGGCTTCTGGCAGGTTGAAGTCGAATCCATTTTGCTGCACCGTCGGGTTAAATACGATGGCAACTGCCACAACCGCTTTGGCCAACTGAGCAATGATCGCCCGTATACGTGCGGCTACAAACTCTGCACCTTTGTTGGTGTAGTTAGCGATGTCTTGGCTGAGCTTGCTTAAGAACGCATCGGTGCCAGCCTTGGCCTTGTAATGTACCTGCAGGACTTGAACCTGCTCATCAGTCAGCGTATTGGACTTCTCAAGCATCAACCGGCGCTCGGCAGGGGCAATCTCCCTAGCCTCTACATCAATGACCTTGGATTCATCGAGAATCTGCTCAAGGTTGCGTACGTTGATGTCTGCCGGGTTATCGATGGCAAGTAAGCTGTCGCGCTGAGCAACAGTCAATGCACCCCACACGGGGATCAAGTCAGGAGCAAACGCCCTGAGCTCGTTGTACTTAGCCTCTACCTGTTCGGCTTTGGTAAGAGCAACTGCAGCGGGTGTCTCCTTAGCGGTAGGGGTAGGCGTTAACTTAGGAGCCTGTGTCGGCGTTGGAGCTGCTTTAGTTGTAACTACTACTTGCCCTTCGGTTTTGGCTTCACCCGTTGCGGCAGGTTTTTCGGCACCCCGTACTTCTTGGCCCACTTTTTCGCCACCTCGGGCTCTTGGCTGAACAGGTACTTTTGCTGTTGTTTGCTTTTGAACGGCACGGGGCTCTCCTTTTGCAGTGATGGGTTTCTTAGCGGCCTGTTTCTCCGCTATATCTTCAGTAACTTCTAGCCTGTCGTTGAGTTCCTTAACGATCCTGTCGCCAAAGAATTCATCGTCGTTGAGGTAAGCGTCGATCGCTAGAGTCTCAAGCTGCTTCTCGGTAAGCTCTGCTATGTCATTTTTTTCTCTTTGCAGGGCCTCGTTCGCCTGGTCTATCTGTTTACGGGTAGGCTTCTGCCTTGCCTCAATTGCATCGAGGGCTTGGGATATACGCAAAAACTTCTGATTGTTCGTCTCAGCAGCCTTATTTACTTCCTGCAGACTAGCAGTAGCCCGACCCCTAGCAGTGATGGCAGCATCTTCAGCGCCAAGCTCAGCCTCATCAATCGTCAACTCTTCTACTTCTGCTTCAGTAATCCGGCCTTCCGTCTGCTCTGCCTTAATCGAATCCATTAGGGAAGTCAGATACTGCGTTGCTTCGGCATCAGACAGGCGTAACTCAACCATGGCTGCTTTGATCGCATCGGTCAGCTTCTGCTTATCTGGGCCAAGCAAGTCACGAATGGCTCGGTTCCAGTCCTTCTTAATGGTATCGATGCTGCGGTTATACCGCTTAGCCAGCTCAGCAACAGACTCTTCCCGTTTGGCCTGAGGCGTGCCGTACATCTCCAAAATGAAGCTACGCTTTGCAGCCTGTTTGTCTGCCGGATAAAGCCGGGTTAAAGCGAAGTCTAGAATCTGCTGGGCAGATACGTCGTTACGGATCAGCTCCTGCTCTTGCGCCAGGGCCTCAACAATGGCACGGTCAGTACGATCGTTCTCAACGGCCACAAGCCAGACTTCTTGCAGGGCTGGATCAAGATCATCGAACCGGATAGCAATCTCGAACCGTTTGGCTATGCCATCGAACAGCTGCTTGCCAAGAGTTACGTCTTCTTCGGCTCTAGCACGGACTTGGCGAGGTTTGCCAGCTTGTTGAGCCCCGACAGCTGCCGCTGCAGGGCCTGCTCCCGTTCCTTCGGTTCCAGTTGTTCCAGTCCCAGCCGCTCGACCCACATCTGCTTGCGTGCCTTCGCCAGTTCTTCCTGCAGATCGAAGGCCACTTACTTCTCCCCCTTGATCCGTTCTTTGACCTGATACCGTACCGACATTTGCAGTAGGTTCTCCTGTGGGGGTGACAGTGGCACCATCCCGTGTTCGACCATCTCCTGTTGGGACATTTTGGAGGCCAGCCGGTCCGCCAGGGATACCTCCTGTGAGGAGGGATTGAACCGATCCAAGATCAGTCCGTCCTGCTGTACCAACTGTTGCATCTGTGCCTGCTTGCTCTGATACTGCTCCCACCCGGGTAGCGGCTTGCTGTTGCGGTTCATTTGGGGTTCCTTCCAAAAGTTGTGTGTACAACGGGGACGATTGGCCAGTCAACGCCGTATAGATGGCATCAAGCTGCTCAACCATGGGGTTAGTTGCGGGTTTACCCTGACGTGCTAATGCTGCAATCTGGTCATCGATCCGAGCCAAAGCTTCTTGCGTCGAGCCAACATCCACAAGACCATACTTCTGAGTAGCCTTGTTCAGCGCAGTAACAACTGGCTTGGCGTTGGCGATATTGCCACTGAGCTTAATTACGTTGGCTGCTAGGAAGGCGCCATTGAGCGTACGCTGGACAGGACTTAACTGCCGGTCTGCTTGAGCCAACCCTTCGACGACAGCCTTAACCGTCGGCTGCCCATAAATGCGAGCACCGCCCAGATCCCAGGCATTGCTCATGTTTGCAGCTGGAGCCAGACCGTATGTTCGAGCTGCGGTCAGATATTCTTCTTGTGAAACGGGCTGCGACTGAGCCGACTGTACCCGCGCAGTAGGTTGCGCAGATGGTTGTGCTGTACCGGCAGGTGCCGATGGCGGCGTCGTTGCAGGACGACCTGGTACCGCAGTATCAACCCGACCGCCCATTTGACCAAACTGTTGATACGCTTGCTGTTGCTCCGGGGTAACAAAGGCCTCTCCTCTGGAAGTAACTGAAATAACATCAGGCAGCATAGGCCCAGTGTTGATCGCTTGACGAATTGCATCACCGCTAGGAGTACGGGAGCCCTGCAGATTATCGTTAGCCCCACTGAGCATGCTTCCAGGCTGCTTGTCGATCGGAGTGATCGTGCCAATGGCTGCGCCAGTCATACCGCCAAGTGCTGCACCTAGTGCTGCAGAACCAAGAACCCCACGCATGGGGTCGATACCATCGATGTACTGGCCTGCGGCTACGTTGGCAGATAGCTTGGTTGTACCTTCTTCAGCAAACTCTTGGGCTGCTTCACTACCGGCCATGCGCAGAATACTTCCCTGACGACTACGAGCGGCGACGGCCTTCTCAGCACCGAACCTACCAGCGATAGCACCCACAATGGCAGGGGCTGGCATAGCCAGACGAGCTGCTTCCGTAGCTTGACGATCAGCCTCTACAGGGTCAACACCTTGCTCGATCAGTCCTTCATAGACTTGACCGTAGGCATCACCACCAGCCTCACCAGCGCCAAGAGCGGCACCAATGCCCATACCAGCACCAGTACCCACACGCTCAATAGCTTTGCGCTCAGCAGCAACGGCTGCCTGACGAGTAATCGGGCCAACATCGCTAGCACGGGCAACGGCACGCTCACCAACACCCAGACCACGAGCGGCGATCTGCGAGCCACGAATTGCTCCCATGGGGATAGCAAACGAACCGACAGCCTGAGACAGAGCCAGTGCAGGGTTCTCTACGATGTAACTGCCAACACCTTTGAGGGCTTGCATGCCCCCAGCTTCGATATCTTCACCGAGGCGTTGTTTGGCTTGACGGGCTACGTCACTCTGGCTTTCTTCACCCTGCTTGATTAGATCTTCGATCTGGTTAGCTAGCTCAGTACCAGGAACAGCAAAATCGATAAGGGCCTTACCACCACCCAGGATCGCATTGGCCGCCTCAATTACATAGTCGTTGGCTGCGCCTAAGAAACCACGAGATGGAGGTTTAGCAGGTGTAAAACGTCCGGTTTCTAATTGGTCCCAGACACTTGTAGGCGTAGCAGTGCCTTGCCTTGCAGAAGTAGCCTGTTGTTCAAGTTGATCCCAGACCGACATAAGCTATCACCCTTTTAGCGCTGTTGTGCTTGGTATTGCCCGTATCTACGTTCCCACGCCGCATAATTTGGATTTGGTATGCCGGTATCGACAATACCACCTCTAGTTTGCTGTTGTATAGTCCGAGGAGGCGCTGGTGGAATATTAAGAGCTGCGCTAGGAGGTGCTCCTCTACCACCCGTAGCAGGGATTGCAGATCTACCCCCTTTAGCGGGTGTAGTAGTTTTTTGTGGGCCGGGCCATGGTGTATTTGGATATTTATTTTCAAAAGCAGTAATTTCTGCTGATGTATATGGCTTACCAGTAATCGGATTAGTGCCCGAACGAGCTGCAGCTACAATTTCAGGAGGAGCTACACCCGCCCCTCTAAGTATTTTGTCTGTTGTCGGGTTCAATATACCAACCGTGCCAAGAACTTCTTCCCCATCTTTAGTGATTTTTCCAGTTTTGACGTAGACCTCCGGGAACAAGGCCTCCATTTGAGCCGCCATAGATCGAATAGCATCTGCGTTCTTAACAGGATCTTTAAGAAGATTTTGAAGCTCGGCATTCATATCGTCCATCCGCTTAAGCTTGCCTGTTTCGTATCCTGCTTTTGCCGCTCTTGCGTTTGACTCCCTAATATTTGCTCTGATTTCATCAACCCTAAACGGTTGCAAAGCTGCTTCTCGCGCCTCTCGACTTTCATCTCGCGCATCTCGTTTTTCACTCAGGGCAAGATTACGACGTGCGATATCCATCGTCTGCGAAGTTTGCAGCAGAGTTCCAAAATCTTGTATCGAAGTAGCAAACTGCGCTGCTCCTTGCCTGAACATATTGTTGGTGTACTGAGCGATGCCATCTTCTGCAGCGGTCTGGAGATTGTCGTACTGCCCCATCTTCCTGCCACCCATGTAGGCTTCATAAACTTGTTTGCCACCACCAACACTGACAGGGCGAATATCAATACCTAGTTTTTTAGCGCTAGCCATAAACCCTGCGGGGTCTGTATTAGCCTGTTCTGCCATCCCTTGAAGTTTGCCAAGTTCAGCGGTAAACGAAGTCTGCCATTGTTGGAACTCTTTTTTCTTCTTGCTCGTGTTGAGTACATCCTCAAGCTGCAAACCTTTTAGCGTGATATCAAACGCTTTCTCAGGATCAACAGCCATACCCCGCTCAAGAATACGTAGCATCGCATCTTGTCTACTAACTGGAGTAGTAGAAGCAGGGGCTGTAGTGGCTTGAGGACGTGTTATTCCTTCTTGAATACCGGCAGTCTGTCGTAGCGAAGGAGTTTCTTCTGTAGCAGGAATAGCCGACATTTGTGGCGGTGCGCTAACAGCTCCTTGGATTGCCCCTGTAGATGTTTGCGGTAGCTGTCCTACACGACCAAGTTCTTCTGCAGTGATATCTCGAAACTGTTGTGCTCTTGCTCGGCGCTCACGAAAATCTTCAGCTTCTAACTGCGCACGCTCTAAGGCGGTCAGCCCTTGGATAGTTCCTAGGAACCCTCTGGTAAAACCTTCAGCCGCGTATGCCATCTTAGATCACCATGCTGTAGTTAACGGCCTTAAAGCCATCTGCGGTTGTGATAACTGCTTCAGGATTGAACAACTCAACTTCCTGCGCCAAGACCCCTCGGTATCTGCCATATCCAGACTCTGCCTTGAACGCTGGCTTGTACTCAAACTCATAAACGGTCAGCCCGTTAGGTAGAGTTCCGACAGGAACGATGTTTTCTTTGGCACGAATATCAGAACGAGCGTAGTAAGCACCCGCACCAGCCAAGGCTCCGAGCGTACTTCCTTTTGCTGCTGCTCTTTGTGCAGCTGCGCTTTCCTGTGCGTTGTAGAGATTGATGTCTGCGTTGTACTTAGAAACACCCATTTGACCAACACTCTGCCACCCCTGCATCGGAAGTCCGTACCCCTGCTGCATACTAGATCCTTGTGCTTGTACCGTACTAATAGGCACAGCAGCGGCATTCATAGCAGCACCACCAGCAGACAACGCCAGACCCGTCGAAGTGGCCTGGTTACTAAACTGACCTTGAGCCACAGCAGCGGCGTCCATCTTTTTCGCCCAACCTAAAGACTCAGCAGCCGTCCGTGCGCGATTAGCAGCGGCAGCCTCCATAGCGGCAGTATCAATTCCAGTAGCCCGACGCATACCCTGGTAGCGGCCAGAAGTAGGATCAATACCATAGCTTCGCTGCATGAGTTCCATGTCACGCTCTTCACGAGCCGTAGCCGAACGAATATCACCCAGGGCCAAAGCAGACTGACGCTCGATGTCCTCTGCAGAACCAGCCTTCTCAGCCTCAGCAAACAACTGTTCTTGTAGGGGAAACCCGTACTTCTGGTAGCGCTCCATGCCTTCTTTGGCAGCGGCGATCTGAATGTTCTGCAGTTCACGGTCAAGAGCAAACTGTTCATCAGCACGCGCAGTAAGACGCTCAGACTCTAATTTGAGCTGAGGCCAGACTTCTGTCTTCCACTGGTTGAGGTACTCTTTGGAGATATCGGCAAGCTCGCGCTGGGCGATGCCAATATTGGGATCAGGAGCTGGGGCAGAACCACCACCACCGCCTTTACCGCCCTCAAGCGTCATACCACCGAAAGGTCGGTGTTGAAATGCCCGTTCGGGCAACATGGAGAAGTGGTCGTATCTCATTTCTTAATCCCTAAGAACCTGCATTCCTCACGAAGCATCCCGTACACAATCATGTCAGTCCCATCATCGTTGGCTCTTCGCATGACGCCTTCTCGCTTAAACCCCAAGTGTTCGTCAAACCGCTGAGCTTCATAGTTGTCTGCCCTGACAAGTCCTGTGATTCTGTTACATTTAAGTTGTAAGAATGGATATGCGAAACAGCGCCACAAATACTCTTTAGTCATCCACCGCTTACCTGGTACTGCTGCTACGTGCATCGAGATCGACGGGCCGGTGTAGAGATTAAAAACTACCCCTGCTATCAGCTCGCCATCTTCTTCAAGCCCGATCCCGCTGGCACTACCGAAATCAAACTCGTTTACCTGTCTACCAACCCAATCAATTACGCGTTCGTTCTGCCCGTAAATGACTGTTTTCATTAACCCTATATACCAGAAAACCGATACGCTGGCAATTACTGTCCGTCAAAATTGATCCTGGCTGCTATCTCATTGATTTTGGCTATGATCTGAGCAGTCGTTGCATCTGAGGCCAACGGCCGGATAGTGCCAATACCAGGACGAGCACCAGTAATCAGCTCAATGTTTTCCTTCATGGCAGTCAGAGTCTGCTGTGTTGCCCGGTCAAGGATCGGTATGGCTGGGATACCGGGCTTTCTCATTCCGGCACCTCTTTGAGCTCAGTAACCGTGCTAGCCATGGCCAGAGACTGCACCCGAATGTTTCCAGTAATTAAGAGCTCCCACTCGTCATGGCGCTTCTCAGCCGGCAACCGTACTACGCTTGTAGAAGTTACACCGACCTCATGCACCAGAACGCCATCACCGTAGAGGAAGATGTTGACCGAACGAGTCTCGCCCAGTGCCGGGATATCGTTAAGAATAGAGCCGTTAAGCGTGAAAGTGTTCACTAACGAAGAGTTCAGTACACCCTGCAGATTGTTGCCCTGAGTCGTCCAAAGAGCTTGGTTCTGCGCTATAAGTGCTTGAACGATCTGGTTGTAGTTTGCCGTGTCTTGGATTTCACCGAAGTCCGCCCGTACTTTGATAGCGCCGAAATGCGACGGCATGCCGAAGATAAACTTCTTGGACTTCCACTCGAACAACGTAGTATTAACCGGGTCAGCGTCGATCTGGTAGATCTTGTTATCCAGCTGAGACACGCAGAAGAACTCAGTCGTGCTGCGGTCAATGAAGATGGCCGTGGCGTCAAAGTCAAACTCAATAAGCGGCGGAATATCACCACGAGTTATGACGATGGCGTAAGTACCGGTGTTCGTCGTGTAGAAGCCGAAGTACTGGTTGTTATATATCGCCCCGAGCATCGTGCCAGGGTTCAGTAGCGTCCAGTCATCCCGTGTATAGAGCGGAGTGCTAATAACATCCGTACCCGCAGGGCCTACCGATACAAGTCCGTTCTGGCTTGCGTACATGATGCCGTATTGATCTGAAGCAATCGACCGCTTGGAGACGCACGGCTGGAAGATGGGCAGTTTGGCCTGAGATACCGACAGCGGAGAAGAACCAGTCAACAGATATGGCTGCGTCTGGGTCATTACCACCAGAGTAGTATCGTAAACCCCTAGACCAACCACGTTCGAGTCGATAACCAGGGTGTAAAGATCCGGCCAAGCATGGGGGTAGTATGGCTCACTGAACCACACCTCGTTGTCCCGAAACGCAGCCAGCATACCGTTAGGCATAGCCACAAGCCCTTTAAGATCATCGGGCGGGGGGTTCCAGTTCTGAGTCTGCAAAAGACTGCCAAGATCCAACACCGGCTTAGTGTCAGAGTAGGAAGTCTGGGTCAGAGGAATCTCATCGACAAGCTGATACGAGACAGTCGTCGCTCCGACAACCGTGCGGTAGATCCGCCGATGAGTTATGTTGTATGTGCCACTGGGTAGTTTTGCAGCGACAACGACGTTGCCAGAAGTAGTGGCCGAAGGCGCCTGCACCGTGTAAGTATTGGCCCCAGTGTTTGTGATTGTGTACCAGCCATCGGGAGCAGTACCAGATGTGAAGTCCAAATACACCACCTGCCCGGTATCCATACCGTGGACAGACTCAGTAATCGTGATCGTCGTGCCAGTCTGAGAGTACGTGCCACTTGTGGTAAACCCTGATACCGTGACTGTCGCTCCCGTGGCGTTGGTAGTGATAGTGGCTGCTGGACTGGGGGCAGACTCCTCAGAAATCGAGCCGAACTGAGAAACAAAAGTGTAGAGATATGCCCGGTCTTCGGGAGTAGTACCGCCTGCGGTAGTAAGCGTGGGGGCAGTTGTGGGGGAAGGAACCCCCATGCTTAGGTATTTGTTTGGGAACGGCAGCGTGCCTGTTCCGTTAGTGGTTGCCAGGTTCCAGTTAGTCTTCTTTGGCTGGCCTGACCCCATGTAATACACACGAGAATCTGCATCGTCGAGAACCGGGCCTTTGACTACATCTACATCTGTATTCCACTCAAGCCAGCGAAACAAATTGCCGGTGGGGTCATACAGCTTGTAGATCGACCGGACATCAGGGGTAGCCGGCGTGTATTCCTCGGTAGCTTGCTGCCAGGGGCGCAATTCCAAAGAGTTGAGTTTTACGTTCCTTGCGATCTGGGCTTGCGTAGGCGCAAGTTGGGTGGGGCTAGTCCGTGGAGACAACCCAGAGAATCGTTCTAAGAATATGACTGCCACGGATTAGCCCTTTCCCACTTAGTCCAGCTTGAAGTTATCGTCCAGCACCACTTCTTCATCGGGGACCGGAGTGATCTCCACTTCTTTCTTCTTGCGGGTTGCTTTGGGCTTATCCAGAGCGGCAAGGTACTCCCTGCCTTCTTCGGTAATCGTGAACGCCCCGTTCTCCATAAAGCCGATCATCTTGCGGTTTTCCAGAATGCCAATAATTAGCTGCCCTCCGACAACATCGGCTCCAGTTTTCTCTATGACTTCTTCAAACGACCATGCCATGCTTGACTCCTTAAGATAGGTACAACGCTCTTTCGTCTTTACGACGCTTAACAAGGCCAGGTAGCTCTCTACCGCCAGCCTTAGTCCACATCATAAACGCTTCTGCAGCACCTTGGTAGTCTCCGCGATTATGGCGCATGCGAATAGAACTACGTTGAAGATTGCCAAGGCCGACATTAAAGGCGAAGGAAACCAGAGCAGATTTTTGGCCATCAGTAGAAACAGGGCAAAGTCGATCCACACCGCGTACAAAAGTAGCAAGGTCTTGTTGAAGTAGGTCATTAACTTCCTTCATCGTCCAGACTCGATTGTCCTCGGGGCGCAGCGGGTACTCCTTGCGAATCAACCCCGAGACTCCTTCTTTCCTGACCATCGGTAAGCGGATCTGATCCTGGTACAGAACGTGCCCCACACCAACAGTCCATATATGGGCAGGGCAGAGATAAGAGCGTTGCCGCACACCCTCGTGGTGTTTCATCATCTCTACCGCCGCTGGCAACAGGACGCTCATCTCGACTTAGCAAAAGCCTGTGTCCCGAACCAAAACGCCACGATAGACGAAACGATCTGCATCTCTTCGTCAGTAAACACTAACTCTAGAGCCTCTTTGAAGTCGACGCCAGTCTTCATAGCCCACCACATAGCCAGGAAGTTAATGAGCACTAACTCAAGCACAAAAATGTAGGTCACGATCGGACGGACAGAAGATCGTAGGTTTATCACCCAAGTGCTAGCGCCCTCTCCAATCTTGGCATCGTGCGCAAGAGCAGCTTGAATTGTGTCTGACTGAGCTTGTAAGGCTACCTGGTCCGTACGGATCTCTTCGACCCGCTGTTGAGCCAAAAAGCCTTCGCGCATTGTTTGCATCTGGAGCTCGCCTTGCATACGAGCAAGTTCTAGTTCGTGCTTCTTGTCTTGCTTGTCCTGGAAGAAGTCAAGAATCTTAGGCAAACCGCCGGCTAGGAAAGAAACCAGTGTAGTAAATAGTGTGATCATGCGTACTCCATAGCAACGTCAATCATTATCCAAATACCCAGCGCTCCGACGAGCAAGACACCAAGGATCAAGATCCCAGTGAAGATGTCCTCTATAAACTCTTGCCTGCGTACCTTCTGATCCTGGAGCATCTTGATCCGACGCTCTCTAATCTTGCGACGCATCTCGTAAAACTCTCTGAGTCCATCCATACCAAGATGTTGCAAGGCGCCATAAAGAAATTCATGCCGGATAGTGTCTTCCATTTCTCTGATCTTTTGCTTTGCAACAAGCTCATTAAAGGCCTCTTTAGTTTCCGACTGCGCAAATGAAATATTCTTAAATATCGAAGGCTTAGCGTCTTGTTTGCCAAAGTACTCTTCAAGTTGACCAACAACACCTGCCCACTCAGACAGCTGCCCAAGGATATCCTGCGCTTCGCGCCCTACTTCTACTGCTTTTTTGACGCCATTGAATAAGGCGGTTGCGGTAGCCAGCAGGGTCACTGGATCCATGATTACCCCTTCGGGATCTGACCGTGCGACCCAAGCCAGATAAGCAGAAACACTGCAGCCGCCCCGATGACCATGAAGATCTTCTTAACTGTGGCCTTACCAACTTCCAGATAGAACTTCTGGACAGCTTTCTCGGCAGCGCGTTCGGCGATTTGCTCTATCTCTTGATCAGATAGACCTCCGAATGGCGGACGTGCAGACATACTAGACCTCCCTATGGATTACAGATTAAAGGTTTTGCAATGGTCCGGGCGTCAACTCCAACAGGAATCATCTCCGGCGCGATTATGTCGTCTACACCATCTCCATTACGCAGTGCGTGGATACAGTAAGCAACAGTGTTGTCCTCAAGAGCTACGAGCTCATGCCTATGCTCGGCCCGGATGTAGATCATGTGCGGAGCCTTAAACTCCGTTGTCTTGCCGTTGACCGTAACTCGTAGTGAACCGGAAGCCAGAAGCGTCAAATGATCGAACGGATGCGTGTGCCCAAGCTCCGTATCTCCGGCCTTTTGAAAGTGCATCTGGCGAGAGAACAGGTTGGCTACGCAGCCGAGTTTGACTGAAGGTGTATTGCTCATAACAAGAATCCATAAGACAAGACAATACGGGGTTTGCTTCCTACAACTGGGGTGCACCAATGCTTAGTCTGGCTAGCGACACATTTCCATACCGAACCTTCTTCTACGAATAGTTCGATGTCATCTTGCACTGGCACTCCACCCGATTGAGGCTTTGACACTAGCACGTTGAATCGCACATGCTGTTTGCCATTATGCTCAGAGTCTGTATGTGGATGAACCGCACCACCTTCAGTGATGTATCCACAGAAATCTTTGAACATCGGTTCTTGCTCCGCACCAGCTAGCCCATTGGTCTCAACAATTTGTCGTTTAATTTCCCACACTTCATCTGGTGCGCCAAGATTGATACGACTTAAGTCGCCATACTGACGACCAAAACCATTAGGGCGAAAAGCCTTGTATTTGGCTTCTGCCCAAGCTCGCACCGGTTCTAGAAGTGTCATCGAGATCTGCATTAGGTTTGCGTAACAGGGATTTCTTGAGGAGGTGGTGGGGGTTCTGGAAACTTAACGAACTGCTGATCCACTGGGTTGTACCAATATTTATCAGCAGCCACATAGTCAGGGCAGTCAGTCCAGAAGAGCGGCATATCTGCGTGGAAAGTCTCTTGCGGCTCGACCTGGGCAACACGGTAGCCAGTTTCTCTAGGTTCATTTGTCGCTATAAGTGCTTTCATGTCATCACCATTCAATAATTACAACACCGGCTGCGCCTAATCCATCAGCAGTAGGCCAAGCCCCACCGCCTGACCCACCACCACCATACTGTCTTCCCAGAGACCCTGGACCTTGAGTTGAAGCACCCCCACCCCCAAGTATAGAAGAACCTCCCATACCCATAAGATTTGAAAAACCAAAACCTCCAGGAGACCCAGCAATATTTAAATCTCCATTTGACCCCAAACCACCACTACCTCCGACTGGTGTACCAACACCACTACCTCCAGCAGCACCGCCAGTTGCAGAAATAGTTGTTATAGACTGTGTTCCAGAAGCAACTGACGATGTGTTTCCACTGGAATTAGCCGCCGATGCACCACCTACTGTTACTGAAAGGGTGTTCCCTGGTGTAAGGCCTGATAGCCATTTGATTGCAGCACCCCCACCGCCCCCACCACCACCACCAGCAGTAGTATATGTTGCGTTGTAAAAAGCCCCACCACAACCACCCCCGCCAACGACAGTAACTTTTAACCTAGTTATTCCAGAAGGAATGGTGAATGTTTGTGGTTGTGATGCTTGATGAAAAAATCTTTGAGAGTTAGGGCTAGCAGAATCGATCGTAATTGATCCAGCACCGTTCGTAATGCTGATTGCATTGCCTGCAGTTAGCTTAGCTCTAGCAAGCGTATTACCGGTTGTGTTACCGATAAGCAGATCACCGTTGGTGTAGGAGTTGCTCTGACCTGTACCACCTCTAACTACAGGAAGGGTGTTAACCACGTCCGTTTGATCCAAACGAACCGTGAGGGTGTTGTTCGCTCCGGTGATCGTCTTGTTGGTAAGCGCCACAGTCGCTGATCGCTCGTTTGTTACCGCCGTTGATACTGCTGATGTAGTAAACGCCGTTGTAGCGAGTTGGGTTGTGTTCGTTCCAGCAGTAGCTGTCGGTGCTGCGGGTGTACCAGTGAAGGTCGGGCTGTTTATAGGTGCCTTCTCACTATCGAGCTCAACGATGGCTCCTGAGAGGGTGTTAGCAGCGATCGTACCCGAGGGGGTGAACTCTTGAAGCGCATTGAACGATGCTGCTACCGGACGCAGTTCTAGTCTGTCGTTGGCTAGGAAGCTACGGCCTGTGGTTCCATCTTGTGCACGAACAACCGTCATCGTGTCTGTGACACGGTTGGTGACTTTGATGATCTCCAAGTTGTTGGAGGAGTCAACCAACGTAGCGAAGAAGTAGTCTCCCGCCGCGAGCGTGGGGAACCTAGCCCCCTGTCCGGTCGTAACAGAGATCGAAGTGACCGTACTGTTGATCGAAGCGGCTAGCGTTGCGCTAGCGTTGTTCGTGAACTTAATGCCCATAAATTACTCCGGTTTGGTAGGCCAAACAACATTATGCGGGAAGCCCTCTTGCTCAGGCAAGCGCCGTAAAGCCTCACGGTAGTTGGCCCAAACGGTTCGGTCTACAGGGGCATCCAGGATCTGAGTCCAGTCGGATTCGACCAGTTGGCGGTTGCGATCTGCCCGAACCTGTGCTGCCTTGGATTCCGTCCGTTCTGCAAGCTCTTCCGCGGTCAGATCACGTACTTCGACCGTGTATACCCACCCGTCCTGGATGTAGGGCGTCACGGCCTGGAGAGTCTGCGTGTTCTGGTCGTGGGCCAGGAAGGTGTTGACCTTCATGCAGGAGTTCTCAGCCAGCCACTCGTCCGTAGGACCGCTGTCAGGAAATACGGTGACCGGAAACATCGTCCGGTAAGGCGCGATCCTGGTCGGTGCGCCGTTCTCGATTTGTGCAATCAGCATCTATTGCTCCTTATTTATCCGGGAATGCCTGTGCAGGCGGTGTGAAGTTAAGGGTGTATCTCGCCACGCCCTTGGTAATGCGGAGATCGTCTATGAAGCCGTTGAAGTAGTATCCAGTAATACCAGAACCTGCCGTACTCCTACCGCCACCGATTGCTGGTGTATTACCAGAGTTTATTGCGCTAGAAAAAGTTGCCGATCCATCTTGAGTACCATTAATAAATAATCGTATTGTACTTCCTGATCTTGTTACAGCAACATGAGTCCATGTACTTGTAGAAATAGATCCTGTAGAAGTGACACGGCTACTTGAATAAATCATATCTAATTTAGATGTACCAGATACGCTAAAAGACCAAGCTGATAAAGCGTCGCTAGCTCTTGTATCAATTATTATGTTTGACGTTGATGGGGTTGTTGACAAATAAACCCAACACTCAATTGTAAAATCACCTGTACCAAAATCAAAATTAAGCCTATCGGGTAAAAACAAGTAATCCCCAGTCCCATCAAACTTCATCGAGCCGGTGCCGAACTTCCTGACATTCGTATCGACCTGGGCGTTGCCTACTGTCTCCAGTACGTTCTTGCCAGTCTGGTCGAAGATGCCTGCGTTGGTGAAGTTGAGTAGGGCTGTGCCACCTGTCGGTGGTACGGTAGGTAGTGTAATGGTTTCTGCGGTTCCTACTGTTATTTTTAACCCTGCCATATAACCATTTAACAAACTTGCTAAATTTCTATTTGCACCAATAATAAGTTGTTCCGTTTGGTTAAAATCATAATTTACAGTGGCTTGCCCTACTTGCACACCATCGATGTAAAATTTAAACTGGTCTGTCCCTAAACCTTCTCGAACTACTGCAACATGAGTCCATGAATTTGAAGGAACAATTCCCGCATCTAGTGTTGTTGTGCCGTATGAAAATCTTAGTGTGTTAGTGTTATTAGCTAAAAAAGCCCAACCAGTACTATTATGAACGCCTTTACCCCCAACACTATGACTTTGTGAATTAACATTACGGTAAAGCCAGCATTGAATCGTAAAGTTACCAGTACCAAATCTTAATGCTGGGTTATCAGCAATCGTTAAATAATCCCCAGTCCCATCAAAATACCCACCCCCGCCATTCACACTTGGGGAGTACGCCGCCGTAGGCGCAAAGGGACTGAAGGGGGTTACACGCACATCACCGTTGCGAGTGATGGCAAAGGCGTTGGTGGAGTTGTCTACAAAGCGATTGGATTGGCAGGTGAGTAGGGAAGTGCCAGAGATCGCAGTTAGAGGAGTGGTGCTAGGGGTGAAAGCAGAGGTGTAGACGGCGGTGCCTTTTACAACTCTATAGTTTGAAAAATACCCAGTTGAATACAATGGATCATAAGACTCACCCATTAACTGAGTAACTACAGCAGCTCCAATAGTCACACCTGTAACGCTGCCAGATGCGATAGATGTTCCATTCCTGTATAACGTGAGGGTGTTTCCATTTCTTACTGCCGCAACGTGGTACCACTGATTTGTTGACCACCCTGTCGTTGAACCTTGATCTATAGTAGTAGCACCAGCATTGATATAAAATCGCAACCCAAGACTGGTGTTATAAACAATTGCAAATTCTCCTGTACCAGCAACTCCAACGTCATTTGTATGGTAAACAATCGGTTGAGTTGTTGATAGTGTCGACGGGTACCACCAAAACTCAATTGTGAAATCCCCAGTGCCAAACTGAAAAGCGGCATTACTTGCGTACTGTAAGAAATCACCCGTACCGTCAAAATAATTACTCCACTCCCCCGCCGCTAACGAGAACGGGCTAAACGTGCCTTGTGTGGTGTTGCCATTGCGGGTAATGGTGAAGTAGTTCGGGCTGCTATCGATGAACCCGACGTTGCGTACCGAGCCGCTGTATTGGCAGGTAAGTAGACTGGTGTTGGTGACGTTGGCGACGGGGGCGGTCGGTGGGATGAAGTTGCTAGTGTATACGGCTGTGCCTTTTACGATGCGGAGATCGGAGATATACCCATTTAAAAATGCCGTGTTATCTTGATCTCTACCAATGTCGTAGTTACCACTAGAACCATTATAATTTGTTGAGTCACTAGCGCTTACTTGTTCAACACCGTTCAAGTAGAGCTTAGTTGTACCACTATTTCTTACAAAAGCGACATGCGTCCATTTGTCGTAATATCCAGAAAAGCTCGCGCTAAACAGATTAGTTGTACCATTTTGACTTTGCCAGTAAATTAACCCTGAAAAAAGAAGTGACGCCCAATAACCAGATCCAGTTAAGGATGCAGCAATAAGTCCGTGCGTATTGTTACTGCCGTTTGCGTATACCCAAAACTCTACCGTAAAGTTTCCAGTGCCAAACTGAAACGCAGAGTTATTAGTAACGCTGAGGTAATCCCCAGTCCCATCAAAATACCCAGACCCGTAATTATTTGCCGCCAAAGTGAACGGTTGGAATGGGGAGATGCTAGTATTTCCGACACTTGTAATAGCAAAATTATTGCTGCTGGTATCTGCAAACCGGTTAGATAAACAGGTAAGCAGTTGGGTATTGGCAATTGCTGTTAGCGGTGCGGTAGGTGGTGTAAAGTTGCTGGTATATAGCGCTGTACCTTTAACCACTCGTAAGTTAGAAATCCAACCTTGCGTTGGATAGGCCTGATCCCAAGTTGTACCAACAATATTTTGGCCCGTAACAAATGCAGTAGACGACGCTGTAGTAAGACGAGTTGTAGAACTGCCTATCTGAGTACCGTTTAAAAAAAGTCGCGCAGTTGTCCCATCATCACACAAAGCGACATGAGCCCAAGTATTAAGAGGTATAGATGTAGACCCTTGAATCGTTGCATAATCACCATTATACCCCATCCACGGAGCGCCTTCATTTAACCATATACCCCAACCACCTGTTGGATTTGCTGTGTATGCGCTGTGCTTACCCGTGACAAATGTTAAACCAGAATTCTGCCGATTTATCCAAAACTCAACAGTAAACGCTACACCGTTTAGATTTAACGAAGTGTTATTGGCAATGCTGAGGTAATCCCCAGTACCATCAAAATAATTACTGTAGTTCCCCTCATACGGACTAAATGTTGACCCGTACGCATCGCCCTGAACAGTTATCGGGAAGTTGTTGTTGCTATTGTCTGCGAACGCTAGATACTTTGTCGGGCCAGGGTTATAGAGGTTGTTCGCGCCCTGATTGCCATCGCCGTGCAGAAGCAGCACGGTCTGATTGAAGTTGGGGTCGAGCGCTCCAGCCGACGGCCACGTCCCGTTCTTGATGTACCGAACAATCTCCTTGAGCTTCCAGATGCCCGAAGCGCCTAACAGGGATACGGCAGGCGGCGCGGCTTTGATGATTCTCCCTGGATATTTACTCATTGCTCAACGGCCCCATTCGTTTGTTCAAGCACGACCCAAGAAGCGGTCTCCTCATTCCACACGTAGGCCTGCCCGTCATCCGGTCTCGGTGTAGGCGCTTGCCACATTCCCGTCGCTTCATCTAATGTCCAAGAGGGGAATAATTGTGGGGGTACAAACGCGTCCAGATCTTCACGGTACGTGTAGCCAATACCTGCGTAATTTTTGCGAAATGGCGTGCCGCCGCCTTGATGTTTCCCAGCGTGCGTGTTGTACGAGGTGCGCTTGCATGTCTGCCCACGAATGGCCGCATATTGAACTTCCCAATCGACGCCGTCCTCGCCCTCGTCTTTGCCAACGATGACCTCAGTGACTACGTTGTTCTCATCAAGAAATGCGTAGTGCGCCATGCTTAGCTCCACGACACGTTGCCAGTACCGGCAGTTATAGACGTAATTTTGTAAAGCCCAGATGTTGTTGTTGAAAGCGTAAGACCGCCACCGGGGTTAGAAATGGTGTACGAAGCGGGATACTTAAGAATCACAATGCCAGAGCCACCAGAACCACCCAGTAAGCCTGTATGAGAGCCTGCAGCGCCACCGCCACCGCCGGTATTAGCTGTACCTGGAGTTGCTGCTGTATCTGGATTATATGTACCAGCCGCACCGCCGCCACCTGTACCGCCAGCACCAGCCGTACCGCCAAGGACTGACCCACCCCCGCCGCCACCATACGTTACTGATGTCCCTGTAATAGACGACGCAGTCCCGTTTCCACCGTTTGAATTGCCGCTATCTCCAGAGGAACCTACTGCCCCAGCGCCGCCACCGCCGCCCGTAAAGTAAACAGAACTATAAGTAGATTTAGAGTTTCCTCCGTTATTACCTTGAGATGGCGATGTGCTTGGTGTATTACCAGCGCCGCCAGCAGCGCCTCCTGCCGGTGGGCTAGAAGGCAAACCAGCGCCACCACCGGAACCTCCCGAAGCTCCTACCCCGCTTAATGATGAATAATTACCCCCGCCTCCGCCACCGGTAGAAGTAATCGTACTGAAGACAGAATCACTTCCGTTTCCACCTCTTGCCGTAGCGCTTGAATTTGTTCCACCTGCGCCTACAGTGACTGTGTAGTTTGTACCCGCAGTAACAGAAAAACCAACACCGGTTCTATAGCCGCCAGCACCACCTCCACCAGCGTGGTAGTACCCGCCGCCGCCAGCACCACCTCCCGCTATAACAAGGTACTCAACCGAAAGCGGTAAAAACTCAGGCCACTGACTTTGGCTCTTGTACTGAGCTTGCTCGTTGAGCGACCATATGCCGGACGCAGCAGTTGTATTAACGGTTGGAGGCGTAGCACTAAGTACGCGACCTACGTATTCATCCATCAGGAAATTTCCTCGTAGCTCACGACAAAGCTGATGTCATTTGCTGAGCCCGACGTCACGACGATCGACTTGTCTTCCTCGAGATAGATGGCGTTGGTCTTATCAACGATGATCAAGGACGCGTCGGCTGGAACCGAAACCGTCGAAGCAAGCGGATAGCTTGTGCCGCTACCAGCAGCGTTGGTGTTGACCGCAACAGTGACGTCCGCTGCGGCAGTGCCGTCGACGTTTGACGCTACAAGAGAATTGATCTTGAAGACCTTGTTGCTGCTAACAGAGTTCGCAAGCAGAACGGTGGCGTTGGTGTTTGCAGGCGTGGCGTAAGCCGTCTTGCCTATAATGGTTGCTACGTTAACAATATTTGGGGCGGCCATTTAGTTCTCCTCGAGTTAGCCAAAGACAATGGCCATTGCGATGGCCTTACCTGTAGAAATTCCTGCGGTGCCACTGGACGCAACAGTGA
>Ga0315906_10000603_pt1 | contig 57178 bp, 48 predicted proteins | sample LakEriMetagenome_4_FD_203526 | JGI IMG/M metagenome (GOLD analysis project Ga0315906, IMG submission 203526) | Freshwater fungal communities from buoy surface, Lake Erie, Ohio, United States - Buoy 2 MA122 | ecosystem: Environmental > Aquatic > Freshwater > Lake > Lake biofilm | place: USA...
GCGGAATCCGAGTTCGACGAGACGCTCGCGGTCGCGCTCGCGCGCTTCCCGAACGATCCCGAGCGCGACGCGTGGGCGCTCGCGCGCGCCGACCTCGCGCTCGCGGCCGAGCACCACGCGGCCGAACCTGCCCGCGCGCGGCAGGCGGTGCTCGTCATCGCGCCGAACGGTCCGAACGCGGCGCGCCGCGCGCTGCGCGAAGCCGAGGCCGACTGGATCGCGCTCGGGTCGAAGCGCCGCGACGCCGAGGCGCTCGCAGCGCTCGCCGCGCTCGCGAATGACGTGGCGCGGCTTCTCGCGACGACCCCCGAGTCGGCGCGCGCGGAGGCGCTCGCCGCGGCGATCGCGCTCGCGGGCGGACGGCACGAGGAGGCAGCCGAGCGCGCCGAACGCGCGCTCGTCGACCCGCGCATCGACGCCCGCGCCGCCGAGCGCGCGGCGCTCGCGTTCCTCGAGGCGCGCGAAGAACTGGCGAAGCCGCCGCAGATTCCCGCCCCGATCGCGCGCGAGTCCGCGCGCTCGACCGCGGTCGCGGCGCGCATCGACGCGGAGATCGCGCGGCGCGCGCGAACGCTTTCGGAGGCCTTCCTCGCGAAGCCTGCGGAGGCGGGCGCGGCGATCGCGCCGGCCGATGCGATCGCGCGGTTCGTCGAAGTGCTCGCCATCCGCGGAGAGGCGGCTCCGGCCTCCGCGCGCATGACGGCGGCGCTCGTCGGCGGCGACCCCGCGGCTGCGCTTCGGATCGCCGAATCCGCCGACCCAGCCGACCGCGAGGCCGCATTGCTGCGCGCGGAGGCCCTGCGCGCGAGCGGCGGCGCCGAGGCGCTCGCGGAGGCCTTCGCAGCGATGAAGTCGCTCGCGCCGGCGGCGGCGACCGAACGCGACCTCCTCTGGTGGCGCGCGCAGGCCGGAATGCTCGAGATTGCGCGGGCGACGGGCGCGCGCCCGGCGGATATCGTGGCGCGCGTGAACCGGCTGGCACTGCTCGACTCCGGGTTCGGCGATCCGCGCCTCGCGCGCCGCTTCGAAGCGCTCCGCCGCGAGGAGGCGCGATGAACGGCGACGCGCCCGAGGATCGCCCCGCGGCGGCGAAGATCCGCGACAACGGCACGACTTCGCCCGCCGACCGCGAGCGCATCGAGCGCTTCGAGTCGGCCTACAACCGCATCGACCGCGAGCTCCAGCGGCTGCTCGACGAGCCGCGCGAGGGCCGCCGGCGCGGCTTCGCGGCGAACGTGCGGCAGATCTCGGCGGAACGGCGGCATTTCGGCCGCCACCTCGACTTCCTGCTCGAGGCGGGCGAACTGCGCAATGCGCTCATTCACAACCGGTTCGGCGCGACCGAATACATCGCCGTGCCGACGCTCGCGACGGTCGAGAAGCTCGAGGCGATCGACGCCGAGCTGCACAAGCCGGTGCCGCTGCGCGCGCTCGCCGCGCGCGAGGTGGTCACGATCGACGCGGGCGAGCGGCTCGCGCGGCTGCTCGACCTCGTGCGCACGCGCGGCGTCGTGCGCTTCCCGGTGCGGCGCGACGGAAAGATCACGGCGCTCCTGACCGCGAGCGGCGTGGTGCGCTGGATCGCGTCGCACGACCTCGGCGTGTGCGGCCTGCCGGGGTCGCCGGCGCCGGCGGAGGGCCCGCTGCACGCCGCGGGCGGACCGATCATCTGCGCCATCGCGGACGTGAGCCTCGCGGAGGTGCTCGCGCGCGACCATCGCCGCGACGAGTTTGCGATCCTGCCCGAGGGGGCGAGCGCCGACGCGGCGCTGTCGCTCTGGTCGCGGAACCCGCGGCTCGAGGCGATCATCATCACGGCGCACGGCCGGGCGGACGAGACGCCGATCGGCATCGCGACGGCGACCGACCTGCTGAAGCTGCTGCAGCCGACGTAGCGGCGACGCAAAACGAGCGGCGAAGCCAGGGACGGACGCGCGGCGCCGCACCCATCGAACGGTGCACGGCAGGTGGCGGGCAGTGCCAGGCACTGGCTGGCACCTGCCGTGCTCGCTTCCAACGTCGCCCGCTGGCACCCCCGGCGGCGGCTTTCCGCCCACAGGCGGCGTACCCGGCACGTGCCGGGCAGTGCCTGGCACTGCACGGCACGTGCCTGGCACCGGTCGCGCTCAGCGGAACCGCTCGCGGATCCGGTCGCGCAGGTCGTCGAGCTTCCCCAGCTTCTCCCGCTTCTCGTCTCCGAAGAGCGGCAGCTGCCCCGCCTCCTCGCTCACCCTGCTCGCCGCGAACCCGCACAGCCGCACCGCGCGCCACTCCTTCGCGCTGAAGCTCCTCAGCAGCCCCCGCGCCAGTTCACGCAGCTCGTGCGTGTGGTCGGTCGGCGTCGCCAGCGTCTTCCCGTGCGTGTGCGTCGCGAAATCGCTGAACCGGATCTTGATCGCGACCGCCTGTGCGTACAGCCCCTTCGCGCGCAGCCTCCGCCCCACTTCGTCCGCCTGCGCGACGAGCCGCGCCTCGACCTCGGCGACCGAGATCAGGTCCTCGACGAACGTCTCCTCCTCGCCGACCGACTTCGCCGCGCGGTCGACCACCACCTCGCGTTCGTCGTCGCCGTGGCTCAGCCGGAACCAGTGTCCGCCCGCGGGCCCGAAGTCGAGCGCGAGCTGCTTCGGCCCGGCGCGCTGCAGGTCGCCGAAGGTGCGGTAGCCGCGGCGGCGCAGCTCCTCGGCCGCCACCGGACCGACGCCCCACATCCGCTCGACCGACAGCGGCGCGAGCCGCTCGACGAGCGTCGCCTGCACGAACTCGACGAGCGCGTCGGGCTTCTCGAGATCGCTCGCGATCTTCGCGACGAACTTGCTCGGCGCGACGCCGACCGAACAGGTGAGCCCGAGCTCGGAGCGCACCGCCGCGCGGATTCCCTCGCCGATCGCGCGGCCAGAACCAAAGAGCGCGATCGAGTCGGTGACGTCGAGGAAGGCCTCGTCGAGCGCGAGCGGCTCGATGTCGGGCGAATAGCGGCCAAGGATCCCGTGGAAGGCGCGCGACACCTCGCGGTAGCGGTCGAAGCGCGGCTTCACCACGACCGCCTGCGGGCAGAGCCGCATCGCCTGCGCCATCGGCATCGCGCTGCGGCATCCGAACTTCCGCGCCGGGTAGCTCGCAGCGCAGACGACGCCGCGGCCTTCGGTTCCGCCGACGAGCACGGGCCTCCCGCGCAGCGAGGGCTCGTCGAGCTCCTCGACCGACGCGTAGAACGCGTCCATGTCGACGTGGATGATGACGCGGGCGGGCTGCATCGAATCCTCCACCGCGGTCGGCGCGCGTCAGCCGCCCGGCGCCTGCCAGACGAAGAGTCGCGCCGCGTCGGGCGTCGACTTCACCCGCCCGATCTCGACGAGCTGGTCGACCGTGGTCTGCCAGCGCTCGACGCGCATTCCGCCGAGCCCGAGCCGCGTGGTCTCGTCGTTCTCGATCAGCGAGCGCTGGATCTCGGCGCCTCGGTCCATCGCCTGCCGCGACATGCCGGGATTCAGCGCCGACATCGTGGCGTTTCCAGGCTTCGGATCATCGAGGTACGCGCGCCAGCCCGCGGCGCACGCGCGCACGAGCGCGGCGCAGGTCTCGGGATTCGCCTCGAGGTACTTCCGGCTGGTGGCGACGATCGCGTTGTACGGGTCGAAGCCGCTGTCGCCGATGCGGAAGACGCGCGTCGGCACGCCCTGCAGCTCCATCGAGACCGGCTCGGCGGTGATGAAGCACTGGCACGCGATCGCGGCGTCGCCGGCGAACTGCGCGAGGTTTCCCGACCACGGCACCATCCGCAGGCTGCCGCCGGGATAGGTCCGCGCGAGCCACTGGTACTCGGCGAGACCTTGCTCCATCGCGACGGTCGCGTCCGACTTCCAGAGCGACTCGAGCGACTCGTGCGGGCTCGACGCGTGCACCATCACCCCCATCGGATTGCCCTGGTAGACCGCGAACAGCGCGACGAGGTCGCCGCCCTGCTCGGCGAGCTCGACGATCTGCGGCCCGGAGACGATCGCGAACTCGACCTTGCCGCTCGCCGCGAGCTGCGGCGCGGGGATTCCCGGGCCGCCGGGGACGATCTCGACGTCGAGGCCCTCCGCCGCGAAGAGCGCCTTGTCCTGCGCGGCGTAGAAGCCGCCGAACTCGGGCTCGGGCAGCCAGTTCAACTGCAGCTTCACCGGCGCGAGTTCGGGCGCCTTCGCGCCGCCCTGCGCCGCGTCGAGCATCGCGGACGACGGCGCGCCGTCGTCGCACCCTCCGATCGAGGCGCCCAGCGCCGCGAAGAGCGCGAGTGCGGCCGTCGAAGCGACGGATGAGATCGGGGAACGCGCGTGCATGCGGGCCATGCGCGGAGTGTAAGGTGCGCACGCCCGCGCGGCGCCTGCATCCGCCCGGCGGCCGCCGCGCGAACGCCCTTCGTCGCCGATCACCATGCCTGCGAACCCCGCCGCACCACCCGCCCCCGCCGTCGCCCTCGACGCGGTCGCCCATTCTTTCGGCGACGTGCAGGCGCTCGCGACGACCTCGCTCGCGATCGCCGAAGGGTCGTTCGTCGCGCTCGTCGGGCCGTCGGGATGCGGGAAGACGACGCTGCTGCGGCTCCTCGGCGGGCTCGAGACCGTGCAGTCGGGCGCACGCGCCGTCGCGCCGCGCGCGAGCTTCGGATTCAGCTTCCAGGAGCCGCGCCTGTTGCCGTGGCGGAGCGTCCTCGACAACGTCGCGCTGCCGCTCGAACTCGCCGGCGTCCCCCGCGCCGAGCGCCTCGCGCGCGCGGCCGAGGCGGTGGCGCGCGTCCGGCTCGGCGACGCGGCCGGGCGCCAGCCCCACCAGCTCTCGGGCGGCATGCGCATGCGCGTCGCGCTCGCGCGCGCGATCGTGGCGCGGCCGAGCGTCCTCTTCCTCGACGAACCGTTCGGCGCGCTCGACGAAGTCACGCGCCACGAGCTCGACCTCGAGCTGCGCGGGCTCTGGGAGCGCGAGCGCTTCACCGCGGTGCTCGTCACCCACTCGATGCCCGAGGCCGCGTTCCTCGCCGAACGGATCGTGGTGTTCTCGCCGCGGCCGGCGCGGATCGTCGCCGACCTCGCGACGCCCGCGGGCACGCGCGACGAACGCACCTGGACCGACCCCGCGCTCGGCGCCTGCGTGCGCGCGGCGAGCGACGCGCTCCTCGCCGGCATCGCCGGGAGGGCGTCATGACGAAGCGCGAACCGAGCGCCGCCGGCGCGATCCTCGTTCCACTCGCCGCGGTCGCGCTCGCGATCGCGGCGTGGGCCGGCCTGAAGGCCGCCTTCGGCATCTCCGACTACCTGCTGCCCTCGCCGCTCGCGGTCGCGCGCGCGCTCGCGGCGGATCCGCGCACCTACCTCGCCGCGTCGCTCGAGACCGCGCTCTCGGCCGCGCTCGGATTCGCGATCGCAGCCGCCGCCGGCGTCGTCGTCGCGAGCCTGCTCTCCTTCTCGCGCACCATCGAGCGCGGCATCTATCCGATGACGCTCCTCTTCCAGATGGTGCCGCTCGTCGCGATCGCGCCGCTCCTCGTCATCTGGCTCGGCTACGGGCGCCCGGCGATCGTCGCCTGCGCGGCGATCGTCGCGGTGTTCCCGGTGATCGCGAACACGCTCGCCGGCCTGCGCGGGCGCGACCCCGGGCTCGAGGAGCTCTTCACGATCCTCGGCGCGGGGCGCGCGACGATCTGGTGGAAGCTCGCGCTGCCGTCGTCGGTGCCGTCGATCTTGACCGGCCTGCGCATCGCCGCCGGCCTCGCGACCATCGGCACGATCGCGGGCGAGTTCATCGGAAGCGACCGCCAGCCGCTCGGCGTCCTCATCACGACCTCGCTGCGCGCGTTCCGCACCGACGCGGTCTTCGCGAGCGTGATCCTCGCGGCGTGCGTCGGCTTCGCGCTCTTCGGCGCGGTGAGCCTCGCCGGCCGCGTGCTCTTCGCGCGCTGGACGCGCTGACGGTCAGCGGTGGTCGGTCCGGAAGGCGGCGAGGGTCGACTTGATCGCGACGACCTGCGCGGTGGTCTCGCTCGCGGCGCTCGCGAGCTCCTCGCTCGCCGCGGCGTTCCCCTGCGTGGTCTGGTCGATCTCCTGCATGCTCTGCGTGACCGACTTGAGCGCGCCGGCCTGCTGCGAGCTCGCGTCGGAGACCTCGCGCAGCACCTCGGCGACCGAGCGCGAGCGCCCGACGATGCGGCCGAAGGCGTCCTCGACCTCGTGGACGAGCTTCACGCCGCCCTCGGCGCGCGAGCCGGAGTCCTCGATCAGCGCCGCGGTGTCGCGCGCGGCCTCGGCCGAGCGCATCGCGAGGCTGCGCACCTCCTGCGCGACGACCGCGAACCCGCGGCCGGCCTCGCCGGCGCGCGCGGCCTCGACGGCCGCGTTCAGCGCGAGCAGGTTCGTCTGGAACGCGATCTCGTCGATCACGCGGATGATGCTCGCGATCTTGTCGCTCGAGGTGCGGATGCCGTCCATCGCGGTCACGAGCTGCTTCATGCGCTCGGCGCCGACATCGGCGTCCTCGCGCGCCTCGGCCGCGACCTTCGCCGCGCCCGAGGAGCTCGTCGCCGTGCGCGCGACCATGGCGTTCAGTTCCTCGATGCTCGCCGTGACCTGCTGCAGCGTGGCGGCCTGCTCGCTCGCGTCGTTCGCGATCGTCTGGCTGGTGGCGTGGATCTTCTCCGCGCCGGCCGAGAGGTCGTGCGTCTGCTCGCGCACCGCGCGGATCGAGCCGGCGAGCTTGTCGGCGAAGGCGTTGAAGCTGCGCGCCACCGAGCCGAGCTCGTCGTCGCGGGTCGAGTCGAGCCGGCGGCCGAGGTCGCCCTCGCCGGAGGCGATGTCGGCGAGCGCCGCGTCGACCGCGGCGATCGGCCGCAGGATCGAGCGCGCGATCACGAAGGCGAAGATCGCCGAGAGCGCCGCCGCGACCATGCCGATGGCGAGCACGCTGCCGGCCATCGCCGTCGCGCTGCGCTCCGCGTCGACGGTCTCGCGGGTCATCGCCTCGGCGCCGATCCGGTCGAGCTCGTCGACCGCGCCGAGCAGCGCGAGCGCCGTCGATTCGTACCCCGCCTGCGCCTCGCGCCGGGTCTTGGTCGCCTCGAAGAGCGTGCCGAGGTTGCGCTCGAAGGCCGCGAACATCGCGCGGTAGCGGTCGCTCATGCGCGTGTTCGGGTCGTCGGCGCACGGAAGATCGAAGGTCCCGGTGGCGAGCATCTCCGCCGACGCGTCGCGCTGGAATCCGAGGCCTTCGTCGATGCCCGCGCGGCACGAGGCCTCGTCGGCACCGGCGATGTAGCGCTGCAGGTGGTAGAGGCTGGTGAGGAGCCCGATGTTCGATTCCATGCCTCCGTCGGCGGCCGCCCACGCGGTGGCGATGCCGCCGTTCCAGGTGAAGGCCTGGTCGGGGCTTCCCTCGATCTTCTCGACCTGCGCGTCGCCGAGCGACTCGATCTCGCGGCCGAATGCCACGAACGCCGAGGTCGTGCGGTCGAATTCGTCGCGCGCGGCGACCCACGCGCGCTGGCGCTCGATGAGCGCCCGCGACCGCGCGGAATAGTCGGAGTGCAGCTTGGCGACGGCGTCGGTGCGGGTGCCCGACGACTCCGCGGAGCGCTCGACCTTCTCGAGCCGCGATTCGGTCTCCTCTGCGGCCTTCTCGATGTCGCGGGTGTCGCCGGATCCGTCCGCGAGCATCTCGGAGACGAGGCGCATCTCGCTGCCGACGCCGATCGCCGCGTGCATGGCGTCGCTCGCCGTCGGCCAGGCGACGTCGCTCACGCGCGTCACCGATTCGCCGACGGAGCGCAGGCCCCACCACCCGCCCACGGTGCAGGCGATGGCGAGAAGTCCGGTGGTGGCGAAGCCGATCGAAAGTCGTGTCGAGATGCGCATGTCTGGGGTCCGTTCAGAAGGCGATGGTGCAGCGGACGGTGGCGACGAAGGCGTCGTCGATCGACGCGTCGCCCGAGGGGTTCGAGATCCACTGGAGGTCTGGCTTGAGGGTGAGCCACGGCGTCACCGCGGCCTCGTAGTAGAGTTCGATCGCGAGTTCGTCCGAGCCGAAGCCGGCCGCGGCGTCGTCGCTCATGTCGCAGAGCGTGGCGTAGACGCCGAAGGCGTCGTCGCTCCGGCCGGGCACGAGGCCCGCGAAGACCACGCCGGCGCCGTACTGCGCCGCAGCGGACGACACGGCCTCGTCGGCGATGCCGAACTGCCCGAACACGCTGATCCCGCGCTCGGAGTCGGCGTCCGCGTCCGCGTCGGGCGACCAGACGCGCGCTTCGGCGAGCGCATACGCGCCCGCGGTGCCGTCGTCGGTTCCACCCGCGAAGGTGTCGAAGTCGCCGGTGTGCCACCAGCCGCCGACCGCCGCGCGCCAGCCGTCGCCGGTCAGGCCCGCCTCGGCGATGAGGAACCACGCGTCGGACCGGTCGTCGCTGAAGAAGGTCGACGGGCCGCTCGCTCCGGTGCGCACGCCGTCGGCGCCCGCGCCGTCGTAGAAGCCGGCGCCGAGATACGCGTGATCGTTCGGATAGACGAAGAGGTTGATGCCCGTCGCGGGATCGGGATAGGTCGGGAATCCGACGATCGTGGGCGTGAATCCCGCGCTCGCGTTGATGAACCCCGCCGCCGCCCCGATGAAGGCGAACTCGGAGTTCGCGTCGACCTTGCCCGCCTTCAGTCGAAGGCCGCGGTCGAGGAACCACTGCTCGTACCAGAGCTGCGAGAGCTGGGTGATGCTGCCGTCGATCGCGATGTTCGAAGGCGACTGGAACGCGCCGTCGTCGCGACCACCGACTCCGGTGTCGGCCGTCTGGAAGTCGGCGAACGCGGTGGCGCCCTCGAGGCCCGCGAGCACGCCGAGATCGACCGTGAGGTTGAGGTCGAGAAGGAAGCGGAACGCGCTCTTCTCGGCGAGCCCGCCGGAGACGACCTGCGACCACTCGCTCGTCAGCGATCCGTTGAAGTCGAAGCCCGACTCCTCGAGCGAGGTGCGCGCTCCGGCCCAGTCGCCGGTGAGGCGCGACCAGCTCCAGATCGGCGCGTGGCCGAACCAGTCGCGAGCCGATTCCGCAGGCGCGGCCGCCTCGGCGCCGGACGCGCGCGCGCCCGCCTCCTGGCCCGGAAGCACGGGCGGGATGCCGCTCGTCGCCGCAGGCACGAGCTCCGCGGCGTCGAAGGCGTCGCCGACTCCGGCGATCGAAGCAGGATCGTCCTGCGCGAGCGCGACGGACGACGCGAGCAATGGCGCGATGCAGCGGATCACATGTCCGCGACGGACGGAACGGGCCCGACGGCTCATGACGGAACCCCCTGAGACAACCCCAGAAGCGACATGCCGCCGGGACGAGGCCTGTGGTCGACCGCGATCACGCGCGACTTCACGACCGAAACCCGATCTGGGGTGTTTCCCGCCGTACACTGCCGCCCCCGCACCGGACCGCCCCGCGCCATGACCGACGCTTCCTCCGTCTTCCCGCCGACCGACTACTGGCCGCTTCTCGCGGGATTTCTCGCAGGAGTCGCCGCGCTGCTGGCCCTCGACCTGCTGGTCATCGAACGCCTCGCGCACGGCCGGCCGACCGCCGGTGGGCATGCGCCCCATTCGTCGGCGAAGAGCTTCCGCATCTCGGTGCTGTGGACGCTCATCTGCGTCGCCGCCGCGGTGGGAACGGCCTTCGCATTCCGTTCCTTCGCGCTCACGCAGCTCTCCGCCGATCCGACCCTGCTCGAAGGGACGCGCTACGCCGAGCTCGCGCCGGCCGCGGCCGCGTCGACCCTCTTCTGGGAGTTCCTGACCGGATACGTGGTCGAGCTCTCGCTCTCGGTCGACAACCTCTTCGTCTTCCTCGTCATCTTCCGCTACTTCTCGCTCGACCACGATCGCCAGCACCGCGTGCTCTTCTACGGGATCGTCGGCGCGATCGTCTTCCGCGCGATCTTCATCGGCGTCGGCATCGAGCTCGTCCGCTTCGGCTGGGTGCTGTTCGTGATGGGGCTCTTCCTCGTCTTCACCGGCATCAAGGTCATCACCAGCGAGGACAAGAAGCTCGAGCCCGAGAAGAACCCGCTGATCCGGCTGATGTCGCGCTTCGTCCCGATCTCGCCAAAGTTCGACGGCGTCCGCTTCTTCACCCGGATCGACGGCCGCCGCTACGCCACGCCGCTCTTCCTCGCGCTCCTCGTGGTCGAGTCGACCGACGTCGCCTTCGCGATCGACTCGGTGCCGGCCGTGCTCTCGATCTCGCAGGAGCCGTTCGTCGCCTTCGGGTCGAACATCTGCGCGATCCTCGGCCTGCGCGCGATGTTCTTCGTGGTGGCCGACGCGATGCAGCGCTTCCACCTCCTGAAGTACGGCCTCGGCCTCGTCCTCGTCTGGGTGGGCCTGAAGATGACCGCGCTCCCCTACCTCTTCGACGGGCATGTCCCGATCAAGCTCTCGCTCGGCGTGATCATCGGCCTCATCGGCGGCACGCTGCTGCTTTCGCTCGTCGTCAAGCCGAAGCCGGAGCCGTCCGAGGCCGCCGGCGAGGAGTCGCCCCGTGACTGAACTGTGGTTCGAGTTCCTGCGCCTCTTCACCGAGCTCGACGTCGCGCTCGCCGAGATCATCGCGAAGCACGGCGCTTGGACCTACGCGATCCTCTTCGCGATCGTCTTCGCCGAGACCGGCCTGGTCGTGACGCCGTTCCTTCCCGGCGACTCGCTCCTCTTCGCCGCCGGCGCGCTCGCCGCGCAGGGCGGGCTGAGCGTGCCGCTGATGATGGTGCTCCTCTTCGTCGCGGCGGTGCTCGGCGACTTCGTCAACTACCACATCGGGAAGAAGATCGGCCCGCCCGCCTTCAGCGGCCGCTTCCGCTTCCTCAAGAAGTCGCACCTCGAGCAGACGCAGCGCTTCTTCGAGAAGCACGGCGGCAAGGCGATCATCTACGCGCGCTTCGTGCCGATCGTGCGCACCTTCGCGCCGTTCGTCGCCGGCGTCGGCACCATGAGCTACCCGCGCTTCCTCGCCTACAACGTGATCGGCGCCGCGGTCTGGGTCGTCGGCTTCGTCGGCGCGGGCGCGATCTTCGGCAACATCCCGATCGTGAAGGACAACTTCTCGAAGGTGATCCTCGGCATCATCGTGCTCAGCGTGATGCCGATCGCCTATGAATGGTGGAAGGCCCGGCAGAGCGCGAAGCGCACCGCCGGGCAGGGCTTCACCAGGGATTGAGACCAAAGGGACCGAACGAGGACCCCGCTTCCATGTGGCGCTTCGCGATCAAGATGCTCTTCGGCGACAGCGCGAAGTTCTACGGGATCCTCCTCGGACTCGGCTTCGCGTCGCTCTTGATCGCGCAGCAGGCGTCGATCTTCGTCGGCCTGATGAGCCGCACCTTCGCCTTCATCGGCGAGGTCGGGCACGTCGACCTCTGGGTGTTCGACCCGACGCAGGCCTCGGTCGACGAGCAGAAGCCGCTGCGCACCACCGCGCTCGAGCGCGTGCGCGGCGTCGAGGGCGTGGCGTGGGCGGCGCCGCTCTTCAAGTCGCTGCTGGTCGCGACGCTCCCCGACGGCTCGCGGCAGGTCTGCGACGTGATCGGGATCGACGACGACACCCTCGCGGGCGGCCCGGTCGAGGTCGTGGCGGGCTCGATCGCCGACCTCCGGCAGCCCGACGCCGTGATGGTCGAGGTCGGCTCGAGCCAGCAGCGGCTGAAGTTCCCCGCCGACCTCCCGGCCGGCGCCGTTCCGCCGCCCGGCGCGCAGTTCGACCCGCAGGGGCCGAAGCGCGAGGCCGAGATCGGCGACATCATCGAGCTCAACGAGCGCCGCGCGCGCGTGGTCGGCCTCGTGAAGTGCGCGGAGACCTTCGTCGCGGCGCCCACGGTCTACACCGTCTATTCGCGCGCGATCACCTACGCGCCGCCGTCGCGCCGCGTGATGACCGCCGCGCTCGTCCGGGTCGCGCCCGGCGCCGATCCGGCCGAGGTCGCGGCGCGGATCGAGGAGTCGACCGGCTACAAGGCGCTCGGCCCGCATGACTACTCGATGCGCACGCTCGGCTACTGGATGACGCAGACCGGCATCCCGATCAACTTCGGCATCGCGATCGCGCTCGGGTTCTTCGTCGGCGTCGCGGTCGCCGGGCAGATGTTCTACAACTTCACGCTCGACAACCTGCGCTACTTCGGCGCCTTCAAGGCGATGGGCGCGTCGAACTGCCGGCTCCTGACGATGGTCGCGCTGCAGGCGCTCGTCGCGGGCATCCTCGGCCTCGGGCTCGGTCTCGGCGCGGTGAGCGCCTTCGGCCTGAACGCGGCCGGCGGCAAGCTCGCCTTCAAGATGCTCTGGCAGATCCCGCTCATCGCGGCGGGCGCGGTGCTCGTGATCTGCGTCCTCGCGAGCGTGGTGTCGATGTGGAAGGTCATCCGGCTCGACCCGGCCGACGTCTTCAAGGGATCGTGAGGAAGCGATGCAGGCGAACGCCGGAACAGCACCTGTCGCCGCGCCCGCCGCGCTCGCGATCCGCGCGCGCGGCGTGGTGAAGACCTTCGGCCGCGGCGAGAGCGCGGTGCGCGCGCTGCGCGGGATCGACCTCGACGTGCCCGCCGGCGAGATGACGATGCTCGTCGGCCCGTCGGGCTGCGGCAAGACGACGCTGATCTCGATCTTTGCGGGACTTCTCTCGCGCGACGCGGGCGAACTCGCCGTCTTCGGCGAGGACATCGGCGCGCTCCGCGGCGCGCGCCTCGCGGCGTGGCGACGCGACAACGTGGGATTCATCTTCCAGCAGTTCAACCTCGTGCCGCAGCTGTCGGTCGCGGAGAACGTGTCGGTGCCGCTCGTCCTGAAGGGCGAGTCGGTCGGCGCGGCGCTGCGGCGCGCGCACGAGCTGCTCGACACGCTCGGCCTCGAGGGCCGCGGCAAGGGCGCGCCGCTCAAGCTCTCGGGCGGACAGCAGCAGCGCGTCGCGATCGCGCGCGCGCTCGTGCACGACCCGCGCATCCTCGTCTGCGACGAGCCGACGAGCGCGCTCGACGCCGAGCTCGGCCGCCGCGTGATGACGCTGATCCGCGACCGCTCGCGCGCGCCCGACCGCGCGGTGATCGTGGTCACGCACGACGACCGCATCTTTCATCTCGCCGACTCGATCGCGCATGTGAACGACGGCGTCATCGACCGCATCTCGCGCGGCGACGCCTCCGCGGCGATGCCCGCGATCGACTCCAGCCCCCGGAGAAGCCTGCCATGAAGCTCCGCCTCGTCGTCCTTCCCGTCCTCGCCCTCGGCGGCTTCGCGCTGACCGGCGTGGCGGTCGCGCGCTTCAACCAGCCGGCGAAGGTCGGGCCCGAGCCGATCGCGCCGCCGCCGATCCCGTTCGCGGACCGCGTGGCCGGCGTCGGCATCGTCGAGCCGGCGAGCGAGACGATCCTCGTCGGTTCGCAGGTCGGCGGTGTGGTCGCGAAGGTCTTCGTCGAGGAAGGCGCGCAGGTCGCCGCGGGCTCGGTGCTCGTCGAGCTCGACGCGCGCGACGCCGATGCGCGCATCGCGGCGGCGCAGGCGCAGGTCGCGACCGCGCGCGCCCGCGTCGAGGCCGCGAAGGCGGTCGTGGCGCAGCTCGCGGCGAGGCCGCGCGCCGAGGATGTCGCCGAGGCGGAAGCGGTCGTCGCGGCGCGGCGGGCGGCGCTCTCGGACGCCGAGGGCCGTCTCGAGCGCCTGATGCGCGTCAGCGACCGCGGCAGCGCGGCCAACGAGCAGCCGACGCTCGAGTTCGCCGTCGCGGCGGCGCGGGCGCAGCTTTCCGAGAGCGAGGCGCGGCTCGCACGCGTGCGCGCGGGAACCTATCCCGAGGATCTCGAGGTCGCGCGCGTCGAGGTCCGCGTCGCCGAGAGCGAGGTTGAAGCGGCGGGTCAATCGCTGCGGCAGGCCGAGGTCGCGCGCGACCTTCTCGTCGTGCGTGCGCCGATCGCCGGCACCGTGCTGCGGCTCGAGACGCGCGTCGGCGAGTACAAGGCCGCCGGCCCGGGCTCGGGCGGCGCGACGAGCGGTCTTCTGCGGCTCGGCGATGTCTCGACGCTGCATGTGCGCACCGACATCGACGAACTCGACTCGTGGCGCCTCGACACCGCCGGACAGGCGATCGCGACGATCCGCGGCGGCAGCCGCCTGCAGGTGCCGCTGCGCTTCGTCCGCGTCGTGCCCGACGCGCAGCCGAAGCGCACGCTCACCGGCGAGAACGGCGAGCGCATCGACACCCGCGTCGTGCAGGTGATCTACGCGCTCGAGAACCCGCCGGCGTTCCTCCAGCCCGGCATGCTGGTCGACGTCGCGGTCGCGGCGCGCGCGACCAACGCGAAGTGACTGCGGCTACGATCGCGGCATGATCCTCCCCTTCGCGCTCGCTCTCGCGCTCGCCACACCGCCCGCTGTCGCGCCGCCGAAGCCCGAGGCCGCGTCCGAGCCGCCGGCCGCGACCCTTCCGCCGAAGTGGCCGCAGAAGGCGGGCGAGGCCGGCGAGGACATCCCCGGCGTCGTCGCCAAGGGGACGCCGATCTACAAGTGGTCCGAGTCGCACAGCTTTGTCGAGGGCCCGGCCTGCGCCGCCGACGGCACGGTCTACTTCACCGACATCCCCGCCAACGAGATCCTGCGCGTCGATCCGATGGGCGCCAAGGTCGTCGTGGGCGAGTCGAAGGCGACGAACGGCCTTTTCCTCGCGAAAGACGGCACGCTGTACGGCTGCCAAGGCGACCCCGGCGCGATCGTCGCGATCGATCCGGCAGCTGGCACGGCGCGCGTCGTCTGCGACACGCGCGCGGTCGCGGTCGAGGGCACAGGGACCTCGCTCGGGCGGCTGAACGACCTCGTGATCGGCGACGACGGCGGCATCTGGTTCACGGCGCCCGTGATCGGCGGCAAGCGCGAAGGCCGCGCGCCGGATGCCGTCTACTTCGTGCCGGGTTCGGGCGGCGAGGCGGTCGAGGTCGTGCGCAGCGACGCGGTGCGCGCGCCGAACGGCATCCATCTTTCGCCCGACGGAAAGACGCTCTACGTCGTCCCCTACCTCTCGCTCGACGTCATGGCGTATCCGATCGAGGGGCCGGGCAAGGTCGGCGAGGGCCGCGTCCTCTACGCGATCCCGCCGGGAACGCGGCAGAGCGTCGGCGGCGACGGCCTCACCGTCGACGACCGGGGCAACCTCTTCGTCACGATCCCGATGCGCGCGGCCGTCTTCGTGCTGTCGCCCGACGGGAAGCCGCTCGGCATGATCCGCTTCCCCGAGCGCGTCTCCAACTGCGCGCTCGGCGGCAAGGATGGGAAGACGCTCTTCGTCACGGCGTCGGAAGGCGTCTACGCGATCGAGGTCGAGACGAAGCGATCGCGCTGACGCGCGCGCGTGCGGCTAGGCGAGCAGCCCGGGGATCACCTTCGCGTCGCCCTGCACGCCCGTCAGGCGGTGGTTGAGCCCCGCGTGCATGTGGCCGAGCCGCAGGTGGTCGAGCCCGAGGAGATGCAGCACCGTCGCCTGGAAGTCCTTGACGCGCACGGGGTCGCGCGCGATGCGATAGCCGAGTTCGTCGGTGGCGCCGTAGGTGGTGCCGCCCTTCACGCCGCCGCCCGCCATCCACATGGTGAACGCATGCGGGTGGTGGTCGCGGCCGAGGAAGTTCTTGTTTCCGTCGCGGAACTCCGCGACCGGCGTGCGGCCGAACTCGCCGCCCCAGACGACGAGCGTGTCGTCGAGCAGGCCGCGGCGGCGCAGGTCGCGCACGAGCGCGGCGACGGGCTGGTCCATCTCGCGGCACTTCCGGGGCAACTGGTTGAGGAGGTCGTCGCTCGGACTGGTGCCGTGGCCGTCCCAGCCCCAGTCGAAGAGCTGCACGAAGCGCACGCCGCGCTCGACGAGGCGCCGCGCGAGCAGGCATGAGTTCGCGAGGCTCGGCGTGCCGGGCGCCGCGCCGTACTCCTCGAGCGTGGCGGCGCTTTCGCGCGTGAGGTCCATCGCGTCGGGCACGGCCGTCTGCATGCGGTACGCGAGCTCGTACTGCGCGATGCGCGCCTCGGTCTCGCGGTCGCCGTGGCGCACGAAGCCGGCGCGGCCGAGGTCGGCGATCGCGTCGATCGTCGCGCGGCGCGTCTCGCGCAGCATTCCGTCGGGGTCCTTCACGTAGAGCACGGGGTCGCCCGACGCGCGGCACTGGACGCCCTGGTAGACGCTCGGCAGGAAGCCGCTACCCCACACGCTCTTGCCGGCGTCGGGGGTCTTGTCGCCCGAGACGAGCACGACGAACGACGGCAGGTCGCGCGTCTCGCTGCCGAGGCCGTAGCCGATCCACGAGCCGAAGCTCGCGGCGCCGAAACGCGATTCGCCGGTGTGGAGCAGGAGCTGCGCCGGCGCGTGGTTGAACTGGTCGGTCGTCATCGAGTTGATGACGCACACCTCGTCCTCGATCGTGCGGAAGTGCGGAAGAAGGTCGCTCGTCCAGAGCCCCGCGCGGCCCGTCCGCTGGAACCTGTGCTGCGGCGCGAGCAGCGTCGGATGGCCCTTGATGAAGGCGAACTTCTCGCCCTTCAGATACTCGTCCGGGCACGGCGTGCCGTGGAACTCGGCGAGCTTCGGCTTGTAGTCGAGCAGTTCGAGCTGGCTCGGCGAGCCGGCGAGGTGGATGTAGATCACGCGCTTGGCGCGCGCGGCGAAATGCGGTGCGCGCGGCGCGAGCGGATCGACGACGCCCCCGTCGCCCGCAGCCTGCGCGTCCTTCGCGAGAAGTTCGCCGAGCGCGATTCCGCCGAGCGAAAATGCTGCGGCGCCCGCGAGCGAACCGAGACCCTGTCCGAGGAATGTCCGGCGCGTCTGGGCTCCGAGTGCGAGGCGTGGGTCGAAGGGATGCATGGGGACCGGCTCAGGACTTCGTCAGGAAATCGTCGAGGTTGAGGATGGCGTTGGCGGCCGCAACGAGCGCCGCGTCGCGCGCGAGGTCGGCCGACGCACCGGAAGCGCGCCCGGCGAGGACGCGGGCGACCTCGTCGCGCCCGGCGTAGCGCGCGCGTTCGCCCGCGACGAGCGCCGCGAGGCGCGCGACCTCCTCGTCGAGCGCCGGGCGCCCGAGCGCGCGCTCGAGCATCGCGCGCACGGCCGCCGCGTCGTCGTCGGCTGCGGGCGTCTGCGCGCGCGCCCAGCGCGCGAGTTCCTGCGCGCACTCGAGGTACACGGGATCGTTCAGCGTGACGAGCGCCTGCAGCGGCGTATTGGTGCGGATGCGCCGGACGGTGCAGGTCTCGCGGCTCGTCGAGTCGAAGGCGATGAACGACGGATACGGGCTCGTGCGGCGCAGGTAGGTGTAGATGCCGCGGCGATAGCGGTCCTCGCCTTCGGGCGTGCTCCACGCGGCGCCCGAGTAGACGACCTGCCACACGCCCTCGGGCTGCGGCGGATAGACCGACGGCCCGCCGATCTTGCGCGAGAGAAGTCCGCTGACCGCGAGCGCCTGATCGCGCACCTGCTCGGCCTCGAGGCGCAGGCGCGGCGCGCGCGTGAGGAGCCGGTTGTCCGGGTCGCGCGCGAGCGCCTCGGCAGACGCCGTCGCCGACTGGCGATAGGTCGCGCTCGTCACGATCTCCTTCAGGAGCGCCTTCATCGAGAAGCCGCGGGAAACGAGCACGCCGGCGAGATGGTCGAGCAGCGCGCGATCGCTCGCACCCGAGCCCATCACGCCGAAGTCCTCGCTGGTCTCGACGATGCCGCGGCCGAAGAGCGTCTCCCAAGCGCGGTTCGCGGCGACGCGGGCGAACAGCGGATTGCGCGCATCGGCGAGCCAGCGCGCCATCTCGAGGCGGTCGGCGGGCTGCGCGTCGCCGGCGTGGAGCGCGCGCGGGAGGCCGGGCGCGACCTCCTCCGCGGGCGCCGAGAGCGCGCCGCGCAGGAGCAGCCGCGTGGTGCGACGCGCATCGCCGGAGAGTTCGGCCATCACCGGCGCGCTCGTGCGCATGCCGGCCCGCTCGACCTCGAGCCGCGGATGGTCGTCGTCGCGATCCTGGTCGGCGGTCTGGTTCAGGTACGCGAGGAATCCGTAGTACTCGCGATGCGAGATCGGCTCGTACGGATGCCCGTGGCACTGGACGCACTGGAAGGTGACGCCGAGGAACGACTGCCAGGTCGTCGACACGCGATCGAACACCGCGGCCATGCGGAACTCCTCGTTGTCGGTCCCGCCTTCCGTGTTGGTGAGCGTGTTGCGGTGGAACGCGGTCGCGAGGCGGTCGGCGTCGCTCGCGCCGGGCAGCATGTCGCCCGCGATGAGCCGCACCGCGAACTGGTCGTAGGGCATGTCGGCGTTCAGCGCCTCGATCAACCAGTCGCGCCAGGCCCAGATGTCGCGGTGGTTGTCCTTCTCGTAGCCCTGCGTGTCGGCGTAGCGGCCAAGGTCGAGCCAGATGCGCGCGAAGCGCTCGCCGTAGGCCGGGCTTGCGAGCAGCGCGTCGACGAATCGCCCGTAGGCCTCGGGCGATGCGTCGGCGAGGTACGCGGCACGCAGCGCATCGTCGGGCGGCAGGCCGGTGAGGTCGAGCGCGACCCGGCGGGCGAGCGCCGCACGCGGCGCCTCGGGCGCAGGTGCGATCCGCGCGCGCGCGTGGGACGCGGCGACGAAGCGGTCGATCCCGTTGCGCGCCCAGCCGTCGCCGCCCGCGGGCGGCTGCGGATCGGCGGGCGGCTCGAACGCCCAGTGCGCACCCCACGGCGCGCCTTCGGAGATCCAGCGCTCGATCAGGCGGACTTCGGCCGGGTCGAGCGGCGCGCCCTCGGGCGGCATCCGCTCGTCGGCGTCCGCGGAGGCGATCCGGGAGAGAAGTTCGCTGCGCGCGGGCCGGCCGGGCACGACGGCGGCGTGGCCGCTGCGGAGCGTGGCGACAAGCCGGTCGCGGTCAGAGAGGTTGAGGCCGGCCATCTCGCGGACTCCGCCATGGCAGCGGAAGCAGTGGGTCGCGAGGATCGGAAGAACCTCCTCGGCGAAGTCGACCGGCGGAGGCGGGGTGCGGGGCTCGCCGATGCGGACGACGGCCGAGGCGGTGCCAAGGGCAGCGATCGTCGCGAGGGCGAGCGGAACGACGGCGCGCATCGCTTGAGGATACCGCGAGGGTGGGCGAATCGAATGGGCTCCCCCACCATCGGTGCCTGGCACGTGCCAGGCACCGGTTGTCCCCGCTGGCGTCGCGGGAAGGGCGATCCGCCGCGGACGGGCCTACGGGGCTCTCGCTCGACCGGGCCTGCCGTGGTGCCTCGCACTTTCCCGGCACCGGACGACGACGAAGCGGGGTTATGCTCGCGCCCCCTTGCCCAGCGCATCCCATGCGGTTCCTTGACGCACTCCCCGGCTTCCTGACAGGCCTCGTCTTCTTCTTCATGGGCCTCGACTCCATCAGGTCGAGCCTGCAGGGCCTCGCGTCCCGCTCCATGCGGAAGCGAGCCGAGCGCGCGACGGCCAGCCCGGTCCGCTCCGCGTTCCTCGGCTTGGGCTTCGGCGCGCTGACGCAGAGCGCGACCGCCGTCTCCTTCATCGTCGCGAGTCTCGTCGCGACCCACGTGATCGCCCTCCGGCGCGGTCTCGCGATCGTCGCATGGGCGAACCCGGGGACCGCCGCGCTCGCGTTTCTCGCCGTCGTCGACCTGCGCATCGCGACGCTCTGGCTGCTCGGAACCGTGGGACTCTCGCTCCGCAATCGACGGACCGCGAGCGTGCGACCCGCGCTCAGCGCGCTGTTCGGCGTCGGCTGCATGCTGTTCGGCCTGCTGCAGCTGAAGGACGCCGCCACTCCGGCGCAGGACGCGGCGTGGTTCCTCGCGATGAGTTCGGTGCTCAACGCGTCCTTCCTGCTCGCCTTCGTGATCGGCGCGCTCCTGCGCACCGTGATCCAGAGCTCCAGCGGCATCGCCGTGATCCTGATCACGCTGTGCGGCGAGGGCCTGCTGACGCCGGACCATGCGATGATGACCATCCATGGAACATCGCTGGGGATCGCGATGTCGGTGCTCCTTCTCGGTCGAGGCGCTGGAGGCGAGGCGATGCGGATCGGCTACTTCCAGGCCCTCGTGAACCTGATCGCCGGCACCGTGATGGGGCTCTTCATGCTCGCCATGAACCTGCTGTCGCTGCCCGACATCGTCGAGCTGCTCGGCTCGCTCGGGCTCGGGCTGAAGTCCTCGCTTGCCTGCGGGTTCCTCGTCCAGATGCTGCTCTGTCCGCTCGCCGCAGCCATGCTCGGCGACCGCGGCCCGGCGCTTCTGCACCGACTCGCCCCGGAGTCGGCAGCGGTGAGCCTGGCGAAGCCGGCGTTCCTCTCGGAGGCCGCCGCCGAGTCCGCCGAGGCCGCTCTCGGACTCGTCTCGGCCGAGCAGCATCGAATGCTTGCGGCGATGCCGGCGCTGCTCGCGCCGCTGCGCGCACGAGACGCCGCCGAGGCGCAGCGCGCCGCCCGCGAGGCGCAGGCGCGCTCCGAGAGCCTCGCGGCCCTCAACGGAGAAATCACGGGCTTCCTCGTCGAGGTCCTCGAGCGCGCGAACGAACCAGCGACCGCGCACGCATACCTGCACGCGGGCGACTCCCAGCAGGCGCTCGGCGAGATCGCCACGGATCTCACGCGTCTCGTACGCGCGATCGCATCGATGCCCGAAGGCTCGACCGCCCGGATGATCGGAGGGCTCATCGCCGACAGCGCCGAGAGCACGCTCCAGGAGGCCATCGCCATCACAGCCGAGCCCCACGCCGATCGGACGCGCCTCGACGCGATGCTGGAGGACCGTCGCAGCCAGATGGAGCCGATCCGTCGCATCGCCGCCCAGTCCGATTTCGGCACCGCGCACGAACAGGCCTCGATCCAGTTCGCCTCGACGCTCTTCGAGCGGCTCGCCTACCTGCTGCGCCGCGCCACGCGCGTCCTCGACGTGCTCGCGGATGACGCGGAGCCCGGGGAACCGCCCGAAGTCGACGTGCCGTCGACCCGCTAGCGCCTCGGGCGGATCCGGGGCAATCCGCGCCCAGCCGCTCCGGCGAATGAAAAACCGCCGCCCCGCGCGAGCGGGGCGGCGGCCTTCGTGTCCTTCGACTCACGCGGTCGTCACTGCATGACCACGATCGCCTCGAGCGCCGCGTCCGCGCGGGCCTTCAGGTCCGCGAGATGCGCGCGCGAGTAGTCGTCGATGTTGCTTCCGGTCGCCTTGCCGAGCGTCGCGTCGAGCTTCGCCTTCAGCTCCCGCAGCTCCTGCTGCGACAGCTGCCGGGCCACGCGGGGGAGCCCCGCCTTGCCCGTCGCCACCGCGATGAGACGGTCGGTCATGTCCGCCTGCAGGCTGCGGCGGAACGCCGAGATCATCGGCTTCCGCTCGTTCGACGAACCGAGATTCGACGGCGAGACCTCGCTGTAGATCTCGTCGCAGAGCGCGTTCATCAGCTCGGGGAGCGTGAAGGCGTCGGCATCGGCGGCCAGGCGCTGCTCGTTGTCGAAGACGCGGCCGAGCGTGCTCGGATTGAGCAGCATCGTCAGCGCCATCGACTGGGTCGCGGCGATCTGGTCGTTGATCGGCCAGGTGCTCTCGGTCATGAAGCCGCGCGGATTGTCCATCCACTTCTCGACCGTCATCTTGTTGACGAGCTCCGGAGTGAGGCCGTACGCCTCGTCGCGGAAGGCGGTCTCGATGATGAACTTGAGCGCGGCGCGCTGCTTCTCGACCTCGACGGGCACCAGCGGATCGCCGGTGTTCGCGTCGCCCTTCTTGGCGCGGGTCACGTAGGTGCCGCCGATCCAAGGCGCCATCATGTCGATGGTGCGACGCTGCTTCGAGAGCGTCTTCAGGTAGCCCTTGCGCGCGCGCTCCCAGCTGTCGCCGGGCTTCACGTACTTCTCGAGGATCGCGGCGCGCAGCAGCTTCACGAGCTCCATCTCGGCCTTGGCGTAGTCGAGCGGATCCTTCGAGAAGTCGTAGCGGCGCGCGAGCGGATCCGGTCCGCCGGTGTCTTCGTCGGTCAGGTACATATTGCCCGGCTCGCCGCAGCGGGCCGCGACCTTCGCAGGGTCGTCGAAGGTGTAGCCGTACTCGATCGCCCACATGTCGTAGGGACCGATGCCGACCATCGTGTAGTCGCCCTGCACGGAGTCCTTGTCGACGTTGAAGTTCGTCGCCATGTAGTCCATGACGCTGGCCGCGAGCGGCTTGCCCTTCACCTTGTCCGAGTTGATCTCGTCGAGGGTGTAGAGGCTCGACGCCTTGAAGTTGTGGCGCAGGCCGAGCGTGTGGCCGACCTCGTGCGCGACGAGGTGGGCGAGCTGCGGACCGGCGAACGACTCCGGCACGCCGTCGAGGACGTCGCCCGGATTCGGCATCGCGGCGTTCACGCCGATCGTGCCGTACATCTCGAAGGCCATGTTCGCGATCGCCATCTCGCTCGCGAGGCCCTGCGCCGCGAAGCACATGGCGCCGCACTTCGAGTGGTCGTGCGCGTTGGCGGCGGCGTACCAGTCGGCGAGCTCGCGGAGCTCGGGACGGGCCGCGATCGCCGGATCCTTGCGGCTGTCGGCCGGGTCGGCATCGCCCGAGGCGGCGCGGCGCGCGCGCTCGGCGAGGGCCTCGTGGCGCTCGCCGACCGGGAGCAGCTGGATGCGCGGATCCCACTGCGGGTGCGACTCGAGCCACACGAGCGTCTCGGCCGAGAGGCTCTGGGCGATCTCGGTCGGACGATCGTCGTACCACGAGTAGAACGCGCGGATCCAGCCGTCGGTGAGCACGATGTCGGCGTCGAGGATCTGGCCGGTGAGCGGGTGCGCGCGGCTCGGGCCGATCGCCGTCGCCACGTCGTTGTTCAGCCAGCGCACGAAGTTGAAGCGCACGTCCTCAGGATCCTTGTCCATGTGGGCGCCGGTCACCTCGTCCTGCTGGTAGACCTCGATCGCGTTGTCGATGCCGATCTTCCGGAACGCCTCGTTCCACTGGAGGATGCCTTCGCGCACGTAGCGGCGGTAGCGCACCGGCACGGTGTGCTCGACGTAGAAGACGATCGGCTCCTTCGGCGGCGACAGCGAGAGCTTCGGATCGCGCTTCTCGATGTTCCAGCGGTTGATGAAGCGGGTCGCGTTGGTCTCGGTGCCGTAGAGGCCGAGGTCGCGGTAGCCGGTGAGGAAGAAGCCGACGCGGTCGTCGGCGACGCGCGGCTTGTAGCCCGAGTTCTCGGGCAGCATCGAGATCGAGTAGTGCACGACCTTGAAGTTGCCGCCCGGATCCGGCGCCTCGATGGCGATCTCGAGGTTCTGCGGGAAGCTCTTGGCCTTCGCGATCTTGGCGAGCCGGCCGTTCAGCGGCACGCCTGCGAGCTGCTGCGACTGGCCGACGAGCATCGCGTCGAGATCGATCACCGGCTGGCCGCTCGGCCCCATCGCGACGATCGGAACCTCGAGCACCACGTTGTCGGTGAAGATGCGCTTGACCGAGTCCTTCGAGCTCTGCTCGCCGGTCGAGCGGACCTCGAGCTGCGGCTGGACGAGCGCGAGACGGTTCCCGTACTGGCGCCAGAAGACGTACTTGTCCGGCCCCTGGAGGCCGCTGAAGATCACGCCGCCTGCGGGGGTCGCGGCGATGAGGAACTTCATCTTGTCCCAGCCGCGCGGGAGCTCGGCGAGGAGCTGGTCGTCCTTCTTCTTGATGTACAGGCCGAACAGCGAGGCGCCGTCCGGGGTGCTCACGACCTTCTCGAACTCCTTCGAGACATCGGGGAACGGCGGAAGGTCGGACTGTGCCGACGCCGTGACGGCGATGGCGGCTGCGGCGATGGTGGCGCCAAGGCGAATCGTGGAGGACATGGCTCGGTAGGACTCCAGGGTGTCGTGTTGCCCGCGGGACCGGGGCGGAAAGAACCGTGACGGACACTGTACGGCCCGCACGCGCATTTTTCGCGTGAGGGACCACTACCGGTTCGCGACTTCGCGGTTTCGTCCTCGGCTTCGGGAAAAAGCAGGTCGGCCGCACCGGAGGCGCGGCCGACCCGAGAGGAATCCGATGCGAGCGTCGCCTTACGGGCAGGCGCCCCACGCGCCGAGCATGGCGGCGAGGTCCGACGCCGAGGTCGTGCCGTCGCCGTCGAGGTCGGCGCCCGGTCCGCCCCACGCGCCGAGGAGCGTGGCGAGGTCGGCCGCGTTCACTTCGCCGCTGGCGTCGAGGTCCGCCGGGCAGGGGTTGCCGCCGCCGCTGTTCGGAACGACGAAGAACTGGTCGCCGGGGATGGCGCTGAAGTTCACCGCGCGCGGCTCGGCGAGGTTGCCGCCGCCGCCGATCGAGCCGAGGACCTGGTTCGACAGGTAGTCGTGGCCGCCGCCGTTGATGAACGCGCAGACCTTGAGGTCGCCCGACGTGTAGCCCGGGATCGCGCCGAGCGGGATCCGGATCTCCATGCCGGTGGTGACGCCTGAGCCGTCGCCGAGCTCGGTGCCGCCGATCACGCCGGCGACGTTCGAGTTGTCGAGTCCGAAGCCGAAGCCCGACTTGAAGACGGTCGCGCCAGCGGCGCCGGCGCCGCCGGAACCCTGGTAGCCGCCGGTGCCGGCGCCCTTCGAGGGCATGGTCGCGTAGTTGAAGTAGGCCGCGAAGGGGCTGCCACCGCAGGTGAGGCTCACCCAGAGGTCGGCCGAGAAGCCCTTGTCGAAGGTGAGGCCCTCGACGACCTTCGTCGTGCCGAGATCATCGCCCATGCGGTTCAGGCCGTTGAAGTCGACGTCGAGGTTGTCGCCGCGGACCTTGTTCTGGCCGCCGTCGACGGCGTCGATGAAGATCTCGAGCTTGTTGAAGTTCGACTCGAGGTTGCCGGTCAGCATGAGGAAGAGGACGCCGTCCTCGATCTTGGCGAACGCGCCGTTGAGCTCGCTGCCGTTGGCATAGTCGGGGAAGCCGAGATTCGAGTCGCCGAACTGCGTCTGGGTGTTCTGGACGACGATCGCGGGGCCGTAGGCGGCGTCGACGGTGCCGTCGAGCGTGACCTGAGCGTTTGCCGCGGCCACGATGGCCAGCGACGCGATGAACATGGACTGCATGCGCATGGAATCAAACTCCTCTTGAGCCGGTTGCAAAGAGCGCTCCCCCGAGGGAGGCGCGATCAGATCGAGCACCGGAATCTAGCCTAGAAAGGAAAGATTCCGAACGAAAACCGCCGAATCCGTCGCCTGTTGCGTCTGCGACAGGCGGCACCGCGAGTTACGGGGCCGTCCAGCCCCACGCCGAGAGCACCGCGGCAAGGTCGGACGCGCCGACCGACCCGTTGCCGTCGACGTCCGCCGGGCCGCGCTTCGATCCCCACGCCGAGAGCACCGCGGCGAGATCGGAGCCGTTGACGACGCCGTCCTCGTTGACATCCGCCGGATTGCCCGGGGGCGGGTTCTCGCCCTGCGAGAAGACCAGGCAGGTGTAGGGACCGATGTCGAAGATGCCGCTCGCGGCAAGGCCGTCCCACGGGGTCGCGTACGACGCGTCGAGGTCGTACGTGCCGACGTTCGAGAAGCCGCCGTCGTAGCCGTTCCAATCGCTGTTGAAACGGACGCGCCAGCGCCCGTCGCGCGGGAAGCCGATGCGGTAGCCGTAGCGCGGCGTCGCGGAGAAGTTCATCACGACGATCACGTCGTCCTTCTCGCCGCCGTTCATCCAGCGGTGGTAGCCGAGCACCTTCCACGAGTTGTTGACGTGGTGGACGTTGGTGTTCTGTCCGGTGAGGCCGCGGGTCAGGCCATCGGTGTTGCGACGGAGCTTGATGAGGTCCTTGTAGAGGGCCTTGATCCCGGCGAAGGTCGTGTTCTTCGACCAGTCGACCGGATCGGTGTCCTGGAACCAGCCGTCCTCAAGGAACTCCTGGCCCTGGAAGAGCATCGGGATGCCCGGCGAAGTCATGACGACCGCCGCGCCGAGGGTCGAGCGCTTCTTCGAGAACCAGCTGGCGGCGTTGCCCGGCCAGATCGCCTCGGGCATGCGCGACTGGCCGTTCGCGACCTCGTCGTGGCTCTCGGTGTACACGACGCGCTGGAACGCGTCGGCGTTGTAGTTGGCGAGCACCGCGTTGCGGATCGCCCACATGTCGCGGTCGGCGTCGTTCGGCGTGATCAGGTTGCCGCGCACCGGCCAGTAGAACTGCGCGTCCCACTGGCTGTCGAACCCGGCGCCGCCCGCTCCGGTCGTCTTCGTCAGCCACGCGTTGTTGTCGAGGTCCTCGCAGATCGAGATCTTCGAGGGGAACTGCGCGTTCACCGAGTCGTTGATCCACTGCAGCAGCGACCAGCCCTCCGGGATCTCCGGGCCGCTCTGGTCGACCTTGCGGATGTACTTCGTGCCGTCCATGCGGTGGCCGTCGAAGCGGTACTTGTCGAGCCAGTACAGCACGTTGTCGCGGATGTACGAGCGCACCTCGCCGCGGCCGTAGTCGGGGCGGGTGTTGCCCCACGGCGTGTTGGCGCGGGAATCCTGATAGAAGAAGATGCCGCCGCCCGAGTTCTGGCTCCAGCCGTCGTACTGCCAGAGATCGAGGTCGTTCGGGCCGAGGTGGTTGAAGACGAGGTCGGAGAAGACCGCGATGCCGCGCGCGTGGGCGGCGTCGACGAATTCCTTGAGATCGGTCGGCGTGCCGTAGGCGCTCTCGACCGCGTAGGGGAACGACGGGTTGTAGCCCCACGAGATGCTCTGCGGGAACTCCCAGAACGGCATGATCTGGACCGCGTTGACGCCGAGATCCTTCAGATGGTCGAGTCGCGCGCGGGCCTGATCGAAGTTCGCCGGCGCATTGCCGCTCGCGCTCGTCCCGAAGGTTCCGATGTGCAGTTCGTACACCACGAGCTCGTTCCAGCTCGGGATCTGGAAGTTGTTGACCTGCCACTGGAAGGCGTCGTGGTTGACGACCACCGAGTTGCCGACCGAGTTGGTGACCTGCGCGGCGCGCGCGTCGTTCTTCCAGATCGTGCCGGCCGGACCGGTGATCACGAACTTGTACTGGGCGCCCGCATAGCAGTAGTTCACGTCGGCGGACCAGAAGCCGTTGCCTTCATTCGTCAGCGGATGGCTGGTCGCGTTCCAGCTGTTGAAGGTGCCGGCCACGCGCACGGCCGTCGCGTTCGGCGCCCAGACGCGGAAGGTCGTTCCGGCGGGCAGGCTGAAGTACGGCACGGCGCCGACGCCGGGGCGCGCGGACTGCGCGAGCGTCGTCGAGGCGATCGCCGCGGAGATGATCGCGGCGGAAACGGCGATGAAGCGGTGTCTCTTCGTCGGGTTCGTCGTCATGGGGCAACCGTCGGAGATGCGGAGACTCGAATCGGCGCGTCCCGCGGACGCGCACCCGGACCGAAACCGCCGAGAACCGGGCGGAGCGATCCTAACCCGGACGCGATCGGAGGCAATTCGAAATCGGCCGGGCTTTGGCGTTTGCCACAACTTCTGCGTCCGCGAACGGTTGGGACGCCGGAGCCCGAGGTCAGGCTTCCCGCGCGCTCTCGTAGCTTTCCGCGGCGCGGGCCGCGACCACGGTGAAGCTCACGCCGCCCTCGTCGAGGTCGACGCCGGGCAGGAAATCGTCGTCGATGGCGGTCAGGAGGGCGGGAACCGCCTCGGCCCCGACACCCGCCCCGTCGACGACGGTGACCGTGCCCGCGACCGAACCATCGGCGAGGAAGTGGAGATCGACCGCGACCGCATCACGCCCGTCGAGCGTGCCGAGCAGCCGTTCGCTCGAGGGGGTGCGCAGCGTCCGCTTCCAGCGGATGCGGGAGATCGGGTCGGCGGCGGTGCTCATGCGAAGCGCTCCATCCAGAGGTAGGCGGCCAATCCCCCCGCCGCGGCGACCGGCGCCGCGAGCGCGAGCAGGCAGCCGCGCGACGAGGTTCGGTAGCCCATGCCGGTGCCGGGGATCGAGATCGTGGTGTAGCGGCGGCCGCGCGCGCCGCGGCCGGTGCGGAAACCTCGGCCGCCGACCGACCAGCCGACGCCCGACTTCGAGAGGTTCACCCGGAACGGCCCGACGCCCATCGAGCGCCGAAAGTAGAAGCCCATCCGATCTCCTTTCCCGCCGCCGCGCCGTCAGTCGGCGAGCGGACGGACCCACACGTTGCGGAAGCAGAGCGCGTCGCCGTGGTCCTGCAGTCCGATCGGAAGCTTCGGCTCGTGCGCCGAGTACTTCGCCTTCGCCATGTGCGCGGTGGCGCCCCAGATCTCGCTGTGGTTCTGCACGAGCACGCCGTTGAAGAACACCGTCATGTGGCCGGCCTTCGCGAGGCTGCCGTCGGCGTTGAACTTCGGCGCGCTGAAGACCACGTCGTAGGTGTTCCACTGGCCGTTCGGATTGCACGCGTTCACGAGCGGCGGATACTGGCCGTACATCGCGCCGGCCATGCCGTCGACGTAGGTCTTGTTCGGGTTCGAGCCGAGGATCTGCAGCTCGTAGCGGTCCATGAAGAACACGCCGCTGTTGCAGCCCTGCTGGCCGTTGCACTTGCAGCTCTCGGGCACCATCCACTCGATGTGGAGCTGGCACGAGCCGAAGCCTTCCTTCGTCCGGATGTTGCCGGATCCGGCCTTCACCTGGAAGTACGGCTGACCCTGCGCATCCGACTTGACCTCCCACGCGCCGCCGGTCCACGCATCGAGGCTCTTGCCGTCGAAGAGCGAGATCGCGTCGCTCGGCGCGGTGCCGTGCCCGGCGGGCGTCACCATCGCCGGCTGCGGGCGCTCCTTGTCGTGCACGCCCCACTCCTTCTTCGCACCCTTCTCGTCCTGCGACGCGGGCGCCGCCGCAAGCAGCAGCCCGACCGGAACGGCGACGAGGGCGAGAGCGGGCAGGACCGTGCAGAGCGGGCAGTGGCGCATGGAGGAACTCCGTATTCGAGCCTGAGCGAGCAAGGAAACGCGCGGCCGCGGCCGCGGGCCCGTTTTGTATCCGAAGCGCGGCGGCGTTGCGCGGAACTATCCTGCCCGCATGAATCCGGTCACCCTCTCCGAGCACATCGCGATCCGGCTGGTCCACTCCGATGCGGCCGGCGTGCTCTTCTACCCCCGGCTCTTCGAGATCGAGCAGGATCTCTTCGAGCGCTGGCTCGAGTGCGGCGGATTCAGCCTGCGCGAGATGCTCGACGGCCGGCTCGTCCCGACGCCGGTGGTCCATTGCGAGGCCGACTACCGGCTTCCGATCCGGCCGGGCGATCGGATCCTCGCGACGCTGGCCGGGGTCGGCGTCGGACGAAGCGGCTACGCACTCGCGTGGAACTTCACGAAGGGCGAGGAGCTCGCCGCGAGCGTGCGAGTCAAGCGGGTCGCGATCGACCCGCGCGCGCAGGCCTCAACCGATCTTCCCGAGGCGCTGCGCCACTGGCTGCTCGCCACGCAGGCGAAGACGGCGACGCTGTAGCGTCCGGAGCGGGTCAAACTTCGTTGAATCGCTGCCCGGCGGCGAGGCGCGCGGCGAGACGCGCACGGCTCGGTTTCGTCGCCGCGATCTCGTCCACGGGCATCGCGTAGACCGCGTCGGGCACGAGGTGGCGCTCGAGCGTCTCGCCGAGGATCTCGCGGATGAAGCGTCCCGTCTGGGTCCTCAGGTCGACGAACGCGATCGGCCGCATCCCCCACTTGTCGTCGGGCACGCCGACCACGCATGCGGCGCGCACGCACGGCAGTTCGCAGAGCGCGCGCTCGATCGTCTCGGGATGGATGTTCTTCCCGCCCGAGATGAACATCGCATCGAGGCGCCCGACGACATGGAGCCGCCCCGCCGCATCGAGAAATCCCGCGTCGCGGGTCGAAAGCGGGCGCGCGAGCGGCACGAGCGCGGCGGCGCCGTCGTCGCCGGCAACGAACTCGCCGCGCGCGAGCATCGGCCCGTCGACGAGGATCTCGCCGGTCGCCGGTTCGATCCGGATCGAAGCGCCGGGAAGCGCGGGGCCGGCGAGCGTGGCCGGGTCGCCGGGCGCGAGGGGGCCCGTCGCCACCTGCGAGCAGGTCTCGGTCAGGCCGTAGGTCGCGAACAGCGGGATGCCGCGCGCGACCGCCGCGTCGCGCAGCGACAGCGCGCTCGGCCCCCCGCCGAGCATCGCGGCCTTCAGCGACGACGGCACCGGCGAGCGGTCCTCGAGGAGCCGCGCGAGCTGCGCGGCAACGAGCGACACATGCGTGCAGCCGTCGAGATCGCTCCATGCCCGCGGCTGCGCGCCGAAGCGCACCGCGCCGCCGAGGACGCGCGCGCGCATCAGGATCATCACGCCGCCGACATGCGACGGCGCGAGCGACGCGTGCCAAATGTCGCCCGGGCCGAACGGGATCGCGCGCGCGCCCGCGCGGGCGCTCGCCTCCATCGCCTCGAGCGAAAGATCGACGAGTCTCGGCACGCCGCTCGAGCCGCTCGTCGCGAGGACGACGCCCGGCGCCGGCGTCGCGCGCACCGCAGCCACGCGGGCCTCGAGCGCCGCGCGCGCCGCGGCGGGAAGCGTGCGCGCGAGCGGAAGCGCGCGAGCGCCGCGCGACCAGATCGCTTCGAACGCCGGCATCGGATCCACGCCCGGCGCGACCTCGACGACCGTGATCGCGGCGTCGCTCACGACCACGCCTCCGTGAACGGCACGGGCAGCGCTTCGCCGGCGATCTCGCCGCGCACGACGCGCGCCGGCGCGCAGGAATCCTCGGCAAGAAGCGCCGCGGTGCCGATTCCGTGCGCGCGGCGCGCGTTCGGAAGCGTGGCGGCGAGATGGACCGCGACGCGAAGCGCGAACGAGCTCTCGTACGCGGTCGAGAGCACCACATCGACGCCGAGCGCGGCCGCTTCCGCCGCGCGCGCGCGGATCGCTTCGAGCGAACCGAGCGCCGACATGCGCAGCACCCAGACGCTCACGAGCTTCCCGCCGCGCGTGAGCCTTTCTCGGAGCGCGCGTGCTTCGTCCGCTGGATCGACCACCAGTTCATCGAGGGCGATCATCATGCCGACTCCGAACGACAACTCGACGAGCTGCCGCGGGTCTGCGAGCGGTTCTTCGAGATACTCGATGCGATGTGGATCGACTCCGCGGAGAAGTTGAGTGCACGCCACGAGCGACATGCGGCGATTCCCGTCGAGACGAAGCCGAGCATGCGGAAGCACCTCAAGCGCACGTTCGAGAAGCGCACGATCCTCCGCAAGCGACGCGCGTCCGATCTTGAGTTTCACCGAGCGAAACTGCGAAAGCCGCGCGAGTTCATCACCACCCAGTTGCTCCGCAGTTCCTGCAAAGAATCCAGCGGCCTCCGCCGCCGTGCAGGGCGCCGCGCCGAAACCATCGAGCATCTCTGCCGCGGTCGACGCAGCGAACGCAGCGCTCGGCGGAAGTTCCTCGATGTCGCACGCGCCGTCGATCCAGCGCTCGAGCGCCTCGATCGCCTCGTCGAGCGACTCGCGGTGGAGGCCGGGAAGCGGCGCGCACTCGCCGAAGCCGGCGCGGCCGGTGTCCTCGTCGACGATCCGCAGGAACGCCGCCTCGCGCGCGGCGCAGCCGACGACGCGGTGCGCCTCGGGCCGCACCGCGAGCGAGACGCGGAGGATCTCGGCGCCTTCGCCGCTCACGGAGCGCCCCAATCGACGAACGAGCCCGCTGCGAAGGCGATTCCGTAGGTGTAAAGAAGCAGCCCGAACATCGCGAGGCGGAATCCGTGCGCCTGCGGGAGCGCGGTGGCCGCGCGCGGGGCCGCGAGGCCTCCGAGCACGGCCGCCACGACCGACGCGGCCATGATGCCCCGCGGCAGCTCGAAGGCGAACGCCGCCACGATCGGCACCGCAATCGCGAGCGCGGTGCACGCGCGCACGAGCGCGCGCACCGCAGGCGCGCCGAAGCGCACCACGATCGTGCGCTTGCCGCTCGCGCGGTCGCCCGCTTCGTCGCGCAGGTTGTTGGTCGCGAGCAGGCACACGCCGATCGCGCCGGGCGCGATGCCGCAGACGAGCGCGGCGGGCGTCCACGCGCCGTCGCAGGCCGCGCGCGTCCCCGCGACCGCGAGCGGCCCGAAGAAAAGGAAGACGAAGAGGTCGCCGAGCCCGCGATAGGCGAGCGCGAGCGGCGGCGCGGTGTAGCCGACCGCGCAGATCGCGCCGAAGAAACCGATGATCGCGAAGACCGGCCCGGCGTGCAGCGTGAGGTACGCGGCCGGCACCGCCGCGAGCGCGATCGCGACCACGACCGCGACCGCCATCGCGCGCGGCGAGACGAGCCCGCTTCCGACCGCGCGCCGCGGCCCGACGCGCGCCGCGCCGTCGGTTCCCCGCAGGCCGTCGAAGAGATCGTTCGCGAGGTTGCTCGCGACCTGCAGACAGACCGCGCCCGCGAGCGCGGCAGCGACCGGCCGCCATGCGAACACGCCGTCGACGCGCGCGATCGCGGCTCCCACGAGCACCGGGCAGAGCGACGCGCCCAGCGTCTTCGGCCGCAGCGCCGAGATCCAGGTCGCGATCGCCGATGGGTGCGCGGGCGCGCTCATGCGCGGCTCAGGGCGCGAACTTTCGGAAGTCGGCCTTGCGCTTCGAGAGCTGCGCGTCGCGGCCTTCCTTCGCCTCGTCGGTCATGTAGTAGAGCATCGTCGCGGTGCCGGCGAGCTCCTGCAGGCCGGCCTGTCCGTCGCAGTCGGCGTTGAGCGCCGCCTTCAGCGCGCGCAGCGCGGTCGGCGAGTTCGCGAGCATCTCGCGGCACCACTGCACCGCGACCTCCTCGAGCTCGGACACGGGCACGACCACGTTCACGAGGCCCATCGCGAGCGCCTCCTGCGCCGAGTAGCTGCGGCAGAGGAACCACATCTCGCGCGCCTTCTTCTGCCCGATGATGCGCGCCATGTAGCTCGCGCCGTAGCCGCCGTCGAAGCTGCCCATGCGCGGGCCGACCTGTCCGAAGCGCGCGTTTTCGGCGGCGATCGTGAGGTCGCACATCATGTGGAGCACGTGCCCGCCGCCGATCGCCCAGCCCGCGACCATCGCGACCACAGGCTTCGGGCAGGTGCGGATCTCGCGCTGGAACTCGAGCACGTTCAGCATCTCGGAGCCGGTGGCCGAGCGATAGCCCGCGTGCCCGCGCACGCGCTGGTCGCCGCCCGCGCAGAACGCGCGCTCGCCCTCGCCGGTCAGGATCACAACGCCGATCTCGCGGTCGTTGCGCGCGTCGAGCAGCGCGGCGCGCATCTCCTCGACCGTGCGCGGCGTGAAGGAGTTGCGCACCTCGGGGCGGTTGATCACGATCTTCGCGATGCCGTCGGCCTTGAAGTAGCGCACCTCGGAGAAGGGCTCGGCCGCGCAGGAGAGCGCGATCTCCTTCCAGGAGAGCGCCGGGCGGATCGACTCCGCGGTCTCGGTGGTGGGCTTGACGGGCGGATAGGCGGTGGTCATGGCGTGGTCCGAAGCGTGGGCGAAAGCGAGGATTCGATGAGGTTCGCGCAGGCGCCGGGGGCCTCGAGCGGCAGGACATGCCCTGCCCCGGCGACGATCTCGACGCGAAGCGCCGGCGCGTGCGCCTTCGCCCGCGCGGCCACCGCAGCATATCGCTCGTCGAGCGCACCGGCCGCGAGCGTCGTGCGTGGCGCGAGCGCGGGAAGCGCGTCCCAGCGCGGTGTCGCGCGCCCGGGCGAGCAGCCGGCGACGCATCGCGCCCAGAACTCGGCCTCGCCCTGCGTGCGGCGCAGGCGCGCCGACGAGAACGAAGGATGGGCGGCGAAACCGGCGAAGAGCGGAAGCCGGTACCAGCGCTCGACGAAGGCGTCGAGGCCGTCGCTGCGGATCTCCCGCGCACGGAGCTCGTCCTCGGCCACGCGGCGTGCGCGCTCGTCGGCGTCGTCGAGCCCGGGATGCGCGGCGAGCAGAAGGAGCCGCGGCGCGAGTTCCGGCCGCGTCGCCGCGAGCTCGAGCGCGATGCGTCCGCCGAGCGAGTAGCCGACGAGGACGTCGCAGGGCCGCGACTCGAGACGCGCCGCGAGCGCGCCCGCGCCCTCGGAGAGCGACGCGCAGCCGAGCTCCGCGAGCGCCACGCAGTCGCAGGCGATCCCCGGAGCGAGGCGCGCGAGGACATCGGCCCAGTCGGCGGGCGAACCGAGGAATCCGTGGACAAGCGTCGCCCGCTGCATCAGCGGAAGTCCCGCGCGAGCGCGTCGACCGCCGCCTTCGCGACGCGCGCGCGGCAGGCCTCGCTCGCCTCGCGCGCGCACGAGACCTCGACGAGCGTCGCGCCGCCGCGCCGCAGCGCCTTCGCGACCGACTTCCCGAGCGCCGCGCGCGTCTTCGGCGATTCGGACGCGAGCCCGAACGCGCGCGCGAACGGCGCGAACGCGCGGCCGTGCGGCGTGGTGAAGAGCGCGTCGAACACGTCGTCGTGCCGCGCGATCGGCAGGTAGCGGAAGATGCCGCCCCCGTCGTTGTTGAGGACGACGAGGACGAGCGGCGTCTCGACCTGAGACGCGAGCTGCAGGCTGCCGAGGTCGTGGAGCGCGCTCACGTCGCCGATGAAGGCGACCACCGGCTCGCGCGTCGCGACCGCGTGGCCGACCGCGCTCGCGACGAGCCCGTCGATCCCGCTCGCGCCGCGGTTCGCGCCGGCGTGCCAGCCGCGCGGCGGATGGATCGCGAGGAAGTCGGCGTCGCGGATCGGCATCGAGCTGCCGTAGAAGACCGTGCCGTGCGCGAGCGCGGCGCACGATTCGGTCGCGGTGGCGATCGCGGTCGGCTCGCAGAGCCCGCGTTCGGCGGCGATCGCGCGCGCGGCGGCGCGCGTGGCCGAGGCGAGCGCGCGCTTCCAGCCCGCGTGCGGCCGCAGCGCGCGCGCGGCCTTGAACGACACCGGCCCGGCGTAGACGGCCTCGGCGCGGTGCGACGGATCGACGCGCGGATCGCCGGCGCCGAAGACGGTCGTGCCGCACGACTGCGCGGCGATCCACGCGTTCATCCGCTTCGAGACGACCGGGTCGCCGACGATCGCGAGCGCGTCCGGGCGGAGCGCCTCGCGAAGCGCCGCGTTTCCCTCGCCATCGAGCGCGGCGCGCAGCACGAGATCGGCGCCCGCGGTGCCGGGCGCGGCGAGCGAGCTGGTCGCGTCGGCGAGCAGCGTCCCGCGCCAGCCCGAGAGCGAGCGCGCGGCCGCGCCGTCGCAGCGTCCGGCGACGACGACCGCGCCGTCGACCTCGACTTCGTGCGCGCCCGGCGGAAGCGCGGTGCGCCACGGCGCGCGGGCGGCGTCCTTCGTCCAGCGCGCGATCGACCAGAGCCAACCGATGTCCCACGGCCGCGCGTCGGGCGCAAGCGGCTCGCGGAACTGCCAGTTCACGTGCACCGCGCCGCCCTGCCCGCCCGCGTGGCCGCTCGCGCGCGCGAAGGCCTCGTCGACGGTCGACAGCACGAACTCGGCGGGAACGTCGATCGTCGGGCACGGCAGGTCGACCGACCAGCGCGCGGCCCCGGCGAGGAGCTGCGCCTGCGGAATCGACTGGTTCGCGCCGCAATCGCGCAGTTCCGGCGGCCGGTCGGCGGCGAAGACGAGGAGCGGCGTGCGCGTCATGCGCGCCTCGACCGCCGCGGGAAGCGCGTTGGCGACGGCGGTGCCGCTCGTCATCACCATGACCGCGGGCAAGCCCGAGGCCTTCGCGATGCCGAGCGCCATGAACGCCCCGCCGCGCTCGTCGTGGGCGACATGCACCTCGATCCCGGGGTGGCGCGCGAAGGCGACCGCGAGCGGCGCGCTGCGCGAACCGGGCGACACGACCGCATGGCGGACGCCGAGACGCCAGCACTCCTCGGCGGCGAGCATCGTCCACGCGAGGTTGATGTTGGGCGCGTCGCGCATCGCGCGGAAGGTATCAGGTCGCGAGGCGCTCGAACGCGAGCAGCTTGTGCCCGGTCTCGCGCCATTCCTCGGCGGGATCGGAGCCATCGACGATGCCCGCGCCCGCGAAGGCCGTCAGGCGGTCGCCGTCGATGCGCGCCGAGCGGATCGCGACCGCAAGCTCGGCGCCATCGCGCGAGACGACTCCGACCGGCCCGGCGTAGAGGCCGCGGTCGAAGTGCTCGAACTCGCGCAGCGCGGCGATCGCAGCCGCGACCGGCGCGCCGGCGACGGCGGGCGTCGGATGCAGCGCCGCGACGAGGTCGGCGTCGGTCACACCGGCGCGGACGTCGGCCAGCACGCGGGTCGCGAGGTGCTGGACGTACGCGAGACGCAGCAGCCGCGGCTCGTTCTCGACGCGGACGCTCGTCGCGCACGAGGCGAGCGCATCGCGCACGCGCTCGACGACGAGCTCGTGCTCGCGGCGGTCCTTCGCGCTCGCGAGGAGCGACTCGCCGAGCAGTCGGTCGGCCACGCCGTCGACGCCGCGCGGACGCGTGCCCGCGACGGCCTCGCTGCGCGCGACGCGGCCCGAGCGCGACACCAGCCGCTCGGGCGTCACGCCGAGGAACGCGCGGCCTTCGCCGGCCTCGACGAGGAAGCGGAATCCGCGCGACTCGCGCGCGGCGAGGCGCGCGAGCACGGCGACTCCGTCGAGCGGCCCGCTCGCCGCGTAGCGCCGCGTGCGGGCGAGGACGATCTTCCGCAGCGCGCCCTCGCGGATGCGGGCGAGCGCGCCGCGCACGGCGCGGGAGAACTCGGCCTCGTCGGTGCCGTCGCCCTCGCGGACGAGCGCCGGCTCGACGACGCAGCGCCCGCACGGCGTCTCGAGCGCCGCGAGCGCGCGCGCGAGCAGGTCGCGATCGGCGCCGGGAGCGATGTTGACTGCGAGGACATGCGATTCGCCCTCGCGCCGGAGCTCGATCTCGGGCAGCACGCAGGCGTGGTCGTCGAAGGCGCGCCAGCCGTCGTCGCGCGCGCGCGCCGCATCGAAGGGAAGCGCGACGAACCACGCCGACGCGCTCGCGGTCTCGACCTGCGGGCCGCGCTGCTCGAGCGCGGCGTGCGCGCCGAACGGCGACGCGGTCGCGCTGCCGAGACCCGCGATCTCGAGGCGCGCGCTCCGGTCGCGGAAGTACCGCCGCGCGCCCGGCGCGACGCGCCGCAGCCACTGCAGGATGTCGCACGACTCGACCGCGGTCTCGAGCCGGACGAATCCACCGCGCTCGACGGGCGCTGCGGCGCGCACCCGCGCCGCGAGCTCGACCGCAGCGCGCTCGACCGAGCGCGGCTCGTCGAACTTCGTCGGCATGCGGGGAGGACTACCGGCTGACATTCGTCACAGCGTAGACGCGAGGGACGCGCGCGTCAGCCCGCTTTTTGCGAACGAACCGCAGGTGGCAGCGCGTCGAGCGCCTGGCCGAGGGCCTGTGCGCTCGCGGCCGAGAAGGATGCGGCGACATCGCCGGAGGCGCGGTTCGCGATCGGCGCGCGTCCTTCGGCGACGGTCGAGAACACCACCGCCGCATCGCCGGACGCGCGCGACGAGAGATAGATTCGCAGGCGCACCACGGCCTCGCCCACGGTTCCTGCCGCCGGTTCGCGCGGGAAGTCGGCGTAGAACGCCTCGACGACGCCGTCGAGCGCGAGCTCGGATCGCGCCGCGAGCCCTTCGCGCGCGACCACGCCGAAGCGGCCGCTCGCATCGAAGGCGTCGACGGCCGCGCCCGTCAGCATCGACGCCGGGTCCGCCGCGAAGCCGTCGTAGGCGTCGCGGCTCCACGAGCCGTCGGCGAGGCGGTAGACGAAGGTCGTGCCGTCGAAGGGCTGCGACGCGCTGAAGCGGCGCACCGTCAGCGCGCCGAGCGGGGCGCCTTCGCGGCGCGCCTGCGCCGGCGGATCGAGCAGGTAGAGCGCCGAGGTCGGCGCGGTGCGGTCGAAGAGGTTGCATCCGCCCGCGAGGAGCGCTGCCGCGAGGGCGGCGGTCGTCAGGACTCGGTTGGCGTGGTCGCGCTGCATGGGTTTCCTTCCTGTGTCGCGTGTCGGGCGTCCGTGCTCACGGCTGCGGCGTGCCGGGCGGCACCTTCGCAGGCGGCTTTCCGAAGAGGACCTGCGGCGCGTCCGAGCGCATCCGGTCGCTGATGGCCTCGAGATTCCGCGCCGTCTGCCGCAGCGCCGAGATCAGCTCGCGGATCTCCGCCTCCTGGCTCGACAGGAAGTCGGAGGCCTCGCCGCCGAGATCGCGGTACTCGCGCAGCGTCGGCCCGAGCTCCTTCGACGCGTCCCCGAGCCCGCCGAGGATCTCCTCGACGCGCGGCGACTGCACGATCGCGTCGAGCCGGTCGGCCGCCGCGCGCGCCGAGCGCATCATCGCCGGCAGCTCCGCGAGCGCCTCGCGCAGGCCGGCGGCGTTCGGCGCGACCGTGCCGCGAAGGTCGTCGGTGATCGCCTTCGCGTTGTCCATCGTGCGCGCGATCGCGGGATCGTCAAGGATCTCGCGCAGCCGCGTGTTGGACGCGCGCAGCTCGCCGACGAACGCGTCGGCATTCGCGAGCATGCCGTCGACGCGGCGGCGGACCACCGAGTCGATGTCGTCGATCGTGCGACGCAGGCTCGATCCGAGCGACGAGAAGTCGACCTCGGAGAGGTTCGAGGTGATGCGCTCGATGTTGGTCAGCATCTGGTCGAGGCGGCTCGGTGCGCTCGGCACGAAGGGGAACGCCGGGTCGAACGCAGGCTTCCCCTGCGGAAACAGCGTCGGATCGAGCACGTCGAGCTCGACGAAGAGACCGCCGGTCAGGCCCGCCGACGCGAGGCGCGCGCGCAGGCCGCGTTCGACGCCGCGCGCGATGTCCTTGGTGAAGAGGTCCGACTGCGCCGGACCGAAGGTGTCGATGCGCACCTTCATGCGGATCACCACCGGGCTCGCGTAGTCGAACTCGGCGTCGGCCTCGCCGTCCTCGGGGTAGAAGCGGTCGGCGAAGGAGATCGCGTCGACCTGCCCGATCGGCACGCCGCGGTACTTGACCGGGCTGCCGACCTGCAGTCCGTCGACCGACTCCATCGTCGAGGTCTCGATGATCTCGGTGTCCTTGAAGAGCGAGCCCGAGCCGAGCGCGATGACGCCGCCGAGGACGAGCGCCGTCGAGGCGATGACGAACGAACCGACCTTGAGTTCCGTGGAAGCGCTCATGCGTGGTGTTCCTGCGATTTTTCCGCGCCTTGCATCCCGCGCGAGAGGAAGTGCCGGACCCACGGGTCCGCGCTCGAGTCGCGCAGTTCCGCGGGCGGCCCGAGCGCGACGAGCCCGCGGCGCGCGCCGTCGAGCATCGCGAGCCGGTGGCCGATCGAGAAGATGCTCGGCAGTTCGTGCGAGATGATGACGAAGGTGGTGCCGAGCAGGCGGTTCAGCGCGACGACCATGCCGTCGAGGTCCGCGCTCGACACCGGATCGAGCCCGGCGCTCGGCTCGTCGAGGAAGACGATCGGCGGGTCGAGCGCGAGCGCGCGCGCGATCGCCGCGCGCTTCTGCATGCCGCCCGAGATGCCCGACGGCTTCTTCCCCGCGTGCTCGGCGAGCCCGACGAGGCCGAGCTTCGCCCGCGCGATGTCGTCCATCGCCGCGCGCGGCAGCGCGGTGAACTCCTCGAGCGGCAGCCGCACGTTCTCGAGGAGCGTCATCTCGCCGAAGAGCGCGCCGAGCTGGTACATCATGCCGAAGCGCCGCCGCACGCGCGCGAGCGTCGCCTCGCCCGCGCCCGCGACCTCGATGCCGTCGATGCGGATCGAGCCGCGCATCGGCGGCCGCAGCGTGTTCAGCGACGAGAGCAGCGTCGTCTTGCCGCAGCCCGAGCCGCCGCCGATGAAGAGGATCTCGCCGCGGAGGATGTCGAAGTCGAGGTTCTCGAGCACCGCGCGCCCGTCGTAGCCGACGGCGACGCCGCGCAGCGCGATCGCGACCTTCGGGTCGGGCGTCTCATCGGGGTCGCGGTCGAGGCTGCGGGTCAACGGTCAGATTCCGAGCGTGAAGAAGAAGCTGCCGAGGATCGCGTCGGCGACGATGATGGCGACGATGCCGGCGACGACCGCCTTGGTCGTGCTCAGTCCGACCGAGCCGGGGCCCTCGCCGGTGCGGAGGCCGGCGAGGCAGCCGATCGCGGAGATGAGGATCGCGAACACCGCCGCCTTCGCGAGGCCCTGCAGCAGCCCGCCGACGGTGAGCACGCTCTGGATCTCGGTCCAGTACTGCATGAACGGAATCCCCTTCGGCCCGAGGATCACGAAGCCGCCGAGGATGCCGAGCGCCGACGCCCACATCGAGAGGAGCGGCGTCACCAGCAGCACCGCGAGCATGCGCGGCACGACGAGGAACCGCACCGGATCGATGCCGAAGGTCCGCAGCGCGTCGAGCTCCTGCATCACCTTCATCGCGCCGATCTCGGCGGCGAACGCGCTGCCCGAGCGGCCGGCGAGCAGGATCGCGGTGATGAGCGGCCCGAGCTCGCGGACGATCGACACGCCGACGACGTCGGCGACCTGCAGCTTCGCGCCGTACTTCGCCATCGGGTCGTAGGTCTGGAACGCGATGATCGCGCCGATCAGGAAGCCGAGGAGGCTCACGACCGGCACCGCGTCGGTGCCGTGGCGCGCCATCGCGGAAAGGACGTCGCGCTGGCGTAGGAGCGACGGTCGGCGCACCATCCGCGCCGAGACGACCGACACCTCGCCCGCGAAGCGGACGAGATCGACGAGCGCGCGAGAGATCGTGATCGACGCGATGCCGACCTCGCGCACGACGCCGTGCGGCGCCTCGACGGGCTGCGGGTCCTGCCCGCGAAGCGCGAGCTCGACGAGCACGCGCCGCTCGCCCTCGAGCCCGGTGCATTCGAAGGGAACGCCGCGCGCGTGCGCGAGCCGGAAGAGGTAGACCGCGAGCGAGACGCCCGACGCGTCGAGCCTGCGCACGCCCGCGAGGTCGAGCGTGATTCCGCCGCCGGTCGCGGCCGCCGGCGGCTGACCGGACTCGATCCGCACGCGCACCGATTCGATCGTCTCGAGCACGAGGTCGCCGGCCACGGCGACGGTGAAGCGCCCGCCTGCGGTCGCGACGCGCACTTCGGCGGACGCGGCGTCGCTCACCGGGCCTCGCCCTTCGCGCGCGCCGCGTCGTAGATCGCGACCATGCGCGGCATCAGCTTCGCAAGCCGTCGCGCGCGCGTGTCGCCGCTCGGATGGGTCGAGAGGAACTCGGGCGGGCCGCCCTGCGACGAGGCCGCCATCTTCTCCCAGAATCCGACCGCGACGCGCGGGTCGTAGCCGGCCGACGCCGAGAGCACGAGCCCGATCTCGTCGGCCTCGCTCTCCTCGCCGCGGCTGAACGCGGTCTCGCCGAGCGCGCCGTAGGCGCCGGCGGTGATGGCGACGATCTCGGGATCGACCTCCTCGCTCGCCGTCGCGGCGACCACGAGGCCCGCGACCACGAGCCCGCGCGAGATCCGCTCGGCGCCGTGGCGGGCGAGCGCATGCGCGACTTCGTGGCCGATCACGACCGCGAGCTCGTCGTCGGTGGCGGCGAGCTTCAGGATCCCGGTGAAGACCGCGCTGCGCCCGCCGGGCAGCATCCACGCGTTGATGTCGGGCGTGTCGACGAGGGTGAACTCCCACCCGAAGCCCGCGGTCTCCTTCGGGTAGGCGGCCGAGGCGGCGGCGGCGACGCGCTTCCCGACGCGCTGGACGCGCTCGAAGTCGGCGCCCGAGGTGACGAGCTTCTGACCCTCGAGCTGCTCGCGGTAGGCGGCGAGGCCGAGCGAGTTCTCGTAGTCGCGCCCGATCAGGATCATCTGCCTGCGGCCGGTGACGGGCGCCGACTGGCATCCGGACACCGCCGCCGGCGCGAGCGATGCAACGACGCCGAGCAGAGTCCCAACGAACGCCGCCCGCGCGCGCCGGAGCCGTCGCGCCGGATCGAATCCAGCCGTTCGAGCCCCTGTCCGCAGCCTTGCCCGCATTCCTGCCGCCATCCCTGCCTCGCTTCCGCCGGCGCACCGCTCCTCGCGCCGAACGCGCGGCAATGTAGCAGCGGCCGCACCCCGCTACCCTCTCCACCGCCTCCCATGCGCCGACCCAACCGAACTCCACGCCACCGCGGCCGCTGCCTCGTGATGCTCCTCGCGGCGCTCGCCATCCTCGGCGCGATCCTCCTCATCGTCGGCGCCGTCATGGCGGCGACCTCGGGCGGCGTCGGCGCCTTCTCGAGCGTCAAGAAGCAGTTCGAGGCCTTCGCGGCGTCGGCCCAGACCTTCGAGGCGCCGGGCGTCGGCGAGTTCGAGTTCAAGAAGGGCGGCGCGATGGTCATGCTGCACCCGGACGGGCAGGTCGGCGACCGCCGGATCGGGACGCCCGACTGGAGGGTCGGTTTCGAAGTGCAGGTCACCGATGCCGACGGAAACGCGGTACCCTTCGAGCGCAACGAAGCGCAGCGGCAGCCGGGAGCCCCCTTCGAACTGCTCGGTTTCTTCGAGATTCCCGAAGACGGCGTCTACAGGATCGATGTCGCGACGAGCGACGGAACGCCCGCGGCGATCATGGTCGGCAGCGGCACCAGCGAGGAAGTCGAAACGATGCTCGCCTCATTCCTCTCGATCATGCGCGGCGTCGTCGGCGGCTGCTTCTCCGCCTGCGGATGCGTGATCCTGCTCGCCTTCGGCGTGCCGGCGCTCGTCCTCGGGCGCTCGTCGCGACCGAAGGTCGACCCGCTCGAACAGTACTGACGCGCCCGGGCCTCAGTAGCTCGGGTCGTACACGCGCGCGCGCAGCCACGGCCCGATGTCGGCCGGGCGCGGCACGCGCGCGAGGCCCGCATCGAAGATGAGCCGCGCGACGTCGACGGCGACCGCGACCGCCGACTCGTGGATGCGCGAGATCGGCGGATAGATGAGCCCGACCGAGAGCTCGGTCTCGGTCACGCGCGCCGCGAGCGACTCCGCCGCGCGCAGGAACATCGCGTCGGTGACGCGCTTCGCCTCGGTCGCGAACACCGCGAGCCCGACCGCGGGATAGATGTAGACGTTGTTCCCCTGCCCCGGAATCAGCGTGCGCCCGCCGTGCTCGTAGGGTGGGAACGGGCTGCCGGCCGCGAAGATCGCGCGACCGTCGGTCCACTGCCACGCCTGCTCGGCGGTGCATTCGGAGCGCGAGGTCGGGTTCGAGTACGGGAAGACCACCGGCCGCTCGCTGATCCGGCCCATCGCCTCGATCACCTCGCGGGTGAACGTCGACGGCTGCGTCGAGGTGCCGATCAGGACGGTCGGACGGATGTCCTCGACCGCCTCGAGGAGCGTCGGCGAGAGCTTCCCCTTGCGCACGAACGGCACCTGGTGCGGCTGGATCCCCGGGTTCCCCTCGACGACCGTGCCCTTCGAGTTCATCAGCCAGATGCGCGCGCGGGCGTCGGCGTCGGAGACGCCGCGCGACTTCATCGCCTCGACGACGAGCTCGGCGATGCCGGTCGCGGCGCTGCCCGCGCCGAAGAAGAGGTAGCGGTGGTCGGCGAGCGTGTTGCCGATCGCGCGGCAGGCGGCGAAGAGTCCGGCGACCGCGACCGAGGCGGTGCCCTGGATGTCGTCGTTGAAGCACGACACGCGGTCGCGGTAGCGCGCGAGCAGCGGGATCGCCGTCGTGTTGTGGAAGTCCTCGAACTGGATGCACGCGCGCGGGAAGACCTCCTGCACGGCCATCACGAACTCCTCGACGAAGGCGTCGTACTCCTCGCCGCGCAGCCGCTGCTGGCGGACGCCGGGATAGAGCGGGTCGTCGAGGAAGGACTGGTTGTTCGTGCCCGCGTCGAGCACCACCGGCATGCAGCGCGCCGGATGCACGCCGCCGACGGCGGTGTAGAGCGCAAGCTTGCCGACCGGAATCCCCATGCCGCAGACGCCGAGATCGCCGAGTCCGAGGATGCGCTCGCCGTCGGTCACGCAGATGATGCGCACGTCGGCCTCGGGCCAGTTGCGCAGGATGTCGGCGATCCGGCCGCGCATGCGCGTCGAGACGTAGAGGCCCTTCGGTCGGCGCATGATGTGGCCGAACTTCTGGCAGGCCTCGCCGACGGTCGGCGTGTACACGATCGGCATGTGACGCGCCGGATCGGCGCGCAGCAGCTGGTAGAAGAGCCGCTCGTTGCGGTCCTGCAGCTCCGAGAGGAAGACGTAGCGCTCGAGGTCGTTCGCGCGCATCGCAAGCTGCGCGAGCGCGCGCTCCTGCTGGATTTCGCTCGATTCGACCGCGTCGGGAAAGAGCCCGGTCAGTCCGAGCAGCTCGCGCTCGGCCTCGGTGAAGGCCGTGCCCTTGTTGAGGCGCGGGTTGAAGAGGATCTCGTGGGCTTCCTGCCTCATGCGTCTTCCTTCCATGCGCCGAAGCGCAGCGGGTCGTCGCCCGCGGGCTCGAGCTCGCCGCGCGCGACGATCCACGCGCGTCCGGCGACGGTGGGGACGACCGCGCCGCCGGAAGCGGGCGCGTAGCTCGCCTCGAACAGGCTGCCGATCGCGGATTCCTGCCGCCACGGCGCGCCGGGCGCGAGTTCCCCGCGCGCCGCAAGCGCGGCGAGCAGCGCGCTCGTCCCGGTGCCGCACGGCGAGCGGTCGTAGGTTCCGTTCGGGCAGAGCACGAAGTTGCGCGCGTCCGCGTCCGCCCGCGACGGCGGGAAGAGGAGCGCGACATGGTCGATCAGGCCGCCGTTCTCGGCGCCGCCCGCGAGCCCGGCCGCGCGGATGCCGCCGAGGATCGCGTTCGCGTAGGCGAGCTCGTCGACGGGCGCGCGCATCGGCCGCGCCACCCGCACGATGAAGAACCAGTTGCCGCCCCAGGCGATGTCGCCGCGGGCGACGCCGCCCTGCGGAAGGACGACCTCGGCGTCCTGCGCGTGGAGCCGCGCAGGCACGTTGTCGAAGGCGAAGCGGCCGTCGGCGCGCGCGCGCACCTCGACCTCGCCGACGCGCGTCTCGAGCCGCGCGCGTGCGTCCGGCGCGAGGCGGCCGAGCGCGACGAGCGTGCGCGCGAGTCCGATGGTCGCGTGACCGCACATCCCGAGCGGCGCCGCAGCGTTCCAGAAGAGGACGCCGTGCGCGCATCCCGGGCGCGACGGCCGCGCGAGCAGCGCGCAGACCGTGGCGTCGGCCGCGCGCGGATTGGCTGCGAGCGCGAGCATCTCGTCGGGCACGCGGAGCGCGCCGCCGGACGTCCAGCGCGCGAGGATCTCGTCGAGCGTCGCGTCGACCGGACCACCGTCCGCGCCAAGAAGGACGCGGGTCGGCTCGCCTTCGGTGTGACTGTCGACGAATCGCTCGATGCGCACGCGCGCAGCATACTCCGCTACCCTGCGGCCATGTCTTCGAGCGACTCCGTCGGCGCGCCGTTCCGCGGCGTGATCCCAGCGATCGTCACGCCGTTCCGCGAGAACGGCGACCTCTGCCTCGGCGGTCTCGCCGACCTCGCGCGCCGCATGCTGCGCGCCGGCTGCACCGGCACGGTGTGGCCGGGCTCGCTCGGCGAAGGACAGACGCTTTCCTTCGAGGAACGCAGCGAAGGCTGGCGCGCGATCGCCGCCGCGAGCGAGGGCCACGGCGCCGCGTTCGCGACGATCTCGGCGGCATCGACCCGCGAGGCGGTGCGCATGGTCGAGCGCGCGGCCGAGATCGGGATGCGCGGATGCATGATCCTGCCGCCCTATGTCCACAAGGGCCCGTGGCGCGAGCATCGCGCCCACTTCGAGGCGATGCTCGCGGCGGCCCCGCTCCCGATGATGCTCTACAACAACCCGGCGGCCTACGGACTCGATGTCCACTCCGAGCAGGTCTTCGAGCTCGCCGAGCGCCACGCGAACCTCGTCGCCGTGAAGGATTCCTCGGGCGACGCGCGCCGACTCACGGCCCTCGTCGCGGGAAGCGCGGGCCGCCATCGCCCGGTCGGCGCCCTCGTCGGTCTCGACGACTGCGCGGTCGAGGGCGCGCGCATGGGCGCCTGCGGCTGGATCGCCGGCCTCGCGAACGCGCTTCCCGAGGAGAGCGTGCGGCTCTTCCAGCTCGCGCAGTCGCACGACGCGCGCGACGCCGCCGAGTGCGACGCGCTCTACCGCTGGTTCCTGCCGCTCCTGCGGCTCGACACCGTGCCCGAGTTCGTGCAGCTCATCAAGCTCGCGATGGCCGAGACGCAGACCGGCGACGAGCGCGTGCGCGCGCCGCGCCGGCCGGTCGAGGGCACCGAGCGCGCGCAGGCGGTCGAGCTGATCCGCCGCGCGCTCGCGAAGCGCTGAGCGAACCTACCGAACCCGATCGAGGCAGAGCGCCTTCGAGAAGCGCCGCGCGGATCCAGGCAGCCCGACGGCGCTGAAGCGCGGGTCGCCGGTCGCGGGGAACGGCCCGCCGTGCACCATCGCCGGCGACACCGCGACGCCAGTCGGCATCGCCTCGTCGAGGATCCGGCCCGCCTTGAAGCGCAGCACGCCGAGAAGCGTCGCGCGCGCGGCGGCGTCGCCTTCGTCGGAGACGATCGTCGTCGCGAGCTGCCCATCAAGCGCGCGGGCGAAGTCGACGAGCTGCGCGTCGCCCTCGACCGCGACCACGATTCCGAGCGGCCCGAAGGCCTCGGCGAAGACGAGCGCGCGATGGCGCCGCGCCTCGGCGGCGCCGATCGCGACAAGCGTCGGTTCGTAGCGGTAGCCTGGCCCCGCTTCGCGTCCGCCGCACGCGGGCGCGAGTCCGACCGCGCGCAACGCGTCGACCGCGCGCGAGAGATGCGCGCGCTCGCCCGCGGTCAGCAGCACGGCGGCGGGCGCCGCGCGCATGAGTTCCTCGGCGCGCGCGGCCACGCGGCGCGCGGCCGCCTCGCCGGCGACCAAGAGCACGCCCGGCTTCGTGCAGAACTGCCCGCAGCCGAGGAGCACCGACGCGACCCACGCCTCGGCGACTGCCTCGGCGCGCGCGGCGGCGGCGCCCGACGCGACGAACACCGGATTCACGCTCGACATCTCGAGGCTCGCGGGCTTCCCGAGCGCGTCGCACGCGGCCTTCAGCCGCAGCCCCGACGCGCGCGAGCCGGTGAAGCCGAGCGCGGCGACGCCCGGATGCGCGAGGAGCGCGAGCCCATCCTCGGGCGCGCAGTCGAAGAAGAGCTGCACCGCGGCCGCAGGCAGGCCGGCCGCGTCGCGCGCGGCGCAGGCGTGCGCGAAGAGCCGCGCCGTCGTGTTCGGATGCCCGGGATGCGCCTTCGCGATCACCGGATTGCGCGCCGCGATCGCCGCGCAGAAGTCGCCGCCGGCGACGCCGTTGAAGGCGAGCGGGAAGTTCGACGGCCCGAGGCACGCGACCGCGCCGCCGAGCGGCACGAGCGTCGAGCGGAGCCCGTTCTTCTCGTCGCGCGCGACCTCGCGCCACGACTCGTCGCGCAGCGCGCGCGCGGCCTCGCGCAGCTGGAAGGTCGTGCGGTTGAACTCGACCTCGGAGAGCCGCGGCGCGAGCGGAAGCGCGGTCTCCTCGTGGGCGATCGCCGCGATGCCGGCGCGGTCCGACTCGAGCCGCGCCGCGTAGTCCTCGAGGAATCCGGCGATCTGCGCGCCGGGCGCGTCGGCGAGGAAGTCGATCGCGTCGAAGGCGGTGTCGGCCATCGCCTCGAGCGCCGCGCGATCGGCGCGGGGAAAATCGTCGCCGAACGCCTCACCGCTCGTGGGCCGCACCGCTCGCATGACGCCTCCTCAGGATTCGAGCGACGGGCGCCCGTCCTTCCACGAGATCGAGACCGTGGACTTTCCGGCGAGGAACTCGTCGATCCACGCGCCGACCGCCGTCTGCCGCCAGTCGCCCTCGGCGAAGAGCGGCTCGGGCTTTCCGATGCGCCGCGCGAGCCACCAGCGCGACAGTTCGCCGCGAGTCAGCACCATGCCGGGCGCGAGGCCCATGGCGATGCAGCGGGCGTTCAGGATCGCGAGCAGCGCGTCGATCGCGTTGCGGTCGGCGGCCGTCTCCTCGGTGAGCTTCCCGTGCGCGAGCTTCTCGGGCGGCTGCTTGCCGCCCTCGTCGACCGCCTGCGCGATCGCGTCGCCGTACTTCTGCGCGAAGCGCTTGGGAAGCCCGCGGATCGACGCGAGCTGCTGCGGCGAATGCGGCCGCTGGCGCACGAGTTCGGCGATCGTCTCGTCGGGCATCACGACGCGGTGCGGCAGGTCCTCGCCGCGCGCGATCGTGTCGCGCAGCCGCGTCACGAGCCGCAGCGTCGGCACCTGCGCCGCCTTCATCGGCCAGCTCTTCATGATGCGGCGGATCTGCGATTCCTCGTCGAAGCGCTCGGGGATCTTCGCGCTCGCGACGACCTCGCGCATCGCCCAGTCGAGCGTGCCGCGCCGGCCGAGCTCCTCGCGCAGCCGCTCCCAGACGAGCGGCAGGTAGCGCACGTCGTCGGCCGCGTAGCGCAGCTGCGAGCGCGACAGCGGCCGCGCGTCCCAGTTGGTGAAGGTGTGCCCCTTCGAGATGCGGTGCCCGGCGAAGCGCTCGACGAGCTTCTCGAGGCCCGCGGGCCACGGCATCTCGGCGAACGCCGCCGCGACCTGCACGTCGAGCGTGTTCGCGGGCTCGCGGCCGAGGAGCCGGCGCACCGGCTCGAGGTCCTGCGTGCCGGCGTGCACGAGCGTCAGCAGCTCGGGATCGGCGACGAGCTCGAAGATCGGCTTCAGGTCCGGGACCGCGACGGCGTCGACGAGCACGACGCGCTCGGTGGTCGCGAGCTGCACGAGGCAGATGCGCGGCCAGTAGCTCTCCTCGCCGATGAACTCGGTGTCGTAGGCGAAGACCTTCTTCGAGCGGAGATGGGCGAGGGCGTCCTCGAGCTCGGTCGCGCTGGTGACGAGCTGCGCCTCGCCGGCGGCGACGAGCGAATGCTCGAGGTGCGGCGAGTCGGCCGACCCATCGTCCTCGCTCGCGGCGTGGTGGCGCTCGCGCTTCTTGCGGCGGTAGTTCAGGTTCATCGCGCGGAGGAGGAACTGCGGTTGCGGATGCTCTCGACGACCGACGCGGCCACGTGCTCGAGCTGCTCGGGAACGAGATCGGGGTAGATCGGCAGCGCGATCGACTCGAGCGCGGCCTGTTCGGCGTGGGGGAAGATCCCCTTCGTGTAGTGGAGGTGCGCGAAGCACTTCTGGAGGTGCAGCGGCACGGGGTAGTAGATCTCGGTGCCGATCTTGCGGTCGGCGAGGTCCTGGCGCACGGCGTCGCGGATCGCCGCGGGCACGCGGATCGTGTACTGGTTGTAGATGTGGCGCGAGCCGGCGGGCGCGGCCTTCGGATAGCGCAGCGCGAGGCCGCCCGCCGAGAGCGGCGAGCCCGAGTCGAGCGCGCCCGCGGCCGCGAACGCGCGGTCGTAGAAGGCCGCGTTGCGCTGGCGCCCGGCGCTCCACGCGTCGAGATGGCGCATCTTCACGAGGAGCACCGCGGCCTGCAGCGCGTCGAGACGCGAGTTCAGGCCGACCTCGTCGTGGTAGTACTTCGGCTCCATGCCGTGGTTTCGGAGCCGCATCATGCGCGTCGCGAGGCGGTCGTCGTTCGTGGTGACGATGCCGCCGTCGCCGAAGCCGCCGAGGTTCTTCGACGGGAAGTAGCTGAAGGTGCCGATCGCGCCGCGCGAGCCGACGCGGCGGCCCTGCGGGTCCTCGGTGCCGATCGCCTGCGCGGCGTCCTCGACGACGGGCACGCCGTGCTCGGCGCCGATCGCGAGGATCGAGTCGAGGTCCGCGGCCTGCCCGAAGAGGTGGACCGGGACGATGGCCTTGATGTTCCGGTGGCAGCGGAACGCGGCGCGCGTCGACTCGGGGCAGATGTTGTAGGTCGCCGGGTCGACGTCGACGAACACCGGCGTCGCGCCGAGGCGATGCACCGAGCCCGCGGTCGCGAAGAAGGTGTAGGTCGGGCAGACGACGGCGTCGCCCGCCTTGATGTCGAGCGCCATCAGCGCGAGCAGGATGGCGTCGGAGCCGTTGGCGCAGCCGATCGCGTGCTTCGCCTCGCAGTACTTCGCGGTCGCGGCCTCGAGCTCCGCGATCTTCGGCCCGCCGATGAAGTACTGGCTCTCGATGACTTCCTTCACGACCGGCTCGATCTCGGCCCGGATGGTCGCGTACTGCGCCTTGAGGTCGAGGAGAGGCACGTTGATGGCGGTCGCGGTCGCGGTGGTCACGGAGATTCCTTCCCTTCAGGGGAACACCGGGCGAAATCCGCCCGGACGCCCGGAGAGCCGCGCATTCTCGCGAATCCCTGCCCGGGGGTAAAGCCCGCCGCCTCCGTCGTCGGAATCAGCGCATCGGCGCGTGGCCGCCGGTCGATCCGAAGCCGCCTTCGCCGCGCTTCGTCTCCGTAAGCCCCTGCACTTCAACGACTTGCGCATGCTCGACCCGCGCGATCACCATCTGGGCGATCCGCATGCCCGGGTCGACCACGAACGGCGCGCGTCCGAGATTGATGAGCGGAACCTTGACCTCGCCGCGGTAGTCGGCGTCGATCGTGCCCGGCGCGTTCGGCATCGAGATCCCGTGCTTGGTCGCGAGTCCCGAGCGCGGACGCACCTGGGCCTCGTAGCCGGGCGGCAGCGCCATCGCGAATCCGCAGGGAATCAGCGCGATCGCGCCTGGCGCGAGCGTGACCGGCGCGTCGAGGTCCGCAGCGAGGTCGAGCCCTGCCGCATGCTCGCTCTGGTACGCCGGAAGGTGCGCGCTCGGCCGCAGACGCTTGATCTGAAGCTTGATCCCCTGCATGTGGGCAGCGTAGCGCGGCGCAATGCCCGGCGGGAGCCCTACTTCTTCCCAAGCCCCTGCACCGCGGCGAGCACTTCCTCGGCGTGGCCGTCGACCTTGACCTTGTCGAAGCGCGCCGCCACGCGGCCGGCGCCGTCGATCACATAGGTCGTCCGGACGATGCCCATGTAGGTGCGGCCGTACATGCTCTTCTGCTGCCAGACGCCGTAGAGGCCGGCGACCGGCGGCGTTCCGTCCGCGCCCGGAAGGTCGGCGAGGAGCGTCAGCCCGAGCTTGAACTTCGCGTCGAAGGCCTTGTGGCTGTCGACCGAGTCGGGGCTCACTCCGAGCACTGTGCAGCCCACCTTCTGGAACTTCGGCCGGTTGTCGCGGAACGCGCAGGCCTCGACGGTGCAGCCCGAGGTGTCGTCCTGCGGGTAGAAGAAGAGCACGACCGGCTTGCCACGCAGCGAGGAGAGCTTCACCGGCTTGCCCGAGCCGCTCGGAAGCGTGAAGTCGGGCGCGAGGGCCCCCACTTGGATCAGGCCGGTTGGCGCGGACGCGGCTGCGGGTGCGGCCGTCTTGGCGGGCGCCTTGGCAGCGGGCGCCTTGGCGGCGGGTGCCTTGCCAGCGGGCTTCGCCTTCGCGGTCACCTTCGAGGCGGACTTGGCACGCGACTTCGCGACGGGCGTGGCCTTCTTCGCGGCCTTCTTCGTGGTCGTCTTGGTCGTCTTGGTCGTCTTCTTCGATGCGGTCTCGGTCGGCATAGGCCGGAGGGTTCGCCGCTGCGCCCCGACGGATGCACCGCACCCGTCCGCTTCATCGCGGTGATTCAACGCCGCGAGCGGCGCCAGGAAGTCGGTGCGAGCGCCAGCAGGGCGAGCGCGCCAGGCGACGGGACCGTCGACCACGAGAGACCGTCGATCCGGAGGTCGCCGCCACTCTCAAGCAGTTGAACTCGGTCGACCGGTTGGTTGAAGACCACGCCATAGCTCTGATACAGGCCGAAGTTACCGCCGACACCCGAGTGTGTCTCGACCAAGACTCCGTTCAGATAACCCGTCACATAGACTTGACTGCCCGACGGCACCGCGATCGCTGTGATCAACTCGTCGCAGCGAATGTCAAGGAAGTGCTGGTCGCCATCCCAGCCGACATTCGCCGACCACACTCCCTGCCAAAGACTCAGGTGCACGGGAACTGGGAACGAGTAGCCCACACGACCTCCTCGCATGTGCAACCCCAGCCGCGCGTAGTACTCGCTCAAGTCGAGGGCCGCCATCTCCTGAACCGTCATTCCAGCGAGGTATGGCTCGTTGAACCCGATCGTGGTGATCGGTCCGGGCACGGCGCCCGCCCACTCCGCGAGATTGCCGTAGAGCGTCGCATGCGCGGCTGGTGCGAGCCCCGCAGCCATGCACGACACCGCGACGCACGTTGCGCCACGCCCTGCGCGTGCGCGGCCGCGAGTGCGGCTGCCATCGAGAATTCGTGTCATTCGGCACCTCCAGTGTTGTTGTGGATCTCAAGTTGCCAAAGCAGCGACTCGCCGACCGAGCGCGCAAGCGACTCGGGAAGCGAAGCGAGCCACGCCGAGAACTCCTCGGTCGACTCGAATCCGAACAACGCGACCGCCGCCATCAACGCAGCGTCTGGCTCCGCGCGCGCGGCGGTTCGCTCGCCGCCGCGCTCACAGGAGACGGACGCGCACACGGCGTCGAGTGTGCACGGAGCACCCCACGCTGTCAGCAGCGCCGAGAGGTCGCTTGCACCGACGACATCGTCGCCGTCGATGTCGGCAGCGCACGGCGGCGCGCACGGCCCCCACGCACTGAGTAGCATCGAGAGATCGGTGGAGCTGATCGCGTTGTCGCCGCTGATGTCGGCCTGACAGGGAGACGGGACGAGCAACAGTGCGCGCTCGGGAAACGCACAGCAATTGAGCGTACCCCTTGCGGCCATCCAGCCCAACGCATTGACATCATTCAGTCGTTCGATCGACCACTCGCAAGGGTTCGCATCGGGTGTGCAGCCCACCGGAAGGCCACCGGGTGCATGCCGAAGCTGAAGTGTCGTCGTCGCGACTCCCGACCACACGCCAAGTGCGTCGCGGCGCCAGACGACGCCCGCGGACAACGACGGCGACCGGCCGCAGGCATGGGTGACGCCGCTCGCGTCGGGTTCGGAGATCGACAGCGCCTCGGAGGTCTCGCTGGAGTCGAAGGCCGCGCCAAGGTTGAATGGCGCGAGGGGAGCGCCTTCCCAGAGCGCTGCGGTCTGCGTATTGAGATTCTGCACGGCGAACCCGACCGCCTCGCCACCTGAGTTCACGGCGTTCGCACGGGCGGTGTTCACGGCGAAAGGACCCGAGAAGAGGTCGCCAAGAAGGGTGAGTACGGGGGTCGATGTGCCGAAGTCCCAGGAGGCGCCGCGCTTCGCTCCGCTTGAGAGCGTCACCTCCCCGACAGCGCGAAAGTCGCTTGAGCCCGGCATCCACTCGACTCCGCGCGCGAGCGAGCCCCAACTCTGGTCGGGAAGGTTCGATGCGGCGTTTGGTCCGACCGGGTCGGCGAACCACGCAGACTCTGGGAGGGCGCTGAACTCACCCACGCTCGACGGTGCAGCGTGGTTCGCAACGGATCTCGCGATGCCCGCGGATGCGGAGAGATGCACCACATCGGTCGTTCCGAAGTCGCACTCCTCCTCGGGGCTTCCGCCGCTCCGCGAAAGCAGATCCCACATCGTCGGCAGCTTCGGGTCGTAGTCGAACTCCGCTGCGGCGCCGACCACGAGCGCGTCGTTGTTGATCGAGTGCGCCTCTGAGATCGTCGCGAACATCGGCGAAGGAAAGAGGTCGTTGAAGTCGAAGGCCTGCCGGTTCGGAAATCCCGCGAGCGTGTCGCAGAGCTGCCAGCCGAAGCCGCGAAGCTTGCAATCCTCAATTTCAGGAGCCTTGTCCACGCTTCCCACCACCTCGCCGCAATCATTCACGGAACTCGCGACTCGAGGGATGTCGGCCGCGGCAGACTCGCACCCACACGGCATCCCAAGATCAATCACCCACCACTTCGTCCGCAGCGGGTCGGGCAGCGACTGTGCGCTGGCGAGTTGCGGGGCGCCGAGCATGGCGGTCAGTGCCACGGAAAGCAGCGCGGTGTCGGGCCCGAGCCGTCGCGGCGTGCCAAGTCGTTCACCGGAACGCGATCGACGCGGGGCGTCTGGTCTGGTCTGGTCTGGTCTGGTCACGATTTGTATCTCCGAGCGCTGGTGACTCTCTTATCCCGCCGCCAGCCGACCGCGATTCATGTCGCGGCCGGACGCAATTCACCCAAATCCGAAGGCGTCGATATTCCCAACTAGATCCTGCGGCCGTGAACATACGGCCTCGTGGCGCAGGATCGATGGCAAAGTCAAGTTTTTCTTGATATTGCTTCAATCCCCCGAGGTGACTGCGCCAGACGGGATTCCGCCTCCCGTCCCCCCTCGCGGATGCGGGATCGACGCGAGCCCCATCGGCGGCGCTGCGTCGCACCCGACGAAGAGGGCGCAGCGCAACGAGGGCGAGCCCACGACATGCGGGTCGACCGACGGCTCATGCGGCACCAACGCCCCCGCGTCGCGGGAGTTGTGGCGATCAAGATGACATGCCGGCCTGCAGCGGGCGTTTGGATCCGCCATCACGGGAAGCGATGCCGCATGAATCGTCTCGCGAAGTCGCGGACACCCGGTTCTCGGCGTCGCCGTGCAACCACGGATGCACCGCACCCCGCCACTTCGGCGCGGCCGCCGAACCGGACGCTCAGATCACGTCCGAGCGAAGGCCCACGTCGTCGCGGCGGTAGTCGAGGTCCGGCCGCGGGCTCGGATGGCTCTCGACCCATGGCGTGTTGAAGCAGCCGACCCAGCGCGTCGGCGCGACCTGCACGAGCGCGTACTCGTCGCGCCCCGCAGCGATCGCGGGCTTCACGCCCCTCGGCGCGTCCGGCCACCACGGCACGAGGTCGCCGTCGACGCCGGGAAGACGGAACTGCGCCGGATCCTGCACGACCTCCTCGACGGTGGTCAGCCGGTGCTTGCGCTCCTTGAGGAGCGGGATCGAGTTGAACAGCCCGCGCGTGTACGGATGCATCGGGTTGTCGAAGAGCTCGAACACCCGTGCGTACTCGACCACGCGGCCGGCGTACATCACGCACACCACGTCCGCGTTCTCGGCGACCACGCCGAGGTTGTGCGTGATCAGCATGATTCCCATGCCGCGCGTGCGCTGCAGGTCGCGCAGGAGCTCGAGGATCTGCGCCTGGATCGTCACGTCGAGCGCGGTGGTCGGCTCGTCGGCGAGCAGCAGCGTCGGCTGGCAGGCGAGCGCCATCGCGATCATCACGCGCTGGCGCATGCCGCCGGAGAACTGGTGCGGATACGCCTTCATCCGCTCCTCGGCCTTCGGGATGCCGACGTCCTTCATCGCCTGGATCGCGATGTTCCACGCCTGCTCCGCGCCGACCTTCTGGTGCAACAGGATCGCCTCGATGATCTGGTCGCCGATCGTGTAGACCGGATTCAGGCTCGTCATCGGCTCCTGGAAGATCATCGCGATCTTCCCGCCGCGGATCGAGAGCATCTCCGACTCGGGAAGCGACAGCAGGTCGCGGCCTCCGAAGAGGATCGAGCCGCGGTCGAAGCGCCCCGGCGGCCGCGGGATGAGCTGCATCGTGCTCATCGCGGTCACGCTCTTGCCGCAGCCCGACTCGCCCACGACGGCGAGCGTCTGGTTCGGGTGCACGGTCATCGACACGCCGGCCACCGCCTGGATGCGCGGGCCGCCGGCCGAGTTCGCGAAGCTCACGGCGAGGTCGGCGACCTCGAGGATCGGCCGGGTACGGGCAGCATCCATCAGTGCGCCGCCTTTCGGAGCTTCGGGTCGATCGCGTCGCGCATCGCCTCGCCGAGCATGTTGTAGCTGAGGACCGTGAAGAAGATCGCGAAGCCGGGGAAGATCGCGAGCCACCAGACGAAGGTGCCCGTGGTGCCGGTCGCGCTCGAGAGGAGCTTGCCCCACGAGGCCTGCCCGTCGGGGCCGAGCCCGAGGAACGAGAGCGTCGCCTCGGCGATGATCGCGGCCGCGACCGCGAACGACGCGTCGACGAGCACCGGCGTCACGCCGTTCGGAAGCATGTGCTTGAAGAGGACGCTCCGCAGCGGAAGGCCCGCGGCCTGCGCGCCCTGCACGAAGTCCTGCCGGCGCAGCTTGTAGAACTCGGCGCGGGTGAACCGCGCGGCGCCCGTCCAGGTCACGCAGCCGATGATCGCCATCATCACGTAGGTGTTCCGCGGCAGCACCGCGGCGGCGACGATCAGCAGGAAGAGCACCGGGATCGCCATGAAGATCTCGACGATGCGGTAGAGCAGCAGGTCGACCCAGCCGCCGAAGTAGCCCATGAGCGCGCCGATGGTGACGCCGATCACGACCGCGAGACCGGTCGAGACGAGGCCGATCGAGATCGACAGCCGGCAGGCCCACATCATCTGCGAGAGCACGTCCTTGCCGAGCGCGTCGCTGCCGAGCGTAAGCATGCGGTCGCCGATCGGCCGGCCCTTCGTCTCGGCGATCGCGTCGCCCACCGTGGTCAGCGGCGGCAGCACGTAGAGGTCCGATCGCGCGAAGTCGGGCGAGAACGGCACGAGCGTGTAGCTCATCTCGTGCGTGCCGGAGGCCTGCTGCTCGTCGTAGACGTCGAAGTTCACGAGGCGGTCGGACCAGCGGCTCGCGCCTGCCGAGATCGCGACGACCGCCGTCAGCAGGACGAGCGCGAGCTTCGCCGGACGCCGTCCGGCCACGAACGCCGCGAAGAGGGTCGCGAGCGAGCCGACGACCGCGGCGGCGATCCACGGGAACGCGTCCGACCGGCCGAGTTCGCGGATCCACGGCGCGCTGTCGATCCCGCGCGACCAGGCCGACACGGCGCCGGCCGCGACGACGGTGAAGCCCGCCTGCATCGCGAGAAGCAGCAGGACGCCGAGCCGCGACGAGCGCTCGGCGAGGCCGAGCCGCGCCGCCACCGACGCCGGCAGCAGCATCAGCGGGATGCCGAGCGCTGCGCCCGCGAGGAGCACGAGATCGACGCTCGACAGCGACTGCCAGAGCGGCGAGTCCCACGCCCCGGTCGACTTCTCGACGCGCACCAGCGGATGCGCGCTCGCGAGGACCGGCGCGAACACCGCGAAGAACGCGATCGCTCCGATCCAGCCGAGCGCCATGCGCGCACCGAAGCGGCCGACGACCCGGCTCCACGCGTCGGCCCAGAAGCCCTTCGCGCGCACGGCGCCGACGCCGCGCATCGCCTCGATGCCGGAGATCGCCACGGGCATGTCCTGCTTCGCGTCACTCATAGCTCACCCGCGGATCCGCGACCGCGTAGAGGATGTCGGCGAGAAGCAGCGCGGTGAGGTTCACGCACGCCACCATGAAGGTGTTGGCGAGGATCAGCTCGCGGTCGCGCTGGTTGATCGCGTCGAGGATGAGCGAGCCCATGCCCGGCACCGAGAAGATGCGCTCGATGA
>Ga0315906_10000605_pt1 | contig 57083 bp, 61 predicted proteins | sample LakEriMetagenome_4_FD_203526 | JGI IMG/M metagenome (GOLD analysis project Ga0315906, IMG submission 203526) | Freshwater fungal communities from buoy surface, Lake Erie, Ohio, United States - Buoy 2 MA122 | ecosystem: Environmental > Aquatic > Freshwater > Lake > Lake biofilm | place: USA...
GCATTGTAGTATGTTCTGAACCACCAAAGTAATTATCAACCGGTAGCCAGTATTTTAATTTATCTTGGGAAGCAAATTCATTTTTATTATGAGGATCAATATATCTTAAAAAGTACCAGGAGCTTCCGGCCCAGTTAGGCATAGTGTTGGTTTCTCTTTTTCCTTTTTTACCATCTATTTCTACTTCAACCCAATCTGTATTTTTTGCAAGTGGGGCCGAAGCGTCGGAACTTGGTTCGTAGTTTGGGACTTCTGGTAATACTAAAGGAAGGTTTTTTTCGGGAATAATATTTCCGTTTTCTAAATGAATTAAAGGAATCGGTTCGCCCCAGTATCTTTGTCTTGAAAACACCCAATCTCTTAATTTAAAATTTACTTTTTTATTTCCTATAGAGTTTTTTTCAATAAATTCATTTAATTTATTTTTGGCGTCTATTGAAGAAAAATTATTATATTCATTAGAATTTATTAAAATACCATAATCTTTATTTGGTAATTCTGTATTTTCATTTTTAATAACAGGAATAATATCCAAGTTATATTTTGCTGCAAATTCAAAATCTCTTTCATCGTGAGCTGGAACTCCCATGATTGCTCCGGTTCCGTAACTCATTAAAACGAAATCTCCAATGTAGATTGGTATTTCTTTATATGAAATAGGGTTTACTGCAAAACTTCCTGTAAAGACTCCTGATTTATCTTTTTGTAATTCAGTTCGTTCAAGTTCTGATTTTGATTTTACTTTTTCTTGATATTTTGAAACTTCTTCCTTATTTTCTGGAGTAACTATTTTTTCAAGTATTGGATGCTCCGGGGAAATAACAAGAAATGTTGCTCCAAAAATGGTGTCGATTCTGGTGGTAAAGATTCTTATTTTTTCATTTTGATTTTTAATATCAAAATTTAATTCACTTCCTTCGCTTCTACCAATCCAGTTTATTTGAGAATTTTTAATGTGGTCTGGAAAGTCTGTTTCGTTTAACCCATCAATTAATTTTTGAGCATACTGAGGCATTTTTAAAATCCATTGCTTTAAATTTTTTCTGGTAACAGGGTGGCCACCTCTTTCTGATATTTTGTTTCCGTTTGCATCTTCTAAAACCTCTTCCTCAGCTAAAACTGTTTTTAGATCTTCGCACCACCAAAGTGGCATTTCTTTATACTCAGCTAATCCGTTTTCGTAAAATTTTAAAAATAACCATTGAGTCCATTTATAATATTCAGGATCAATGGTTGAGATTTCTCTATCCCAATCAAAACCAAATCCCATATGAATTAGGGAGTTTTTCATGGTTTCGATAGATTTTTTAGTAGTTATACTTGGGTGAATTCCGGTTTTGATTGCATAGTTTTCAGCAGGCAGTCCAAAAGCGTCCCAGCCCATTGGAAATAAAACATTATACCCTGACATTCTTAGAAATCTTGAGTAGATATCAGCGGCGGAAAATCTCATCATATGGCCTATATGTAAAGCTGCGCCTGACGGGTAAGGAAACTCTGCCAAAACGTATTTTTTAGGTTTGTTTGAAAAATCCACAGCCTCATACACCTTTTTTTCATGCCAGGATTTTCGGTATTTATTTTCTATTTCTTGAAAGCTGTAATTACTCATAAGACTTAAGTCTAATTTTACTATAAAGAAAGCAAAAAAGGGTTGTAATTATAAAATATTTCTATAAAATACGACTTCTGCCCAATAAAAGTTTTTATTTAAGCTACAACTTATTTGTGGCAATATATATTTAAATGGACAAAAATAATAGAGTTGTATACCCAAAACCTAATTGGCGTGATTTAAAAAGGATGGAAGAACTCCAAAGACAAAGAGAAGAAGTTGAAAAAAAGAAAAAAAGAATTAAATTTTTTCAAAGAGTTGGCCTTCTAGCAGGTTTACTTGGCGTAGCATACAACTTAGGCTTGCCTCCGGTAGCGGCAAAAGAGATAGAATCTAGAAAAAATTCTATTTCAGTAGATTCTTTGCCTTCTCTTGCTGGAGTAAAGCAGGAGTTTGAAAGAGCTTGGGATGAAGTTTATACAGCTGCTAAAGAAACTGGTAGTAATGCTGGAAAACAAGCCGAAGAGGCTGTTGAAAAGATAACCCCTGTCATCTCTCAAGGCGCTAAAGCAATCGCCATTTCTACCGAAGAGTCTATTGAAAGAGCTAGATCTTTATCTGAAAATATAGCAGATTTACTACCTACTATTGGCCCTAATACAAATAACTTTCCACTAAAACAAGAAACACCTGTAGTAACTAGAAAGTTAACTGAAGAAGAAATAAATCAATCCAGTGTAAAGTTCTTAGAAACAACAAATTCTGACCAAAATATTGAAGATAATTTTACTTCAGAAGAAACTATTGTAACTGAAGATGACGGGGTAACTGGTACTCCAACCCCTTTAGCAGAGGTAGATTTAAATCCAAATTATGAAGGTACTCTTGAATCCGCAATTACATTTAACTCACCGTTTGAATACCGCGAAGCAAATGAAGTGCTGTCGAAATTAGGTTTAAATTTAGCAGATCTTTTTTATACAGATTCTGAAAAAATCAAAAATTTTGATGCTCTTTATACAGAAACAGATGTGCTGCCTTTGTATCCTGAAGAAGTAATGCAATGGGCTCCCTTGGTTGTAGACTTATGCAATAAACATAATGAAATAAATAAAGAAAATCCAAACAGGCAGATAAACCCTAATTTTATTTTAGCTATTATGTCTATTGAATCCCAGGGAAAGCAGGGAGCAGAAAGTCATATGGCGGCTAAAGGTTTGATGCAAATTACAACACCTGTTGCAGAGACATATGGTTACAACGCAAAATCAATTTATAAGCCTGAAAATAACATCAATACTTCAATCGCTTTTTTTGCTGATCTAAAAGATATGGCAGTTAGACTAGGTCTTAAAGGAAATGATGTATATGAATATGCAGTTATGTTTTATAATGGCGGGTGGAATGCTGATCGGTATTTCATGACTTCTCGTGTAGAAGCAATTCTGGGTTCAAAATCCGCGGCAAAAAAAATATTTAAAGCCGATGATATTGAGGGTGTAAAAGAAGCCCTTATCGCAGTTAAGGGTAATATTAACACTAGCGGTAATGAATACTTTACTTTTGGAACTAGATTAACCAAAGTCGAAACCCTTAAATATAGAGAAAAAATTGTTAGATTTGTTGTTATAGCTGAGATAGCTGATGAGATTAGAGATGGGTTAATTAAAAAGGGTTTTACTGAGGATAAAGCAAATCAGCTAACTAGAAAATTTATAAAAACATCTGATTTTATTAAATCTGTTAATAAAAGAATTAGATCAGAATCAGGTCCTCAAAGTTATTTTGATGAAAAAGAGGCTTTTGAAAGATTCTTAAAATTAAGGTTTAATATTTCTGAGTTACCTAAATATTCTGATAGCTCTGAAGATAATCCTGCTTATTATTTAATGTATAGATAATTATTTTAAAGTAACTGCTGAAGCATAATCCCAGAACAGTTGTTTGCCATTAGTCTTATACAAGGAGAAGATACTTAGAAGAAGAGAAGGCAAAACAAATACTACAAATAATGCAAGTAACGAGAAAAAGATATTTTGTATTGATGAATCTCCTTTAGTTAGAAAGTTAAATAAATCAAAAAATTCCTTCATTCTAAAAATAGCTAGTCCTGCAAAGAATCCGTAGATTGATAAGAATAAAACTGTCTCTCTAAGCAGCATCCTTACTGCCTTTTGAAGATGTGAAAGCTTTTTCTTACCAAACTCATATTTTTTAAATCCAAGCAGTCTTTGAAAAAAATTAGCTTGAAAGTCATTTCTTGGATATAGAAATGAAAAAGTAAAAAAGAAAGTAAAGGCTGTGTATATAAAATAAAAAATCGCAAATCCAATAATAAGCTGATAAATTGTTTCGGTTGTTTGATTGGAGTACTCTGCCGAGTTTAAAGTTCCTAAACTTGGAGTATTATTGTTTAAGATCGTGACAAAATCACCATTTCCTAACATAAAATTGTTTACAAACATAATTACTTGAAGAAGTATCAGGGTGATTGCGAATGTTGTACCAATTTCAAGAACGTGAGCTAGGAATCTTCTGGCAATTATTGAATTTAAGATATTAGGCATTAGATTTATTATAATTACTTTTCACCTTTACTTCAACAATATTTTTTGAAATATTTTTGTTAATATATTAATAAACTGCCATGAGTATTCTTAATCAAATTACAATTATATTAGTTTCATCAGTCTTTTTTGGAGCAATACTTAAGTTCCTTAAACAACCTATTTTTTTAGCTCATATAATTGTGGGTTTGTTTGTTGGTACTTATTTTATTGGAGGTTTCGAGCTAAGATCGAGTAATCAATACTTTGAAATCGTTGCATCCCTTCTTTTATTTATTTCAGGACTTACGGTAAATATTAAGCATCTAAAAGACTTAGGTGAAAATACAATTCTTAAAAATATCCTTTCTTTTTTAACAATTTCCATCTTTTTTTATTTTGCTTTAAATTTCCTTGGGTTTGAAATCTTAGAAAGTTTGATTATTTCTCTATGTTTGAGTCTATCTTCCTCAGTAATTTTAAATAAAATTGCTAGTGATGATTACTTACATAGGAGTTTATTTAATAAAATTGCACAAAGTCACTTATTAATCCAGTCAATATTTTTAGTCTTTATATTAGTATTTTTAAATTCATTTACTTTTGGGAGGTTAGATGAGAATTTTTATAATCTATTATTGAACAATATTTTAAAGACAGTAATTCTTATTGTTAACTTATACCTAATCTCAAAATATATTATTTCAAGAGTTGAAAAATTTATTGTAACTTCAAATGAATTTTTATTTTTATTTATAATTGCTTTTGGTTTTGGTGTAGTTTCTCTTTTTAAATTTTTAAATTTATCTTATGAGTTAGGTGCCTTAGTTGCTGGAATTCTTCTCTCAATTCACAACTTTTCTTTTGAGGTAACCTCAAAATTAAAAGTTGTCAGAGAGATTTCACTATTAGGGTTTTTCGTATTTTTAGGTGCTGGTATTGATTTCAATATCTTATCAAGTAAGTTTTTATTAATTATAGTTATGTTAATTTTAGTAGTTTTGGTAAAAATATTTATCAATCTAATAGTTGAAAAACTATTTAATACCACTATAAGAGATAATTTTTTTAATTCATTAAGTTTAACCTCGATATCTGAGTTTTCAATTTTAATTGTTTTAGTTTCGGTTGCAAATGGGTTAATAAATTACGAGTTGTTTTCGGTAATCGGGTTTTTATATATATTTTTAGCAATTGTAAATATTTATTTTATTAACCACAGAAGCTATCTTTATGATAAATATTTCGATTTAATTCAGTTATTTAAATCAAAAAACGAAGTAAAAGAAAAGTTAAAAGACATAGATGTTATTTTAATTGGTTGTGGAAAATTGGGTTTTGATTTTCTAGAAAATTATAAATATTTAAAAAATAAGTTTTTAGTAGTTGATTATGATTTTGAAGTTCTCAAAAAATTAGGAAAATTAAAAGTAAATAATTTATATGGGGATATAAGTGATATGGAATTTTTTGAAAGTCTTCCATATTTAAACTCTAAATTAGTTTATATTTCTATATCGGATGTTGAGGTAACAAAAGAGATACTTTCAAGAATGAAAAGTCGAAAATATTCTGGAGTTAAGGTAGTAGTTTCATATAATTATGATGATACTTTAGAGTTATACAGACTTGGAGCTGACTATGTTGTTATGCCTGAATTTATATCTGGAAAATTTGTTTCAGATTTAACATTAAATCTAGGGTTTGATAATAAGAAATACTTACCCGAAAAATCATCTTCACTAGACTCGCTTAAACTAAAAGAATCTCATAATTTTTAATTGGTATAATCTAGGTACCCTGTGGAGGGGTGCAGGAGCGGTCTAACTGGCTTGTCTCGAAAACAATGCATGGGGAAACCCATACGTGAGTTCGAATCTCACCCCCTCCGCCATGAGGAAATATTTTGAAAATTTTGATAAAGACATGCCCCTGAAATCAAAAATTGTCTATAATAAGTTAATGAATAAACAAGGTATATATGTTTATAACCCTTCTCTTTCTGGTGAAAATAGACCAGATTCTTTAAATCAACGAGAAGGAAATCTATTTACAGCTCTTAAACTTATTAATAAAAATAATGAAAATTCTTCAAATGTGTCTGAAGAAAACAACCCTTGTATTGTTTTTAAAAAATCAACAAGTAATAAACTTGACTACTCAATTTTGAAAAATTTAGATAAGGTTGAGGATGATGTAGTTTTAATTATTGAGCCAACTCAAGAGTTGGAAGATATTCTAGAAGACCTATCATTTAATTCTAGAAATTTAATATCCTTAGATATTGACACTGTCGTTAATGACTTACTCCTAGAGATTAAAAATAACCCAAAAAATAAAATTTATACCAACGATGAGCAGCTTAAAGAAACCTTAATTAAGATAATTTTTTCTACAATAAAAGCTGAAACAGTAGATTTTACTAGGGAGCTTTATCAAAATTTTAGAGAGATACTTAATTTGGAAGGAGGTAATCTAGAAGACGATACTCTTTTTACTGAAAGTTTGAATAGGTTGATGTTTTTAAAAAACGAAATTGATTACCCTGATTTTGATACCGGAATTGAGAGCATAAATGTTTATTTAAAAAAGTATATTCAAAAATTATATGAAGAGCTAGTACAAAATAATAAATTTACAAAACTATTAAAAGAAAATTTTAATAAAAAAATTCTAGAAGGGGATTTTTTTGGGGCATCTGATATTCTTAGAGGATTTGAACTTGGTTTGGGTTTTGATTCATTTGAGTCCCAAAATTTAATCGAAGAATCAATTTTAAAAACTGATATATTTAGTTTAGACCTTGAATTGCTTTTAAATAAATTTCAATATTTTACAAAAGATTCTAAAGCTGTAGAGAATTTTGTAAATAATATTGTTTTAAATTTTAAAGAGAAAGAGGACTATTCAAGTTTAACTAAAATCTACTTTAGTGGATCTATTGAAAGATTTTTAAACAACAATGAATTGAATATTGAAATTTTAGAAGACATTCTTAGATTTAATATAGACCAATTATATTCAGGTGCTTTAAAAATTATTATTGAGAAGCTCAAGTCAACTAACCGTAACTTTGATATTAAAAATTATAATTTAGAATCTAAAGTAACAGAAAAAATAATTTTAGCATTGCAGAATGAGGATATAAAAGAAGTATTGGAATTAAAAAAATTATTTGAAATTTCAGAATTTCCATCAAGTATTCAAAATGAATCTTTACTGCTTTTAAGAAGATTAATGTCTGAAGATACAGGAATCTCGCGACCAAGATTTCTGTATGAAAACGGATTTTTACCTCAAGAAGAGTTAACTGAATACGAAATTCAAGCACTTACAGGAACTTATCCAAGAGAAACACTTGTTTCTAAAATTTATGCTTACGATATTTCTTACAGTGAAAAAATTAATGATATTTCTGAATTACCTCGCTTTATTGAAGCCCCTCTTCTTAAAGCTGTTACAGACTTTTGGTCAAAAGGTATCAAAACATTAGGTTCAACCGCTAACAAAAAAGATGTTGGTTACTTTGCTTCCATAGATTTAGATTTAGAATCTTTATCTGAAGAAAATAAAAAAATATTAATTGAACTTAAAGAAAATAAAAAATTCATTATTGATATTAATACAGAAAATAAAAAATTCAGTTTAAAAATAAAAATAAATGAAGACTCAACTCTAGGCGAGATAAGTGATATTGCACTTGAGTTTTCGAGAAATTTTAAAAACCAATTACAGCAACTTTAATTACCTAACAAATTTAAAATCTATTTTCTATTTCTAAAATTTGAGGTAAATGGTCTGAGATCATGTTTTCAATAACTTCAAATTTTTTAATTTCAACATTATCTGAAACAAAGGCATAGTCGGCAAAATATTGTTTATCAAGATACAGTTTCCACGCATTGTTGTTTCTAGTAGTTTTAATTTTAAATTTTTTTATGAGATTTTGATATCCAAAGTTTTCAAAAGAAGTAATGCTTTTAGTTTCTGGAAGTAAATTAAAATCTCCTCCAATTATTTTGTAACCGTTTTTGTTATTCATAAATTTTATCAATCTCTTAGAGGCATTTATTCTATCCTCTGTATCAAGTTTATCTCCTGGAAATGGTTGTCCGTGGAAATTCAAAATGTTCCATTTTGAATTTCCACTACTTATCTCTAAAAAAATTGCTGGAGTGGTTTGTTGTAAGTTATCCTCTATTATTTCAAAACTAAAATTCTCATATTTTTTATTTATATAAGTTGCCAAATTAAAAGAACCAAACTCACCCAATTCTTTGGAAATAAAACTTGATTCAAAGTCTTTTAAAATACTATCAATTTCATTTTTGATTTCATCTTTAATTTCTTGAAAACAAAAAATATCTGATTCTATATTCTCAATTATAAAATTTAAAACACCTTCAAAATCATTTCTACCGTAATTTAAATTTAAAAAAATAACTTTCATAAGATTATTATAGTTAATAATTAAATTTATTTGTATAAATATTTTTTATACAGCTTATATTAGCTTGAATAGGTATCGTGTTATAATTACAATAGAATATGAAAAATTATATTGTAAAATTATACAAATTACTTAGTCCTACCTTATCTCCTTTTTTAGCAATAACTGGAATTAATAGATTAGGTTTTGTGAAGCAGATTTTTAATAAATTAAAATCAAATTATGCTGAGGTAAACGGACATAAAATGTTTTTAGATGTTAATGACTGTATGTCTCTTTCTTTAAATGCTGTGTTTGAAGAGCATGAAACTGATGTCATAACAAGAATGGTTAAAAAAGGTAATACCGTTATTGATATAGGTGCAAATATAGGTTACTACACTCTTATATTTGCTAGATTAGTTGGTGAGAGTGGGAAGGTGTATGCTTTTGAGCCTGACCCATCAAACTTTTCTTTACTTAAGAAAAACGTTGAGATTAATGGGTACAGAAATGTAGTTCTTATTCAAAAAGCGATATCAGATAAGTCAGGTAAGTTAAAATTATATTTGAATCAGGATAATAAAGGTGATCATAGGGTGTATGACTCCAAAGATGGGAGGCCTTCAGTTGAAATTGACTGCATTTCTTTAGACGAATTTTTTGCAAATAGTGCCGAAGGTATAAATTTTATCAAAATGGATATTCAGGGCTCTGAGTGGGATGCTATAAATGGAATGAAAAACTTATTAAAAAAACAAAAGTCCCTTAAAATTCTTTCTGAATTTTGGCCAGGCGGCTTAAAAAAATCTGGGGCCGTTCCGATAAAATATTTAGAATTTTTTGTCCAAAACAATTTTAATATTAGTGAGTTAAATGGTACTCTCAAAACTGTTGAGCCTATAACCCCACAAAAGTTGGTCGAAAAATACTCAGTTGATGAGGAAGGTTTTACAAATATACTTTGTGTCAAGGAATAATTTTATATATTTTTTATTAAAACCCTAATTTAAATTTAAAAAAATTATCTTCACTTTTAAATTATATGTTATTTACATTTAAATTTAGAAAATGTTATAAATTATCTATGGATAATTTTGATAAGTTACTCCCTAAAGCTAGTGATACTCTACCAGCATCTCAAGGTAATAGAACCCCTGATACTCAACCGTTAAATAAAAACGAATTCGATAGAAGAATAGTTGAAGAACTTGTTCAAGAATTGGTTGAACTAGCAAATTACACAGACCCTTTCAGAACTGGTGAAATTGCCGATAGTTTGTACTCTATTTTAAAATTAAGTCCTCCAACCGAACCATTGCAACCTATTACTTCTTTAGTAGACCGCGATTTTAATGATGATCGGTTTTATGATGATCGCTATAATGAAAAGAATTATGTTGACTTTGATGAACTAGACGATCCTTACTATGGAGTATTTGATCAAGAAGAAGATATAAAAAGTGAAAATTTGGATTTTGACCCTAAAGAGTTAATAAAAGGTTTAAAAGATAATTTAAATGAAATTATCAATAATTACACCAGTGAAGAATCCTTTGATTGGGCTTCTTCAAGAAATGTTGAATCAGACGTGTTAGAAAGTACTAGAAAATTAAGATTATGGTTAGAAAAAAATTCAATTCTTGATAAATATAGAGCCTTAGATCTTTTGGAAATGATAGACTATTTTATCTATGTTGAGAGGGAGAAAGGTGTGGATGAGATTATTGGTGTTATTAATGAGTTAGAAAGATTATTTTAATTTTAATTACACATGACAAATGAAATTTTAGGATTTTTTCTTGTAATCTCCGGTTATATAATTGGGCTTGGGGCCGTAACTGTAATAGATACTTTAGGTTTTTTAGGTCGAAAATCCTCTTATTGGACAGAAACAACAATAAGAACTCATAAAGTAACTAAACCATTAATTTGGCTTGGTATTTTTTTAATTTTAATTGGAAGTTATTTTTATAAAAATTTAAACCCAACCTTAATATATTTTTATTTTTTACTAATTTTAAACGGATTGTTTTTATCTTTTTATGTAAGCCCTATTTTGCTTGAAAGAGAAAAAAGAGGTAAAGAAAAAGAATTATTACCTAAAAATTTACAGTTAAAGATTGTTATTAGTTTTATTTTTTCTTTTATTGGATGGTGGGGAAGCTTGATACTATTTACCAAATCTTCTTTGTCTTTGTGAAAATTCCTCTAATAATTGTAAAAAATTTTCTTTGGTAAGGTTTGGAAATTTTATTTCAGGAAAAAATAATTCTGAATATACACTTTTCCAAGTCATGAAATTAGAAAGCCTGTGTTCACCACCGGTTCTTATTATCATATCAATATCCGGAAGTTCTGCAGACCAAAGATAGTTATTAAAATTTTCTAGAGTTACTTTATCAGGCCTATTTTCATCTTGAAGAATTTTATTTACAGCATCAATAATCTCGTCTCTTCCTCCATATGATAGTGCTAGTGTTACTGTAAGGCCGGTGTTATTTTTAGTTTTCTCGACTGCTTGATTGACTAAATCTTGTATATCTGGAGCTAGTTTTGAAATTAACCCAACAACTTTTAATCGGTAATTTTTATTAGAAAATTTCTCAGACACATGTCTTACTTGGTTTCTAAATATGTCCATAAGATATGAAACCTCTTCTGGGGCTCGGTTCCAGTTTTCTGAGGAGAAGACATAAGCAACAATATTTTTAATTCCTGATTCGCTAGACCAATCTATCAAATCTTGAAGCTTTTCAAACCCTCTTCTATGTCCTTCGAGTGTTGGCAAACCTCTTTCTTTGGCCCATCTTCTGTTTCCGTCAACGATTATTCCTAAACAATTGGGAATATTTTTTTCCATAAATGAACTAAAATATAGCATATTTTCAATGTTGTTGCTAATAAAACAGCTATAAAATTGCTAAAATAAAATAATGGTAAGGTGGTTAACAGCATTTTTTTTGATTGTATTTTTTGGTGCTGGAGGGTTTATTTTTTATCAATTTACAAATGTAAAAGAATATCCTACTTTAGTTAGAAACTATGTTTTGAATATTATTCCTTTTAAAGTAGAAAAAGAAATTACCTTAAATTTTTCTGGGGACCATATCTTAGGAAGATCTGTTAATTATTTAACAACTAAAAGCGGAGATTTTACATGGTCTTATAAATACATATCTAATGAACTCTCTAAATCTGATTTAACTATAATAAATTTAGAAAGTCCTCTTTTAAAAGAGTGTCCCTTAACCAACGAAGGGTTTATTTTTTGTGGAGATTATAGAAATATTGCAGGGTTATCCTTAGCTGGAGTTGATCTTATTGGTATGGCAAATAATCATGCCGGGGATTATGGTATAGATGGTGTTAAGGAAACCACAAAACATTTAGAATCCTCTGGAATACTTGTAAGCGGAACATTAGATAACCAAGTAGCTTATAAGGGTGTTGGTGAAACTAAATTTGCTTTTCTTGCTTTTAACTCTATTGGTAATGAACCAGGAGTTTTACCAGCTAATGAAGAATTGATTAAAAACCTTTTAGTAGAGGCTCGCGGAAATTCGGATTTTGTTATTGTGCAAATGCATTGGGGGAATGAATATACCAAAGAGTTAACTTCCTTTCAAAAAAATATGGGAAAGTTTTTAATTGACAACGGCGCTGATTTAGTAATTGGAAACCACCCGCACTGGATTCAAGATTATGAGATATATAATGGAAAATATATTTTATATGCTTTAGGAAATTTTATTTTTGATCAAGAATGGAGTAAAGAAACTAAAGAAGGAGTGATTGCTAAATTTACAATTAAAAATAAAAAAGTTTCTAAACTAGAATTTATACCTATAGAAATAAGAAATTACGGTCAGGTATTTAAAACAAATAATTTTGATATAATTCCTAGGGAAATAAAATAACATGTCTCAGATATCAGTCAAAGAATTAAAAAATCTATTAAATGATAAGAACAAAGACTTCCAAGTTGTAGATGTGAGATCTAGACTTGAATGGGAAGATGGGCATATAAATGACCCTCGCGTTATAAATATTGATATAAACAATTTGATTTTTAATTCATCACAAGTTTCTAAGGATAAAGATATCTATGTAATTTGTGAGAGCGGGGGAAGGAGTTCCCTTGCAAATATGATTCTTAAAACTAAAGGATATAAATCTTTTGATGTTTTAGGCGGAATGTCCGAGTATAGAAAATTAAATTAACCTCTGTAAATAAGATAAGCAGTATAACCAATGTAAAGTAGCACCATTGAGATTCCTTCTAGTCTTCCCAATTTGTGTTTTTCTCTTATAAACAAATTAATAAAAACGAATAAAGTAATAAACATTAAAAATAATAAATCTATAAAGTTATTAAAGTTTATTGGAATATTCCTAATAGTAGCTGTGATTCCTAAAATAAAGAATATATTAAAAATATTTGAACCAATCACGTTTCCAACTGCTAAATCTGTTTGATTCTTTTTTGCTGCAACTATAGAAGTTACTAGTTCTGGTAGGGAAGTACCAACAGCCACTATGGTTAATCCGATTAATGTTTGAGAAACCCCGAACATGTTTGCAATAGAAATTGCAGAGTCTACTGTAAATTTACCTCCTAATACAATTGCTGCAAGCCCTAAAATCACAAATAAAATTGATTTTGAAAGAGATTCCTCTTTTATGTCCTCATCAATTGTTTCGGTATTTTTAGCAATTCCGAATGTGTAATATAAAAAAATAATAAAAAATAATAATAAAATTATACCGTGTGAAAATGTAATTTCTGTTGCAAGGGAGCTTATATAATTAAAATCTCTATAATTTAAAAATTTTTCTAAGGCAAATACTAATAAAAGTATTGATGCCAAAAATGAAAACGGTATTTCTTTCCAAACAGTATTTGAGTTTACTTTAAGTTTTGAAATAATTGCAGAGCTTCCGAGTATAAGTAGTAAATTTACAATATTTGAACCAACAATATTACCAAAAGCAATTTGAGTATTATTATCTACAGCTGAAAAAATATTAACAATTAATTCTGGAAAAGAGGTTCCAAAAGCTACAACAGTAAGACCAATAAATATAGGCTTTACTTTTAACTTTAGAGCTAAAGAAGATGCGGATTCTACAAAGTAATCAGCACCTTTCATTAAAAGTAAGATCCCTGGAATTATTAAAAGTATTTCTAACATGAAAATATATTACCTAAAAATTTAAATTTGAAAAGTTGCGAAAAGCAGTAGATTTAATAATTTACTGCTTTTCGCAATTGAATGAGTTTAACCTCGAAACTTGCCTCTCCTTTCAAAGCTTCTTCCATTAAGTTTAAAACTTAGATAGAAGGAATTTCCTGATCCAAATTTAAGTACAGGGTAAGATTTATTCATTTGATCCACAATCCATTTTGTAGATTCAGATCTAAATACTTTTTTGCCTACCCTTCGAATTTCAGGGGGCAAGTCAATCTTACCCAGGGTCAGGGTTGTGACACTGTCTTTGGGGCAGGTAATTTTCGCAAAGAGTTCCCCAGCCCTATTCACCCAAATCTCAACAATCTCAGAGCATTCCTTTGTGCTTGAAAAGAAGACAACCTGGTTGTCATCTATCAATGGAATCAAATCCATAACACCCTCCAACTAAAAGGATGTTGATATTATATAAATATTATATAAAAAATAAATATACTTACTTTACCGAAATACATGTTGACAAGAAATCAAAAATATTAGCATAATGAATTATGGTAATAGATAAACTTAAAAGTGTATTTACAGGAGATCTTGATAAACTTGGAATTCTTGCACCTGAATTTAGAGAAATTTACGAGACTATTTCCCCAAATAATAAAGACAAAAAAGATTTATTAAGAAAAATTTTTCTTTTGAATGAAAGATACAAAAGATTACCTCCTCTAAGCAAGCAGGTTTACTGGAAGGTAGTAGTAAATAGATTAAATTTAGCGGATTTAGAGGCAGGGTTTACAAAAATAGATCAAGTTATAGGATCTTTTAACTCTCTAACATCTGCGAATAATCCAAACAGAGCAACAAATCTCAATGTATTCAATCATTTTAACCCAAATAGACAGCCCCAAAGGCAAGCAGATGCAATTTTACTAACAATTAAACATGCTGATGAATTTGAAAGTTTAAAAAGAGATGCAGTTAATAACCCTGAATCTTTAAGAATACTAGAAAATTATAAAATAATAAGTAATGCAGGTTTTGGATTAAACTCAGTACAGATTCTTGAAGAGGCTAAGTTGTGGAATGAAACAATTAAAAACAACCCAAATATCCCGGAAGCAGTAATATTTCAGATTTTGTCAGACTTAAGAATACTTCCAAGTAAGTTAAAAGTTCATTTAGATGCTTATGAAAAACTAGTAAATTTAAGCGGTTATTCTGCAGAGCTTATTGCAGAAAGAGATGCTGCCTTTTCTTCACCAGATTTCAAATCAAGATATGTCTCATTACTTATGAACATAGAAGCTAAGCATGATTTAAAAAAGAAAGAATTTAAAGAAGTTTATAAAGATTCCTTAACAGATTTAAGTTTTAATGCCGCAGAATTTTCTACCAGAGAATTGCAATACTCACCTCCTGAAATCGTAAAAAGAGAGATTATGGCTGCAAAATCCCTATATGAATACCTAAAAAATCCTAAATTATCTGAAGTATTAAAAAATCAAGTAAGACTTATTCTTGAATCTGGTTCGAATTACGAATATGGGTTATACCAGATTCAATCTTTTATTGCTTACAGCGAGCCTATTGGAGTGCCTTCAGAAGTAATTAATAGGATTATGAGGCTTGCTCCAAATATCAGTTTAGAAAAAAGAAATTCCATTGTTAATAGTTTAAGGAATATCGAGGCTCTTCCTCAATCTGTCAAATCAGTAGCTAAGAAATTATTAAGTAAGGATTATTTAAACGCAGTAGAGGTTTATAGAGAAGCTGTAATTCTAAATAGAATAATAGTCTCTTGCTATGAGCCTGTTCCAAACGCATACAGAAGAATTCAGTTAATGACTTTACTTGCTTATAACCTAAAACCCTCAGAAATTAAGGCAAGTTTAGGACTATAATTTCTTTCAATTTACCTTATATTTAGTGTAAAATATCACTATCCCGTGGAGGGATGCGAGAGAGGCCTATCCGGCTCGCCTGGAAAGCGACGCGTCGAGAAATCGGCACATGGGTTCGAATCCCATTCCCTCCGCCATAAGGATTTGTTTTTGACCTCTGTCAAAAACAAATCCTTGAGGAAATGGTAATGAGAAACCATGGTTCGTCAATTTGAGTTGTAGCGAAAATTGTATTATACCCTTCCTTTATAAATATTTATTTTAATCTAGATAAAAATTATTAAAACTATCGATATGAATTTAAATATAAATAAATCCAAAAACTAAGGAACTAAAATATCAATAGTACTTTTAAATTCTTTTCCCTTATATTTTAGTCATTAGAAATATTGTTATAGGATTAGTTTTAAAGTAAAATATTTTAAATGAGTTTAGATAGACCAACAGTAAGTCCTCAAGAGCTTCAGTCTGAACCTGAAGGCCCTTATACAGCATCTCAGAAAACTATAGAGGGCGTTAAAGAGGCGAAAAACCTTTTTATTTCTCTGGGTCTTGCTATTGAAAACGACGGATTACTTACAAATTATCCATCCAGCCAAAATTTAGAGAAATTGCGTGAATGGTACAACCAAACAATAGATTTTGACATTCAAATGCCAACCGAAAAAGCATTTTACGAAAATGTTTTGCTTGCTATTTCACTGTGGCGACAAAAAGAGGGAGACAAAACAAACTATCTTCTTGGAAAAGGGATAGGGGTGGAAGTTGCTTTGCGAGGAAATGTTACTGGAAGAACAAAAAGACCTATTGAATTTTCCTACAGATCTCATAGCGACTTTGAATTATATGGTGTAGATTATAATGCCGGAGAGGACGGTGGGAATACGGGAGGCAAGACAGTTTATACGGAACCATTTGTATTTGTTTTTGGTAACCAAGAATATTATCCTGTAACAAAAACAAAAGGGTTGAAAAATATTCCACCTAATCTCTTACACGATACCTCAGAGATTGTAGATTTTGGCGGAGCACAGGTGCTAGTTCCTCAATTGGAATTGTTGTTTTTGGATAAATACATAGCACGAGAAACCACCCCTCGGGCCGAGGGGTACGACGCAGAATTACTTGCTAGGCAATATATCTTAGACCGTGCAAAAATTCATCACTATTTAGATAAACTTGTTATTGAGCCCTCAGTAGCTCAAATTAGCGAGCTAATCCAAAAAAGTTTTCGGATTCAATTAGATAGTATAAAGAGGTATATTGCTGCTACTCGTAGAGAATTTGAGTCCGAAGGAATAGATCCATCTCTACAAGAAATAATTTCAAGAATAAACGGGAAAATGCAACTACATCTCGATGCTCGTGGCGCAGAGAAATTATTAAAAGTTTCAGGCATTCACTTAAATTTGTGGGAAAATTTAACTCCAGAGCAATTTGATGCTGAAGGAAACATTGTTGATAAAGATTTTTTACAACGATTGGAATCGAGAGTGGAGTATGAGGGAAGTAAGCAGATTAAACGATACAGAGATAAACATGCAGAGTTAGATAGGCTTTTTGATGCTATTGATGAGGAATTTGTAGGTGTTGAAGAGAAGAAATAGTGCTCATTAGTGTTTCTCATCTTAAATTTTTTAATTGAAACGAAAATGAGTAAAAGTTGGAATGGGAATTTAATAAAGAAACATATTTCGAAGATTAAAGTAATCGAATAGAAATTTGCCTATACAAAGATACCAAAAAAGGAATTCATAATTTGATTAGATTTGTTGGCAAAGTAAATTAAAAATTTCAACTAAAATTAAAATATGCATATAATAGTATATGCATCTTAGACGAAACGACCAAGGAGGTTCTCAAACATTTGGAAGTAGGGAAAGAGATTTACCTTTATATTTGCAAAAAGATTTTATATCAAGTGATCGAAGTATCCTAACAAATAGGTTAATTGGAGAAGAGGTTGCTTTAGGAGACTTTACCAATTTAGATGCTTTAAAGAGATTATATTCTAAGGTTATAGAAAAAAGATTTTTTACCCAATTAATACCTTGGCAAAATAGCTATGGAATGGGGTACAAGGATGGGGCAATATACCTAAATGAAAATCCTATGGAATACTCTCTCTATAAACATTATGTTTTTAACGATCCTCAGAACTTAAAACCTTCTTATGAAAAGTGGGATAATTATAGATTTGTTCATGAGTTAAGCCATTCATATCAAGAAATGCAGATGGATAAAGACATTTCGACTTTAAGCTCTTTGAATATGCAGGATATAAATGGTTGGGCATACAAGATGCGGATTCTTGGTCAAGATAGAGTAAATTTAACTGATGCAGAATTTAGAGCAAACTATGGGAATATTGAGATTTCTAACTACGCAAAGTTATTTGGGTATTGTTATTACCTCAGGGAAAAATATAAACATTTAGCAGATCATAGGTATTTAACTACATTTGCAAATCAACTTGATTACCGTAGTGAGTCCCAAGAAGCAAGGTATCATTTAGGTGCTATTGAGGACGCTAACGAGTTAGTTACAATGTTTCTATGGAACCCTAATTATTTTATGTCATACATGAATTACTTGTCTGGAGAAATACCTAATTACAATCAGTACAAAGAGGTCGATAATTTAATAACAATTTCTCTTGCCGAAAAAATTAAAATAATTGATTTAGTGAGAGAGTATGTAAAGGAGATGAAATCTAAATAATATTTGAAATATGAAATCTCCTAAAATACACTCCTACCCTTACCATTTCTTTTTAGCAATAATTCTTATTTTTGCTTTAGGTGTGTACTTTACTATAAAAGAATATAACGAACCTAAATTTAGTATTCAGCCTGTTGATTCTGTTCCTGCAACAAATAAAAATACTGGTAAAGTGGTAAGTGTTAGCTCTAATTTAGAAAAATTAACTTCTAAAGAATGGTTTTGGGTTGAGACAGTCATTGGAAGTAGTGTTGGAATAAAACCCTATAATTTCTCAGCTTTTAAGATTACATTCAATAAAGATTTAACATTTTCATCAAGTTCTGATTGCAATAATATTGGAGGAACCTACGAAGTTTTTGAAAATAAAATAAAATTTAAAGACATTGTTAGAAGTGAGAAATATTGTATGAAATCTAGAGAAACTGATTATGTTGAAGGTTTGATAAATGTATCTGAAATTTCTTTTAATGATAAAAATGAGATGATTTTGAAATATAAAGAATCAACAAATTTTATGAGATTTAAATAAAAATTCTATGTGCTGCAATTACTTTGTAATTGCAGCACTAGCTTTTCTCTCAAAACGAGTAGTGAAGCTTGAAGAAGTAAGCTCCCCAGTTATTCCCGGCGTTTGGAAAGATTTGGTCAAATTCACTCCCTAAAGAAACATTAAACATTGACACAAATTGACCGTTCAGACATAACTCTACAAGCATTAATTTGCTGGTTGAGTCAATCCAGTAATTACCGCTTGTGAAGTTATTATAGGGCAATCGAATTTTCTTTTCGAAATTACCGTTTATTATCACAAGCAAATCCCCTGTAACAGAAATTAAAGTTCCGTTCACCAGGGGCAGTTGTCTACTATCCTTTAAGGACAGGAAAAACATAACACCCTCCTATAAGTATTTCAAAATGGGATTTTATTTTATCAGTCTTTTGGAGAAGAGTCAATTTTTATAGGATAGAGGCTTAGTATTTTTTCTAGTTCATCTCCTCTAACAACTTCTCCTAATTCTATAAACTCTAAGCTTTCCTCTAGTAATTTTAGTTCTAATAATAATTCGTTATAGGTCTTTGATCCAAAACTATTTCCAAAATTTTCAATGTCTAAATTATCTAAAAAATTATCTTGAAAAATATTTTCAATTGTTTCGCAATCATGTTTATGATTTTTTCCTCTATAGTTTAAATTTTTCAAAATTAAAAATTTATCAATCACTCTAAAAAGAAAATTTAAATCAATTTTTTTCATTTGAAAAAGTTTTCCAGACGAAATATCAAGAATTAAATAATTGTGAATGTTTCTTCTTGATAACAAATGAGTCATATAATAAAACGCCATTTGGATTGTATTTGATTTTGAATCTTTTGAAAAACTTAATTTGTAATCAATTACGAAATTATCAAACTTTCTTCCTGATTTTGGATAAATTGTTTTATGTCTTCCTGTGTAATCTGGTCTAGTGTACAGGATTAAACTAGTTCTATTGGAAGAATTTTTTAAATTTAAAGATAACGCATCGTTTTTTCTTAACTCTTCAAAACCAAGTCTTTTTGCAGTCCCGTATACTATTAAAACTCCCTTTAGCAATCTTTCCTTTTCTTTTGGATCTTCAAGTTCAATTAAATATTTAAGTAAATCATAATTTTTGTTTTCTGGATTTATTTTTAATGCTTCTAAGAAATTACCGTCAGAAAAATTTATAAAATCTAAAACCGAGTGTGAGTTCGGGAAGCTATTTTGGTTTCTGATTAGGTAATCTGCCAAATAATGTATAGTGTTACTTAGCATAATTTCCTTGTTATCTTCTAACTCACTTTTGTTTTTTTTAAAAAAACACGCAGGACAATCTAAATATTTTTTAAGCTTAGTTTGGGTTAGTGATTTTGAGATAAATCTCTCAGGAGAGTGGTTAAATGAAAATTCAATTTCTAACTCTTTCAGTAATTGAATTAATTCATCTCTATTAGAATAGTTATCTTTATCTTGTTGGTATGTCATTTTTATTTTTTGGGAGGTATTTAAATGATTTGTGGCTTGCTGCAAATTATAAATCTTTTGCAGCAAGCCACGTTTTGTTTACTGAGCGATAAACCAGCGCCCGGAAATTTGCTTCATATGCTTACGTGCAGTATGAGCAATTGACCGCATCAACTTTTGCGCCTTCTTGGCACACGAAATGTGACGAGCCTCCTTCACCACTTCTCGAGAAGAGCTTTTGATAACTTCCTCGAGCTGGCTTTTAGCCATGCCGACTTTCGGATCCACTGCCTCCTTTGGCAGAGTCGAAACCAACCGCTTGTAGAGGTGGACGTGATCACTCATTGATCAGCTCCTTTTTCTGGCCCAACTGGGCGCTTATCCGCCCTCAAAAAACTCCATTGTTTTTTGAGGTGTAAGAATTATATTACTATAAAATAAAATTGCAAGAAATACCCATAATATATATAACAAAATCCTCATAAAGTAGTTATAATAAATTTGAATGAAAATCGAGTTTTCTTTTGATAGATTTAAGCATTTAATAATAGATATCTCATTTATATCTTTAGTGGTTTTTCTTAGTGCAGTTTTAGTTTCCACAGATTTAGAGCAAAGAATACTTTCAAACTTCAAAGGAAATGAGTTTTGGGCTTATTTAATTGGAGGTATTTTTTCGGTCAACTTTATAACTGCCGTTCCTGCTTATACTTTTTTTCATAAAATAGTTACTCCAGATAACTTTGCTTTAGTGCTCTTAGGCTTAGCGTTAGGTTCTGTGATTGGAGATACCTTAATATTTAATTTTATTAAATTTAGAATTGTAGAAAACATTATTAGAATTTTTAAAACAAACGAAAAAGTTTCAAAAATTATTAAGACTAGAAAACAATATATAAGGTTAATTTTAGTGTTTTTAGGAGGCCTAATAATTATGTCACCTTTTCCAGACGAAATAGCTCTTCTTCTTATGGGGTTTTCAAGAATCAAAAACCTTTACTTTATTCCAATAAGTCTTATATTAAACTTACTTGGTAACTATATATTCCTGTCCATAGTCGTTTCATGACAAATAATAATGCAGAATTAATAAAATCTAAAGTCGACATAGTAGATGTTGTTTCATCCTATTTAGAAATAAAAAAATCAGGATCAAATTATAAAGGTCTTTGTCCTTTTCATAACGAAAAAGGAGCGTCTTTTATGGTAAATCAAAATTTACAGATTTACAAATGTTTTGGTTGTGGAGAAGCGGGAGATGTAATTAATTTTATTGAAAAAATTGAAGGGGTTGATTTTAAAGGTGCTATAAAAATTTTGGGAGATAAATATGGAATTCAAATTTCTGAAGAAAAAGTTTCAGCTGATGATTCTTTAAAAAGAAGGATATATGAAATCAACAATCTTTCTTTAGAATTTTTTCATCACTTGCTTGTAAATCATTCGGCTGGAAAACAAGGTTTAGATTACTTAACTAAAAAAAGAAAAATAAGTTTGGAAATAATTAATGAATTTAAATTAGGATATGCTCCAAAGGATTGGTCAACACTAACCGATTTTTTAAAAAAAAGAGGATTTAATGAAAAAGAAATTATTGCTTCAAATTTAGGTATTGAAAAAAAGATGGGAGGGATTTACGACAAGTTTAGAGGAAGAATCATCTTCCCCTATTATTCATTGGATTCTAAAGTTATTGGTTTTATGGGTAGAACAATTTTTGACGAGGACCCTAAATATTTAAATTCATCCGACACCTTGGTTTTTAAAAAAGGAGAATTTTTATATGGACTCTACAAAACTAAACTAGAAATTAAAAAACACGGCGCAGTTATTGTTGAAGGTACTATGGATTTTTTGAAACCTTATCAGTTTGGTTTAAAAAATTTAGTTGCAACTTCAGGAACCGCCCTTACTTCAAATCAATTAGAAATTTTAAAAAGGTATACCGACAAAATCTATTTTTCTTTTGATACCGATAATGCTGGAGTGAATGCTATCCTAAGGGGGATTGAAATTTCAGATAAATATCAATTTAATATAAAAGTAATTTCAATACCAAAAAAATATAAAGATTTAGACGAATACTTTGATAGTAATTCTGAAGAGGCCCTTGAGATTCTTAAAACAGCAATTGAAATTAATGATTTCTTTTTATCTTATTTATACAAAAAACACGATCATACAACGGCTATTGGAAAGAATAAAATTATAGAAGAATTTAGATCATTTTATACAAAAATATCTAACGAAATCACTAAAAATCACTATATTAAAAAGATAGCGGAAGATTTAGAGCTAGATGAAAATGTTATTAAAAAAACCCTTAATTCAGTAGCAGTTGTTTCACAAGCCCCTTATTCTGAAAAAACTCAGTCTTTTTCGCCTATAAAAAGGCATAAAAATACTAAAGAAGAGGTATTTATAGCGTTACTTCTAGAAGCTCCTGTTGACATTGCTAACCCTATAGTGTTAAAATTCCCAGACGAGCACTTAACTGATTCTTTATTACAAAATCTTTATAGAAAGCTAAAGGTCCATCTAAATGATAAAGAGGACAAAATTGATATAAAATCATTTTCTAAAGATTTAAATGAAGAGGAGGGGAAGGTGTTACAGAACTTAGTACTACTAGACATCGGGTCTGATATTAATTCTTTGGATAAAATCAAATCAGAGTTAGAAAAAATATCTAACTTCTTATCTGATGAATATAAAAAGAGTAGAATTAAAAATATATCAGATCAAATCAAAAAAGCTGAAAAGCAAAAAGATTTAGACCAAGTAAAAATTTTAATGGAGGAATTGTCTAAATTTCTAAACAAATAATAATATGCCAAAAAAAGCCGCATCAAGTACAAATCCAGATAAAGAAAAATTAATTAAAGATTTACTTCTTAGAGGAAAAAAGAAAGGATCCATCTCCGACGAAGATATACTTAAAGTATTTCCTGATGTTTATGAAGATGCTGAGAAGCTACAAGAATTTGAAGCCTTATTAGACAGAATTGAAAAAGAAGGAATCATGTATGTTCCAGAAGGAAGCGATGAAGACTTAAAGATTAAAGCAATTAATGACGACATAGTAGAAACCGTGACATTAAAAGCTGAAAGCACCGCTTCAACTGATCCTGTAAGAATGTATTTGAAAGAAATAGGTAAAGTAAATCTTTTAAACTCTGCACAAGAAGTTGATTTAGCTCAAAGAATTGAAAAAGGCGATCAAGAAGCTATGAAGATTTTGATTAATTCAAATCTTAGATTAGTAGTTTCTATTGCTAAAAAATATAAAGGTAGAAACAATTTATCTTTCTTAGATTTAATCCAAGAAGGAAATATTGGTTTAATGAGAGCTGTTGTGAAGTTTGACTGGACCAAGGGAAATAAATTTTCAACATATGCAACATGGTGGATTAGACAAGCAATTACTAGAGCTATTGCAGACCAAGGAAGAACTATCAGAATCCCAGTTCACATGATTGAAACAATCAATAAATATAAAAAGATTGAAAGAGAATTGCAACAAAAATTTGAAAGAGAAGTTACTCCTGAAGAAGTTGCAAAAGTAATGGGAATTGAACCTGATAAAGCTCACGATATAGTTAAACTAAAACAAGATGTTGTTTCAATTGCTCAAAAAGTTGGTAAAGAAGAAGATACAACTTTAGCCGACTTCATTCAAGACGAGGCAACTCCTTCACCATTTGAATCAGCAAGTTCTGAAATCTTAAAAACACATATCGAAGATGTTTTAGATACTCTAAATCCAAGAGAGAGAAGAGTTATAGAACTAAGATACGGACTTAAGGATTCTAGAATCAGAACTTTAGAAGAAGTTGGAAAAGAATTTGGTGTTACCAGAGAAAGAATTAGACAAATTGAAGCTAAAGCTTTGAGAAAACTAAGACATCCCTCGAGGTCTAAGAGATTGAAGGATTACTTGTAAAGTAATCCTCGTCTTGTGTCTAAGGATTACTTGTAAAGTATTCCACGCTCTTCGAGCTAAGGATTATCTATAAGATAGTCCTCGACTTACATCTAAAGACATCGTTCTTCGAACTTATGTCTAAAGACATCGTTCTTCGAACTAAAAAAACAGGTAAGATAAAGATTTTGGTTTCTGTTTTTTGATTTGAGTAAAAAAAGTATCTTTTCTTTTTCAAAGAATTGGTATTAAATATAGATAGATATTGGGAAGATATAACTTAGCACGGGCGGCCAGAAATGGTCGCCCGTGCTTTTTCCAAAATGTTTTTATTTATTAAATATACTTATGTAATTCTTGTTTGTAACTTTGAACTTCTGGTTGATCAAAAGGATTTACATCAAAAAACCTTGCCATAAAATAAACCTCGTTCATTTTAAATTGCATAAAACTCCCAATTTCAATTTCATTTAAATCTTCTAATTCAATCGAAATAGTAGGAATTTCTTTTTTTTCAAACTCCTTTACAACAGAATTGTATATTCCTCTTCTGATTTCTTCAGTATCGCTATTTTCAAAATTTTTTGCAAGTAAGTCTGAGTTTTTAAGCATTAGAGTATCTTGATCTTTTAGGTAGACAGTATTTAGAAATAAATTTTTAGAGTTTAAGTAATATTGTAAACTTGAATGAAGCTCTAAATAAAAATTTCCAAAAGATGAAAAAGGAATATTGTTTATTTTTCCTAAAGATTCGTTAAATAACTGTTTTTCCCATTTTCCTAATTCTCCAAAATGTCTAGTAGGGTAGAGGTTTTCATTAATAATTTTTTTGGATAAAAATTTTGATGCTGCTGACATAAGAGCGTTATTTTCTTCTTGATTTAAATCGCTAATTTGTTTCATGGCTCCTTCAAGAAGTTTGATAATATTCACGCCAGAAAAAGCCAGAGGAGCTAATCCGCAGTTTGTAAAGACACTAAATCTACCTGAGATTTTTTTTGGAATTGTTAGGTTATGTGATTTAAAATTTTCTGCAATTTTTATTAGATGAGAATTTTCATCAGTTATAAATACAATTCTCTCATAGGATATTTTTGAATGTTTAGTAAGAAGTTCAAAGTTATATAAGGTTTCGGTAGTACCTCCTGATTTTGAAACAACAAAAATTATATATTCATCAGGCTCCATTTTTCTTATTTCAGAAATGGATTTAGTTATTTTTTCAGAATCTATATAATCTATAACTTCAATCTCTATCAAATTTTTCTTATTTTTTAATAACTCATAAACAGCTTTGGTTCCTTGAGAGGATCCTCCGATTCCAAAAACATAGATTTTTTTGAGATTTTTAGTTGGGATTTTTTTCTTTAATTCTAGTATTGAAATAATCTGCGATTCTTCGAAGGGAGCTAAAATAAAGGATTCGCCTTTCTGGTAGTTTTTATATGAAATTACTTCATTTAGGTCTTTAAGGTAGCTTTTAATTTCTTTCGAAGTGACTAAAAGTTTTTCTAAATTATGCGGTTGTCGGGACAGGTTTACTCTCATAGGGCTTTTTGAGTTAGAATATCCTTAATGAACTTTTCACTAAAGAAGCTTCTTCTTATTATTCTACCAATTTTATTACTTTTTTTGATAGTCGGGATGGCTCTTTTTTCTAAAGAGAGTCAAGAAACCTTAATACTTTTTAGAAACATTACTTATACTCCAGAAACTTCAAAATCTGAAAAGATAACTGAAGAAGTAAAAACTAAACCATCTAAAAAACTTATTTTTTTAATGTACCACTATGTTGAGATAAATGAAAACAAGGATGATTTTAAAAGAGATTCTCTTAACACCCTGCCTTTTATTTTTGAACAACAAATGCTTACTTTAAAAAATGCGGGGTATAAATTTATCCACCCTTCAGAAATTAACGATTTTTTAAAAGACGAGTCTGACCAAAAATATGTTGTAGTTTCATTTGATGATGGTTATAGAACATTTTATTCTTACACCTATCCAATTATTAAAAAACATGGAATCAAATCTGTTAATTACATTATTTATAATTTCATCGGAAGGCAAAACAACATGGATGCTTACATGATAGAGCAGCTTGTTAAAGATGGATTAGTTGAGATTGGGTCTCACACCTTGAATCACCCTGATATCACTTCTATTTCTGAGGAACAGTTAAAATCTGAAATTATTGAATCCAAAAATTTACTTGAAAAAAGATTTAATACTAAAGTTACATCTTTTTGTTATCCTTACGGGTATTACAATGAAAAAACTTTTCCTTTTGTAAATGAAGCTGGTTACCTAACTGCTGTTACAACTAAAGAGGGTTCTCAAATATCTGAAAACAACTTATTTGAAATTAAAAGAATTAGACCGGGAATTTTAACTGGCCAAAATCTGATTGATTACTTAGAAAAAATAAACTAATTTAAATTTGTTTGATCCTGAAAAATGCTGTTTATATTTGTAGTTGCTACTTTTTTATAATTCTGGTTCTCTAGAAAGGAATTAACTTCGGATGTAAGATTATTCTCAACACAAATAACTTTAGGTCTGTATATCCCCCAGTTATTACTACGAAGTACCTCCAAGTCATGCCCTTCTGTGTCAACGCTCATAAAATCTATAGAAACTTCTTTTAGGTAACTGGAAAAAATATCTTCTAATGTTGTAACTTTAGCTGAGATTGTTTCTCTTAATTCAAAACCTTGAGATATAATCTTCTCCGCTTCAGTTTCAGAGAATGTCGATAGTGTTTCTATTGTAAATCTAAAGAATTTTAATTCCCCTTTTAAGTTACTAACGCCTACGTTTAAGTTTATGTCTTCTTTTCTTTTTTCTACAAATTTTAAATAATTATTGTAGTCTGGTTCAACATTTATCCCTCTCCATCCCTTATCGTAAAATCTTTTTGTATTATTCATTCTTTCAGGATTAAAAGCTCCTATATCTATATAATTTCCATCCCTTTTGTTTCCTAAAAGTTTGTCTATTATTATGTCTTCGAAATCCTGACTATATGATTCTAAAATTAGATTTCGATAAACTCTTCCTATTGTCTCGCTTATTCCAAATGAAATTGATTTTTTTATTCCGTATAATTTAATTTTATCAATTACTAGTTTTATATCCATTTATGGCAAATCCTTCTGATAATTTTACCTTACTTTTTGATTTTTTATTTATAAGAACTTTTATTAGAAGCTACTTTTATTTAATAAATTTAATTGCTATATGGTAGTTAAATACTTTGTGCTGTCCTGCTGAAATTGCTCCTATAATCGAAGCTATTGTATTTACTAGTTGTATAAATACTATCAACCCATACGCCATAAACATTGAAAATGGGGAAAATTCCTCCTCTCTTGCAAAGTTGTATAACTTGTTTAATTCGTATCCTGCAAATATCATCAATAAAATTTGGATTCCTACACAGGTTAACTGAAAGTTCAACGCATTCACCATGTTTGATCTTAATACCTCGTCTTTTACATCCTTGTATGCAAGGTAAACTAACACAGTTCCAAGAGCATAAGTAAAAGGTCCAATAATATGCGCCAAAATTGAAATATTTGTATTATTTGATTCTTTTTTTGTTTGGTTCATAATTTTATTCTACTATTCTTTAACTAACTTTTAATAAATCTTCTAGGTTAGTTGTAAATCTGGGGCTTCGCTTTTCAGTTTTCATTTTCCATTCTTTTTTAATTCCACTAGAAGCAAAAATTATAGAATTATTTCCAAACTTAGAATTTACCTCATCAATCTTTTTTACTAAGAAATCTTTTTTAGGAGATTTATACTGAAATAGATCTACATTAAATAAAGTATTTTGAATATCATTTTCTGGAACAATTTCTGTTAAAAATACTCCTGCTTTTTGATATTTATAACCCTCTTTATATATCTGTTTTAAAAGACTGCTTCCGGCTTTAATTAAATCGGGGGTATAGGAGGTGCTTTCTAAAAAACGGTAGGATCTTGCGTTTGAATATTGTTTATCGTTTATTCTAAAATGATTAGTTCTAATAAAGATTGTTATTTTATAACATTTCGAATTTTGACTCCTTAATTTTTCAGAAGCAATTGTTATGTAAGAGGAAATTGCTTCTTTTAATTCGTTATATTCTGTTACATACCTTCCAAAGGACCTAGAGGAGCAGATTCCTTTTTTGTCGGGGATTTCGTGCTCCAAAGGAATGCACGAAATCCCCCTAAGCTCTTCCTGAGTTCGAAGCCCGTTAATTGTCATTATTTTTTGAATAAATCTTGGGTTAGAGTATTTAAAATCATAAGCCGAATTGATGTTTTCTAGGTAAAGTTTTTTGGAATACTGTCTTCCAATTCCCCAAACATCTGAGACGTCTATTTGTTTTAAAATATCATCAATTTCTTTTTCTGATTTGTCTATTAAACACAGTACTCCTTTATAGTCTTTATTTTTCTTAACTAATTCATTAGCAATTTTGCATAATGTTTTAGTTGGAGCAATTCCTATTGAAACTGGAATCCCTACCCAATTTAAAATTCTTTCTCTAATCTCCAAACCTTTATTAGTATAATTTGGAACAACAATATTTTTTAAATTAATAAAAGCTTCATCAATAGAATAAATTTCTACATCTGGTGTAAATGTAAAAAGTGTTTGCATGACTCGATTTGAGATATCGGCGTAAAGCTCGTAATTTGAAGAAAATACTTGCACACCATTTTTTTCAACCAGATCTTTAACTTTAAAATAAGGTTCTCCCATTTTAATTCCTAATTTTTTGGCTTCATTGGAACGAGCTACACAGCAACCATCGTTGTTAGATAAAACAACCACCGGTTTATTTTCAAGTTGGGGATTAAAAATTCTTTCACATGAAACATAAAAATTATTACAATCAACTAATCCAAAAATATTTTTCATAAATTAGGATTATGAATTACAAAACTTACAACTCCCCAAACTTTAAAATCGTCATCTCCTAAAATTTCTATATCTTTATATTTTGAATTTTCGGGACGTAAAATAATTTTTTCATTTTCTTTAATAAATCTTTTAACTGTAAATTCTCCATTTAAAATAGCAACCACAATATTTTTATTTGCTGGGGTTAGGGACTTATCAACAATTAAAATATCCCCCGAAAAAATTCCAGCGTTTATCATAGAGTCTCCTAAAGCTCTAACTAAAAATGTAGCAACTTTGTTTTTGATTAATATTTCATTTAAATCTATAGATTTATCTACATAGTCAGAAGCAGGGCTTGGAAAACCAGCAGTCACTGGATTTAAAAAGAACTGTAATTTCATACCCATATAATATACGAAGAAAAACCGAAAAGGAAGGTAGAAATTATATGTTAAAATAACAAAAGTTAATTATTTAAAGGAAATAAAAATGATAACTTTAATTGATTTTTATGCAGAATGGTGCGGTCCTTGTAAAGTAATGAAGCCAATTTTTTCAGAAGTTGAAGAGGAAATGGGTTCTCAAGTTGAATTCAAAAAAGTTGATGTTGACGTTGAGGGGGCTGAGGCTTCAAAATACGGAGTTGTAAGTATACCAACTTTTGTAATCCTAAAAAATGGCGTTGAAGTTTCAAGAAAAACTGGAGCTATGCCTAAGCAAGTCTTAAAAGACTGGATTTCGTCAAACTTATAATCTAATATAAATATATGCCTATAAGAATTGCCATTAATGGTTTCGGAAGGATTGGACGATGTGCTTTTAAAGTCGCAATGGAAAATCCTCAAACTGAAATTATTGCTATTAATGATTTAATGCCGATTGAAAATGCCGCTTACTTATTAAAATATGACAGCGCTTATGGTGTTTATTTTAGAGATGTAAAATTTGAGCCTGGAAAATTAATAATTGATGGGAAAGAAATAAAGTATCTCTCAGAAAAAGAACCAAACAATCTTCCTTGGAGTGAAAATAATATTGATATAGTTTTTGAATGCACCGGAAGATTTGTTAAAGATGGTGCTGCCAAAGTCCATGTTGAAAGAGGGGCTAAAAAAGTTATTCTTTCAGCACCTGCAAAAGGAGAAGGTAATGTTCCAACATTTTTAATGGGAGTTAATCAAGATAACTATATGGGTCAAAATATAATTTCTAATGCTTCCTGTACTACAAACTGTATTGCTCCTGTTCTTCATTTAATGCATCAAAAATTTGGAGTTTTAAAATCAGTTATGAATACAATTCATGCAACAACCAACACCGAGGCAGTTGTTGATTCAACACCCCCAGGAGGAGGTGACGACTACAGAAGAGGAAGAGCTAGTGCTCACAACATGGTTCCAACAACAACAGGTGCTGCAATTGCTGCAACTAAAGCAATACCTGAATTAGAAGGCAACTTTGATGGTACTGCTGTAAGAGTTCCTATTATTGTAGGTTCAATTTCAGATATTGTTATGGTCTTAAAGAAAAATGTAACAGTCGAAGAAGTAAACCAAGCTTTTAAGGAAGCAGTAAATGACCCTCACTATAAAGGTTACTTAGCCGTTTCTGACGGAGAAAATTTAGTATCAACAGATATAATAGGCAATCCTTATTCATCAATTGTTGATTTAGAGCTAACAAAAGTTGTTGGAGGGGATTTAGTTAAAGTTGTTGCTTGGTATGACAATGAGTGGGGCTATGCTTCTAGAATGATTGATATGGCTATTCATATTTCTTAGATGTTAAAATTATTGCATGAAATCATTACGAACAATTGATCCTGAAGGAAAAAAGTTTCTAGTAAGATGTGACTTAGATGTACTTGACTCTAAAGGAGAAATAAAGGAGGACTTTAGATTAGTTTCCTGCGTTAAAACGTTAAATTTTATATTACAAGGTCAAGGTTTTGCATATATTTGTGGCCACATTGGAAAAACACAAGAACCAAACGATATTTTTTCAACTAAAAAATTAAAAGATTTTTTTCTTAAACATTTAGTAAATGAAAATTTTGAATTAATGGAAAATCTCAGATTTGACCCAAGAGAAGAAAAGAAAGATGAAGAATTCGCAAGAGAAATAGCTCTGGGAAAAGATTATTTTGTTAACGAAAGTTTTGCAACTTCTCATAGAGATCATTCTTCTATAACTTTAGTACCAAAATTGATCCCCTCATTTATTGGCTTTCATTTCGAAGAGGAAATAGAAAATTTAGATTATGTGAGAAATGCACATAGAAAACCGGTTTCTGTTTTGATTGGTGGTGCAAAGATAGAGTCAAAATTACCGACAATTCAAAATTTTTTAAATATTGCTGATTACATTTTGGTAGGAGGAAGATTGATGTTTGAGGAATCCTTAAAAAATAATCCAAAAATTATTATAGGAACAGATCATATAGATACAAAGGACATTGGCCCTGCGACAATAGAGTTATTCAAAAAATATATTAACGAATCAAAAATTATTTTTTGGGCTGGGCCTCTTGGAAATGTTGAAGATAAAAATTATGAAAAAGGTAGTTTAGAAATTGCCGATATAATTTCTAAATCTGGGGCATATAGTGTTGTAGGAGGCGGGGATACTATATCATTTTTAGATAAGCATGATTTACTTGGTAAATTTTCCTTTGTGAGTGTAGGAGGTTCTGCAATGCTTGAGTATTTGAGTACTGGAAAATTAGTTGGAATTGATGCTGTTTTAAGAAATAACAATGGCTAAAAAAATACTTAAAGCTACTTTTGAAAATAGATGCAATGGTTGCGAATTATGTATTTACGAAGCTCAGAGACAATTAGGAAAAATTGGCTTAAGCGATTCTCCTATTAGAATTTTAAGAGATGCAACAACATCCAATTTATACTTTCATGTAGTATTAGATGAGGATTTATTAGAGAAGATAAATTTAGAAGAGATAGTTAAAATTTGTCCGACCGGAGTTTTTGAAGTTTTAGAAGAAGAATATGATAACCTCATTAGCTAAAAAAATATTAGAAATTGATATTGAGAAAAAAACTTTTCAATTAAAAAAAAGAGACGATTTATCCCACCTTCTAGGAGGAGTTGGTCTATCTATGAAGTTATACCAAGAGTTTAGAGGTAAAAAACCTTTAATTTTGGCTGTCGGTCCTTTAAATGGCTTTTTTCCCTTCTGTTCTAAAACTTCAGTTTTCTTTGGTGTAAAAAATAACGTTTACGATTATTACATTGGTGGGAGTTTAGGTAACAGAATAAAATTTGCAGGACTTGACGCTATTGTAGTTTTAGGTAAAGCTAGGTCTGATATATTTATAGATATTCAAGACGATCAAGTAACTTTTTTGGATTATGGTGTGGATTTTCACTCTCAAGGATTGCCGGGCAGGAGAAGTATTATTGAATTTAAAACAAATAAGTATTTATTAGATAATTATTTCAGGTTTTCAGGTAGTGAGGCTGATTCATTTTTAAGTTTTAAAAATATTTCGGGAATAGTTATTTCCGGAACCAACACCTTTCATATTAAAGATAAAAAAGCTTACGACGAACTTTATAAAGAGATATTAACGAGATACGAGTATTTATCAGTTAAAAAGGATTCCTTTCCTTCTTGCTCAGGTTGTCCTATGGGATGTAAGAATTCTAATATTGGTGAAAATAGTGGTAACTTTTTAGTGCATTCAATTGTGGGATGTCAGTATGCTAAAAAATTATATTCTAATAAAGATTTACTAATTTCTTGCTTGAATGTTTTAGGTTACCCTTATACTCACGAAGACATAGAAAAATACTTGGATAATTTGTACAATCTACATAACGAGTTTATTTTTAAATAATATATGGATATTTTTAAGGAAGAAAAATTTATTGTTGCTAATTTTAAGCAATATGGAGATAAAAAGTTAATTCAAGATTGGTTGAATTATTTTATATCTGAAGTAAATAAAATTAATTTAAATGTAAACATAGTTGTTTGTCCGTCTTTCTTATATTTAGAAACTTTTCAAAAAGAATTTTTAAAATTAAATGAAAAAAACTTAAAAAGAGTTTTTATTGGAAGTCAAAATATATCGGGATTTTCAAATTTAGAAAATACTGGGGAAGTTTCAGCAAAATCTTTAAAAGAATTTATTACTTTTTCACTAGTTGGTCACTCTGAGAGAAAAGAAAATTTTGACTTAGTAAGTTTGAAACATAAACAATGTTTGGAAAATCAAATTGTCCCTATAGTTTGTTTTTATGAAAATAAAGAAGTTTTTGAACTTGATAATTGTATTTATGCCTACGAGGATCCTAAAGCAATCAGTAAAGATGGGGTTTTTCGAGAAAAAACTTACGACGAATTAGTTGGTGTTGTAAAAGAGTTAGAGAACTTATTTGATGGAAAGCCAGTTCTTTATGGAGGAAGTGTAACTTCAAAAAATAGTCAAACAATTAAAGATTTAAATTTCTTTAAAGGTGTGCTGGTAGGTAGGGCTTCTCTTGACCCTAAGGAATTTATTGAGATAATAAGAGTTCTTAATTCGAATTGAAAGAAGATTTCCTAAAGGATACTATATTATAATGAAAAGAATGAAGAAAATTTTTATAATTATTGCTTTAATTTTGTTACCTTTTTTAATTTTTGGTTATATCTTTGGTTTTTCGAATTTAAATATATTTAATCCCGTCAAAATTGCTTCCAATCTGTCCAAACCAAACCTAAAATCTGCAGATGGAAGGATTAATATTCTTATTCTAGGTATTGACAAAAGAAAAGCTGGAAACACTGTTACTAGTGTTTTAACTGATACTATTTTAGTAGCTTCTATTGGTTTAACTGATAATAAAATGACCTTAATTTCCCTTCCTAGGGATTTATGGGTTAAAAGTTCCCTGGGTTACTATGGAAAAATAAATTCTGTTTATGCTCAAACAAATAATTCAGGCCAAATGCTTGGTCCTGAAGGTGTTAAAGATGTAGCATCGGATGTATTAGGAATTCCAATACACTACAATATAACAATTAATTTTGAAGTCTTTAAAAAAATAATTGATACTCTTGGAGGGATAGATGTAAATATTGAAAATTCTTTTACTGATACAGAATACCCAATAGAGGGTAAAGAAAACGCACCTTTATCTGAAAGATATGAGACTGTAACATTTAAAAAAGGTGTTGAAAGAATGGACGGTGAGAGAGCTTTAAAATACGTAAGATCAAGACATGGGGATGGTGTTGAAGGAACCGACTTTGCTAGAAGTAAAAGACAGCAACAAATGATATTGGCAATTAAAGATAAATTAATGAGTGCGAATACAATTATAGATCTACCAAAATTAAAAGAACTGTATACTGTTTATGAAACAGAAGTGGAATCAAATATAAGCTCTGAAGATTTAGTTTCGTTTTTTGCATTATATAAAAAATTAGATCTACAAAATCTAAAAAGAGTAGTACTTGATGATAGAAGCTCTTTAGATGAAGGAGGGCTGCTCGTTTCTCCTGAGAATAGGGATGAGTACGGGGGTGCCTACGTTTTAATTCCAAGATCTGGTGACTACTCTCAAATTCAAGCGTATGTTAAAAAATATCTTTTTGAATAATGAGAAACTTTTACTACGGAAATTTTGAATCCAAAATAAATGAAAAAGTTGCAGAAATAGTTTCCAAGGGAAGCTTTGTAAAATTAGAGTATCCTCTAAATTCAGAAAATATTTCTGAGATAGCTTCTGCTATGGCTTCTGAAAGTTTATTTGGAGATAAAAATTTATATTATATTGATATAACCGAATCTGAAGTTGAATTGATTGAGGATTTTATCAAAAGAATTCCTGCAAATTGTGATCTTGTACTGGTATACAGAGACGAACTTGAGAAAAGCAGTAAAATTTTAAAAATAATATCCAAAGATTTTATAATTTTGGAGTTTAAAAAAAGTAAAGTTGGTAATATTTTTTCTTTTACTGACTACCTCTTATCAGGAGATATAAATAAAACTTTTTCTGAATTATCTAAATTGGATGATAATGAAGTATTAATATTTAATAACATTGTTTCAGTGGCAAGAAATTTACTAGGTTTAAAATTTGATCTAGGAATTAAGTCTAAAATAATTCCATTTAAAATTGGTCTTTACAAAAAAGTTGTAAACAACTTTTCAGAACAAAATTTGATAGATATTTATAACAACTTAGCCCTAAATGATTTAAGATTTAAAAAAGGAGAAATAAATGGAGAGATGTTACTATTACACTCAGTAAATTCCTTCTTTATAAACAAAAATGGAAGTACTAAATAAAAATAACTCAAATTTTAAATATACAATAAACTGGAGTTTCTTTTTAAGATCTAGGTTATACTCACTAATATTTATAATTGGAGGTGTTGGGTTTTTGGGTACTCAGCTTATCCTTCCTTTGATTTTAATTGAAACAGGAAATACAAATAACGCAGCATTAGAAAAGTCAGTCTTAGGTGCCTCTACAGGCTTTTCAGAAGTTAGTTTTGATGAATTAAAAGATAGAGGATCTCAAGATATCCCTAGAATAAGAGAAAATGTACCCGATTTTTTTTCTTTAAAGGTTGATAAGTTAAAGATAGTTAACGGAAAAATAGAAACCAATTCATTTAATATGAACCCTGATAAATATTTAGGGCATTATGCTGGAACTGCTTTGCCTGGAGAGGTAGGGAATGTTTTTATCTACGGTCACTCAGTTGTTCCATTCTTTTTTAATCCTGAAAACTATAAAACAATCTTTTCGAATCTACATAAACTTGAAAATGAAGACATAGTAGAGGTGGAGTATAACGGTAAAATTTATAAATATAAAGTTTTTGAGAAGAAGATACTTTCTCCAGAAGAGGTAAACCCTTTGGCAACCCTTACCCCCGCTTATTTAAATGAAAAGACGCTATCATTAATGACTTGTACTCCTCCAGGAACAACTTTAAAAAGATTAATTGTTGGTGCTAAACAGATAGAAGAGTAGTAAATTAAATTAAAAAAAGAGGGCAAAAATTGCCCTCTTTTCGTATATCAATTAAGAGTTTAGATTTGTTCAAAACTTCTCATTGCTAGTGATTTACCGTTTACGATTAAAAATCCAGCAATTGTTGAGAAAACTCCTAGAATAATATATAAAGATTCATTTCCTGTTTTTGGAACACCTGTTGCATACACCATTGTTCCGTTAGTTACTAAGTTAGATGGTAAGGTTCCTGTCAAAACTGCTGTTGGTGTAGTTGCAGGAGCTGTGTTTGTTAAATTTGTTTGAAATGGAGAAGTATAGTCTGAAGCACCTGGAATATTTTGAGCAATTAAGGTATCAGTAGTTGCACCTAAAACCTGTCTTTCAGTTTCATTCTGTCTTGCAACAAATTCTTCAACCTTATTCTCTTTTTTAGAATCTTCATCAACAACTAGTTTTTTAGATTTGTCGGTGTTAGATGCTGATTTTGTATCTTTTGATTTTGTATCTGAAGTCGAATTGTCAGATAAAAAGAAGTATAAAGATCCAAAAATAAATACTGAAACGAATAAACTTGTTAAGAAAGTTTTTAGAGTTTTTGATAAAAAGTTGTTGTTATTCATTGGCAGGAACAATCTCCATAATTAAATTACTATATGTATTTATTAAATCACTTGTATTTTTAATGTCAATAATCTTATTTTGTATTAATTCCTCTATTAATACTTGAGGGTTTAAGAAGTTTATAATTAAGTTAATAATCACAATATTTAAAATTAGTATAGAAGGTAATAATTTTTTAATCATAGTTTGATGTTTCTTATAGATAATTTTACAGTTGGCTGGTTGTTAATAAATGAAACTTCGCTATTTACAATTTCTCTGATGCTTCTATCTTCTTCAATCTCTTTAATGAATTCTGTTATATTTTCAAAACTACCTTCGATTGTTAGGTCAAAATATATTTCTTCATTAGTTGCTGATATAACTTTTGTATCTTTTATACTTAAATTGTTGTTTGTTGTCTTTAATTCAATAAATTCTAGTAATTCACCTAGATTATTTTCTGTCGAGACTTCGCTTTTAAATCTTAAAAATCTTGATTCAATTTCATTTAATTTACTAAAATCTGTACGCCTAATTAAACTAATACTACTGTCTATGGTTTCATCTTTTTTAAAATTTTCATTAAATTTCAGTAACTCGTTGATTATTAACCCTATAGCAATTAAATTTATGATAGCTATCTGAATAATATAAAATTTATTAAGATTGTTATCTGAGTTCATAAGTTCCCTTAAATTCATATTGAATTAATTTACTGTTTGGAATATTAGTTTGACTTTCTAGTTTTACTTTTTCATTTAGCAAGTTCTTTTGTAAAAAAGAATTAAGATCTTGGTCTAGATTACTTTTGCTAGAATTAACATATAGTTGATAACTTACGGTAAGGTTATTAATATTATAATTTAATTGCACAATTTGCTCGTCCTTTAAAAATTTTGAAATTTCCGTGATGAATTCAAAAAAACTTGATATTTTTCTTTTCTCATTACTTTTTTGTATATATTTATTTAGGCCTTCAATTCTTGTTTTTAGTTCCTCGCTTGTAAACTGATAATTTTCCATTGCAGCGAGGTTATTTTTAAAAGAATTGTATTTAAATTCTAAATCTTTATTTTTTTGAAAATTTATATAGGTGAGGGATCCGAGAATAATTGAAAAAATAAGGGAAGTTACTAAGAATATATTTTCAAATCCTTTAGACTGCTCATCGGTAACATTTATTTTTTGAAATTCCTCTGAAATGAGGTTTAATCTATTTGTTTTATTATTTATTAGATTTTGTAGATTTTGAAGTGGCAGATTTGGCATTTGAATTCAATTTTACAGCAAGTTTTGATTTTAATCTATTTGCTTTATTTTTGTGAATTACATTTTCTTTAGCTGCTTTGTCTAATGCTTTTTGAGCCATTGAAAGTGATTTAGTTAAATCTGTAGAGGAGCCGGCAGACTTTACTAGATCGGAAAAATTCCTAATAGCTGACTTGATTCTTTTCTTCCAGCCAAGGTTGTGTAACTTTTTCTTATTTGAGCTTCTAACAGCTTTTTTTGCGGATTTAGTGTTTGCCATAATTTACTTTCATTATGATAACATAATCCAATATATGGTCAAGGCATCTACACGTAAAATCAAGGATTTTCTTAGTTCTACTCAAGACACTATTCTTTCCGCGGCTTTTATTATTTCCCTACTTTATTTTATATCGGCTATTTTGGGACTTTTTAAATCAAGAATCCTCGTATCTTACTATGGAGCATCTGAAGAATTAAGCCTTTTCTTTTTAGCGGATAGAATCCCAACAGCTATCTATTCGACTTTATTTCTTGGTTCGTTATCAACAGTTTTCATTCCTATTTTCTTAAAACTTAAAAAAGAAGATGACGACAAAGCCTATAAATTTGCCTCCAATTTATTCAATTTAGTTCTCATCTTCTTTACGTTTATTAGTTTGTTAATTTTTGTATTTTCAAAAGAAATACTTTTTTTACTATCTTTTGGCCAACTTGATTTAAATTCTCTAGATATGGCCAGTAGCTTGTTAAATATTATGCTGATAGGTCAAGTTATTTTAATACTTTCAAGTTTTTTAACTTCGACTCTTAATTCTTATAGGAATTTTGTTATTCCATCTCTAGCACCGGTTGTTTTTAATCTTGCCTTTATGGTTTTAATTCCCTTGCTTTATCCGTTTTATGGAATTAAAGCAGCAGCTTACTCTATGGTTATATCTGCTTTTTTTCATCTTTTTATTCAACTCCCATCTTTTTTGAAAACCGGGTTTGTTTGGGAAATGTTTGTCAATTTAAAAGATAAAGATTTAAAATCCACTTTTAACCTTTCTTTTTCGAGTTTTCTTTCAACAATAGTTTCTCAGTTAACAATAGTTGCAGAAACATCACTATCTTTACTAATTTCTTCAGCCTCGGTAGTTTATTTTAAATTTGCAGATCAACTAAGGTATTTTCCAGTTCATTTGTTTGGGGCCTCGATAGCAATTGCAGCGTTACCCATCCTTTCAGCTGAATCAGAAGATAACCTTAAAAATTTTTCAGAAACTGTGAAAACATCTTTATTGCAAATAATTTATTTAAGCGTACCAGTTTCAGTACTTTTAATTATTTTAAAAATTCCTGTAGTAAGGTTGGTTTATGGTGCTGAAAAGTTTACCTGGGAAGATACTGTAACCACAGCTTTTGCTTTAGCTGTTTTTTCTCTTTCAATCTTTTCTCAAAGTTGTAACTTATTTTTAACTAAGTGTTTTTATGCTCTTAAAAATACCAATATTCCTTTAGTTGGGTCTTTAATCACCTTTTTAGTAACTGTTACTTTTCCTTTGTATTTTATATTAAATGGTTATCAAGTTTGGTCGGTGGTCTTGGGTTTTGTTATCGGGACATATGTAAATTTTATTTATTTTGTTATTAAACTTAAGAAATTAGTTCCGGATTTTTCCCTAAAAGAACTTTACCTTCCTTTGGGAAAAATCCTTCTTTCTGGACTGCTAATGTCTGTGTTCCTCTATGTTCCTATGCAGCTTTTGGATAACTTAGTGTTTAATACTACATACGTAATTGAACTTATTGCTTTGACAGGAATTGTTTCTTTAGGAGGCTTTTTTATCTACTTTTTAATTACCTTCTATTTTAAACTTCCAGAAGTAATGCTCATGTTTAAGGTTCTTAGAAAACTTAAAATTAAAACTCAAAAACTTGAAAACCTTGAAAACTCTCTTAATCAATCAATTTCTTAAAAATGATAATATAAATTTATGACTCAAGATACTTATGATGTCAAAAAAGTAGAATATCCCTTTAGCTCTGGTTTAAGTTTGGCGATTGTTCTTGCAAGTGGGGACAGTCAAAAAATTAAACAATACTTAAAAGAGAAAGAAATTCCTCAATCTTCTGTTGAAATACTTAATTTTATTTTAAACAACAACATTCCATTTGAAAGTATGTCTAAAATGGATAGAATTGCTGGCTTAGAGAGGGCGGGTCGTTATGGAAACCAATTGGCTATGTCTACAAAGTCTTTAATTGAATCCTTGCCACGTAGGGATGCGAATGGTGAGCTTGATAAAAGCTCTCAGAAGGTGTTTGGAATTGATTATCTTGATTTAGAAAATACTTTTTACGATTACAGTATCTCGCATCAATCCTTTATCAACCTATCTTACGAAGAAAGAGAGGCCTTTATTCAAAAAAAAATTAATGAATTTACAAAAAATCCAGAAAATTTTTATCCTGGTGTCAAAAAACTTTTAGACCCATCTATTAGGTCATTAAACTCTGAGTTACCAAATGGAATGTCTGAAGGAGCTAAATTATACTTATTTCTGTATAGTCAGGTGTTTTATCCGATTGAAAAAACTGGAGAATATGCAGATTGTGATACTTTTGAGATTCCAAATAAAGTTACAAGTTATTACTTTTGTAAAGACTCAGAATTTTATTTTAATTCTAGAATTGATGTGAAAAATACAGGAAGAGAAACCTCTCCAGATAGAACAGTTTTTCATAGGAATGGAAAACCAATTTTACTTCAAAAGACAGGAGGATATAAAACAGAATTTGGAGACAAAGGAAGTACTAATGCCACAGCTCTAAATCTTGAACCTATTTTTGTAAGTGGTATTTTATATCCGCCAGGTACGTTATTTGGAGTTGTAAAAAAAGGAGATCCTGGTTATGTAAAAAAGAAGGGGAATCAATCTTTTGACATTTCAGAAATAGAGGGGCTTGTTCCTTTAAGACTTTCTATTTACTCTATCTCACCTGATGCGAAACAAAGAGAAGATGCTTTTGGAGTTCATTACAAAGATTTCAAAGGTGCTATACAAAATGAAGAAGGAAGCTTAGAAATTTTCAAAAAAATAGCTAAAACGGTAACTGAAGAAGTAAGCACTCCTACTCCTACTATTCAATATTTCTCAAACCCTTATTCTAGTTGATTCGGTCAATTTAAACCTTTTTTAATGATAAAATCAACGCATGGATAAAACCTTAATTAAACCTGAAAATATAAGAAATTTTTGTATTATTGCTCATATCGATCATGGTAAATCTACTCTTGCTGATAGACTCTTAGAATTAACAAAAACCATCGAAAAAAGAGATATGAAAGAGCAAACTCTAGACTCTCTAGATTTAGAGAAAGAAAGAGGGATTACAATTAAACTTAAACCAGTTCGAATGGAGTTTACTGAAAATAATGAAAAATACGAACTTAATTTAATTGATACTCCCGGACATGTTGATTTTTCATACGAAGTTTCAAGATCTTTAGCTGCTTGTGAGGGGGCAATACTTGTTGTTGATGCGACTCAAGGAATTCAAGCCCAAACAGTATCTAATGTTTATAAAGCAATTGATGCTAATCTTACAATTATTCCAGTACTTAATAAAATCGACTTACCCTCCTCAGATGTTGAAAAAGTTACTAACGATTTAATTCAAACATTCGGATTTTCCCGTGACGAGATTTTAAAAGTAAGTGCCAAAACCGGTGAAGGTGTTTTGGAATTAATTAGTGAAACAATTACAAGAATTCCTGCACCGGTTGATAATTCTCATAAACCTCTTAGAGCTCTAATTTTCGACTCTTTTTATGATTCATATTTAGGAGTTGTTGCTGTTGTAAAAGTTGTTGATGGAAAAATTACCAAATCTGAAATTGAGAGAAGAAAAGAACTAAAATTTTTTGCAGCCAATTCTTATTCAATTCCTGAAGGAATGGGTGTTTTTAAACCGGCTCGAAAAGACCACGACATATTAAGAAGCGGTGAAGTAGGTTATATCGTAACTGGGCTTAAAAATATTTCTAAAGTAAAAGTAGGAGACACTTTAGGCTTTACAGAAAATGGAGAACTTGAATCACTTCCGGGCTACAAAGAAGTTAAACCTTTTGTGTTTTTATCAATTTACACCGTTGATAATGATAAATTTCCTTATCTAAGAGAGGCTCTTGAAAAAATGGCTCTTACTGACTCTTCAATTTCTTATGAACCTGAAAATAATATGGCTTTGGGTTTTGGTTTTAGATGTGGATTTTTAGGACTGCTTCACGCTGATGTTATTCAAGAAAGACTCGAAAGAGAATTTAACTTAGATTTAATTTCTACAACCCCAAGCGTTGAGTATCAAGTCGATTTAACTTCAGGAGATACTTTAGATGTTAGAACTGCTTATGATATGCCTGATGTTACAAGGATTAAAGAAATTAGAGAACCTTGGATTTTAAATACAATTGTTACCCCAGCAACTTACACAGGTGCAATTATTGCTTTGTGTGAAGGTAAAAGAGGGGTAATGAGAAAAATGGATTATCCAACTACCGACAGAGTCATTTTTGAATACGAAATGCCTCTTGTGGAATTAATTTCAAACTTTTTTGATGAATTAAAAAGTATAACTTCTGGTTATGCTTCGCTAGACTATGAAATGCTTGAGTATAGAGCAGTAAAAGCTGTGAAGGTTGATATTTTGGTTCACAATCAAATTGTTCCTCCACTCTCTTTTATAGTTGTAAGGGAAAAAGCTGAGCTTGTTTCTAGGGCGCTACTTAAAAAATTAAAAGATATTATTCCAAGACAGCAGTTTCAAGTTTCTTTACAAGCTGCAATTAACGCCAAGGTTATTGCTCGTGAAGATTTATCTGGGTTCAGAAAAGACGTTTTAGCTAAAATGTCTGGAGGTCATAGAGAAAGAAAAGATAAACTTCTAGATATTCAGAAAAAAGGTAAAGAGAGAATGAAGAAATTTGGTAAAGTAGATATCCCTCAAGATGCCTTTAGGCAAATTCTTTCACTATAAAGGTTAATTAAAACTTATAAATATTTTTAACTTTTTTTGGAAAACCTACAAAGTAGTAAGTTGCAATTAATACAAAAAATAAATGATTAAGTATTTTGTGATAAAAAGATCTATTTGGATATGGAGTACCTGAGGCATCCGGGTGGGTGTAGGTTGCTTTTCTATAAGTCACTCTAATTTTACCTTTGCATCTTAAGTAACTATCAACTCTTTTTTCAAATATCGAACCAAATTCAGCTAACGGAAATCTTAGAGAATAAATATGAAAAAACTTATAAATTGGTTTAATAAAATCAGTTTTTTTTACTAAGAAAATTTGATCAGAAAAATCTTGAGTATAAAGGAAATCCTCATTACTATATAAACTCTCTCTTTCTCTTCTTTTAAGTTCTCTATCCCAGATTGGGTTGGCGACAATAAAGTTAGGATTTTTATTTAACTCGATTACAGATGGCTCTATCCAGTTGCACGGTTTATCAAGATTTACATCCGCATCCCATTTTAATAGATACTCGGATTTACTAATAAAAATTGATACTAAAGCCCAGTCTATATAGTGTTTAAGATTTTTTATATCTTCTTTTTTTAATCCGGTTTTTTCTAAAACCTCGTCTAAATAGTCTTCTACAAAAAAATAGTCAGTAATTACTTTTCTAGATACCAGCTTTTTACAGATATTCTCCACTTCTTGTCTATTTTTTACGTTGTTTATAACAACAAAGATATTTTTGAAGTCAAATTTATTTTGGTCTAAAACTCCCTTAATAAAATTAGAATCTAGGATTTTTTTGTAGGTAAGTTCGTAGGTATTAAAAATTAAATCAACATCAAAATTACTTTTCATTTTATTAACAATTATATCAATTACACTTCGTTATTGATTTTTTTAGCACTTAAATTATAATAGTGACAATGAGTTTGAATTTATCTGAAAGACAAATTAGACTTCTAGACGCTATTATTAGCGAATATTTAAGCACCTCCGAACCGGTAGGTTCTAGCTATCTCGTCAAAAAATATAATTTAACAGTATCCCCAGCTACCGTCAGGAACGAAATGGCTGAGCTTTTAAGGCTTGGGTTTTTAGAAATGGCCCACTCCTCTTCTGGAAGAATCCCAACCTCTATGGCCTACAAATTCTTTTTACAAGAACTAGTAGATGAAGATGAGATTCCAGTATTACAAGAAGTGGCAATTAGACAAAAACTTTATGCTAATAGATACGAATTTGAAAAATTATTACAAAAAGCAGTAATTTCTTTGTCTGAACTTACTAAAGAATTATCAATTGCTGTAACATACGACGGCTTTATGGTTCATGCTGGGGCTGTTCATATTTTGGATAAAAAAGAGTTTTGGGAGATTGAAGTTACTAAAACAGCTTTGGGATTATTAGATGATTTTGAGATGTTAGAGCAAATTTTAAAAAGATCTCCCGAAGGCGTTGCTGAAGTTGAATTTTTAATAGGAGATGATTTAGGAATGCCGTCACTCACAAACTGTTCTTTGGTTTTTACGAGATTTAAGTCACCAAAAACCAGCGGGTATTTAGCTGTCCTTGGTCCTTCTAGGATGAAATATCAAAATGTTATTCCATCTTTGAAGTACATCAAAAATTTAGTAGAAGAAATATTAAATTCATAAAATAAGGAGTTCAAAAAATGGACGAAAATGTAAAAGACGAAGTTTCTTTTGATACAGATGCAATAAACAAAGAAGTAGAAATGAAAGCTCTCGAAGAAAAAGTTTCTGAAATGGAAGGAAACTGGAAAAGAGCTTTGGCTGACTATAAAAATTTGGTTGATAGAACCAATAAAGAAAAAAAGCAATTTATTGAATTTGCAAATGAAGTTTTAGTTCTTAAATTGCTAGCAGTTTATGATTCTCTTGAAATGCTTGGAAAATATAACCAAGATCAAGGACTTCTTTTAACCATAAAGCAGTTTGAACAAGTTTTAAAAGAAGAAGGGTTAAAAGAAATTGAAGCCTTAGGGAAAGATTTTAATACTAGCGAAATGGAAGGAATTGAAATAGTTGCAGGTGAGAAAGATAAAGTTGTAGAAGTTTTAACAAAAGGTTTTTATTTGAAAGAAAAACTTTTAAGACCAGCACGTGTCAAAGTTGGTAATGGTAATTAATTTAAAGAATATAAATTTAAAGGAAAGGAAAACAAAAAATGGGAAAAATAATAGGAATTGACCTAGGAACAACAAACTCTGCCGTAGTATTTTTAGAGGGAGGAAATCCAAAAGTTATACCAAGCCATGAAGGAACAAATACAACTCCTTCGGTAGTTGCTTTAGGTAAAAATGAAGTAGTTGGAATTCCTGCTAAAAGACAGCAAGTAGTAAATCCAAAAAATACAATCTTTTCTGTAAAAAGATTAATGGGAAGAATGTATTCTGATCCTGAAGTTCAAAAGCTAGTTCACGATATGCCTTATGCAGTTGTTGAAGGTAAAAACGGAATGGCTTGTGTTGAAGTTGATGGTAAGGTTTATACTCCTCAAGAAATTTCAGCCAAAGTATTAGCAAAATTAAAAGCTGACGCTGAAAGCTTTTTAGGAGAACCAATTACCGAAGCTGTAATTACTGTTCCTGCATATTTTAATGATGCTCAAAGAAGTGCAACTAAAGAAGCTGGAGCAATTGCAGGACTTGAAGTTAAAAGAATTGTAAATGAGCCAACAGCCGCATCTTTAGCTTATGGTCTAGATAAAAAGACTAATGAAAAGATTGTAGTTTACGATTTAGGTGGAGGAACATTCGACGTTTCAGTTTTAGAAATTGGTGATGGTTTGTTTGAAGTTAAAGCAACAAACGGAGACACTCACTTAGGAGGGGATGACTTTGACCAAAAGATAATTGATTTCTTAATTGCTGAATTTAAAAAATCAGACGGAATTGATTTATCAACCGACAAGCAAGCCTTGCAAAGATTAAAAGATGCTGGTGAAAAAGCCAAAATCGAACTATCTTCAGCTCCGGAAACAGACATTAATATTCCATTTATTACAGCTGATGCAACAGGTCCAAAGCACATCAATATCAAGTTAACTAGAGCAAAACTTGAAAGTTTGGTTGAGGATTTGATTCAAAGAACAATTACTCCAATTGAAAACGCATTAAAAGATGCAGGAATTTCAAAGGGTGAGATTGATGAGATTGTAATGGTTGGAGGTATGACCCGAATGCCAAAAATTCACGAAGTTGTAAAAAACTATTTTGGTAAAGATACCAATAGATCAATTAATCCTGACGAAGTTGTAGCAATTGGTGCTGCAATTCAAGGCGGTGTTTTATCCGGGCAAGTTAAAGATGTTTTACTTTTAGATGTTACTCCTTTAACTTTAGGAATTGAAACTTTGGGAAGTGTTTCAACACCATTAATTAAAAGAAACACTACAGTTCCAACTTCAGCATCACAAGTATTTTCAACAGCTGCTGATAATCAAACTTCTGTAGAAATTAATATTCTACAAGGTGAGAGAGAAATGGCTATTGATAACAAATCACTTGGAAGATTTATTTTAGACGGTATTCCTCCAGCACACAGGGGAGTTCCTCAAATTGAAGTGACTTTTGATATTGATGCCAACGGACTTCTACATGTTTCAGCTAAAGAAAAAGTAACCGGCAAAGAGCAAAAAATTACAATTCAAGGCTCAACCGGGCTTGATAAATCTGAAGTGGAAAGAATTGTGAAAGAAGCTGAAGCAAATAGAGAAGCTGACAAGAAAAGAAAAGAAGAAGCTGAGGCTAGAAATCATGCTGAAAGTTTGATTCATCAAGCTAAGAAAGCAATAATTGAGGCTGGCGAAACACTTCCGGCTGAGACTAAAACCGAAATTGAAGGAAAAATTAAAGAATTAGAAGAAACAATGGTTGGAGGTTCCAAAGAAGAAATTGAGAAAAAAACCAACGAACTTTCTGAAACTTTGGCAAAATTCGGCGACCAACTTTATAAGAAGGAAGAGCCAAAAGGAGAAACTCCTAATGCAAATCCTGAAAATAAAGGTCCTGAAGCGAATCCAAATGATCCTATAGAAGGTGAAATTGTAAATTAAGTTTAAGTAAGGTAACGGTATTGTGGATCAAAGAAAAAGACAGGTTGTTTTACCAATCTGTCTTTTTCTTATGAATTTAAGTTAATTCCAAAAACTAAAGAGTAGTCTTCGGTATCTTTTTTGATTTCTAAAATTTTATAATGTTTAGAAATATCATTTATATATTTTTGATAGTTATTATCCTTAATGTTATGAAATTCAATTGCTAAATATTTAACTTTCTTGGATATTGTATTTAAATCTTTGTTTAGTATTTCGTATTCAGCTCCTTCAATATCCATCTTTAAAAAAATATCATCTTTTTGGTTCTGAAAAATTTCATCCAAAGTAATTGATTGGGTTTTTATTTTTCCACTTTTAGAAATTGAGTTTGAATTATTTTCTTTATCGTTTGAAAAATTTACACCCTTGTTATCGGTCCATACAGCCTTCTGGATTATTAAACTATTTTTAGAAAATGTATTAAAGTGTAGTGACCTAATGTTATCTTCTAGAGGTTCCACACCTATATAATTTTTAATTAAATTTAGTTGCTTAAAATATAGATATGTAAGTCCTATGTTAGCTCCTAAATCTATCAATGTAAAAGGTTTGAAGTTTTCTTTACTTAATAAGTCAAAAATTGATCTATATTCTTGTAAATCAAAAATTTCTATAAAGGACCAGATATCTCCTTTACTTGAGGAGAGTGCTATTTCGGTATTTTTGAATTTTAAAATCTCAAAGCTTACTGAAGGATTAACAATTTTTTTGTTTAAGATTTTTTGTGCAAATAGTTTTATGAATTTTATTTTATCCCAAAAATTAAGTGGAAATATAATATTTATTAATAAACTTTTTATTGCTAAATACATTTTTTGATTATATCACTTGTAAAAAACCAGATTAAGAAATTTTGGGGTCAGAAACCCTGACCCCAAAATCTTAATTGAGAATTCTATTTAGGATATCCATTTCATCTAAATTAACAAAAGATAAAATGTAATATCCTGCCCAGAAAGTTCCCATTAGAATAAAATCGACTAAAATCTCATTATAATCCTTATCCTGAATTGCTCGAGGAAGAGGTCCAACTAAGATAATCAAAGTCATCATAATTGTAATAACAAGACCTATTGTCATAATTAGCCTCCTACAATGTTGATAAAGCTAACACTAATAATAATCAAACCTAGAATTCCTGCTAGGTAAAGACCAATAAAAGCTAATCTCTTATATAGCATGTAGAAATGGTCGTTCAGGAGATCTACCTTATAATCCTTTGAAATAGCATAAAGAGTTGCAATTCGAAGAAAGATTGAAATTTCACTCCAAATCCAAACGAGAATAGAAATCCAAAAAAGCTTAGGTATATTTTCCATCACCCTCTCCCCTCTATATATCAGGAATTAAATTTTAACATTTATAGGTTTTTCTAGCAAATTCTTTAATATAGTGATAGATTTGGTAAAATTATAAAATTATGAGCAACTCAAAAGATTACTATGAACTTCTTGGGGTTTCCAAAAATGCCTCAGATTCCGATATTAAAAAAGCATATAGAAATTTAGCTAGAGAGCATCACCCTGATATGGTGAAAGACTCTGATAAAGCGGCTTCCGAAAAAAAATTTAAAGAAATTAATGAGGCTTATCAGGTTTTATCAGACCCTCAAAAAAGAAAACAATATGATCAATTTGGGCATGCTGCTTTTCAACAAGGTGGAGGTGCTTCAGGTTTTGGAGGTTTTGGTCAAGGACCGTTTAGTTATTCATATTCCGGTGGGGATATAAATATTGATCCGTTTGAAATCTTTGAAGAGGTTTTTGGATTTAGAGGCTTTGGAGGTAGAAATCCTAAAAAGGGAAAAAATTTATATTATGAAATTAGAGTCTCTTTTGAGGAAGCTGTAAAAGGTAGTGAAAGAAAAATAAAAGTTGAATCTGGAGAAATAACTGTAAAAATACCAAAAGGAATCAACGACGGTCAAGAAATGAGGTTTGAGGGCAAAGGAATGCCTGGTCCCAACGGCCTTCCGGCAGGGGACTTAATTGTTGCCTTTAGAGTTGCCTTTCCTCAGTCACTTGAAAGATATCAAGAAAATGTCTTACAAATTGTTGAAGTTAGTTTTATTGACGCACTATTAGGCGGTGAGATTGAAGTAAAAGTTGTTGATGAAAATTCAAGTAATGGAATTTCTTTCAAGAAAGTAAAAGTTCCTGAAAAATTACAATTTGGATCTCAAATCGTTCTAAAAGGAATGGGTATGCCAAAACTAAATTCAACTATTAAAGGTGACATGTATTTAAAAGTTATAATTAAATTCCCTGATAAATTGTCAAAAAATCAAAGAAAACATTTAGAAGAATACCGAAAAATAAAATAAAAAATTAATCGAGAAGATGGCCGGGGTGCTCTGCACTCCGGCCATCCTTTTTTAGCTAAAGAAATACGTCAAAAGTCCAAAAACCAAGACACCAACAGTCACAAAAACAGTAAACTTTTGGTTTATGTCCTTATGATGTTTTGAATCTGCAAAATGCAGAGTCAGTGACCATGGTACTGCAATTGCAAGAATTGTTAGTAATTCAAGCATTACAGACTCCCAAAAATAAGGTAATAAATACCCAGAATAGGGAGATATAATACAGCGCCTGCTAAAGATGTTTTTATGATAAGCAGCCCTGTTTCCCTAGAATTTGGGGTATATCCGCTACGCATTTTTGCATCCTCAAAAAAGAGAACTGCCAAAGTTGCAAGAACTACCCATAACCCTATCACAATTATATGAAACATATTTTCTCCTTTAATAGCCGATAATTTTCACAGATTTTGTGAATTTTGGTTTTACCGACTTATTAATTTTTAAAATTGATTTTAAGAATGAATAAATGGATAAAACAGGTCATGCTGGCGAAGGCTTACGCCTTCGCCAGCATGTATGTAAACACATAGCGTCTCTTTTAAAATACGCTACGTGGAATTTTCGCTTTTTAAGGAAGCGTAACCTAACGAGGTTTAGTTTTTCTTACGAACTACCCCGTCTTCTCCGACTTCCTTGTCGGCCATTTCGGAGAGTCTCGCAGTTTCAACTGCTTCTTGAAGTTCTTTCTTAACACCAAGAGGTGTATCGCGCTCCAAACGAGCGATAACTTCCGGGTCTCTAGTCATCTTGGGAGTAATCACTCCCATTTCATCTGCCTCTTTTTCTGAGACGGAAATAAGGTACCATAGAGTGAAGGCGATACTTCCTCCCCCCAAAACTACCAAAACACTTTTGAGAATATCCCATCCAGATACAGTCATTTTAACTTCCCTCCTCTCGTTATTGATTCCCATATCATCAAAAGAATGCTTTCGATATAGTAAATGATAATTTGCATACCACCCTCCTATTACTATAAGTTACGGGAATAAATATTAGCATTTTCGCTTGAAAATTGCAAATTTATAGGGTAGAATATCCCTTGAATAAGTGTAGTATTTGAAGTGGGCCCAGACCCACTTTTTTTATTAGTAAAAATTTTTAGGGCAAGGCCCGAAGGAAAAATAAAAAAATGGCAACATCAGAATTTAAACTAGCAATTGCTCAAGTTGCAACAGAAAGAGGTATTTCACCTGAGGATGTTATATCTTCAATTAAATCAGCAATGATTAAAGCTTATATAAGAGACTTTGGAGGGACAGCCGACAAAGATAAACTAGCTGAACAAATTACTGTAAATATCGACGAAGAAACCGGCGAAACTAGATTATTCGATTTAGATGGAAAAGATATCACCCCATCCGGATTTGGAAGAATTGCCGCTAACGCTGCAAGAGGAGTTATTTCTCAAAAGATAAGAGAAAGTGAAAAACAAATGATCCTAGCCGAATTTAAAGATAAAATTGGTGAAATCATGATTGGTACTATCTTTAGAATTGAAGATGGTTTTGTTATTGTTGATTTGGGAAAAACCCAAGGAATCATGCCTTACTCCGAACAAGTTCAATCAGAAAGTTACTATTTAAACCAAAAAATTAAAGTTTTAGTTAAAGAAGTAAAGCAAGGAGTTAAAGGAACTGAAGTAATCGTTTCAAGATCAAGTGCTGATTTTGTTAAAAAATTATTTGAAGCCGAAGTTCCTGAGATTGCAAACGGAACAGTTGAGATTGTTGCTATAGCAAGAGAAGCTGGTTCTAGAACTAAAATGGCAGTTACATCAGCTGACGATAAAATTGATCCAGTTGGAAGCTGTGTAGGTCAAAAAGGTGTAAGAGTTCAATCAATCATCACCGAATTATTAGGTGAAAAGATTGATATTATTCCTTATGCTACTTCAACAGAGAAATTTATTGCTTCTGCTTTATCTCCTGCTAGAGTCACTGAAGTTATAATTGATGAAGCTGAGAACAAAGCTGTGGTTTCTGTTCCAGAAGATCAACTGTCTCTTGCGATTGGTAAAGATGGGCAAAACGTTAGACTTGCTTTCAAACTAACCAAATGGAAGATGGATATTAAAGGAACCAAAACAATATTTGATTCCGAATCTGGAATTCAAAAGGCCTTTGCTCAATCAGAATCTAAATCTTCAACTCCTTCAATGGGAATTTGGGATGAACTAATCGCCAAAACAAAATTAGAGGCTGAAGAAAAAGCTAGAGAAGATAAAGAGGCTTTAGATAGACTAAACAAAGAAGAATCTGCTGAAGAAAAATCAGAAGAAACAACCGAAACTAACGAATAAGATTATTGTATTTAAGTATAGAGGAAATTAACAATGAGCGTAGAAAATAGACCGCCAATAGTTACTGTAATGGGCCATGTCGACCATGGTAAAACCTCTATACTTGATGCAATTAGAAAAACAAGCGTAACCGCAAAAGAACATGGCGGAATTACCCAACACATTGGTGCTTATCAAATTAAATTTAAAGATAAAAAGATTACATTTATAGATACCCCAGGTCACGAAGCATTTTCGCAAATGAGATCTCGAGGCGGTAAGGTAGCTGACATTGTAATTCTTGTTGTTGCAGCAGATGCCGGAGTTCAAGCTCAAACTAAAGAAGCGATACTTCATGCAAAAGCATCTGGAGGAAAAATAGTAGTAGCTTTAAACAAAGTAGATCTTCCAGCATCAGATCCTCAAAAAGTTAAACAACAACTTGCAACAGAAAATATTTTAGTTGAAGATTGGGGAGGCGAAATTCCAGTTTGTGAAGTTTCTGCTAAAACCGGCCAGGGTCTAGATAATTTGTTAGAAACAATACTTTTAATTGCTGAATTAAATGAAAACAAAGCAGATGTTGACGGGGAACTAGAAGCAATGATAATTGAAGGAAAATTAGATAAAAAAAGAGGTGCCGTAGTTCATGCTATTGTTAAAAATGGTTCTTTAAGAGTTGGGAATGAGGTATATGCGTCTGGAAAAATAGCTAAAATTAGATCCTTAACTAGCGATAAAGGCGAAAACTTAAAAGAAGCAATCCCAGGTGACCCGGTTGAGATTCTAGGGTTTAAAGATTTACCATCTGTTGGGGATACAATTGTAAGCAAAGGTTCTGATTTAATCGAGTTATCAGAAAGCACCGATAAGGTAGAAATTATTGGTCAAGAAACTAAAAAAACCTTAAACCTTATTTTAAAGGCTGATACTTTTGGAACTTTGGAAGCAATCAAAGCCTCCCTAGCAAATCTAATTACAACAAACGTAAATGCTGATTACTCAATTAAATTTTTAGTAACTCAAGCCGGAGAAGTTACAGATTCTGATGTACTTCTTGCTCAATCCACAAATGCCTTAATTGTAGGATTTAACTTAAAGGTTGCACCTTCTGTATTGGATTTAGCCGATGCCAAGAGGGTTACAGTTAAAATTTATAAAACAATTTATGAATTAATTGAAAATGTGAATGATATTCTTGAGGGCAGAGCTGTTTCAGATGAGCAAAAAATCAAAGGAAGGGCTGAGATTCTTAAAATATTTAAACTTCCATCCGGAGATTTAGTTTTAGGTTCAAAGGTTTTAGCAGGCGCTATCAAAGATAATTCAAGAATTTCAATATATGACAAAAATCCTAGTGAAGTTACCGATGAAGATAAGCCTTTGTACACCGGCAATGTAAAGAAACTTAAAAGAGGAAAAGATGAAGTAAAGGTAGTTGGAAAAGATGTTGAATGTGGGGTTTTACTTAAACCTGACTTTTTAGAAGCAAAAGCTGGTCAATTTATAGAAGTTAGATAGCCTTTTTTCTTATTATTTCAATAAAATTTAATCATTGAAAATTTTTAAGGTTTTGATAAAATACACATATGGCATTAAATAAAGATACTAAAAAAACCATTATTACTTCTCATAAAGTACATGATAAAGATACAGGATCCCCTGAAGTTCAAATTGCCTTACTTACCGAAAAAATCAACAAATTAAGCGATCACTTGAAGAAACACAAAAAAGATGTTCACTCAACTAGAGGATTACTTCAAATGGTTAATAAGAGAAGAAGATTACTAAACTTCTTGCTTAAAAAAGATGAAGCTAGACACAAAACTCTTGTTGCTAAGCTTGGAATTAAAGCTAAATAATTGAGCTTTTCGATGCCCAAATATAAATGAATAAAATTGTTAGTAAACAAATTAATTTCAAAGGAAAAACATTAAAAATAGAGACTGGCGAATTAGCGATGATGGCTAATAATGCTATTGTTCTTACTTATGGTGAGACTACTATCCTAGCTACAGTTGTGATGGGAGAAGCTGATTCTTCTATAGATTTTTTTGATTTAAGGGTTCATTATGATCCAAAGCTTTATGCTGCGGGAATGATTAAATCCTCAAAATATATTAAAAGAGACGGCAAGCCTTCGGATGAAGCTGTTATAACAAGAAGACTTATTGATCACGCAATTAGGCCTTTATTCCCTAAAGATTTTGCAAATGCAGTGCAGGTAATAGTATCAGTTCTTTCTTTAGACAGAGATGCTGATCCTGAATTTGCCTCACTCCTTGCAGCATCTGCTGTATTACATTCTTCAAAAATTCCTTTTTATGGTCCTATGACCTCTGTAAAAGTAGGAATGAAAAATGACGAAGTTGTGATTAATCCAACTCATGATGAAATTCATGGTTTAGATTTAAACATGATAATTTCTTTTTCTGGTCAGGATCGAAAATTTTTGGCTGTTGAAGCCGAAGCAAATATTCTGCCTGAAGATAAGTTACTTAAAGCAATCAACGAAGCTCATGCTTCTTGTAATGATTTAGTGCAACTTTTAAACGATTTTGCAAACGAAGTAAATCCCGGTTTAGAAAAATTAACCTATGAGTCAAATAAAATTTCTGAAGAAATTTATGAAGATATCAAAAATTTTAGTTATGAAAATTTAAAAAAAGTTTTTTACGACGGTCTTGATAAAACAAAACTAACTGAAGCTAAAAAAGAAGTAAAACATAAAGCATCAGATCACTTCAAAGACAAGTACGAAAGTGGTGTGTTAGGAAGAGTTTTTGAGGACTTGGAAAAGAAAATTTTACAAAAAATGATTTTGGAAGATGGTCGAAGGCCAGACGGAAGAGGTCAGTTTGAAATTAGACCTCTTTCTTCAAAAGTTTCTTATCTACCAAAAGTTCACGGATCTGGATTATTTACTAGAGGAATAACCCAAGCTCTATCAGTCGCAACACTAGGTTCCTTAGAGGATGCCTTAGTTATTCAAGATTTTTATGGAGAAGAAACCAAATATTATTTACATTATTATAATTTCCCTCCTTACTGTTCTGGTGAAATTGGAAAAACCGGTGGTGCTGGTTCTAGAGAAATAGGTCATGGAATGCTTGCAGAAAAAGGTTTGAAAGCAGTTATACCTTCTATAAAAGAATTTCCTTACACAGTTATGGTAAATACTGAAATTACATCTTCGTCTGGATCAACTTCAATGGCAGCTGCTTGTGGTTCTTGTCTTGCCTTAATGGATGCTGGTGTTCCACTAAAAGATATGGTTGCAGGAATAGGGGTTGGTCTAGTTGTAAACGATGACTTTTCAAAATATAAAATAATTACCGATATAGCTTATCTTGAAGATGCTGGTGGTTTCATGGATTTTAAAATGATTGGAACTAGAAATGGTGTTACAGCAATTCAATGTGATATTAAGTTAACAGGAATTCCTATTGAATTAATGCCTGAAATTATTAACCAATCAAAACAAGCCAGAATGGAAGTTTTAGATCACATGAATAAAACAATTTCTGAGCCAAGAAAAGAATTAGCCAAATCAGCTCCTAAATTTGTAATTGTTGAAATAAATCCTGAAAAAATTGGTGTTGTAATTGGAGGGGGTGGAAAAACAATCAAGGAAATCCAAGCTAAAACAAATACAACTTTATCAATTGAGGAAACTGGTAGGGTGGTGATTTCAGGAATCGATGCTGAAATGTTAGAAAAGGCAAAAAATACAGTTATTGGCCTTACCAAGGACATAACTTCTGGAGAAATCTATAATGGAAAAGTTGTAAAAGTTGTCGACTTTGGTGCTTTTGTTGAGATTCTTCCTGGAAAAGAAGGACTGCTTCATGTTTCTGAAATCGGTCATGAGTTTGTTAAGGATGTGAGATCCGTTTTAAAAGAAGGACAAGAATTCGAAGTTAAAGTTATCTCTACTGACAATGGAAAGATATCTCTTTCAAGAAAAGCCTTACTACCAAAACCTGAAGTTAAAAAAGAAGAAGCTTAATTCCATTTGTGATAAATTAAATACATGAGAATTTGCCCAACTTGTTCGGTTCAACTTTCAGATTATAATTATTATTTTTGTACTAATTGCTTAAATGAGTTACCTCAAGACAAAATAAAAATCCCTGCTGCAAATTTAATAAATGTAAAACTAGATTACGTTTTAATTCCACAGGAAAGATTTTTGTTTTTTAATATTCCTTATGAAAACAGACTATCACTTAAAATTATTAAATTTCTACTTTACCTAGTACTTATTGTTTCATTAGTTTTATTTATCTTCTATAATTTTGTATATGGATTCTAATCAAGCAACAGTTAATCAAGATATTCAAAAAACAGACTTAATATTTGATGAATTAAAAGTTATTCAGGATAAGATAGACGCCTGTCAGGGTTTGCCAGCCGATTTAAAAGAAAAGGCTAATCAAATGCTTCAAAGAGTTAATAGAATGGCAAAATTAGGAAGTTACAGCACTGAGTTTGAGATTTTAGCTAAATATGTAGATATCATCGTTCAAATTCCATGGGTTGCTAAAACTGAAGATAAACTTGATATTGAATATGCTAAAAAGGTTTTAGATGAACACCACTATGGAATTAATGATGTTAAAGAAAGAATTATTGAGTACCTTTCAACCATGATTCTAGTGAGACAAAGAGGCGGGTCCGATTCTAAGTCTCCGGTTATTTTGTTTGTGGGTCTACAAGGAATTGGTAAAACAACAATCTCCATCTCCATTGCTGAAGCTCTTCAAAGAAAGTTTGTAAGAATTGCGATGGGAGGTTTAGGTTCTGTGACAGAAATTAGAGGAAGATCTAGGGTTTACCCAGAAGCCGAGCCCGGGCAAATTGTAAAGGCCTTAATAAAAGCTGGAGTTAGAAATCCTGTAATTTTGCTTGATGAAATTGATAAGACATCCGGAGCTGAGAGTTTAAGATTTGACTTTATGGCTGTTTTGCTTGAAATTTTGGATCCGGCTCAAAACAACGCTTTTAGAGATCAATATTTAGATTACCCAATAGATTTATCTGATGTAATGTTTGTTTGTTCTGCTAACTACACAAATACAATTTCTGCTGCTTTAACTGACCGTCTTGAGGTTATAAAAATGTCAGCTTACACCGATCAAGAAAAAATTATGATTGCAAAGAATTATGTATTTCCTAAAATTATAAAAAATATTGGAATAAAGCCGGAAGAGCTTACAATTGATGAAACTTTATGGATAAACGTTGTTAGACCATTTGGTTTTGATGCTGGAATTAGAACATTGCAAAGAACCTTAGAAGGAGTTGCTAGAAAGGTAGCAAGAGAAT
>Ga0315906_10000606_pt1 | contig 57048 bp, 47 predicted proteins | sample LakEriMetagenome_4_FD_203526 | JGI IMG/M metagenome (GOLD analysis project Ga0315906, IMG submission 203526) | Freshwater fungal communities from buoy surface, Lake Erie, Ohio, United States - Buoy 2 MA122 | ecosystem: Environmental > Aquatic > Freshwater > Lake > Lake biofilm | place: USA...
TCGGCAAGCCTGATGCCACTCGGTAAGGTCGCTGCTTTGCCTGCCATGGCTGATCCTCTCTGCGCAAAATCGACTGCGAGAGATTACACCTAATTTCACTAAGTGAACAGCATTGGGGACAGACCACAATTATCTTCTGCTATCCTGTCGTTTCTCACACCTTTGGAACGTCCCAGAATAATCGTAGTCTGTCCCCGATGATTCACTCGTGTGAAGCCAGCGGTCTGGCCAATCCGGACAAGGGTGCGACGGCGAGCGAAGCCGCCGCCGAGACTAAGAGAGTGATCTTGTGCAAATCCCAATTGCCCTCGCGGCGTTGATTTGCGCTAGGTCAAGTCCTAAGAGGCGCAAACAGATAGGCTAGCCTTGAGCCCGCTGTGCGAGATTAAACGACAGTGCAAAATGACAGCCAAGAGTTCCTATCGATAGCCGCAACACTGGTTCTTGTTGCCCGCGTTTCGCTTGGGATGACGAGTTGCTATTTTGGCGAGGCCGCGTGGTTCTACGCCACGGTCGAGCGTCAGCTGAAGATTTGACGATACTTGATGATTGCAACTTGCAAAATGATATTGTGATGGTGGAGGACGTATGCCCAAAAGGACGGTAAAACCAGTTGAAACTAGCTGCAAGCGCATCCGTCTTGCGTTTTACGGAGCGACCGGGACCGTAACCGGTTCAAGATACTTGCTGACCGTCGATGAGGAAGGCGATCAGCATAAGTTCTTGATCGACTGCGGATTGTTCCAAGGGCACAAACAACTGCGATTGCGCAACTGGGCACCCCTGCCATTTGACGTTCAGCAGCTTGACGCAATCGTCTTAACGCACGCGCATATCGACCACAGCGGGGCATTGCCGCTTCTTGCACGTGTGGGCTATCGCGGGCCGGTGTACTGTACGTCGGCGACGCGCGAGCTCGCCACAATCCTGTTACCTGACGCCGCTCATTTGCAAGAAGAGGATGCGAGCTTCGCTAATCGGTACGGCTTCTCCAAACACTCACCGGCACTGCCGCTTTATACCGTTGAAGACGCGCGTCAATCCTTGCGCTTGCTCAAATCCGTGGAGTTTGACCAGCCACACGCACTCACGCCGTCGGTTATCGCCACTTGGCACCGCGCGGGGCATATTCTCGGGTCTGCCTGGTTGACTATCCAGATCGGCGACCACAAGTTGTTGTTTACGGGCGATCTCGGTCGCCCGGAAGACGCAATGATGAAACCCCCCACACCCGCAAGCGATGCAGATTGGATGGTGGTGGAATCTACCTATGGAAATCGACGGCATGTAGCCACAGATCCCGCCGACGCGTTACGCGCTGCCATTGAACCAGCTCTACACAAAGGTGGCGTTGTCGTAATTCCCACTTTCGCGGTCGGGCGCGCACAGAGTGTATTGTTGTACTTGTATCGCCTTCGGCAGGCGCGAAAGATTCCTTCTGTACCGGTCTATCTGAACAGCCCAATGGCAGCAGATGCCACTGAACTGTTTCGCCATCACAGCGATGAACATCGCTTACTGCCGACTGAGTTTCAGGCGATTCGCAATATGGTGCACATCGTCAATACACCAGAAGAGTCGCGGCATTTGAATACGCTCTCTGGGCCAATGATTATTGTATCGGCGAGCGGCATGGCAACAGGCGGTCGAGTGTTGCACCACATCAAGCGGTTTGGTGGCGATCCACGCAATACAATCGTATTCACTGGTTTTCAAGCCGCCGGCACACGTGGCGCACGATTGGTTGAGGGCGAGAGGGAGCTGAAGATGTTTGGCGAGTATGTACCGATCCGTGCAAAGGTAATTTCGCTTGATTGCCTTTCCTCTCATGCCGACTATTCGGAAATGGTCGAATGGTTACGCAGCGCGGGCAAAGCGCCTACGCGGTGTTTTATCACACACGGCGAGCCCGCAGCCGCCGATGCGTTGCGTTTGCACCTAGCTGAGTCGCTCGGTTGGCGGGCAGAGGTGCCGGTATACGGCGAGGTTGTTCAACTTAGTCCCTAGCCTGAACATTTCATCGGGGCGCGTTCGAAAGCGGGCGAGTAGGTGAACAGGCGAGCGATGTTTTGCCGGACTGACCACAGCATCGCGGGCTATGCTTCGGCAGCAAGGCGGAACATTCCTGTGCAATCGCCCGAGAGCGAACCTACAGTCCGCATCCACAGCAAAAGAGAAGCGAGCCAAGTTGGTTTGCCAATCGCCCAGATTGATTGACGAGCGGGAGGATGCGCTCCACCGTATGAACCTGCTGTGCGATGTGTGCGATGATTGCCGAAGCGTAACCGGAGTCCGTGGCGATTTCCAATACACCTTCGCAGCCCTCATGCGCTAGCGCTTCCACCATCAAGGCGACGCTATAGGGTTGTGAAATGGTTTGTCATTCGGCAATCGGCAACGGCGAGTCGGTGTCTGTGATGTGTCTATCATCGGGCGCGGGCCATTAAGGGTTTAACTACTGAGTATTGAACGTAGCAGCGCGCGATTTAGCGGTTTTGCGTAACATCAAACCAACATCACATGTTTGTCAGAATCATATTGTCTATCAGAGAAAAATTCTTGCGTACATCGTTGCGCTGTATCAATAGTTGCGCTGTTATCCGCTTCTATACTTAATCAATTATTTTTTGATCGCCACAAAACAGCGGCGATGAGTAAGAGTAGGTGGTGGGCATAGGTTGCGGGTGAGCAGATGGTAGTTGGCTAACTAATCTCTAGGAGCGATAACCCCTAATGAATTCCTTGACGAAAATGGCGCTAGGATTAATTGGTCAGTTGAAACCACAACCGGCAATCGGTGATTTGGCGACTGTGCTTGAGTTACCGCCCGCAAAAACCAGTGGCGGCATGCCGCTGATGGATGCCCTTAGTCTTCGGCAATCTCGACGAGAGTTCTTGCCAGAAGCACTGGCACCACAGATGCTTGCCGATTTGCTTTGGGCGGCTGCGGGGGTGAATCGTGCCGAGTTGGGTGGGCGAACCTCGCCAAGTGCGATGAATTCTCAGGAGGTGCAGCTTTATGTTGCGTTACCAGAGGGGCTTTTTCAGTATGCAGGGGCTAGCCACCAATTGAAGCGCATTACCGCTACGGATGTTCGCCGCGTAACCGGTTATCAGGATTTTGTCGATTCAGCGCCACTGGATTTCATTTACGTTGCAGATCATGCGCGCATGACAATGGTGTCTGCGGCACAGCGTGAGTCATACGCGTTTGCGGCGGCAGGTGCGATGGCGCAAAACGTTTATTTGTTTTGTGCATCAGCAGGGCTTGCGACGGTCATTCGGGCATGGTTTGACCGAGACGCACTTACCGCCGCAATGGGGTTGAATCCCGACCAACAAGTGCTCCTAGCGCAAACGGTTGGCTGCTCTGAGACCTCGCGTTCGACCAACAGCGCGTGACAGCGACGATAGAGACTCGATCGGCGGCATCGTCAACGGAGGGCGCATGGCAAGGCTGGTTAGTTGACATAATATAAATATGGCCGCGCCCCTCAAATTGTTTCAACTTGCCCGCGCTGCACTGCGCTATTGTCCAGCATTTTGCTTTCTCTCACGCCCTAAAAGCAATCGGCATAGACCATGCAACTAACCAGCCTCCAACCCCGCATCCGCACCCTACGACAATCCGACTAACCCACGGAGATGTCAAAGACAAGTTTGGTTACAACCTCTCACAACTATTTCACATTCATCCCAATAAGCTGATCGCTCTCCTACAGCCATGTCGAGTGCCCCCTATGTCCCGAACTTTCGTTACGATCCTTCGCACTATTGCCCTAGCCGTTGGCGCGCTCTTTATCTTGCTGCGAGGCCCAGCCGCCCAGTGCCAAGTGCGCGACGTCATTAGCTTCGACGGAGATAATCGTGCGCAGCTACTGATTCGAAGCGGCACTGCTGCAACACAACTTGGACGTTTTGATACCGCCACACAGCGCTTCAATTTTTTCGCTGCAACTGATCCCGGGACAAGTTTTCGCTACGTGGCTGCGGTAGACCTGAACGGCGACGGTCGCTCTGATCTCGTGTATCAAAACATTACTCAGGGTCAAGCTGGTGATGTAGCGGCGTTAGATGGTATCAAGCCGAACACCTCCACCGTATTGCGTAGCGTAAAGCGTACCTGGGACGTTCAGGCTGTAGGAGACCTTGACGGGGATGGTTTTGGCGATCTTGTTTGGCGCTACGTTGTCAGCGGATCGCCCGATACCGGCGTATCTTATGTATGGTTTACCAACGGCAGCAGCGTGACGCAAGTGCGCAAGCGAGGCGGCGCACCGCTTGACTGGAAGCTCATCGGCGCGCGTGACATCAACGGTGACCGCGCGGCAGACATGGTCTACGTTAGTCCTGACAATCGTATTCGTGTGCTCATGGCTGCCGCACAAAGAACCTGTGCGAATCTCCAGGCGGGGAGCGTAAGCCCCGGGTTCACCGCGGTAAGGTTAGCCGACTTTGAAGGCACAGGCCGCGCGAGCTTGCTCACGCGTAGCGCTGACGGCGCGCAATTGGAGCTGATTTCCTTAGATGGTCGCGGGGTGCCGCTGCCGCCACCTAGCGCGAATCCTGATGATCCAAACGCAGCGTGCGCATCGAGTAACAGTTCAATCATCACATCTAAAACTCGCCTGCCGACAGTCAACCCTGCATGGCAATTGGTCGGAGCGGATGACTATGACGGTGATGGCATAGCGGATTTGGTATGGATGCAGCCAGATGGGAGCCTTACGTTTTGGAAAATGAACGGCACCGCAAGCCCGCGCGTGTCGGCGAACGTCGGTACGATTCCTGCGGGCTTTGAATCCTACGCAAATGCAATTGCCGCTGTGCCCTCATCGTATCCAGTCGGGATTAGCGACCAGGCGATGATGGTCGACGGCACTAACCGCAACTACCGCGTCTATGTGCCCAACAGTATTACTGCGATGCGTGCAATCGTGCTGGTGCTGCACGGCGGCGGCGGCGAGGGGCTGGGCGTGGCCGACATCGGCTCCCATCCGTTGTCGGTCTTTCGCACCGTTGCCGACCGCGAGGGCTTTGTCGTGGTCTACCCCGGCGGTCTGCCGGCGAAGGACATCGAGGGCAGACCCGGCTGGGTCGATTGTCGCGCCGATAACACCACCTCCAGTGGTGCCGACGATGTCGGCTTCCTGGTGGCGCTGGTCGAGCGAGTACGCACCGAGTACGGGATGACAACCTCCCGCATGTTCATGACCGGTACTTCTAATGGCGCGCAGATGACGCACGCCTTCGCCTTCAACCGCGCCGACTTGGTGGCCGCGGTGGCCACCGCGTCGGGCAGCCTGCCAGTGAACCCGAAACCAGGCCCATGCACCACCGGTCCCAGCCGCCCGCTGCCGATTCTGGTCCTGCACGGCACCAGCGACACGCAAATGCCCTACGGCGGCGGCTGCGTGGCGAACCTCGGTAGTGCGTGCAATCGCGGGCGGGTGATCTCCGCAGAGGCCACGCGCGACCGTTGGCTCCAAGCCAACGGACTCGCCGCCGTCACGCCGTCGCTGACGACCGTGAACGTCGACCCCGCGGATGCCGGTCCGGCCAACCGCTTCCTCTACGCCGGTACCGAGCCAGTGGAATGGTGGCGACTGGACGGTGCCGGCCACCCGGCCCCGAGCCGCACCGTGCTCGCCGGCAACGCCGTCTCCGGACCCCAGAACCGCGACGTCGAATTCGCCGAGCTCGCGTGGAGCTTCTTCGCCGCTCGCTTGCCCGCCAGCGCCTCGCCCGCGGTCAGTGGCAGCGGGGCGTACACCATCACGCGATCGATCGGTACCGCCGCGCTGTCGGTTCCGGCCATCGTCGACAAGCCTGTCGGGGATTCGCTGGACGTGATGCTGCTGTTCCACGGCACGGTGGGCGTGGACAGCCTGGTGCTCGACGCGGCCCGCAACACGCTGGACGCCTTCGGCGCGCTGTTCAACCGTCGTGACCTGCTGCTGGTGAGCGTGGCCTATCCGGAGGAAGGCCTGCTGATTGGGGACAACGTCCGGCACGCCGAAGCGGCGCTTCAGTGGGTGCGCGACAGCGCCGCGCGCGAGCTCGGGATCAACGTCCGCCGGGTATTCCTCGCCGGGCATTCGCAGGGTGGCTACATCGTCACGCGACTGAACACGCAGTACACGGTCGACGGCGTCATCGCCAGCGCGCCAGGCCCGCTGGACCTCGTCTACCGCTGCAGGCTGGAGGAAGACGGACGCCTCGCGGCCAGCGCGGTCTGCTCGCTCCTGCGACAGACCTACGGTTCCACGAGAGCCGCATCGCAGTCATACCGCGCGCGCTCGCTGCTCGAATTCACCAGCAACCAGCGCTCACCGCTGCTGGTGATCCAGGGCCAGGCGGACTCGCCGATCCAGATGGCGAACTGGCCGCTGTTCCGCCAGCAGCTCGAGGCCTGCGCCACCTGCGCCGCGCGCACCATCCTCGAGCTGCCGGGCCTGGGCCACCCGGCGCTGTTCACCAGCGCCGAGGCGAAGCGGACGTTCAACGAGTTCCTCGGGCCACTACGCAGGGTCAACTGAGGGGGTGAGGTTCCGCGAAGCGGCGAGGGGCTAGGCGTGGCCGACATCGGCTCCCATCCGTTGTCGGTCTTTCGCACCGTTGCCGACCGCGAGGGCTTTGTCGTGGTCTACCCCGGCGGTCTGCCGGCGAAGGACATCGAGGGCAGACCCGGCTGGGTCGATTGTCGCGCCGATAACACCACCTCCAGTGGTGCCGACGATGTCGGCTTCCTGGTGGCGCTGGTCGAGCGAGTACGCACCGAGTACGGGATGACAACCTCCCGCATGTTCATGACCGGTACTTCTAATGGCGCGCAGATGACGCACGCCTTCGCCTTCAACCGCGCCGACTTGGTGGCCGCGGTGGCCACCGCGTCGGGCAGCCTGCCAGTGAACCCGAAACCAGGCCCATGCACCACCGGTCCCAGCCGCCCGCTGCCGATTCTGGTCCTGCACGGCACCAGCGACACGCAAATGCCCTGGCTCGGCGGCTGCGTGGCCAACGTCGGCGGCGCCTGCAATCGCGGGCAGGTGATCTCCGCCGAGGCCACGCGCGACCGCTGGCTGCAGATCAACGGCCTGAGCGGCGTGAGCCCTTCGCAGACCGTGATCGACGGCAACAAGAAGGACGCCGGCCCGGGCAACCGATTCGACTACGCCGGACCGATCCCGCTGCAGTGGTGGCGGCTGGATGGCGCCGGCCACACAGTCCCGAGCCAGACCGTCCTTGTGAGCCCCAACCCGCTCACCGGCATCCAGAACCGCGACATCGAGTTTGCCGAAGTGGCATGGGCCTTTTTTGCGCCGCGATTACCTGCTAATAGATAGACACTTGACCTAAACATCGTTGTTCCATGACGTGCGCTGCGGAACCCATTGCGGATCGTGCTATGTCCCTAATCGCTTGTTACTCGCTCGTGCTACCATACAAGGATGGACACCGCATCGAACAATTCAGAAGTTGACATCGGCATCCCGCTGTCAACCGTAATTCGGGAGCGGCTTACGCGGTCGGCCCATCGTTTCCACGCAAACGACAATATCTCCGCTTTTCTCGAACCGGGCGAGCTCGATCAACTACAAGCCGAAGTTGAGCAAAAAATGCAAGGCGTGTTGGAGAGCTTGGTAATCGATACGCAAAGCGACCACAATACTCAGGAAACCGCGCGCCGCGTCGCAAAAATGTTTGTCCGCGAAGTCTTCCATGGACGCTACGTCGCGCAACCATCGACCACTGAGTTTCCCAACGTATCCCACCTAAATGAACTGATGATCGTCGGTCCTATCTTGGTCCGAAGCGCCTGTTCGCATCACTTATGCCCAATCATCGGCAAGGTCTGGGTTGGTGTGATGCCTAACGAACATTCCAACCTGATTGGTCTTTCCAAATACACCAGGCTGATTGACTGGGTCATGAGCAGACCACAAATTCAAGAAGAAGCAGTCTCCCAAGTCGCGGCATTACTCCAAGAAAAACTACAGCCGGATGGACTAGCAATCGTCATGGAAGCAGATCACTTTTGCATGCACTGGCGCGGAGTTAAGGACACGGACGCAAAGATGATCAACAGCGTAATGCGCGGCGTATTCCTAAAAGATGCAAACCTCAGGCGGGAGTTTTTGTCCCTGCTGGCAAACCGAAAGTGAAAGCGTTATGTTAGTCAGACTGCTGTATGCGAGTCGCGCCGCCGATGATAATCATGCTGCGGCGATCGAGTCCATCATGCTGCAATCTCGGGCGCACAATCCGGAGCGTGGCATCACTGGGATTCTCTGTTACGGTGGCGATATCTTCATGCAGGTGCTCGAAGGCGGACGTATGGAAGTCAATGAACTCTATGGGTTCATTACGCGCGATCCACGACACAAGAACGTGGTAATTTTGAAATACGAAGAAATTACCGAACGACGTTTCTATGGCTGGACGATGGGCCATGTCAACATCGATAAAATCAATCCATCCGTTCTTCTAAAGTACTCTTCTCGACCGGTACTCGACCCCTATTCTGTATCAGGTGATGTCTCGATGGCGCTGTTGGAAGAACTGATCTCCACGGCCGCCATTATTGGGCGGACTTAGCTGCGGTCTATTACAGTAATCGTCTTAGCCAGATCTGCGGTAAAAACGCTTAATTTAGGAGGCAAGGCCGACGATGTCCTTGAGGGCTTGTCTTGCAGCCGTCCGCGAAAAGTGCGTCTCAATGTTTGTCAGCCCATTGGCGCGTAACGTCTCCCACAAGTCCCGATCAGTATTCAGGCGAATCATGGCGTCGGCAAAAGCTTCTGCTGTGTCGACCGTCAGAACATCTTGTTCGTGCCGAAGATACATCCCCTCAACGGACGGAGATGTCGCAACAACTGGTACCCCATACTGCATCGCGATGTTCACTTTGCCTTTAACGCCGGCGCCGTAACGTAGCGGCGAAAACGATAGCTTCGCCCCGTCGTAAAAAGAAGTTACGTCTTGGACGAAGCCAGCAATGACAAAGTCCTCTGCGGCAAATTCTTGCAGACGCAGCGGGGCGTTACTTCCAATAACGGTCGTCACAATGCCACTGTTCCTTCGTCGCAAGATTGGAACAACGTTTTCGACATACCAAGTGATGGCGTCGAGGTTCGGGGGATGACGGAATCCGCCGATGAATATCGCGCCACTACGTTGATCGAACGATCTCTCCCCGGGCATCGTGACGTGGATGTTGGAGACAATGCTGACGCGGATGTCAGGGGCAATCTCGGCTAGAAGTTTTTGTTCTACCGGGCTAACCACGACTGTGAGATCGCTCTTCGCCATGATACTAAGCTCTTGCGCTTTCATACTGGCAGCCGCAGCACGCTGCAACGCGCTATCCGCCAATTCCGCTTCTCGTTCCTGCCGGAGAAAGTGCAAATCAACTGTGTCAAAAATCACCTTTGCCTCTGGCGCAGCGCGCTTAACCGTATCAATATGTTTCACTGCAACTGTGGCTCTCGACAATATGATGACGTCATATTCTTGAGCAATACGTTCCAACAGTGGTGTCACGTATGACTCGACTGGATGATAAATAACCTCTACCCCAAGCGCTTGAATTTGGCTGACGTATGGCTCTCTAAATTCAAGATTGTCGGCGAAAAAAGTTACCTTTAGATTCATCTTTGCGAGGACACCAAGCATCTCAAACATCCTCAGGCTACCGGAGTCTTGGTCGGGTGTGAGCATACAAGCATCAATAACCAGAACACGCTTTGCCACGTATCGGTCTCTTTCTAGACGAGGCAGTTGCCCGTTGATGCGGTGTTTTCCGAGCGTGGTCGCCCATCGATTGACAAACGTTTCTCGGTTGATGACTTGATAGCGCTTGATGCCTTGTGTCAAGTCGGTACCAGAACTCTTCCCTTCAAAGTGAACAACAACTGCGTTCGGCTGATAGAACACGCTTTTCCCGGCCTCGCGTACGCGGAATGCAAGATCGGTATCTTCGTAGTACGCTGGGGCATAACGTTCGTCAAATCCACCAAGCGCATTCCAAAATGTGCGTTCTAGCAGTAACACCGCGCCGGAACAATAATCAACCTCTCGCAGATAGTTGAACTCGGGTCTGGAAGCATCCTGATCCCTACCCCAATTCCATGCCGAACCGTCTCTCCAAACTATGCCGCCTGCCTCTTGCAGGCGTCCGTCGGGGTAGATTAACTTTGCACCGACCATGCCAACGTTCTCACGCTGTGCGAAAGTTCCAACTAACGCTTTCAACCACCCTGGGGTAACAATGACATCATTGTTCAGGAGCAACAAATACTTACCTGTGGCGACTGCGCCAGCTTTGTTGCAGTTCTTTAGAAACCCTAAGTTCTCGCTGTTCCGTATGTGTTTTACCCCCGAGACCATCGATAAAGCATGGGCCGCAGGTTCGGGTGAACAATCGTCAATGACGATGACTTCAATCTCTTCGTCAGCACATGTTGCCGCAATACTTCGCAGGCAAGTGAAGGTCATCAAATGCTGTCCGTAAACAGGAATTACAATCGAAACTTTAGGGTGAGCAGATTGTGGAACGGTAAGCGTTTCAAATCGTGTAGCTTGTTCATACTCACGCTGGTCGTTTGCGTCTGGCTCAAAACCCCTTCTATTTAGGGTTTCATGAACTCTTTTCCCGAGAGCAACCGGACCCTCTTCACGAAGAATTTGTGTCGCAATAGAAACTTTGCGAGGTAGCCCTTTTGAGTGGTTTGCCAAGTTGTTGGTGCGGACCAGAAGTGACTTGACTGCGTGTGCGGCGAGTCGGAGAGGTGCCGTGACTCGCCAAAACTTGGACCCGGATATTTCCGCGAAAGCCGCTCTCGCGGCGTCGCGTTCGTTTTCTAGCGTTTCGCGAGTCAGCTGAAGCACGTGATTAAATTTTTGTAGCTGCTCCAAAAGCTCAGAATCAAGTCGCTTAATGTGTGCGTTAAGCTTTGCGACCTCGAGATTGAGCTCATCTTTTCGAGTTGTTTCAACATTCAAGTCATTGCGAGCGTCGAGCAACGATTGTTTTGAGCTGGCCTCAAGCTCCGCGAACTGTCTGTTTCGGACTTCGACTTCGGCTGCCTTTGTGGCAAAGGCTTCGCGGGCTGCGGATAGCGAAGATTCAAACTCCTTGAGCTGTTGGTTTCTGACTTCCAACTGCTGAATCTTGGAGGTTAGCTCCTGACTTGCGGCGTAATGATCAGCGCGCGCCAATCCTAGTTGGCGATTAAGCTCTCGCAATTCGGACTTGAGCACGAACCATTTTTGATCGACCTCGCCGAGGCGTCTGACTAACTCTTGCTTCGCCTCAGCGTGGCCAGCTGCCACCCCAAATTGATAAAGCTCGGTCAACGAAAGTTCGTCGGATGTGGAGGCGGCTTTTGGAGGGAAATAGTGGGCGAGCGACGGGGCAGCCGCGGCAAAGCTAGGTGCGTCGTCGGCAACGGGGGGCTCGGCAGAAAATACCGCCAAATAATCGATGAGTAGCGTATCGCGAACCGCAGCCTTAGGTCGATCTACCTCTACAAGTTTGGCTGGAAAGAACGTTAAACACGCGTGGCACCAGGCGGCAGGTTCTGCGTCATAACTCAAGAGTATCGCTTTCGGATACCCCACGAGCCGCTCACTCAGCGCACCCAGATCAGAAGCCACGACTGGTAGCCCGCTCAACATCGCGGTTGTTAGGGTATACGAAAAACTCTCGGGAACCTGGGAAGGAAACAAAATCACGTCGGGGCGTTCAATTGCAATCAGCTCGGCAAGATTGGTGTCGTCGTACGAGCCGGTCGCGTCTAGGGGTAACTTTGGATAGGTTGGGATGGGGTAGGCGGGCGATCCGATGATTCTGAAGTGAATCGCTAGGTTTTCGCGCTGCGCATATTGTGCGCACCGCAGCAAAACACTCAATCCCTTTTCATCAGAAATCCGGCCCAGCAGTGCGACTTTTAACCGCATCGGCGCAATACCAACGGCCCCAGCCTCAGGTACACCGTGCGGCCAAATCGTGATCCTCGTGTCCGGGTGAGCGGTGCGAACTGCGTCCGCCAGGTATTTTGAGGGTGCAAAAATACGCGCAGCGCTCGCTAGCAACGCGCGCGTCCGCTTCTGCCAGTCTAGCTCCGAACGACCACACTGCTCCAGCGTCTGAGGTCGAAGATGATATTTGGAGGTAATGGGCCAATGGTCGTGTAGCGTGATATCCAGCGGTACCTTTAGTGAACTTGCAAGATTCCAAATGTCGGACGGCAGTCCGTCAACATGATGCAGGTGTATGCGGCGGAGATTCAGGCGGTTGAGGCAATAGCGCAGCTGATGCCAGTCATCGCTACCGTCAAACCAACACTGCCAGTCCTCGCCCGCGCGCGACCACTGGATTGAGACTGCGCCATCGCCAGCAGGTCGTAATATGATTGGTTCTGCGAACTCTTCTAGGGTTGACGAGAGGTCTGCGACGTGTCGCTCCACCCCCCCGCCTTGGCGATGGGTGATTAGAAGTACTCTAGATTTGCGGGAGCGGCAAAGCCTTTCCCAGTCGACTAGCCGTCGAACCGGGCGGACCGGGTCTTCTTGTTGTATGTCGGGCGGCGCATTTATGTCGGAGATTGCATCGCCGCAACCACCAACAACATCGGCTCGAACGAACAGGCCAGCACATAGAAAGTGCTTAAGCCCTTGCCGCGAGGCTCTTTCGGCCCATTCAGCGAGCATTGTCGGCCATTCCTGACGAATACTTTCGCTGAATCCGCCAACAATACGAATTGACTCACGAGGAAGAAAAACGCAGGTTGTGTGTGGTTTACTGAACTCCAAAAACGTTTCACCGTTGGCTTTGGAAAAGAAACTTGGCAATCGATCTAACTCACTTGCAGGCAAATGGGGATTCAGTGTCCATGGCCGCGGATATCCAGCTATCCCGGCCGAGTTTGACGAGCAACTGATGGTTGCAATGCGCTCGAATCGATCTTTGCAAGAGCCAATAACATCAAGCCATCCGTCGGATACGATCGCTCCGCAGTCGAGAAAAATGACGTCGCCAGTAGGATGTGTGTGAACCACTCCGTTTATCGCGGCCGCAAGTCCGAGGCTGGCACCGTACTCCAAAACGCTCAAGCCGCCGTTCTGCTCAAGTTCATGCAAATAAGCCGTCAGCTGTTTGTCGCGGTTCTCACCGCGCAGGAGCGTGACATGTGCCTCCGCTTTGTTTCTTGCGCCAAGCACTCCGTCGATCGCGCGACGAGCGGATTCCCAGTTTTCGGGCAACGCGACAATAATCTCGGCGATAAATGGCATTCGGAAGGGTATGGATTCACGGCGGCGCAGCGCAAAACGCGTCACCACATCAACAGAAAAATGCCTTTGGTGAATGAGTTTGAGTTGGCTCGACTACGAGCTGTCGAATTATACGCAGGTGGTTGTGAGGGCGGGCAATTGCACTTTATGACCATTCAATTGGTGGTTCGCGACTTTGCAGCCACAGAAATCCCGGTCAAGATCAGCAAAAATCCTGCAACCTGAAGCCAACCGAATTGTTCGCCGAGGCACCACCAAGCGAGTAGAGCTGAGCACACTGGCTCCCCGAGTATCACTACAGCGACCATAGTCGGTGCCAAATGTCGTAACGACCAGCTGATGCCGCTATGGCCGATCAGCTGCGGGCCGAACGCTAACGCCAGCAGACAGAGCCATGCCGTTGCGCTATATCCGAGCAGGGGAGCACCAGACGAGACTGCGATCACAAACAGGGTGACAGCCGCCGAGGAGAATACAATTGTGACGTACAGCAAGATCGGCACCGAATGGGCGAGTGACCGTCCTATGAGTAGATAGCCACAAACTGTGATGGATCCAACGAGTGCGAGGCCATTACCGAGGGTCGTATTGGCAGCGGGCACCAGCATGGTCGCGGAATCCGCCAAGAATATTAGGGTACTCCCTAGCAGAGAAGCGGCTACGCCGACCCAGATCCAGCGGTCTGGTCGATCTTTTAACACAAGCCAAGAAAAAAGCGCCAGCCATACTGGATTTGTCGACACTAGAGCAGTGCTACTAGCCACTGACGTGAAGGCCAGAGAGCCAATCCAGGTTGCGAAATGGATTGCCAAGAACAAGCCAGATAGAACCATGAGGCCAAAGCTTCTCCCTTCGACTTTGAACAGTTCCGCACGGTGTTTGGGTTTGCACGCCACATATAAAACGAGGCTGAAACTTGCGATGGTGAGTCTCCAGAAGGCAATTGAGATCGAGGAGACCTGTTCGGCCTGCGCCACTCGAACGAGTAACGCGGCTGTTGAAACCACTAAAACGGCAACACCGAGAACAATAAAACTCAATGTACGCATATGAATGTTCTACATGAATAAACGCTTGTAAAACATTGTTTATTAGAAGAAACGTACATCAACTTTAATCTGCGCAAAACGTTGCAGGGCAATTACTGCACGAACTCACCCACTAGGTCATGCTCCGACGTACGGGCGATTTTCACACGCGCCACCTGTCCGGGCGCAAAGCAATGCTTACCCTCGATATGGACTTGTCCATCAATCTCGGGGGCGTCACGCTTTGTGCGACCCACAGCACCACCGTTGGACACTGTATCAATTAACACGTCCTCGACCGCGCCAACCCGGACCGCCAACTTCGCCCGACTAATGCGTGCTTGGGTTTGCATAAAGCGGCCCACTCGATCTTGTTGGACTTCAGGGGGAACGTGGTCAGCCAAGCTATTGGCTACGGCTCCTTCCACTGGTGAATATGCAAAACACCCCACCCGATCGAGCTGGGCCTCTTCTAGAAACGCAAGCAGCTCTTCAAACTCGGCGTCGGTTTCACCGGGAAAGCCCGCAATAAACGTCGACCGAATCGTGATATCCGGACAGATCTTTCGCCACGCTTTAATGCGCTCCAGCGTTTTTTCGGTCGCTGCTGGCCGCTTCATCGCCTTCAGGATTCGCGTGTTCGCATGCTGAAACGGAATGTCCAAATACGGCAAGATCTTGCCTTCCGCCATTAGGGGAATCACCTGGTCAACATGAGGATAAGGGTAAACGTAATGGAGGCGTACCCAAACACCCATCGTACCAAGCGCCTCACATAGTTCGGTCAAACGGGTCTTCACTGGACGGCCATTCCAAAATCCGGTGCGGTATTTCACGTCAACGCCGTATGCACTGGTGTCCTGAGAAACGACTAGGAGTTCCTTGACGCCCGATTTCACCAAATTCTCGGCTTCCTGCAGTACGCTACCAATCGGGCGCGACACCAAGTCACCACGCATCGATGGGATGATGCAGAACGTGCAACGATGGTTGCAGCCTTCCGAGATTTTCATATACGCGTAGTGCTTCGGCGTAAGTTTTATCCCGGTCGGCGGAACCAAATCAACAAACGGATCGTGCGGCTGCGGAAGGTGCGCGTGGACATGCCCCATGACTTCGTCCTTCGCGTGCGGCCCTGTCACCGCCAATACTTTCGGATGTACCTGCTGAACGAGGTTTTTGCCGTCCGCCGACGACTTAGCACCCAAGCAACCCGTGACGATGACTTTGCCATTCTCGTGCAGGGCTTCACCGATTGCGTCGAGCGATTCTTGGACGGCTGAATCAATGAAACCACAGGTGTTAACCACGACTAAGTCGGCACCTTGGTAGTTTGGTGCGATGTCGTACCCTTCGGCGCGTAGTTGCGTGAGGATTTGTTCGCTATCTACGAGCGCCTTTGGGCAACCGAGTGAAACGAACCCCACACGCGGCGGGCGAATTTTTTCCTTCGCAATAGCGCGAATTTTGATCGGACGCAAAATTGACATTACTTAGCGCGCCGAGTTTTCCCACGGGGGGGAGGCACCTCGGCGTCGGTCGGCGCCCCTGAAGAGGGCTGCGACCCGGCAGGAGAGGCGTACGGGAAGGAGGAGAACATTTGCATCGCCTGTTTGCGGAGTTCTTCTTGCATACCAATCACGCTCGACGCACTCTTTTCGAGGAAGTCACCCATCTGGTTCGCGGTTGATGTACCAGGGATGAGTTGCGCCCAAGCGTCCGGACGAAAATTGGGCACGCTACCGTAGATCGTGGATGACTGTTCCTGAAACTTCTTTTGGGCTTCGTGGAACGCGCCAATGGATCTCTCCAAGTAGCTTCCCATCAATCCTTGCATTGAATGCCCGTAATAGCGAATGATGTTTGACAACATATCGGTGGAGAACATAGGAATACCCCCCGACTCTTCTTCCAGAATGATCTGTAAGAGGATGCTGCGCGTGATGTCTTCTCCACTCCTTGCATCCTGTACTTGAAAATTTTCGTGCGCCAGAACGAATTGCTTAACTTCGGCGAGCGTGATGTAGGCGCTGGTTTCAGTGTCATAAAGACGCCGATTTGGATACTTTTTTACGACGCGGGCCATATGCCTCTCCTAAGGTAGCTCTTCGTGCGGGCTGGTTTGTCATGTTGCGGTACACCAAAAAACATCGGCTTTGCGGCTTCTGAACGGCTTGGCCCGATTATTGCAAAGCACAATAGCACATTGATTAGTTTAGCATTTTTGGCGTTTTACCGGCTTGTCCACAAAAAATGATGCAGCGCAATATAAATGCTTGACTTTGAAAGAATCAGACCCTATTATTCAATTTGTGCAGCGCAGCATATTGGGTTGTATTTTGATTCGGTGATTTATTTTGACTGCCTGCCTTGCCGGCCAATTTTCGGCGAGATCTTTTAGACACTTCACAGGAGAATTTATATGACTACCCTCAATACCGTTGCTGAACAATTAGGCGATCTTTCCAAGACAAATGTTGACGCGGCAATGAAGTTTGCAGCCGTAGGTGTTGGAAGCGCGGAGCGTTTTTTTGGCTTGAATTTTGAAGCAACGAAAGTCGGCTTCGATGCCACCAGCAAAAATGCCAAAGCCGTCACCAGCGTCAAGGACGCGCAAGAGTTAAACAGTCTGTCTACCAAGGCTGCTGAAACCGGCATGGAGTTTTTGATGGGCTACTCGAAGAATTTCTACGAAATCGCTTCCAGCGCCCAAGCGCAATATACGTCCCTCGTTGAAGAACGCGTGAGCCTATTTCAAAAGTCAATGGTAGACACTTTGGACAAGGTGTCTAAAGCTGCACCGGCAGGTTCGGATGTGTTTGTTACCGCGATGAAAACTGGACTGGCCGCAACCACAGCCGCTACAGACAGCTTTACCAAAGCAGCCAAACAAGCCTCCGCTTTTGCAGACACCGCATTCAAAACTGCAACTGAAACAGCCGAAAAAACGGTTAAGCCTGCGACAGCCAAGCGCAAGTAATTTTGATCGTCGAACGCCCCACAGAACTTGCGTTCGACTGACGTCTCCTCCTCCTTAACGTACGTTAGGGACTTACCCCAGGGGCCAAAACCCTTGGGGTTTTTTACGTCCAGCACCCTTGGGGTTATTTATTAGCACCGCCCTTCTTTTTCTATGCGCCCAGTTTGCGCGAGGCACACCAGTCCAGACCGTGATTTTCTCGTCTGGGATCGTTAGAATCATCGCTTCAAGTTCCCGGACACAACATGAAACGTAGAATCGCCTTGGTTACCGGCGGCGTCGGTGGTATCGGCACCGGCATCTCCAGACGTCTCGCCAAAGAGAACGTCTTTGTCATCGCAAACTACGTTATACCGGGCTCCGAGGGGCCCTTTGTTGAAGCAATGAGAGCCGCCGGCTTCAGCGATGCGCAGTTTGCCGTGATGGCTGGCGACGTAAGTGACTTCAAAGTTGCCGAGGAGATGGTGGCGCAGCTTATTGCCCAGTATGGTCCAGTCGATATCTTGATCAATTGTGCAGGGATTACGCGTGACGCAAGCTTTCGCAAAATGTCATTGGAGCAATGGCGCAGTGTGATGTCCACCAATCTTGATAGCGTATTTAATGTGACCAAACAGGTCATAGAGGGCATGGTGGCGCAGGAATGGGGGCGCATCATCAGTATTTCCAGCGTCAATGGCGTCAAGGGTGCATTCGGCCAAACGAACTATGCTGCTGCGAAGGCTGGCATCCTTGGCTTCACCAAGTCTTTGGCGCTTGAAGTTGCCAAAAAGGGCGTCACCGTCAACGCGATTTCGCCGGGCTTTATCGATACGCCCATGACCCAGGCGATGCCTGACGCTGCTCGATCTGCCGTTATTGCCGCTATCCCCATCGAACGTATGGGTGTGCCGGCAGATATTGCCAATGCTGTTGCCTACCTCGCCAGCAATGAGGCAAGTTACGTGACTGGCACAAACCTAGCGGTAAATGGCGGTGTGCACTTGTATCAATAGCCGCAGGCGGCAAATTTATGCCTCCGCCCGTACCAACTACTGCATGTGCTGCCCCCCGTTGATCGCAATATTGGCACCAGTGATAAACGCCGCTTCGTCTGAAGCGAGGTAGGCGCAAAGACCAGCAACCTCCTCGGGTTTGCCAAGGCGTCCAACGGGAATTTGCGGAACAATCTTCGAGTTCAGCACATCTTCAGGGATTGCCATGACCATTTTGGTGCCGATGTAGCCTGGGGAAATTGTGTTGACGGTAACCCCCTTCTTGGCAACCTCCAGCGCCAGCGCCTTGGTGAAACCGTGCATTCCGGCCTTCGCCGCCGAGTAGTTGGTCTGCCCGAACGCACCCTTCTGGCCGTTCACAGAAGAAACATTTATCACCCTACCCCAGCCACGCTCCACCATCCCGTCAACGATGGGTTTGGTCATGTTGAAAACGCTGTCCAGATTAGTGCCAATCACGGCGTCCCAGTCGACCTTGGTCATTTTTTTGAATGTCATGTCGCGCGTGATGCCAGCGTTATTGATAAGGATGTCGATCGGCCCTACCTCGCCTTGAATTTTCGCAATCGCACTGGCGCAAGAATCAAAATTCGCCACGTCCACCGGATAGGCATGGAAATGATAATCACGTTCCGCCATTTCCTTAAGCCAGTCGGCTGCCTTGGTGTTACTCGGGGAATAGGTCACAATGACCTTGATCCCCATGCGCGCCAACTTCATACAAATTGCCTCGCCAAGACCGCCCATACCGCCGGTAACGATCGCGTTACGTTGTGTTGCTGCCATTGCACTCTCTCCTCACGTGTTGTTGTATTGGTCGCCGTAAGATGAGCGCGACCTGATAGACCGCAACGAGTTTACGTTTTTTTGGGCTGCGATAGCACCGCACCGCAGCAACGCTGGCGCTCAGTGTTGCTCGTTCATCTTTGCCCGCACATAACGGCCTGGCGCGTCTTCAATCGACGGGAATTGGTGACTACCCAGTAAATTTCGCGCGGGGATTTTTCGTCCGCCATAGGGGGCTAACCAATCAACCCACTTCACCCACCAACTGCCTGGGACTTCCTCAACGTGTTCTAACCATTGGTCGGCGGAGGCCTCTAACGGGGCCGAGGAGGACTTGTGCTGCCAAAAACTACGCTTGTTTTTTGATGCCGGGTTCACAACGCCGGCAATATGACCCGAGGCACCAAGCGTAAATTCAACATCGCCACCAAAACTCGCAGCGCTGGCATAGGCTGAGCGCCAAGGGACAATATGATCTTCCTTGGCGGCGAAGACAAAGGATGGCATATCAAGATAAGACATATCGATCGGCACACCGCAGACTGTCACGCGATCCGGCTTGACGAGGTTGTTTTCTAGGTACGTATTCCGGATGTACCAGCAGTACCATGGTCCCGGCAAGTTGGTGCTGTCGGCGTTCCAGTACAGCAAGTCAAATGCAGGTGGCTTGCTGCCCTTCAAATAGTTGCTGATGACATAGCTCCAAATCAAGTCATTCGCCCTGAGTGAGGAAAATGCAAAGGCAAGATCAGATCCCTTGACGACCCCCCCCTGGCCGACTTCCCGTTCGCGGGTCGCCACAAAAGCCTCGTCGATATAGGCATCGATATCGCCAACATCGGTGAAATCAACAAAGGTCGTCAGGAAGGTCGCGCTTTCGACGACATCATGCCCCATCCGCCGCAATACCGAAAGCGCACAAGCCAACAACGTTCCGCCGACACAGAACCCAAGCGTATTGATCTTTTCAACATTCGTTACCAATCGCACAACATCAATTGCCTTCACCACGCCGTTGGCAATGTAATCGTCCCATGTGAGGTTTCCCAGTGACGTATCGACATTGCGCCATGACATGATAAACACTGTGTGTCCTTCGCTGACAAGGTACCGGATCAACGAATTTTCAGGCGTGAGATCGAGGATGTAAAATTTGTTGATACAAGGCGGCACGAACAGTATCGGACGCAGGTAAACCTGACTTGTGCTCGGTTGGTACTGAATGAGTTGAAACAAGTCATTTTCGAAGATAACTTTGCCGGGGGATACGGCGATGTCTTTACCCACTTCGAAAGCGGTTTCATCTGTTATCGATACATGCCCCTTGGCCAGATCGCCGGTAAAGTTTTCAGCGCCTTGGCGAAGTGACTCACCCTTCGTGTCTAGCGCTAATCTTAGCGCCTCCGGATTTGTGGCGAGAAAATTTGAGGGTGCAATCGCATCCAAGTATTGCTTCAGGAAAAATCGCGCCCGTTTTTTTTGTGCTTCTTGCAGATTGACGGCATCGAGGCTCTGCAGTAGGGACTGAGAAGTCGCCAGGTAGGCATCTGCTAACAGTCTGTACTGGGCTGCAGTTTGCCAATCTGCCCCCTGGAAGCGCTTGTCCTGTGCGCTCTGGCCGGACCCTTGAGAAAACTGCGCCATCAGCTTCTGTTGTTCTGCGTTCCAATGCGCCTGCATCGCATCTAACTCTTCCGACCCAGTCTTGGATGGTGTGAACGAGCCGATTGTCTCGATCGCCTTCAGCCATGCGGCCTGGAGCTCCGCCGCGTTTGCCGGGATCGGCGCGCCACTCAACGAGTGAACCCATTTCTGGCCGGCCTGTTGCATATCGCTGATGAATTTCTGAAAATCTACAAAGTGCGTATTGGACATGAGTTAGTCTTCGATTGGCGAGATAACAAATGTCATTCTGACATTTTGTGGCTTCTCAAACATGACAACGAACGCAAAATGCATATCGTCGTAATTGCGTGGCTATGGGTGATCTTGATGATGTCAATCACGGCGAGCAGCGTGACGGGTGGCGTGCTGACATTTGTCTTCCTGGGCATAGCCCCTTGCGCCCTTCTGTTGTGGCTCTTTGGTGGAGCTGGCAGACGCAGTCGTAAACGGCGAATCATCCCAAATACGCCCGAGCAAGTGTCAGTGGTTATGGCCCACGAGCATGTGGACACCCCAGATCGAGAGAACACCCAAACCGATCAAGGAAAACTGCGCGATTGAATCTCGCAGCGATGTTTTGCGGTGCAGCCCCGGAATAAGGTCTGCGATCGCGACGTAGATCATGCTAGAAGCGGCGAGACACAAAAAAATGTTTGAGTAGTTTTCCAAGGCCTGAAGCAGGAAAAAAGCGAGTACCGCACCAACCAGCGTGGCAAGACTCGAAATCAAGTTCCACACCAGAGCGCGTCGTTTGCTGAATCCGGAATGTACCAAAACCAGAAAATTGCCCAGCTCCTGTGGAAGTTCGTGCGCGATGATGGCGATTGAGGTAAGGATGCCGAGCCTCACATCGGCCACGAATGCGGCGGCAATCGCGAGACCGTCCGTGAAGTTGTGAAAACCGTCGCCGATGATCACCATCCATGCCGACGCGTGCCCTCCCTGTTGACTGCCGCCGTGTTGATGCCCGTGAGGTCGCGCGGCTGACTGTTCGTGTTGGTGTGCCGGCGTGATCGAGAGATCGATGGAAGCGCCATGATCGTGGCTGTGCCGCCACAGAACCAGTTTCTCCATCACAAAGAACCCCAAGATGCCCGCAAGGATCCAGCCGGCGGATGTCTCGCTGCTCTTTGAAGACTCAAATATATGCGGGATCAGATCGAGGAATACCACACCTAGTAACGCGCCCACCGCGAAGCTGACAAACACCGGGATTAACTTTGGTTGCAGACGCCAGGCAAGAAGGGCTGCCATCGAGACGGATAACAGTCCGCCAAGAAGTGCTGCAGCAATGATGTAAGTCAGTGTCATGGGGAACTCAGTTCGGCGCCCCTGCTTGTAACTACTATCCAGCGAGGCAAAGGTGATAAGGTGAAATCATTATTGCAACTTAATTGCAAAATTCTATCACGTCCACGTGATTCGCTAATGCGACAGCTGGAACTTACTGGCTAGCTGCGAATGAACCGACTTAGCTTCTTAGTCCAACCAGATCAGGGCTGCCATGCGACCCGAAGATTGGCCAAGGTGAGTGCCGCGTCGGTGCGAGAAAAACCGGTTGCTGTCTGTATACGTGCAGAGCCCGCCGCCATGGATCGCGGATGATACGATGCCAGCACGCAGCATACGTGTTTCAGCGAGTACGTAAATATTCGCCTGCCACTTGATGGCAGCAGCGTCTTCATTTGCTCCCCCCCCCTCGCCGATTTGCGGAACAAATGCCGCCGACACCGCCAATTGCTCGGTTGGAAGTGCACCCGACAGGAATCGATCACGAACTTCACTGCCCACTTCAAATGCGCCGGGACCGATCGCCGGCCCCATATAGGCCATCAGGTTTTCAGGCGGCACATGCATCGATGCAATTGTCGCTTCCAGCACACCAGCCGCAAGTCCCCGCCAGCCGGCATGGGCCGCTGCGACTGTTGTTCCGGCGCGGTCGCAGAACAGTACGGTTAGGCAGTCAGCCATCATCACCGTACAAACTGAACGACGACTTCGGCTCCAAGCGGCGTCTGCTGATATCGGTACTTCAGGCCGGATTTCGTCGAGATTGGCGACATCAATTCCGTGTACCTGACTCATCCAGCGCGGCGCGGTGCCTACTAAGCTGGTCACGCGTCGGCGGTTTTCTTCTACGGCATCGACATCATCACCGACACTTTTGCCGAGGTTTAAGCTCGCCAAACTCCCTTGGCTGATGCCACCCGCGCGGGTTGTAATCAAGCTGCGGACCCCGGGCGGCGCGGGCCAATCTGGAACGATACAGTCGCGCTTGTTCAGCGTCATACTTCCGCAACGGCAGCAATCAGCGTTTCCATGTCTTCAGGAATTGCCGCCTCGAAGGAAACCACTTTATGAGTCGATGGATGCTCAAAAGCGAGTGCACGAGCGTGGAGAGCTTGCCTGCCAAATGCGGTCGCCGCGTCCTGAAGTGACGGGGCCAGCCCCCTGGCACCCTTTCCGTAAACGGCGTCGCCTTCCAGCGGAAAGCCAAGCGACGCCATGTGGACACGTATCTGGTGGGTGCGACCGGTTTCTAGGCGACACTCCACCAACGTATGGTAGCGAAATTGCTCAAGCACTGTGTAGTGGGTAATTGCGGGTTTGCCATAGTCGGCGTTGTTTACAACTGCCATCTTGATGCGATCTCTCGGATGCCTGCCGATCGCCGCGTCTATCGTTCCGTCGCCGTCCAACACGCCACGAAGCAACGCAACATAACGCCGCGAAACGGAGCGCGCTTGAAGCTGCCTGACCAACGCCAGTTGTGCGGCTTCGCTGCGCGCGACGACCATCAGTCCGCTGGTGTCTTTATCCAGACGGTGCACAATACCCGCCCGTGGAACGTGTGCGGTTTCCGGATAGCGGAATAACATGCCGTTTAAGATCGTACCGGACCAGTTACCGACGGCGGGATGTACAACGATCCCCGGCTGCTTGTTGATGATGATCACGTCGGCATCTTCGTGGACAACGTCTAGCGGGATGGACTCAGCGAGGAACGCCGTGTCTTCGGGACGCGACTTCAGATGAATGGAGATGGTCTCTCCACCAGTTAACTTGGTTTTGGGTTGGGCCGGCTGACCATCAAGGGTCACGTCGCCGCTTTTGACGAGGCTGCTCAGACGACTTCTCGAGGATGTTGGAAACAACACCGCCAGCGCTTGGTCCAAGCGAGAACCAGCCAACTGCAACGGTGTCCGAAGCGTTTGTGTGGTGTTGATGATTGCGTCGGGCTCAGCGTCTGGTATGGTCGCTGGGCTATAATCGTCGTCTTCTAAATCGTTCGTATGCATCGGCCAAAGTATGACACGTACTCTATTGCGCTCCCTGTTTGCTTGCCTCCTGTTGCCCGTGTTTCTGTCGGGCTGCGGCTGGTTTGGTGACAAGTTGGATCTCCAAAAAAACTGGACAGTCGAGCAGTTCTATAAGAACGCGAGAGACGAGCTTGAGTCAGGCAATTTTGCCGGCGCCATCAAACTATACGAAGCGCTAGAAGCGCGTTATCCGTTTGGTCGTTACACTCAGCAGGCGCAGCTCGATATCGCCTACGCCAACTACAAAGATAACGAGACGGCGGCGGCCGTATCTGCGGCAGATCGTTTCATGAAGTTGCACCCAAATCATCCAAACCTTGATTACGCCCTGTATATCAAGGGACTTGCCTACTTCAAGCCTGATCTCGGGCTGTTTGGACAAGTGTTGAACCTTGACCCTGCGGAACGCGACCCCAAGGCACTTCGTGACTCGTTTGATGTATTTAAAGAGCTCGTGACCAGATTTCCGGATAGTGTCTACGCCGACGATACGCGTGGTCGTATGGTCTACCTTGTGAATACCCTAGCCAAACATGATCTTGCCGTTGCGCGTTACTACTTCAGTCGGGGTGGGTATCTAGCGGCGGTCAACCGTGCTCAGTATGTGATTACGCGTTACCCACAAGCGCCGCTTGCCGAAGAAGCGCTGACCATCAGCGTTGAATCCTACGAGAAATTGGGCATGAAGGACCTTGCCGATGCTTCCCGCCGCGTTCTACAAACCAACTTCCCAAACAACGCGATGGTTTCCGCCAGCGCCCGAGTAACTAAACCGTGGTGGAAACTCTGGTAGTTAGGCAGAAGAAAATCAAATAAAGGCGCGGTTTTCCGCGCCCTTTTGCTTGGAGAAGCCCGTTGTTACTGGTGTTCGAAATGGTGTTCTTGGTAGTTAAACCAAGTTTTTGGTGTTTTTAGCAAGATGCAACGCGATCGACTAGCCTGAACATTTCATAGCGGCGCGTTCGAAAGCGGGCGAGTAGGTGAACAGGCGAGCGATTTTTTGCCTGACCGACCACAGCATAGCGGGCTATGCTTCGGCAGCGAGGCGCAAAATTGCCGTCCAATCGCCCGAAAGCAAACCTGCTGCCCGCATCCACAGCAAGTGAGAAACGAGCCTAATTGGTTTGCCAATCGCCCGGAAGCAACGTCCTTCCAAGCAACCGGCAACCCATGAAATATTCAGGTTAGCGACAAAAAAGCCCCGCAGGTGTCGGGCAAGCCCGCCGCCCACAATTCCGGCAGGTCATCATAGAGCCAACTGGGCGAGCGGCCAGCGTTGCTGCGTAGCTTTGAGAACGCGATTCGCGCGGTACGAGTCCCGACCAATAATCGTCAACGCATTCTTCATGCAGTATTCCTTATAGTCCGCATTTTCCACGGGTTGGCGGACGACTACGTCCCCGCTGCAGAGTGCCGCGCGTACGTTGCCCGTCCTAGGAAAGCCGGAAAGGACATCACGCTGACCGAGTACCCCGGCGCGTACCATGTCCTTGATAACCCGGTACTTAAGACCCCCGTCCAGCTCCCGCAGGCGCAGGCTTTGCGGCGGGACTATTGGCGCGGGTGTGTAGGTGTCATGGAATATTCCTTGGCCTGCCCAGAAACCACTGTCACCTTCGTCACGGTCCGGTATCTCCTGGGCATCGCCATCACAGCCTGTGTTGGGCGCTGGCTGGGGCCAAAAACGCTACAGTGGTAATCGGTCACCGATGCTTCAGAGCCAGGCATTCCGAATTTTTTTCGGTAAGTTGCCAGTAAGTCAATCACCTCCATCATAGCGCTCAAGCTGTTGGCGGTACCGTGTCACAAGCCAGTCATTACCGTTAAATACCACCGCAGCCATTGATCAATTAACTGTCCCGGACCGGATACCGGTCGGACCTATATTCATGGAGTAACGACAATGAATCACTATCATCTTTCCCGCCACCGCAATTCCAGCGCCAGCAGCAGCCGCCCAACACTATTAGCTGGCATAGTCGGCACGATGCTCGTGCTTGTCAGCGGCAACTCGTACGCACAGGCACAGTCTAACGACGAGAACCGCACCCGCTATGGCATTGGTGCAGTAGTTCTGATCGACAAAGATGGCTATCGCGATGTGGGTTCCGAAACGCGAGTATTGCCCGGCCTGTCGATCCAGAATAAATGGGTCAGTCTGTACGGTCCGCAGCTGGACCTTAAACTGCTGGGTAACGACAAACGAAGCTGGTGGGTTGGACCGCGCATCGAATATCGATTCGACGGTTACGAACAAAAGGATGGTGCCGTTTTTCGTGGCATGGCCAACCGCAAAGGCGGCGTATTCCTTGGGGTGGCTGGAGAAGTTGATTTGGGTAGCGATTTCGAGCTGGAAGCCGACTACGTCAGAGCCTCGGGGCGGGATGGCGGTTTCGAACGTGGCGCAGTAGCCTCATTACAATTGAGCCGCACCTATCGGAACGGCCCATGGTCCTGGGCGCCACGGATAGGGATGGAATACCTCAGCAGCAGTTACGTCGACTATTACTACGGCGTTCGTGCCAGTGAGGCTACCTCAACCCGCCCGGCCTACGCTGGAAAAAGCTCGTGGAGCCCGGAATTCGGCCTGTTGGTCACTTGGCAAGCTAACCCGCGCCACCTCCTGTTTGCCAACTTCAACTACGAGCGCTATGGCAGTGAAGTCCGCAACAGTCCATTAATGAATGCCAAAGGTATTCCACAAGTCGTATTCGGCTATCAATACCGACTGAAGTAAGCTGGTACAGTCGCATCATCATTGATCAATCTGGTGCTATAAGACGAAGACTATGAATCGTATTCTTGTGGTCGAAGACAATACCGCCATGCGCAATCTGGTAGTGCATGAGCTGCATCATGCCGGCTAGCCTGAATATTTCATGGGGGTGCGTTCGAACGCGGGCGAGCGGGCGAGCGGGCGAGCAATTTTTTGCCTGACCGACCACAGCATAGCCGGCTATGCGTCGGAAGGAAGGCAGAACATTGCAATCCAATCGCCCGCGAGCGAACCTGCAGACCGCATCCACAGCAAGCGAGAAACGAGCCTAATTGGTTTGCCAATCGCCCAGAGGCAACGTCCTGCTAAGCAATCGGCGACCCATGAAATATTCAGGCTAGACGTTGGTGAGTCTAGCGAAAGGTCGCTCACGCACGCGACGTCGTGCACTAGGCCTTTGATATCGTCACCAAAGGATTCGTAAGTTCCCGGTCAACGCCGGCGACTGTGTCAAAACCCCGCAGGAAACAAATATGAGATCTCCCCGTCCCCTCACGCTGGCCGCATGTCTCGCAGCCCTCGGCACCGGCGGATGTGCGGTCGGGCCTGACTACATCAAGCCCGCGCCTTTTGGATCAGTCGCCATGGCCACTTGGGTCGCGCCGCTCCCTCACCACGGGAGTTCGGTGGAACTCGTGAACTGGTGGCAACGCTGGAACGACCCCGTACTGGTTGAGTTGCTGGCACAGGCGCAGCGGCAAAACCGTAGCATCGCACAATCAAGCGCACGCATTACCCAGGCAAGGGCGGCCTATCGTGCCGCCACCTCCGCATTACTGCCAAGTGCTGCGGCCAATGCCTCCGACAATCGCAGCAAAGGTGGTCAAGGTGAACTGGGTGCCGCGGGCAACACACTTGAACGCAGTCGTAGTCTCTCGTTAGACGCGGCATGGGAACTTGATGTTGTCGGCGGCACCCGACGTGGACGCGAAGCAGCAGCGCAACGCGCCCTTGCCCGTGAATCAGACTGGCATGACGCGAGAGTGTCAATTGCGGCCGAGGTGGCAGCCACCTACGTCAATCTGCGTGCTTGTGAAGTGCTGTTGGGTGGGTATCGCATTGATGTCGCGTCACGCGCTGAAACCGCGCAGCTCACTAAATTGAAGGTGAATGCTGGGTTCGAGGCACCCGCAAATGCCGCACTCACAGATGCCAGTGCGGCGGAGGCACGTGCCCGTCTGGCCCAGCAGCAAGCCAATTGTGACTTGAGCATCAAATCGCTGGCAGAGCTGACTGCCCTTGACGAAACGCAGCTTCGCGCAAAGCTCATGGCATCGACGGCGAAGCTACCCTCGCCTACGGGTTTTGCCATTAGCGTTATCCCGGCTGCGGCCATCTCACAGCGGCCTGATATTGCATCGGCAGAGCGGGAGTTGATGGCCGCAAGCAATGATATTGGCCTAGCCATGGCGGATCGGTTTCCGCGCGTGTCGCTCACGGGCAGTATTGGTTTTAGTGAAAACAGTGGTAGCGGATATGACACGCGTGGAAGGACTTGGAGTTACGGCCCAGCTATCTCTTTGCCAATTTTTGACATGGGAAGGCGTGCGGCAAATGTGGATGGTGCCCGCGCAAGATTTGAAGAGTCCATCGCAACTTACCAAGGCAAAACGCTGCGCGCTGTACGTGAAGTCGAAGAGGCCTTAGTCCGGCTCGATAGCGCCGAGCGCCGCGAGAAAGATGCCAACATGGCGCTGGCCGGCTATCAGCAATTCCTCACCGCAGCTGCGGCACGTGTGAGGGAAGGCGCAGGTAGCTTGACCGAATTAGAGGAAGCCAGACGAGCCGTTGTGCAGGCACAGGGCGTGGCAGTCGGTGTCACACTTGACCGACTCGTCGGATGGATTAATTTGTATAAAGCGGTCGGTGGCGGCTGGTCTGCGGCCCACCCAAATAATGATGTCGAGGCGAAACGATGAAACGGAGTATAAATTTGCGAAACAAACCCACCCTCCTCGCGCTATTTGCCGGTTGTTCAGTTGCGGCGATCTTACTTACCACATTGGTCAGTCGTGCCGTTGCTGAAAACAAAGTCCCGGCAGCCGGAAAAGCGTCGCTCACCGTTACGACCATCACGCCGGTGCAATCGAGCATCGCTGCCACACTTGCAGCCAGCGGCAACATCGCGGCTTGGCAGGAAGCTATCGTTGGCGCGGAAAGTAATGGCCTGCGTCTGAATGATGTGCGCGTGAACGTAGGCGACAAAGTGGCTAAGGGCCAAGTGTTGGCGACATTTGCGCCCGAGACGCCCGAAGCAGAGTTGGCGCAAGCGCGCGCCAGTGTGGCCGAGGCTGAAGCGGCCCTCGTTGACGCACAATCCAACGCGACTCGCGCTCGTACGTTGGCCTCTACTGGTGCGCTTTCTACGCAACAGATCAATCAGTACACCACGGTTGAGAAGACGGCAGAAGCCCGCTTGCTCGCCGCGCGAGCCAATGCAAAACTCAACCAAGTCCGTTTGGCGAATACACAGGTGCTGGCACCTGACGCGGGCACCATCTCGGCTCGTACAGCAACAGTGGGTGCGGTCGTGCAAGGTGGACAGGAGCTATTTCGTTTGGTGAGACAAAACCGGCTTGAGTGGCGCGCGGAAGTCACAGCGGCTGAACTGCCCAAGGTAGTCACCGGCCAAAAAGTGAAAGTGATCACCCCAGCGGGCGACGTGGTTGCCGGGACGGTTCGTGTCATTGCGCCGACGGTCGACCCAGCAACACGTAACGTTCAGGTTTATGTCGATCTTGCACGAACCCCTCTGGCCAAAGCGGGCATGTTCGCGCGCGGCGAATTTCAACTAGCGGAGTCGCCCGGCCTCACCGTCCCACAGCAGGCGGTCGTATCGCGTGATGGCTTCTCCTACGCCTTCACCGTTGGCGGCGACAATCGTGTCAAACAGATCAAAATCGAAACAGGACGTCGAGTTGCAGATCGGATTGAGATCAGGAGCGGCTTGACCACGCAGACGGCGATTGTGGCCAGCGGTGCGGGATTTCTCAAAGACGGCGATATCGTACGGGTGACGACAGCACCTACCGCGCTGGACAAGAAGTAACGGGGCGCGCGCATGAACTTTTCCACTTGGGCAATCAAGAATCCGATACCCTCAATCGTGTTCTTCATCTTGCTCACCTTTGCGGGTTTGGTGAGTTTCTTCAAAACCGGTGTGCAGGATTTTCCCGACATCGAGCTGCCGATGGTAACGGTATCGGCCACGCTACCCGGTGCCGCACCGGCGCAGATGGAAACGGAAGTTGCACGGAAGATCGAAAACTCGATCGCCACCTTGCAAGGCATCAAGAATATTTATACAAACATCCTAGATGGCACTGCAACCATCAGTGTTGAGTTTGTTCTTGAAAAAGGCCTTAACGAGGCAACCAATGAGGTGAGAGACGCCGTCAGCCAGATTCGCGCTGATCTACCCCCAGAGCTTCGTGACCCGGTCATTCAGAAGGCGTCAAATGCCGGGCGCCCCATCCTGACCTATGTCGTGTCGTCAGAATCCCAAGATGAAGAGGCATTGTCTTGGTTCGTCGATAACGCGGCAACCAAGCGGGTGCTTTCCGTGCAAGGGGTAGGCAAAATCGCCAGGCTGGGCGGTGTCACACGGGAAGTATTGGTGGAGCTTAACCAATCCAAAATGTCGGCCATTGGTGTCACGGCGGCAGACATGTCCCACGCCTTGCGGCGGGTGCAACAGGAGGCACCGGGTGGGCGCGGCGATATCAGCGGCGCGGAGCAATCCGTTCGCACCATTGCCACCGTCGCAACTGTGGCGGAGTTGCAAGCGTTGGACGTGCCGCTGGCGGACGGACGACGAATTCGGCTTCATCAAGTTGCAAGTGTATACGACACCATCGCTGAGCGTCGCGCGATTGCCCTGCGCGACGGCAATCGCGTGGTGGCCTTCGAGGTGAGCCGCAGCAAAGGCGCCTCTGAACTTGATGTTGCGAAGGGTGTTCGCGCCGCAGTGGACGAATTACGCGTGGCACATCCGACCATCAAGATCGTCGAGGCAATCGACAACGTCTGGCCGGTACAGGAAAACTTTGACGGCTCGATGTATCTGTTACTCGAGGGGGCCATTCTCGCGGTAATCGTTGTGTGGTTCTTTCTGCGCGATTGGCGCGCAACGGTTGTCGCGGCGGCAGCGCTGCCTTTGTCGATCATCCCGACATTTTTGGGTATGTATCTTTTTGGTTTTACCCTCAATACCGTGACGCTTCTCTCACTCGCCTTGGTGGTGGGCATTCTGGTCGATGATGCCATTGTCGAAATTGAAAATATTGCCCGGCACTTACAAATGGGCAAGTCGCCTCTCAATGCAGCGCGTGAGGCCGCCGACGAAATTGGCCTTGCCGTGATTGCCACCACCTTTGCCTTGATTGCGGTGTTCTTACCAACTGCATTTATGGCCGGTATTGCCGGCAAATTTTTTAAGCAGTTTGGCTGGACTGCCGTGCTCGCGATCTTCGCCTCGCTCGTGGTCGCGCGTCTACTGACACCGATGATGGCGGCATATTTGCTGAAACCGCCAAAGGAGATTGTCCAAAAGGACAGCGCATTGATGACCCGTTACTTGGGTTGGGCGCGCTGGTGTATCGAACATCGGTGGGTGACGGCCGTCGGAGCGGCACTGTTCTTCGTCGCTTCGATTTCGTTGCTACCACTGTTACCGACCGGTTTCATGCCGGCCGCTGATCGTTCGCAGACCATCGTTAACATCGAGCTTCCCCCCGGCAGCACGCTCGCGGAAACACTTGCTGCGGCCGAACGCGCGCGACTGGCGGTTATGACTGTCAAGGACGTAAAACATGTGTTTAGTTCCGTGGGCGGTGGTGTTTCTGGTGACGCCTTCGAAGAGGGAGTCGCTGCGGAGGCGCGCAAGGCTGCATTGACGGTTGAATTGGTGCATCGTAGTGAGCGGTCAAGAAATCAGACCGGCGTTGAGATAGAGATCCGTGAAAAACTCGCCGATCAACCCGGTGTCCGCATCACCGTCGGCCCACAAGACACAAAAATGCAGCTGGTACTGCAATCAGAGGACCCCGTCGCGCTCGTTGCCGCAGCCCAAGCGGTCGAACGTGATGCGCGAACCATACAAGGTATTGGCAACGTGACTTCGACCGCAAGTCTGGTGAGACCGGAAATCATCGTGCGGCCCGATTTTGCCCGTGCGGCGGACTTGGGCGTTTCCGCGTCCACTATTGGGGAGACCATTCGGGTTGCGACAGCCGGGGATTACAGTCAAAACTTGCCGAAATTCAACGTCAGCGAGCGCCAGATTCCCATCAATGTTCGGCTGCCATTGTCGACCCGGGCAGACCTGGAAGCCATCAAGCGCCTGCAGGTCATGGGTAAAAATGGCCCGGTGATGCTGGCACAAGTCGCACGTGTCGAAGTTGGCAGCGGTCCTTCACAGATTGATCGCTTGAACCGTAATCGCCAAATCACCATCGAAATTGAGCTTGGCAGTCGAGAGTTGGGCGCCGTCACTGATGAGGTCAACGCCCTGCCTGCCATGAAGGCGCTACCGCCCGGTGTCACTGAAGAAGACGAGGGTGACGCACAAATGATGGCCGAACTATTCGCCAGTTTTGGTCTGGCGATGATCATCGGAATTCTGTGTATTTTTGCCGTGTTGGTTTTGTTGTTTAAGGATTTCCTGCAACCAATCACCATTTTGGCCGCGCTACCGCTTTCCATTGGTGGCGCGTTTATCTTGCTGTTGCTGACCGGCAAGAGTTTTTCGATGCCCTCGCTCATCGGCTTGCTGATGCTGATGGGCGTCGTCACCAAGAACTCAATCTTGCTGGTGGAATACGCCATCATGGCGCAGCGCGACTTGGGTCTTTCCAGAGTTGACGCATTGGTTGACGCCTGCCACAAGCGCGCGCAGCCGATTGTCATGACCACATTGGCCATGGGATTCGGCATGTTGCCAATCGCCTTGGGTTTTGGGGCCGACCCGTCCTTCCGCTCACCAATGGCCATTGCCGTGATCGGCGGCTTGGTGACATCAACCCTGCTCTCGCTCATTGTGATACCGGCGGTTTACACGTTCGTCGATGACATTGAAAAGATGTTGTTGCGGATGTTGGGACGGGCTAAGCAGCCAGAACTAGACCAGTCGCAGCCCCTTGGCTCAAGCTAAATTGGCGTCGGCGCTTGGTAACTTGGTAGCATTACCCGGTGAATTCCAACGAGCGGACGACGCGTATTCCCTTGCTCATGTACCAAGAATGTCCAAAATGTCGTCATAAACCACTGCCGGCGGACCAGTCCCTGCCCGCAGCGTGTCCGGCTTGTGGGCTGGTATTGGCGAAATATGGTGTCGTGCCAACACGGCAAGTGACTGAGCGCAAGCCCTCGTTGGCAAGTCGACCCGAACAATTGTGGGCTTTGCTCACCCTTGTACCCGCCCGCGTCGACGCGGTGTCGTTTTGGTTTCGCGTCGCACTTTGGGCGGTCTTCGCCGTATGGGCGGGGCGGCTGTTGCTCCTGGATATCCGCACTGGTGAGATGGGGGCAAGTTTTTTGCATGGACCGCTGCTGGTGTTTCATGAAGCGGGTCATGTCGTCTTTATGCTGTTCGGCGAATTTATGACGATTGCCGGTGGAACACTCGGCCAGTTGATCATGCCTGGGATTCTTTGCGGCGCACTGCTAATCAAGAATCGCGATCCTTTTGGCGCGGCCATCGGTCTTTGGCTGGTCGGCGCGTCACTGCTGGACATCGCCCCATACGCCTACGATGCATTGCAGCCCCAACTTATGTTACTCGGTGGTCGCACCGGCGACGATGGTGGTCCGCACGATTGGATTTATTTGCTGACAAAGCTGGGCCTGCTTAAACGCGCACATGGCGTGGGTTACGTCTTTTATCTGCTCGGCGCGATGACTTTGCTGATCTCTGTTTGGTGGGGTGCGTGGCTTCTATGGCAGCAAAGGCGACGTCTATCGAGCAATATTGTGCTGGACGAAGATAGCCACTAGGGCTGCAGCCTGACCACACTAGCGTCGAATTGGATTGGTCCACTTTTGCCTAAGGCGAAAGACTATAATTTTCGTCTTTACTAGAGGCGGCGCGGCCGATGCAATTCAAGGACCATACTTTTCTGATCACCGGCGGCGGTTCCGGACTGGGCGCGGCAACGGCTAAGTTGTTCGCCGAACAAGGTGCAAACGTCGTACTCGCGGATGTAAACGCCGACGCGATTGCAGCCCTCGCCGGCCAAATTGGCCCACACGCCGCCTTCATCCGCACCGATGTGACCGATGAAACTAGCGTTCAAGCTGCTGTAGATCTCTGTAAGTCTGCCTTTGGTGGCATACATGGTGCGGTGAACTGCGCGGGTGTCGCGCCGGGAGAACGCGTTGTTGGCAAAAGCGGGCCTCATTTGCTGGCTAACTTTGTGCGAACGATCAACATCAACCTCATCGGCACGTTTAACGTGATCCGTCTTGCAGCGCACGCCATGAGCACACAGTCGCCTGACGCCGGTTTTGACAAGACGGGGACACGCGGCGTCATCATCAATACTTCGTCGGTGGCGTCCTTTGAAGGTCAAATTGGTCAGGCGGGGTACGCTGCATCCAAAGCCGGTGTGAATGGAATGACGCTGCCAATTGCACGTGAGTTAGCCAAGTTTGGCATTCGTGTGGTGACGATTGCTCCCGGCATTTTTGATACACCGATGTTGCAAGGCATGCCGGAAGAGGTGCGCGCCTCGCTCGGTGCGCAAGTGCCCTTCCCGCCGCGCCTCGGCACGCCCGAGGAGTACGCGGCGCTGGCAAAACACATCGTTGAAAACGAAGTCTTGAACGGCACGGTCATCCGCTTGGATGGCGCTATTCGCATGGGGGCTAAGTGACACCCCAATGCGCTCAAACCCGACAAAGTAGTCCTCGTCATTCCGAACGGCTTTTGGTGAGGAATCTCATCTGGCCGAATAACGCAATCGCACATCTGGATGAGAGTTCTCCACTTCACGTCGCGTCGCGACGTTCCGGTCGAAATGACAGTCTTTATGTTGGAACTTACCGATGATCTTTGACACTCATATCTCCGACGACACCGACGCGCTACGCGATACCGTCAAGCGCCTCTGTGACGACGAGCTAGCACCGCGTGCGGCGCAGATCGACCACGACAACGCCTTCCCGATGGACATGTGGAAAAAGTTTGGCGACATGGGCCTGCTCGGCGTATCCATCCCGGAAGAATTTGGTGGCACCGGCATGGGCTACGTCGCCCACACCGTGGCAATGGAGGAAATTTCGCGCGCTTCGGGATCAGTTGGACTCGCCTACGGCGCGCACTCCAACCTGTGTGTGAACAATTTGTATCTCAATGGCACCGACGCACAGCGCGCAAAATACTTGCCAAAACTCTGCTCGGGTGAACACGTCGGCGCATTAGCGATGTCCGAACCCGGTGCCGGATCCGACGTAGTGGGCTCGATGGCGTGTCGCGCGGAAAAGAAAGGTGATCGTTGGATCGCCAACGGCAACAAGATGTGGATCACAAATGGGCCGCACGCCGATACGCTGATCGTCTACATGCGTACGGCACCCAAAGAGATGGGCTCCAAAGCGATGACCGCGTTTATCGTGGAACGCGGATTCAAAGGTTTTCGTACCGCGCAGAAACTCGACAAACTCGGTATGCGTGGATCAGATACCTGCGAACTGGTGTTTGAAGACTGTGAAATTCCAGACGAAAACGTGTTGGGCCAATTCAACGGCGGCACCACGGTGCTGATGAAAGGGCTCGATACCGAACGCACTGTGCTCTCGGCCGGGCCGATAGGCATCATGCAAGCCGCCATGGATGTGGTTTTGCCCTACATCCACGAACGCAAACAATTTGGCGCCGCGATTGGCACCTTTGGCCTGATGCAGGGCAAGGTCGCAGATATGTATGTGGCGTTGCAAACCTCCCGCGCTTTCACCTACAAAGTCGCCAACATGCTCGACCAAGGCCGCGGTCGTGCGGCGCGTAAAGACGCCGCCGCTTGTATTTTGTATGCATCCGAGTCGGCAGTCCGTGTGACGCTGGAAGCGATCCAGTGTTTGGGCGGAAATGGATACATCAACGAGTACCCAACCGGACGATTGTTTCGTGACGCGAAGCTCTACGATATCGGTGCAGGAACAAATGAAATTCGCCGGATGTTGATTGGTCGGGAGTTGTTTGGGGAGAGTGCGTAGACGATGTTGGGCTTGGTTGAAGTTTTTGTTTCGGTTTTGGCTGCCCTCTTTGAACGCGTGTTGTCATTTTTTTCTTGGCTAACATCTCCCAAAGTCCCCTTACGCTCAAAAACCATTGTCGCAAGTTTCGTTTTGGTCTTAGCCATTGCCGTGGCAGTTTGGATCGTCTTTGTTTAAGTATTAGTTGTCGCACCGGCGGAGGCCGGTGCCCAAGTTTCAAACGGTAAATTAGGCACCGGCCTCCGCCGGTGCGACAGTCAGAAAGGTAGTCATATATGTCTCAGTCAAATGATTCCGTTGTCATCGTCGCCGCAAAACGCACCCCCATTGGTTCCATGAACGGCCAGCTCGTCGGCCTCACCTCACCCCAGTTGATGTCTACTGCCATCAAAGCAGCCGTTGCGGCATCCGGCGTGAAGGCCGAAGACATTACCGAAGCCATCATCGGTTGTGTGTTGCCCGCAGCCCTCGGCCAAGCACCCGCGCGCCAAGCCGTGCTCGGTGCAGATTTGCTGAAGACCACTGCATGTACGACCGTAAACAAAGTTTGCGGCTCGGGTATGAAGACCACCATGATGGGTTACGACGCCATCATGGCAGGCTCGGCATCAACGGTTCTGGTTGGCGGTATGGAAAGCATGAGCAACGCGCCACACATGCTGCCGAAGGCGCGGCAAGGCTACCGCTACGGCCACTTCAAGGCGCTTGATCACATGGCCTTTGATGGTCTGGAAAACGCCTACGACGGCAAATCGATGGGTATCTTTGCCGATGCCACCGCAGCGAAGTATGGCTTCACCCGCCAAGACCAAGACGCATTTGCCGCAGAGAGTGTGAAGCGTGCACAAGGTGCGGTTGCCTCGGGTGCGTTCAAAGATGAAATCGCCGGTGTGACCGTTACGGTGAAAGGCGTTGACACTGTGCTGGCGACTGACGAGCCTCCGGGCCAATGCAAACCAGAAAAAATTCCATCACTCAAGCCCGCCTTCAACAAGGAAGGCACCGTCACCGCTGCGTCGTCGTCCTCAATTTCTGATGGTGCCGCAGCGTTGATCCTGATGAAGGAATCGGATGCAAAGGCCAAGGGCATCACGCCAATTGCGCGTATTGTTGGCCACGCACAAAATGCGCACGAGCCGGAGTGGTTCACCACCGCGCCAGTTGGTGCCATCGACAAGCTGCACAACAAGCTTGGCTGGGGCCCAGACAATGTAGATCTCTATGAAATCAACGAAGCATTCGCGGTGGTGGCGATGGCGGCGATGAAAGATTTGAATCTGCCGCACGCAAAAGTGAACGTCAACGGTGGCGCGTGTGCGCTCGGCCACCCGATCGGTGCATCCGGTGCACGTTTGATCGTCACGCTGTTGCATGCGCTGAAAGCCCGCGGCGGCAAACGCGGCATCGCCTCACTTTGTATCGGCGGCGGTGAAGCGACGGCCATCGCTGTGGAAATGATCTAAAACCCCAATAAGGACGGCTGTTTTCAGGCATTTTTGCTTGAAGATGTCCGCCCTTATTGGACTTTATAGGACTTAAAGGATTTTATGCAATCGGTATTGATCATCGGCGCCTCGCGTGGACTCGGTTTGGAGTTTGTGCGGCAGTACCGCAAAGCCGGTTGGTTGACCCTCGGCACCTGCCGTTCGCCCGAACAGGACGCGCTACTGAGTGCCGAAGGTGCGACTGCGATCAGGTTGGATGTCTCGGACCCCGATAGCTTTGCGGGGCTCAATCGGGCGCTTGCCGGTACCAGTATTGATGTCTGCATCTACAACGCCGGTGCGTTTGGTTCTCGTGAAGGTCCGTCGGTGGCGCCGAGCAAAGAGGTGTTTGACCAAGTCATGCATGCCAATGTGTTTGGCGCGTTGCAAGCAATCCCGGTGGTCGCACCAGCCCTGCTCAAGTCAAGGGGCAAATTTGCCTTCATTTCCAGCCGCATGGGTTCGATTGGCTTGATGGCGAGCGCAGTTGCTCCAACCTACCGCGCCAGCAAAGCCGCTCTCAACGCCGTGGTGAAGGCGACTTCCATTGAATACGGGCCGCAAGGTATTACCGCGTTTGTGATGCATCCTGGTTGGGTCAAGACCGACATGGGAGGTGCCAACGCGGATATCGAGCCGACTGTAAGTATCGCGGGTATGCGCCGTGTCATCGCAAATGCAACACCTGAATCAAACGGCCGATTCTTCAACTACGACGGAGCTGAACTCTCATGGTAAGCAAACAGATCACAGCATTAGTGGCCGTATGGTGCGTAGCGTTGTTGCTTGGCGGCTGCGGCAAGGGGCCGGCAACTGCTGAGCCCACCGACAAACAGCGCGCAGAGAGCCGCGAGAAAGCCAAAGAGTCGCCGGTGTTTGGCACCCAAGTACAAGCGCTCGATAAAGCGAAAGCCACGGCGGATGAGGCTGCCAAGGTCGCCGCAGATCGAGCGAAAAAGGCCGACCAGTAATGCTGATGATGGCCACGCACGATTTCTTGACTGATGACCAACGCGCCATTCGCGACATGGCGCGCGATTTTGCGCAGAACGAGCTGGCACCCCACGCCGCGCAATGGGAGCGGGATAAATGGATCCCTGATGCGGTCGTCAGCCAGATGGGCGAGCTTGGCCTACTTGGCATGACCGTCGGAGACGAATGGGGTGGCTCGTTTTCGGACAACGTTGCTTATGCGTTGGCCATTGAAGAAATCGCCGCCGGTGACGCGTCAACATCCACACTCATGAGTGTGCACAATTCCGTTGGCTGCGGGCCGGTGGACGCGTGGGGAACGGAGACGCAAAAGGAACGCTGGTTGCGTGACCTGGCGACCGGCAAGAAAATAGGCTGCTTTTGTTTAACTGAGCCGCAAGCGGGCTCGGAGGCAAACAACCTAAGAACCAAAGCGGAATTCAAGGATGGCAAGTGGATCATCAATGGTTCCAAACAATTCATTACCAACGGTAAACGTGCGAAGTTGGCCATTGTGTTTGCCGTCACCGATCCTGAATTCGGCAAAAAAGGCATCTCTTGTTTTGTCGTGCCGACCGATACACCGGGATTTAACGTCGGACCGATGGAAAAGAAGCTCGGCATTCGCGCATCCGATACCTGCCCCATCAGTTTGGTCGATTGCGCGTTGCCGGAGGATCATATGCTTGGCCCGCGTGGCAAAGGCCTCGCCATCGCGCTGTCGAATCTCGAAGGTGGACGAATCGGTATTGCGGCGCAAGCACTCGGCATCGCACGCGCCGCGTTGGAGGCGGCACTCGCCTACGCCAAAGAGCGCAACCAGTTTGGTAAGAAGATTGTTGAGCATCAATCGATCGCCAACATGCTGGCGGACATGCACACCCGCATCAACGCCGCACGATTGATGATCCTACACGCCGCAAAGATGCGCGACGCCGGGCTTCCTTGTTTGTCAGAGGCGTCACAAGCGAAGTTGTATGCGTCCGAGCTGGCGGAGTGGGTGTGCAGCAAGGCTATCCAGATTCATGGCGGGTATGGCTATCTAGAAGACTATCCGGTTGAGCGCTTGTATCGGGACGCCAGAATCACCCAGATTTATGAAGGTACCAGTGAAGTCCAGCGTATGGTGATTGCGCGTGAACTCGCCAAAGACTGACTGCAAGGAAAACCAGATGCTTTGTTCTTCTGATGCGCCTTCGCTATCGACAATTTTTGTTGCAGCCAATAAATAATGCCTAAGCTCTCATCGCGCATCGATATCGTTTCGCCCGAATTCCAAGCCAACGCGGCGCAAATGCGCGCTATTGTCGATGAGCTGATCGCCCGCTCCGCGTCGGTCGCCATGGGTGGCGGCGCGGAGGCTAACGCCAAACATGTGGGTCGCGGCAAGTTGTTGCCGAGAGATCGTATTGCCGCACTGCTCGACCCCGGCTCGCCATTTCTTGAATTGTCTCCCCTCGCAGCGTGGGGCTTGTATGGAAACAACGCGGGCAGTAACGATGACAGCCCTGGAGACGCCCCCGCCGCGGGCGTGATCACGGGAATCGGTCGTGTGTCCGGCATCGAATGTGTGATCGTGGCGAACGATGCCACCGTCAAAGGCGGCACCTATTACCCGATGACGGTAAAGAAGCATTTGCGCGCACAAGAAGTGGCGATGCAAAACAACCTACCTTGTATATATCTGGTGGATTCCGGCGGTGCCTTCCTGCCGCTGCAAGACGAAGTGTTCCCGGACAAGGAGCACTTCGGTCGCATCTTCTACAACCAAGCCAATTTGTCCGCAAAAGGTATCCCACAAATTGCGTGCGTGATGGGCTCCTGTACCGCTGGTGGTGCGTATGTCCCCGCAATGTGTGATGAGTCGATCATCGTCAAAAACCAAGGCACGATTTTTCTCGGTGGCCCGCCATTAGTCAAAGCAGCGACGGGAGAAGTGGTGACTGCCGAAGAGTTGGGTGGCGGTGATGTGCATAGCCGCACCTCTGGCGTAACAGACCACCTCGCGGAAAACGATAAACATGCGCTCGGCATCGCGCGGGAGATCGTCGCACATTTAAATCGCGAAAAGTCCATGCCGGTTGCCAAACGGGAATCGGTAGAGCCGGCTTACCCAGCCGATCAGTTGTACGGCATCATCCCCAAGGATACCAAGCAGCCCTTCGACATCCGCGAAGTAATTGCCCGGCTTGTTGATGGATCCGAGTTTCATGAATTCAAAGCGTTGTATGGCACCACATTGGTTTGTGGCTTCGCGCATTTGCACGGTTACCCGATCGGCATCGTTGCCAATAATGGCATTTTGTTTTCAGAGTCAGCGCTAAAGGGCGCGCACTTTATTGAACTTTGTAATCAGCGTGGCGTGCCGCTGGTGTTCCTGCAAAACATCACCGGCTTCATGGTCGGCAAAAAATATGAAACCGGCGGTATCGCCAAAGACGGCGCAAAAATGGTGACAGCGGTGTCATGTGCAAAAGTGCCAAAGTTCACGGTCATCATCGGCGGCTCGTTTGGCGCGGGGAACTATGGCATGTGTGGTCGCGCATTCAACCCTCGTTTTATGTGGACTTGGCCAAACGCCCGAATTTCCGTCATGGGGGGGGAACAAGCGGCATCAGTGCTTTCTACCGTGAAGCGCGATGGCATCGAAGCCAAGGGTGGTCGTTGGTCGGCAGCCGAAGAAGAGGCCTTCAAAGCGCCGATTCGCGACCAATACGAACGCCAAGGCAACCCCTACTACGCCACCGCCCGGCTGTGGGACGATGGCGTGATCGACCCCGCACAGACGCGCATGGTGCTGGCGCTCGGGCTTTCAGCGGCCATGAATGCGCCGATTGAGAAGACCGAGTACGGCGTCTTCCGGATGTAAGGAACAGAGCGCCATGAGTTATGTCTTAACCGAAATCGATGGCCCACTTGCCATCATCACACTGAACCGGCCGGACAAACACAACGCGTTTGACGACACATTTATCGCCGAACTGACACACCATCTGGAAGCCGTGAATCTGCGGCTCGACGTGCGGGTGGTTGTCATTTCTGCAAGCGGTAAGTCATTCTCCGCCGGAGCGGATCTGAATTGGATGAAGCGTGTCGCGGCATATAGCCATGCTGATAACGAACGCGACGCCATGGGTTTGGCCAAGCTGATGAAGACTCTCCATGGCATGGTTAAACCAACTATCGCCCGCGTGCATGGGCCCGCCTTTGGTGGCGGCGTGGGACTAGTCGCATGCTGCGACATGGCCGTCGGCACACACGATGCGGCGTTCTGCCTGTCAGAAGTCAAACTCGGCTTGATCCCGGCAGTGATTTCGCCTTATATCATCGCCGCGATCGGACAACGCGCAGCGCGGCGCTATTTTCTAACCGCCGAACGCTTCGATGCTGGTGAGGCGTTTCGTTTGGGCTTGCTCACGGATATTGCCAATTCTGAAGATGAATTAGACGAGAAAATTGAACGACTCATCAACGCATTGCTGGTCGCCGGTCCAGAATCAATTCACGAAGCCAAACAGTTGATTGGCGCGGTTGCCAACCGTGCCATCGACGACACGCTCATCGCAGATACAGCGGCGCGAATCGCCAGAGTTCGCGTTAGCGCAGAAGGACAAGAAGGCTTGCACGCTTTCTTGGCCAAGCGAGACGCCGCCTGGGTGCCACCGCCGCTACCCCCAACCAACAACCCAAGCGATATCAACTAATACTCCAAGGCCCAAATGGACGCCAAACTTATCCTTTACCCCGTGCTGGCAATGTTCCTGCTGGTTGTCATCGTTGCAGTAACGATGTTTCGCCGCCGCGTCGCGTTCTACAAAACCAATCGTGTGCATCCGCAGCAGACCGCGACGTCCGCACAAATGACGGCGACCATGCCGGATTCACGAGCACCCGATAATTTTCGGAATCTCTTCGAGTTACCAGTCATGTTTTATGTGTTGTGCCTGGCCCTGATGGCGACGGGATTGACATGCCTGCCGCAACTCGTGTTCGCCTGGGCCTATGTTGCCGCGCGTTATGCCCACAGCTACATCCACCTCACTAGCAACACGGTGATGCTGCGCTTTTATGCATTTGCGGCGAGTTGTTTGATGCTGCTTGGTGGTTGGGTGATGTTTGCCTATCAGCTTGCGACGTCATCAAAGGTATAACGTGTTTCAAAAAATTCTCATCGCTAATCGTGGTGAAAACAAGGCGCCTCGCACCGCCGTTTCAGCGCAGGCTAACTGTGCGCAGCACACGTTAAGCTCGCCTTGGCGAGCGGCCGGAGCCACATTGCCTGCCCATATCGATCCCCATGTTTAATAAGATCCTAATCGCCAATCGTGGCGAAATCGCCTGCAGAATCATCCGAACCTGTAAGCGACTTAGCATCCAAACCGTGGCCGTGTACTCGGACGCAGATGCCAAGGCGCAGCACGTGCTGTTGGCAGATGAAGCCGTCAATATCGGTGGCCCCAGACCGGCCGACTCCTACCTCAAGGCAGAAATCATCCTGGCGGTGGCTAAACAATGTGGCGCGGAAGCGGTTCATCCTGGTTACGGTTTTCTCTCCGAAAACGAATCCTTCTCACAAGCCTGTGAAGACGCCGGTATTGCATTCATTGGTCCAACACCGGATTCAATTCAAAAAATGGGATCGAAGAGCGCTGCGAAGGCCCTGATGGAAGCCGCCGGTGTGCCGGTCGTGCCGGGGTACCATGGCGACAATCAGGATCCGACCTTCCTCGCCACACAGTCGAAGTTGATTGGCTATCCGCAACTGATTAAGGCGGTTTCCGGCGGTGGCGGTAAAGGCATGCGCTTGGTCGAAAAGGCTGAAGAGTTCGCCGCCCAACTCGACGCCGCAAAACGCGAGGCCCAAAATGCCTTCGGTGATGACGATGTGTTAATCGAGCGTTTCATTAAAGGCCCGCACCACATTGAGTTTCAAGTGTTTGGCGACACCCACGGCAATGTGGTGCATCTGTTTGAGCGTGAATGCTCGATCCAGCGCCGTCATCAAAAAATTTTGGAGGAAACGCCCTCGCCGTTTTTGGATCAAGTTGATGATTTGATGCGCGACACCATGGGTGCCGCCGCCGTTGCTGCGGCACGCGCTATCAATTACCGTGGCGCTGGAACGATCGAGTTCATTGCTGGTGAAAATCGTGAGTTCTTCTTTATGGAGATGAACACGCGGTTGCAAGTAGAGCACCCGATCACCGAAATGATTACCGGCGAAGATTTGGTCGAATGGCAATTACTCGTGGCAGCCGGAGAAGAGCTGCCTCTGCACCAAAGCGAGATCATCACCGGTGGGCACGCCATTGAGGTCCGCATCTGCGCTGAGAATCCTGAGAACGATTTCCTGCCGGAAATCGGTCCGATGCATGTATTCGCGACGCCGACGCTGATCGACGGCGAAGATGTTCGGCTCGATACCGGTGTGACCAGTGGGGATGAGGTCAGCATCTTTTATGACCCGATGATCGCCAAACTCATTACATGGGGCGGTGACCGCCCCGAGGCCATCCGTCGTATGCAGGGCGCGTTGGCGGAGACCGAAGTCATTGGCGTCAAAACCAATCTTGGCTTTTTGCAATCGTTGTTGCACCACCCGGCCTTCCTCGCCGGCGAGACCGATACAAGTTTCATTGCGAAACACAAAACGGCGTTGCTGCAACCCACGCCAATTGATGGCTTTGTATTGGCAGCAGCGTGCGCGGGAATATTGCACTCGGAACAAATCGATGGCCCGCTTTCTCCTGATGTTTGGGACAACAACTCTGGTTGGCGCCTCAATACCGTCGCGTCACGTTTGATCGAATTCAATGCCGGTGGAAACGAAATTGTTTGCCATGTTGAACAAAGCCGGGAGGGCTTGCGCTTTAAACACGGCGACGCCGCATGTGATTTTGCGTGGACTGAACGCGCAGATGGCTCTTTCCACATTCGGCTGGATGGTAGCGGCAAAACCTGTCGTTTCGTTCAGGCCGGCGACAACATCACCATCCTGACCGAGAGCGGACGAGTGGCGCTGACGCTGTTTGACCCCTATCACTTTGAAGGTGACACCAGCGTCAACGACGGCCGCTTAACGGCCATGATGCCCGGGCGCATTGTAAAACTCATGGCCGCCGCAGGTGACAAGGTCAGCAAAGGACAACCGCTTATCATCATGGAAGCGATGAAGATGGAGCACACCATCGTCAGTCCGCGTGACGGAGTGGTGGAACGAGTGGCGTTTCAGGTCGGAGAGATGGTTCCAGCGGATGCAGTTCTATTTGCTTTTGCTGATTAGCGCTGGTCAAAGTCAAATAAACACGGGGGTTTACAAGGCTTTTCAGCCGAAACCGCCCGTCATTAGGACGTCTTGTACTTCTACAGAAAGGCATCCTGCCAAAATCGAAAATAGTCCGAAGCGTATAATTTTCGAAACACCTCGAGGAGACGCTTCATGGCTGCCGTACTTCAACCCAACGCGATTCCCACCGTCAAGCTTCTGATCAACGGCGCGTGGCGCAACTCAACTTCGTCCGACTGGCGAGACATCGTCAACCCGGCAACACAGGAAGTGCTGGCACGGGTGCCAATGTGCGGCGCAGACGAGATTGATGAAGCCGTCAAATCTGCAGCCGAGGCATTCAAGACTTGGAAGAACGCCCCTATCGGTCAGCGCGCCCGCATCATGCTGAAACTACAAGAGTTGATCCGCCGCGACACGAAGAAACTGGCGGCGTGTCTCACCGCTGAACAAGGCAAAACCCTGCCGGATGCTGAAGGCGATATTTTTCGCGGGCTGGAAGTGGTCGAGCACGCGTGCGCAATTGGCTCGCTGTCGATGGGTGAAATGGCTGAGAACGTCGCCAACGGTGTTGATACCTATGCGATTCGCCAACCCATCGGCGTGTGCGCGGGCATCACACCGTTTAACTTTCCGGCGATGATTCCGTTGTGGATGTTCCCGATGGCCATTGTCACGGGCAACACGTTTGTGTTGAAGCCATCCGAGCAAGACCCGATGACGACCAACATGCTCGTCGAACTGGCGATGGAGGCAGGCGTGCCACCGGGCGTGTTGAACGTGGTGCACGGCGGCAAGGAGGCTGTGGATGCGATCTGCACCCATCCCACGGTGAAGGCCGTTTCGTTTGTCGGTTCATGTCACGTCGGCGAACATGTTTACAACCTAGCATCGACGCACGGCAAACGCGCGCAATGCATGATGGGTGCGAAAAACCACGCCATCGTGATGCCCGACGCGAGCAAAGACCAAGCCCTTAACGCACTGGTAGGCGCGGCGTTCGGTGCGGCTGGACAACGTTGCATGGCGACCTCGGTCGCGGTGCTGGTTGGTGAGGCCAATAACTGGATTCCCGATATTGTCGAAAAAGCAAAGTCACTAAAGGTCAATGCCGGTGTGATTGCGGGAACAGACGTCGGTCCGGTGATTTCCAAACAAGCCAAAGCGCGCATCGAAGGCTTGATCGCCAAGGGCGCGGCGGAAGGCTGCAAGATTGATCTTGATGGTCGCAACGTTAAGGTTGATGGCTACCCCAACGGTAATTTCATTGCACCAACGGTGATTTCCGGCGTGAAGCCGCACCACACCGTGTACACCGAAGAGATTTTCGGGCCGGTGCTGGTGATCGTCTCGGTCGATACGCTTGACGAAGCGATCGCACTGACCAACGCCAATCCCTATGGCAACGGCACCGGCATCTTCACGCAGTCAGGCGCGGTAGCGCGCAAGTTTCAAAACGAAATTGACGTCGGCCAAGTCGGAATCAACGTGCCGATTCCCGTGCCAGTGCCGCACTTTAGCTTCACCGGTTCGCGCGGCTCCAAGCTCGGTGATCTGGGGCCGTACGGCAAACAGGCGGTGCACTTTTATACGCAGGTGAAGACGATTACGACGCGGTGGTTTGATGATGCGGCGGTGAGCACGGGTGTGAATACGACGATTTCTCTCAAATAGGAGCCGGATATGAAGAAAGAATTGCTTTCAAACTGGTGGCGTGTAGATACAACAGATGCGGACATGAAGATCCTTCGCTGGACTGTGCTCGCGATATGCGTGTTTTTGTCCGTGGGGCTGATTACCCAGCTGGCGTCTGGTCGCGTTCTGCAAGGCGTTGCCAATTTAGGCGCGTTGTTGTGCTTCTTTTGCTACCTCATCGGGCCACAGTGTTTCGGAATAATTGAGGCAGCAGAAAGATCAACTTCGCGAAAAGCACTGACCATACTCGTTCTTATTGGGTTCCTAGTGGGCATTGGAGCGTTGATCGCAGACTATTTTGGCCGGTAGCCGTCGGGTGGCCAAGGTTAAAGCAGAAGGTATCGAATTCATGTCCGAAGTCGAGCGCCTCAGTGGTTGCAGAGTTGCAAGTCAGGCTAGGCGCGCGAGCGCAGACAGTACGAGTTGTACGGCAAGCGAGCGCAACGCCGCGTGACGCCGCAAATCCACAATCAATGAGGACTAAATGAGAATTGGGTTTGTTGGGCTAGGCAACATGGGCAACCCCATGGTTCGCAATTTGTTGAAACACGGCCACTCGTTAAACGTGTTCGACATCGTTCCAGCGTTGGTCAAACCACTCGCCGAGCTCGGTTGCGAAGTTGCCACCTCCGCGGGCAAGTGTGCGCAGGACGTTGATGTTGTTGTTACCATGCTGCCGTCCTCGCCACATGTACGACGCGTCTACCAAGAAGCACATGGTGTGCTTGCCTCAGCCGCTCCCGGCACCCTTCTGATCGACTGTTCGACCATCGACCCACACACCTCTCGCGACGTGGCGATGGACGCGATGGGCAAAGGTTTGGCGATGATTGATGCACCGGTCTCGGGGGGCACGGGAGGCGCGGAAGCCGGGACACTCACGTTCATGGTCGGCGGCAGTGCAGAAAACTTTGCACGCGCAAAACCTGTTCTGGAAGGAATGGGAAAGAACATCGTTCACTGCGGTGATGCCGGGAACGGTCAGGTTGCGAAGATCTGCAACAACATGATGCTGGCCATTGAGATGATCGCCACCGCCGAGGGAATGGCATTGGCAACCAAGCTTGGTATGGATGCGAACGTGTTTGCCAGCATCGCGAATACCTCGAGTGGACGCTGCTGGTCGTCCGATACCTACAACCCCTACCCCGGCGTGGTGCCGGCGGCACCAGCGAATCGCGGCTACAGCGGTGGGTTTGGCTCGGACTTAATGCTGAAGGATTTGACATTGGTAACAGAGGCGGCGAAGGCCGCCAAGCAACCTGTCATGCTCGGCGCGGCCGCCCAGCAGCTCTACCAAATGCATTCGACGATGGGCAATGGCGCATTGGATTTTTCAAGCATCATTAAGTTATACAAGAAAGACTAATTTTTTCACTTTCATCCCGAATGCAATGAGGGATCTCATCCCGTCGATGTACGTTGGTGTTTCCAGATGAGATTCCTCCGCTCCGCTGCGCTTCGGTCGGAATGACAAAAGGGAACGACGAATGATTGAGACAAAGATCGTCGGCCACACCTGCGTGGTCACACTAAACAACCCTCCCGCCAACACTTGGACGCCTGAATCACTCAGCGAACTGAAAGACCTCGCGCACAAACTCGAAGCCGATGACAACATCTACGCCGCCGTGTTAACCGGCAAGGGGGAGAAATTTTTCTCCGCCGGCGCAGACTTGAACCGTTTCCAAGGCGGTGATGAAAAAAACATTATGGCGGCACGCCATTTCATCCATACCTTTGGCGCGGCTTTTGAGGTTTGGATGAATGCCCGGTTTGTCACCATTGCTGCGATCAACGGCTACTGCATGGGCGGTGGGCTCGAAGGTGCGTTGGCGTGTGACATTCGTATTGCTGAGACCCACGCGCAGATGGCGATGCCCGAACCTGCAGTCGGCTTGCTACCCGGCGGCTGCGGCACACAAAACCTGCCCTGGCTGGTGGGGGAAGGCTGGGCCAAACGGATGATCCTTACCAACGAACGCGTGAACGCGGAAACTGCGTTACGTATCGGGTTGGTTGAAGAAGTGGTGGAGAAAGGCACGTCACTTGATGCCGCGATGAAGATGGCGGAGCGCGTCGCCGGCCTATCGCCAAAATCAGTTTCGTTTTGTAAGTCGCTTATTCACAACGCACGTAATGGTGTGCCTCGCACGGCAGGGCTGGCGTTGGAGCGTGAGCGGTTCATGGATCTGTTCACGTTTGAAGACCAGCAGGAAGGCGTAAACGCATTCCTCGAGAAACGTAAACCGAACTGGAAAAACAAGTAAACCCTAACATCCACGGGCGTTTTCAGGCATAAGTGGCTGAAAATGCCGGCAAATAAACGACTTTCGTTTTCAAGTCATGTATAACTCACCCAACGACGACATCCTCGTCGAGGTCCGTAACCACGTCGCACACCTCACGCTGAATCGCCCGCAGGCGCTTAACGCGCTCTCGCTCGGGATGTTGCATGGAATGAGGGAACTGTTTGATCAATGGGCGCACGACGCAAACGTTTATGCCGTTGTTGCAAGCGGCAGTGGCGAAAAAGCCTTCTGCGCGGGCGGCGATGTACGCGGCCTCTACAACAGCATCACCGGCCTCGGCCCACGTGTGCATGAAGAATTCTTCATCACCGAATACACACTCAACTACCAGCTGCATCGGTTTTTGAAGTCGACCGGCAAACCCTACATCGCAATGATGGATGGCATCGTCATGGGCGGCGGCATGGGTATTTCACAGGGTGCCACGTTTCGTATCGTCGGTGACCGAACCAAGATGGCCATGCCCGAAACCAAAATTGGTTTGTTCCCGGATGTTGCCGGCACCTACTTTTTGTCGCGCGCCACCGGCGCGATGGGACTTTATTTGGGGCTGACATCCAATGTGATCAACGGTGCGGACGCGGTGGCGGCAAAACTTGCAGATACATACATGACGGTTGGTGCTCAACAAGCGTTTTTGCGGCAGCTGGATGAAGTGAGTTGGGGTGCCGCGCCGTTGAACGATGTTGTTCGATTGGTCACCGCCCACGCAACAACGGCCCCTGCATCCAATCTCGCCGCGTTAAACCATGCGATAGAAAAACACTTTGCGGGTAAACGCAACGTGCAGCAGATCATCACCTCGCTGTTGGGCGAAACCGAGCCCTCAGAGGCCGATTGGGCGCAGAAAACAGCGGCAGATTTGTTGAAGCGTTCGCCGACGCTGATGGAAGTTACCAAGCAGCAACTTGAGGCCGGGCTTAAACTATCCGTGGCTGATTGTTTGCGGCTTGAACTTGGCATGATGTACCGCGCCTTTGAACATCCGGATGTGGTGGAAGGTATTCGAGCACTGGCAATCGACAAAGACAATCAGCCGCGTTGGTGTCCTGCCACGCTGGCCGAGGTTAGGGGTGATGTGGTGGAATCATTCTTTGCCCCGCGTTGGTCGCCGGTCGAACACCCATTGCTAAAACTCGAAGAGCAGTTTGGATAAGCCATGAAACTTGTCACCTATCAGATGCTCGGTACTCATGAACTCAGAACCGGGATCTGGCTGAGTAAATACGAGGTGATCGACGTGGCCGCCGAAGCCGCCGCGCGCCAGTCGCCACTCAATCTAACAACGATGCTCGACATCATCGATGGAGGCGCAGCAACGTTGGCTCTTCTCGCCGAAATCAGTAGCGCGCCCAAGACAACACCAATACTATTGAACAGCGCATTGTTAAAGGCACCCATTCCGCGGCCGCGCAAGAACGTGTTCTGTGTCGGCTGGAACTACCTCGACCACTTTTCCGAAGGTGCCGCGTCGATGCAAGACTCCCGCGAGTTGCCGCAGTGGCCGGTGCTTTTTTCCAAAGCGCCGACTGCGGTCACCGGGCCCTATGACGCCATTCCATTTGATGCCAATGTCTCGACCCAACTGGATTGGGAAGTAGAGTTGGGTGTGGTGCTGGGCAAGGCCGGCAAAAACATTGCTGAAGCCGATGCAATGTCGCACGTGTTTGGTTACACCGTGATCAACGACGTCACGTGGCGCGATATTCAGCGTCGCCACGGCGGGCAATGGGACAAGGGAAAATCATTGGACGGCACCTGCCCGATGGGGCCGTGTATCGTCACGGCCGATGCGCTCGATCCAGCGGATCTTAGAGTCGAGTGCCGTGTTTCCAATGTCGTCAAGCAACAATCGAGCACCAAACATCTCTTTTTCAAGATCCCGCGCCTTATCCATGATCTTTCGCTCGGGCAAACTCTTGAACCTGGCGATATCATTTCAACCGGTACGCCCGAAGGTGTTGGATTTGCCCGCAAGCCGCCCGAATGGTTGCACCCAGGCGACCTGCTGGAAACTGAAATTCAAGGTATTGGTGTGATGCGAAACCCGATCGGAGAGATGTGATGATGATGCTAATTACTACAAGAATCTTGCGCAATATTGTCGTGATGTTGATGCTGGCGGTACCGCTTACGGTCACTGCCCAATCGCCCTTTGCGCTAGTGATGATTGATGAAGCGAGTGAGGCAAAGTACGGTGGTTTCCCTGTTGATCGTGCATTAACAGCGCAGGCGATCAATAAACTCGCCGCTGCGGGTGTGCGTGGCGTAGTGCTGAAGTTTTTTTATGATGCACCTAGTAGTACGGTAAGCGATGCCGCGTTAGCGAGCGCCATGAGCAAAACGAAAGTTATTTTGCAAGCACGCATCGACGACAGCGAAGCCAAACCCAATCGCTTGCCCGATCGATTTGCAATCACCGTACCAGTTGGCCCAGTTGCGGTAAGCGGTGTATCCGGGTGGCTGCCGCTACCGATACTTAGCAATCGCGCCCACAACGTCGGTTTTGTCGATATCACCAGCGCCGACCGCGTCCCTGCTTTTGAACGACTGGCTGAACGCAGCTACCCTTCTCTTACTGTCGCCGCAATTTCATTGGCGCTGGGTGACCCCGTGCTTAACATCGTGCCGGGAAAACAACTTCGACTCGGCGGGAAATCGATCTCTCTTGATGCTCAGAGCCAGATCACATTGTCTGCCAGTACATTTCGTGGAGCTGACAATACTGCGTACTTCTCATTTGCTGATGTGGTTGAAGGCAAAACCTCCCTATCCGCATTACACGGCAAGGTCGTGGTCATTGGTTATCACGGCAATCAGATGCCGACCGTTCGTACCAATGCCGGTGCGATAAAGCTACATCAGGCCTTCTGGCTAGGGTTAAACGATGCTTGGAAGCAGATTCAGTAGATTGCCTCCAAACTGCGGGCGGCCGACCGAAGCTCAAGGCGATACCTTGTAGCAGGCGTCGGCAGCATTGTTCGACTCAGTAAACTGACGAAAATGCTGCGCAAAGTTTATCAGCCGGCGTGGTTGAAGCAAAAATCTGAACCTTCCCGACCCGCCTGCTGCTGCGAAGTACGCGACCTCTGAACGATTAGCAAACTCGAATGATCATCGTATGTTCAGTGCGACACTGTTCGCGTGTCGTGCCATGGTCGCGTCATTACCCGTACATCTTTAGACATGCGTACCAATACTTCGCAAAACTCTTCGACACCGCTGGCCTTGAATACGACTTGAGTAACGCCCGCGCTCTGCGCTTCTGTATGCAGCGTTTCATCAACGAACCCTGAGACAATAACAACAGGTAGCGTGGGGCTTATCAACCGAACAGAGTGAGTCACCTCCAGCCCGGACATGCCCGGCATGTTGTAGTCAGTGAAGACTAAGTCGAACTCCGATGGGTTCTCCTTCAGCGCTTGGAGCGCCGCCACTTGTTCAGTAAACACCGTGACCTGAACCCCGCGTCGCCGCAGGTAGCGTTCTACTAAAAAGGCCAGTGACTCGTCGTCGTCAAGATAGAGCAGACGTAGCGAAGTCGGTGCGGACAAGGCTGCGACCTCTGTCTCCTTCGACCGCTCGGCAACGGGCAGCAACTCCTGCGTAACGGAAAGCGGCAAATAGACCGAGAAGGTCGTGCCTACGCCTAGCTCACTTTCAACCGTAATCGCCCCGCCGTGTCCTTCGACAATTCCGTGCACCACCGACAGCCCTAGCCCGGTACCCTCATCAACGGGTTTGGTCGTGAAAAAAGGCTCAAAAATACGCACAAGAGTTTCGCGAGACATTCCTGAACCGTTATCGCGAACGGTCAGCCTCTGCATCGGGCCATGCTGCTTCTGCTTGAGTGCCGCCAAGTCAGGATGGGTCGACGCCAGTGAGTCATCTAGCACGATGGATTCGACTGAAATTTCGATTGCCCCACCCTGCCGGTCGATAGCCTGCATTGCATTGGTACAAAGATTGATGATGACTTGCTGAATCTGTGTGGAATCCGCCATCACCGGCGGCAGATCGGCTTCAACTTGAGTGGTTAGGGATAATCGAGCAGGCAAGGTTGACCGTAAGAGTCTTGCCGCCTCATCAACGACTGGGCGCAGCGGGGTAGGCTTAAGATCCGTTGGCTGCCGACGGCTAAACGACAATATTTGCTTGACGAGGTCGCGAGCACGTGTCGCCGCCCTACGAATCTCCTCAAGACTTTCCTGTTCCCGCGCGTTATCTTTGGCGTCTTCCCGCGCCAGATCAACGTTGCCAAGAATAATGGTGAGGATATTGTTGAAGTCATGCGCAATCCCCCCCGCCAAGGTGCCAATCGCTTGCATTTTTTGGGCCTCGCGTAGCTGACTCTCGAGTTCGGCGCGGGCCCGCTCGGCGAATTTGCGATCACTGATATCGCGTATCGTCACGTGTGATGCAGGCAAGCCATCGTAACTCACTCTTCTACCATGCGTCTCGACGAAAATGTCCTTCCCGTCCAGTCTGATACCGCGCATTTCCATTAATGGTGCAAACTCGGCACCTGATGCAAGCATATGCATCCGCTCGATGACCAAGGCATGAAACTCGGGAGCCACGATATCTAACAGACTGCACTGCATCGCCTCATCGACACTTCGGGCACCAATCAGGTTGACAAAGGCGCGGTTAACGTAGATCAACTTGCCGCTGCGGTGCACGATTGCAGGATCTGGTGACCACTCAACTAAACCCCGATAACGCTCTTCACTCTCCCGGAGCGCAACGCCTGCCTTCTTTTGCGCAGAGATGTCGGAAATCGTACCGACCATTCGCGTCGGCTTTCCCATTTCATCGGTCGCGACAATACGACCGCGATTGGCGAACCATCGATACTCACCAGACTTTGTTCTTAAGCGCAATTCGGTGTACATAACACGCGTCATGCCAGCCAGATGTGTCTCCAAGGATTCGCGGTGTACGCTTACGTAATCGGGATGGATGATAGAGAGAAGGAAAGATAGCTCCTGCTGAACCACGCCATCTTCATAGCCAAGCAGGCGTGCCCACTGCGGCGCGAGGAAAAGATCCCCGGTCGTGATGTTCCAATCCCACAGCCCTTCCTCGGTTGCGTTAATGGCAAATTTAAAACGTTCTTCACTGGCAATCAACTTTGCCTCAGTTCGCTTGATCCGGGTAATGTCCACGACGACCGCAAAACAACCGACGATCACCCCACTTTCGTCGCGGTCCGGAATAAGACTGCATAACCCGTAGCGCCGACCGATGGGACTCTCAAAATAGTTCTCGAATGTAACGGTCTCGCCTGTGAACATGCGAGTGACGTATGGCACCATGCGCGCAAAGAACTCCTCGCCGTGGAATTCAAGCAGGGAACGCCCGAGACTTTGACTTAGTGGTTTACCAAATACATCCACATAGCGATCATTCATAAAGGTAAACCGCAGATCCCGGTCTAGCCGGGCGAACAATCCCCCAGTTTTGTTTAGGATCAGCCTGAGGTCTTGCAAGTTGCGGTTGGTTGCGAGCTCGGCCAACCGGTGCTCTGTCACATCCTGTAATACCCCGACAATGCGGATGACCCCGCCATCTTCAGCGCGGACCAGGCAACAGCGCTCTTCAACATGGGCATACTGACCGTCTTTGCGTAGTAAGCGATATCGCCCTGAGTATGTGTTGGCGCTCGTGGCACTAACGCAGCCGAACTCGCCAATCACACGGTCGCAGTCATCTGGGTGCAAGCATTTTCTCCAAACCGTCGGACTACTAAGCATTGCGGGATCATCCCAACCATAAAGCTGCGTGACCCGGTCGCTCCACCAGATGGTTCCGGTAGCGATATCCTGATCATAAACAACGCCAATCATTGCCTCATGTGCCAGCCGTAGTCTCTCCTCTGCCTGGCGCAAGGCTGTTTCAGCTTGCTGGCATTGCCTAATGTTTCGGATACTTGTACAGGTCGCGGGCTCACCTTCATAGGTGATGTGTATGCTCTGCACAGCCAAATCAAAGACCGTGCCGTCGGGGCGAAGACCCTGTATCTCGGCGACAGGCAAGGCCGCTGCAGCATGCGCAGCTGGATGGATGCAAAGTGCTGCAAACGCTCGCGAAGACGGAGCGATGAACTCGATCAAGGATCGCCCCACCATCTCACCAGAAGCAGCGACACCAAATTGCCTGAGGGCGGTCGGATTAACGAAGATAATCTCGCCGTCCCGATGAACCACAAACCCGCTAAGAGACGAATCGGCTACTTTGGAAAAACTCACTTCACTATCTGGCAAAGCCCCTTGTCCGATTCGGCATTGGGCTACACGTGTCACGATCATCACGGAACCAACACACTTGCCGTCTTTCCATTGAGGTGACTCAGTGATGGATACTGCGAGTTCCGAGCCCCTCGCGCTGATTAGCGAAGACTCGTAAGTCGCCGTTTGTCCCGCCTGCCTCTGCTGGCGTCGCTCCTTAAGCTTGGTCCGATACGCCGGTGCAAAAACGTCTTCCGCCGCCAGACCAGTCAAATTCTCAAGGTTCAGACCGGCCAAGTCGGAAAAGGCAGCATTCACAAACTGAACCCGCCCGTCTGCATCCGCCAAGATGATGCCTTGGTCGATGCGATTGATGACTTCGACCGGAACGCTTAGCGCAGAATGATGGCAGGTTAGCATCTGTACGTTCTTGATTTTCAGCGATGACTCAGTTGGGTCTTGAAGTTAGCAGAACTGGCTACCAATTGCCTACTGTAAGCGAATTCGAGATATCTGGTGAGAAGCAGCGCCGCTTTGCCGAACAACACTTCCTATTTCTTCAGCGGATGGGCAGAAAGATATCGGCGCGCTGCTACGCAACAGCACAGAGATTCTATCGTGCCCACGGAGATATCGCAGCAATCCCTGGCAGTCCGCCAACGATCCCAGCCAGACTTACGCCATTGCGCTTTGTAGTATATTTCGGCAAATTTTGCTCGAACCTGAACATTTCATGAGGGCGCGTTGGAGAGCGGTATAGCGGGCGCGCGATTTCTCGCCTGAGCGACCCAGCCCAGCGAGCGGTGTTTGTCAGATCCGTGTGGGAGAACAAGGCCTATTCGTCAAACATGACACGGTCCAATTTCCCGAGGGCGAACGTGCAGTTGGCAGCCATCGCAAAAGAGGAACGATCCAAATTGGTTTGCCATTCGTTCAGAGGCAACGTCCTTCGACGCGGCGGGTAGCCCATGAAATATTCAGGCGTGAAGGCAGCGACCGGACCAATCGTGCGGTCGCGTCTGTGGCAAGTCATCAACCCCAGCGGCTATCCACTCTTCCCCTACCCACAATCAGCGCGCAAGTGGTGTGAAGGTCACCGCAACTGATCGCAAATACACTTCGCTATAGGCCTCGAAACCTGAGTCAATGCCGACGTGCAGCCAGATGCCACCTTGCGCATCGGCCTGAGTTTGCAGCACCGCAGGAGGCTCTAATGTCTTGGCGGCGAATTGGCGCTGCATGCAGGTGCTGACCGCGTTACCGATATGCCCTAGCACTTGCGATTGAGAGCCGCCCACCGTCTGGTTGCCGCGGTCAAGGTTGACGCGGAAATACCCGTTACCGTTGAGTTGCGTCATCGGCTCTTGCGTGGTGGCACCCGCATGGACCGTCACCCCTTCGCCGGGCGCACCGCCCACGCCGGCGCAGCCTGAGGGAGCGCTGGTCAGAAAATCTGCCGCAAAGTCCACGCGGTAGCTCTGCTGCGGCTTGAGGCCGGTCAGCCGACACTTCGTATAGATAAACAAATCATCGCTGCGGTTAGTACCCGAAAGCCGCCAGCCCTGCCCCTGAAATGGCGCAGGCGCAGGTGCCATTGCCGAAATCGTATCGGGCGGCGCAGTGGCAACGGTGTAGTCGGCGTCAGCGCCAGTGCAAACCGGACTACTGGAGAAATCCACCACACGCTTAACCACGGGAACGGGTGAACCGCCCTCGCCGCCGCTACCACCACCGCCACAAGCCGATAATGCGGCGCTTAGGCTAATGCATACAAAGACGAGTGAACTCCGTGCTCTTGTTGCCGGGAAGCCAATAAATGTGATGGACATAACGAGGTGTACCTCATGCAGGGTAAATACCGCCAAATAAGGAATCAATAATCAGCAAAGCAAAAGCCGGTTCGTGATTCACCAACCGGCTTCTGCTAATACTTTTTGGTCGGAGCGACGAGATTCGAACTTGCGACCCCTTGCACCCCATGCATGTGCGCTACCAGTCTGCGCCACGCTCCGG
>Ga0315906_10000611_pt1 | contig 56692 bp, 47 predicted proteins | sample LakEriMetagenome_4_FD_203526 | JGI IMG/M metagenome (GOLD analysis project Ga0315906, IMG submission 203526) | Freshwater fungal communities from buoy surface, Lake Erie, Ohio, United States - Buoy 2 MA122 | ecosystem: Environmental > Aquatic > Freshwater > Lake > Lake biofilm | place: USA...
CCTGCGCGCGTAGCTCAATTGGATAGAGCATCGGTCTTCGGAACCGACGGTTGGGGGTTCGAGTCCCTCCGCGCGCGTTTGAGTCCGCCGCCGATCCATGCCGACGCCGCCGGCGCGCGCCGCGCCTGCATCGCGGCGGTCGAGGAAGCGCTGCGCGCGACGCCCGATCGCGACCTCGCGCGCGCCGTCGAGCGGCTCTCCGACCTCTACACGACCGGACGCGGCGCGCTCGCCGCCGAGCAGGCGGATGCGGCGCATCTCGCGGCGAAGTGCGAGTACTTCCTCGCGTCGGACGCGCCGAAGGTCGGGCTCGCGCTCGACGAATGCGCCGCGCGCCATCCTGCGTTCAGGCGGCTCGGCGCGGCGCGCGCGCTTCGCGTCGTCGATCTCGGCGCCGGGGTGGGCGCGACTTCGGTCGGTTTCCTCGCCTGGCTGCACGGCGCGTGCGCGGCCGCGAACACGGCGCCCCCAGCGGTCGAACTCGTCGCGATCGAACTCGGCGCCCCGGCGGCCCGCGCCTACGAACGCGCCGTGCGCGCGGCGGCGGCGCATGCCGGAGTCGAACTCTCGCTCCGCGTCGAGTGCCGCGACTTCCGCTCGGCCGCCGTCCCCGACTGCGACCTCGCCCTCTGCCAGACCGCGATCAACGAACTTCTCGTGGGCGAGCGCCATTCGTCCGCGACCATCGATCTCGTCGCCGGCTGGGCCGCGCGCGCGCCGCTCGTCGTCATCGAACCGGCGCTTCGTGTGACGACGCGCGCGCTGATGGCGCTGCGCGACGCGGTCATCGCGCGCGGCGCCGCGCATCCGGTCGCGCCCTGCCTGCACGCCGCGCCATGCCCGATGCTCGCGCGCGAGGGCGACTGGTGCCACGAGGCGCGTCGGATCGAGCCGACGCCGCGCGTCGCGGCGATCGACGCGATCGTCGGCCGCCGCGACGAGCGCGCGCTCTTCGCCTTCCTCGCGACCGCGCCGGGGGCGGCCGCGCCGCGATCCGAGGCGGCCGCGCGGTTCGTGCGGCTCGTGACCGATCCGCTCGGAAGCCGCGGCAAGACCGAGCGGCTCGTCTGCCGGGACGACGGCGCGCTGCGGCTCATGCGGCTCCTCGACCGCGAGGTCCGTCCGGAGAATCGGGGGTTCCTCGACCTTGAGCGCGGCGGAATCGTGTCGATCGTTCCGATTCCAGACAACGACCGGATCGGTCCCGAGGTCCGCGTTCGCGAAACGGCCGACGCGTCCGAACCGACTCCTTGATCGCCGTCCAAGCGACGGCTACCGTGCGCGGCCCCGTGTCGCGCTTCGCGGTCATCCTCGCCTTCGTCGCCATCCTGCTCTCCGGCGGTGGCGCCGCGCGCTTCACCCACGTGATGCTCGCGCATGGCGGCGCGCCGTGCCTCGCGAGCGAGTGCGGCGGTTCGGGCTGGGAACTGCCTGGCGGTCTCGGACTCGGCTGCGGCCATGTCCACACCGTCGCGCAGGATGAGACACCGACGCGGCCGACCCGCCCCGCCGCGCCCGCGGACGAGCATTCCTGCCCGGTCTGCGCGGAGCTCGCGTTCTGCACGCCCGCGCCGATCCTCGCCCCGGACTTCCACGAGTCGATCGCGGTGCTCGCTGTCGTCCACGAGGAAGAGGCCGGACGGCTTCTCTCCGCCGGAGCCCCGCGCGCCTGCGCGGCGCGTCCGCCGCCGCGCGCCTGACCTGATCCGTCGCCCATCGGTTCACCAGCACGCACGGCGTGCCTGCAGCGGTCTTTCCGCGGCAGGCAGGCCTGTTCCCGGCCCACACATGCACCACATCGATCGCCCGAAGGCGAGAGACGCGCATCGCGTCCGCCGTCCTCAAGGCTTCACGCTCGTCGAGCTGCTCGCGGTCGTCGCCATCATCGCGTCGATCCTCGCGCTCCTCTTCCCCGCGTTCTCGTCGCTGCGCCAGAAGGCGCGCGCGACGCACTGCGCCGCCACGCTCCGCTCGCTCCAGCTCGCCTCGCTCCAGTATTCCGGAGAGAACGCGGGCTGGCTGATCGACGCCCGCCTTCCCCACGGCGGCATCGACCAGGGCAGCGGCGACAGTTTCGTCGACGTCCTCGTCAACCGCGGCTTCGCCGACCGGGAGTCCATGCGCTCTCCGCTCGACGACAGCCCGCATTGGCCGGCGGAAGTCGCGGGCGGCGGAGTTCCGGTTCCGGGCTCGAACGGCGCGTTCCGCCGCACGAGCTACGGCCTGAACAACCACCTCGCGCGCGAATTCTCGCCGTGGGCCGCCGTCGATCCGTCGCGCGCGACCGACCGGCTGTCGAAGGTCGCGCACCACGCGTCGACGGTGCAGCTGCTGCTGATGACGACCGTCGGCGAGTTCGCCGGCGCCGACCACCCGCATGTCGAAGGCTGGGGCGCGCTCGCGCAGGCCCCCGTCGTCGCCTCGGGCGAGGTGGCGGTCGCCGCGGTCTCGCGCGACGCGCCGTCGATCGACGCGGTGTCGAACTGGAGCTTCCTCGACGGACACGTCGAGACCGCTTCGTTCGGCCGCGTCTATCTCGGCGAATCGCGCAACCGTCTCGATCCGTTCGTCAGCGCGTTCTTCGAACGCGCCGGCGCGACGCCCTGACGGCTTCCCTCCCACGCACATCCGTTCTCACGGAGAGACCCATGCACACGCTTCAGACACTGGCGGCGACGTCCGCCCTCGCCATCTCCTCCTGCGCGCTCGCGCAGCACGACGGCGACATCGGGATCGTGATCGACGACGGCCGCCTCGCGACCGTCCGCTTCGCAGCTTCAGGCACGGAGCCGGAGTCGGTCTTCGGCGCGACCTTCGGCGACACCGGAATCGCCCGCTTCACCTCGAATCCCGGATTCGAGGCGCTTCCCGGCACCTTCGCGCCGGGTTCGCGCACGGGCTTCAACCTCCGCTCGGGGCTGCTGCGCTTCACCGGCGCGGCGGTCGAGGCCGTCGTGGACGAGCGCGTCGAGGCGAAGTTCCTCACGCTCGTCGTGTTCCTCGGCACCGAGGCAACGCCCGGCTTCGACCTCGCGGTCGCTTCGAACGGCAGCTTCCACCGCCATGTGTCCTTCACGCTGAAGACCGTGGGCGCGAAGCTGCCGGCGAGCGGCATCTACGTCGCGGAGCTCGAGCTCTACTCGACCGACGGGGTCACTGCGCCGAGCGAACCGCTCTGGGTGGTGTTCAACGACGGTCGCCCGCTCCTCGAGCACGAGGCGGCGATCGCGTGGGTCGAGGCCAACCTCGCGGGCGGCGGCGCCGCGTGTCCGCCGGATCTCGACGGCGACGGCGTCGTGGGCGCGACCGACCTCGCGGCGGTCCTCGGCGCCTGGTCGACCCCGAGCGCGGACCTCGATGGCGACGGCACCACCGGCGCCACCGACCTCGCCGCGGTCCTCGCATCGTGGGGCGCGTGTCCCTGACGGGCCGCCTGGCGGTCCGTCTCGTCTCTCGTTCCTTTGCTCATTCCGTTTCCCGTTTCATTTCCATCAGATCCAACGCGGCCTCGCCGCTGTGAGACCCATCATGAAGAACACCCGCTCCCGCATCGCGTTCCTCCCGCTCTCGATCGTCGCCGCTTGCTCGGCCCTGCCGGCCATGGCCGCCGAGAAGGAGCCGCATCTCGACATCTGGCTGCGCCCGACGAAGGCCGGCGTCCTCACCGGCTCGATCACCGAAGGCACGCCGGGCGAACCGGTCGCCGAGCGCGCCGACGTGTTCTCCGGCGACTTCGGCAGCGATCCGAAGTTCCCCTTCGCCGCGTTCGAGCCGGGATTCCAGGCGCTCGCGACCGGCTTCCAGACGACCTTCAGCTTCGAGATCGCCGGGCCGCTGCAGGTCTACGCAGGCGGGTCGTTCGTCCCGACCACGGCGACGATGACGCTCTCGTACGGCCCGTCGAGCATCACGAGCACCGAGGGCACGGTCGGCGGCTTCACCTTCTCGACCTTCGCGAGCGGCCTGCTGCACGACCATTTCGACTACATCCTGAACGGCGTCGCAGGCGCGGATCCGGCCGCGGGCGTCTACGCGCTGCCGTTGCGCTTCGCTGCGACCGCGCCGGCGGCCGATCCCGGCAACGTCGCGTGGGTGGTCCTGAACGCGGGCGAGAGCGAGGCGGTCCACGAGGAGGCGATCCGAGCGGCGGAGCTCTTCCTCGCCTGCGGCATCGACCTCGACGCGGATGGCTCCGTCGGCGCGACCGATCTCGCCGCGCTGCTCGGCGGCTGGGGCGGCTCCGACGAGTCGCTCGACCTCGACCGCGACGGCAGCATCGGCGCGAGCGACCTCGCGGCACTGCTCGGTGCGTGGGGCTTCAACTGCGGCGGGTGACGCAGGCGAACCTCGATCGATCGGAGACGCGGCGCCGGCGACCCCGGCGCCGCGTTCATTCGCGCCTCACCCCTCCGGATGAGCGTCGCGGACGGCCTCGGCCTCGTCGAGGTGCTCGAGCAGGATGCGCGCGAGCTCGGGGTCGAAGTGGCGGCCCGATTCCTCGCGGAAGAGCGCGGCGATCCGCTCGCGCGGCCACGGTTCCTTGTAGGGGCGCGTGGACGCGAGCGCGTCGTAGACATCGGCCACGGCGACGATCCGCGCGAAGAGCGGAATCGCGTCGCCGGCGAGCCGGTCGGGGTAGCCCTTGCCGTCGTAGCGCTCGTGGTGGCGCAGCGCCACCATCGCCGCGGCCTCATCGAACTCGGAGCGCAGGCCGGAGAAGAGCCGCGCGCCGATCTCGGCGTGCCGCTCCATCTCGGCGCGCTCGGCGTCGTCGAGCTTTCCCTTCTTCTTGAGGATCGCGTCGGGAATCCCGACCTTGCCGACATCGTGCAGGATCGCACCGATGCGCAGGAGGTCGCGCTGCCGCGCGCGCTCGGGCCCGGCGATGCCGCGCGACTCGCTCCACGCGTCGAAGAGAAGCGTCGAGATGCCGGCGACGCGCTGGACATGGCCCGCGGTCTCGGTCGGATCGCGCATCTCCGCCATCGCCACCATGCGGAAGATCAGGTTGCGCGCGGTCTGCGCGCGCTCGAGCGCGACCGCCGCGAGCGCCGCGAAGTTGCGCAGCAGCCGCTCGTCGTCCTCGACGAAGCCGCCCTCGCGCGCGCCATCGGCGAGCGCGAGGACGCCGAGCACCTCGTCCGCACGCGCGACCGGCAGCACGAGCGCCGAGCGCGGCGCATCGGGGAGCGCCCCCGCAGGCGCGAAGACCGGCCGCGCCGCGCCGGCGAGCGCGATCTCACCCTCGCCAAGCCGCACCGCATCGCCCGACGCCGCCACTTCTCCCACGACGGTCTCGGCGCCGATCCGCGCGCGCAGCAGCCGCTCCGACGCGATGCGGGTGCGGCCGTCGCGGCAGATCGTCGTCGTTCGCAGCTCGACGCCCTCGCGGACGAACATCGCGCCCGCCGACGCCCCGGCGAAGTGCGCGGCCTCGGCGAGGATCGTCGAGAGCAGCATGTCGAGGTCCTGGATCCGCGCGAGCTCCGCGCCCGCCGTCGCGAGCGCCTCGATGCGCTCGCGCTGCTCGCCGGCGTCGACGACGAGCGCCTGGTTCGCCTCGCGGAGCCGCTCGTTCGCGAGGTCGAGCATCGCGTTCCGGGCGCGCAGCTCGCGCTCCTTCGCCTCGAGCGCGCGCATCGCGTCGGCGCGCTCGTGAAGCGCCCGCGACGCGGCGGCGTGATGCTGGACGCGCGCGACGAACTCGGGACCGGGCGGAAGCTTCTCGATGTAGTCGGCCGCGCCGCGGGCGAACGAATCCGCCTTCGTGCGGGGATCCTGCGTCGCGGAGAGCACCACGACGCGAGCCTCGGCGAGCTCGGCCTGCCAGCCGTAGCGCTCGACGAGGTCGAGCCCGTCGCCGTCCGGCATCGAGAGATCCTGCAGGATGACCGCCGGCCGGATCGCGACCGCCCGCGCGATCGCCTCGGCGGCGCGCTGGCAGTGGTGCACCACGGCGTCCGGATCGGCCGCGAGCAGGCGGCGCACCGCCTCCGCGATCATCGGCTGGTCGTCGACCACGAGGACGGCGTAGGGATCGGAGACCCGGTGGGAAGGCGCCACGCCCGCAGCCTACGCGTTCCCGGCCGACTCGGGGCGCGCGCGCTCGGCCTCGTCCGTCGCGCTGCGCGCGCCGCGCGGCTTCTCCTTCCATCCTTCGGCGAGCCGCCAGCACCGGTGGATCTTCCGGTTGCGGAAGTCCTCGGGCACCGAGCGGTGGCTGATCTCGTGTGCGCCGAAGCCGGCGGGCACCGAGGCCATGTCGAACTCGAAGCCGCGCGAGTTGGTCGAGAAGAACACCTCGCCGCCGGGCGCGACGAACCGGGCGATCCAGCGCAGGAGCTCGGGATAGTCGCGGTCGATCGCGAAGCTGTCGGCCTTCATGCGCTTCGAGTTCGAGAAGGTCGGCGGATCGCAGACGACGATGTCGTAGCGCTCGTCCGGACCCGGACCGGCCTCGAGCCACTGCAGGCAGTCGGCGTGGATCGCGACATGGTCGGCGTCGAGCGCGAAGCCGTTGAGCGCGAGGTTGCGCGCGTACCAGTCGAGGTAGGTGCGCGACATGTCGACCGTGGTCGTGCGCGTCGCGCCGCCCGCGCGGGCGTGCACGCTGAACGCGCCGGTGTAGCTGAAGAGGTTGAGGACGCGCTTCCCGCGCGCGCGCTGCTGCACCGAGAAGCGCGTCGGGCGGTGGTCGAGGAAGAGCCCGACGTCGAGATAGTCGGAGAGGTTGACCTCGAAGCGCAGCCCGTGCTCGCGCACGGTCTTCAGCGCGCCGCGCGAATCGAAGCGCTCGTACTGGTCGCGTCCGCCGTCGTCCGCGCGCTGGCGTCCGCGATACTTGATGAAGAGCCGCTCGCGCGGGATGTTGAGGCCGGCGAGGATCTCCGCCTCGGCGTCGACGCGGTAGTCGCGTTCCTTGTCGAGGGTGTCGTCCTTGGTGCGGTGGAAGAACCACGCGACCGCGTCCCCCGTCGTCGGCCCGCCCGGCTCGCCCCACCCCTCGTCGCCGTACCAGTCGACGATCATCGGGAACTCGGGAATGTCCTTCTCATACAGCCGGAAGCAGGCGACACCCTGCTTCCTCGCCCACTTGGCGAGGTGGCGCATGCGGTTGTCGAGACGTTCGCCGAGCATCGTCGGAGGATAGCCGCGGCGCGGCGGCGCGAACTACAGGAGCGGCGGCTCGAAGCCGGCGCGGTACGCGCGCGTCACGCAGGTCTTCGTCGCGTCCTCGTGGTTGGTGAACGCGAGCTTCGACTTGTCCCAGCGGAGCTCCTGGTTCGGGAAGCGCGCGGCACGCGAGCAGAGCAGGCCCGCCTCCGCCATGCCGGACGAGTCGCCGAACGGCGACTGCACGAACCCGTCGGTCTTGCGGTTCGGGCCGCCGACGATCGCGTCGACCCACGCGTGCCAGTGGTTGCGCGCGGTCACCTTGCCGAGACCGGGCAGCGTCTTGAAGTCAACGGGCTTGCCGTCGACCCACACCTCGATCGGCCCTTCGGCGCCGACACAGATCACGCCGCCCTCGCAGACGACGAGCGTGCCGATGCCACCGAACCTGCCTTCGGGAAGCCCGAGCGCCGCGCGCGACGGCGCCTGCGCCTGGTCCGCGTAGTGGACGACGAAGCGGTCGCGGGCGAAACGCGCGCGGTTCGCAGCCTTCGACATGTCGTAGGTGAGCGTCGAGCGCACGCCGCGCGCGTGGTAGAAGTCGCTCGGGTTCAGCGTGTTCGACTGGACCGCGATCGGCGAAGGCAGGTCGTACGCGAAGTACAGCACGTCGAGCAGGTGCGTGCACCAGTCGCCGAGCTGGCCGGTGCCGTAGTCCCACGACGAGCGCCACTGGAGCCCGACGAGCCCGGGCCGGCACGGCGCGTCCTGCGCGGAGCCGAGCCAGAGCGGCCAGTCGATGTTCGCAGGCGGCTCGATCGGATCCTTCAGACCGCCGTACCAGAAGTAGCCGTCGGTCCCTTCGCCCGGACCCGAGATCCACACATGCGCCTCGATCGCCCGGCCGAGCAGGCCGCTCTTCAGGATGTCGACCATGTGCTGGCGCGGCTCGGGGCCCATGCGCTGGTTGCCGGTCTGGGTGACGAGCTTCGGCCGCGCCGCCACCGCGCGCTGGATCGCGACGACCTCGGAGAGCTGCTGGACGAGCGGCTTCTGCCCGTAGACATGCTTGTTGGCGCGCATCGCCCACAGGTCGACGACCGCGTGGTTGTGGTCGGGCGTGCAGACGACGACGCCGTCGAAGCGGTCGCCGAAGCGGTCGAAGGCCTCGCGGAAGTCGCGGCAGGTGAACGCCTCGGGATGGTCCTTCGCGACCGACGCAAGCGCTTCCGAATCGACGTCGCAGAGCCCGCTGAAGACGACGTCCGGATGACCCTTCAGCTGGTCGCGGTCGGCAGGAGCGATCGAACCGCCGACGCCGACCTGCAGCAGCTGCAGCTTGCCGAGCTTTCCGCCGAACGCGCGGCGCGCGCGCGGCGCGGGCGAGGCGAGCCCGAAGGCGGGCGAGGCGAGCAGGCCGGTGGCGACGACTCCGCCGGCGGTGGCCGCGGCGGTTCGGATCATGTCTCGACGGGTGAGCATGCGCGCACGCTACCTCCGCGCACGCGCGCGCACAACGCCGCGCGCGGGCTTTCCGGAAAGCGCCCGGGCTCGCGTCGCGTTCCCGCACGCTCGTCCGCGGGCGCGCACGCCAAGCCGATCGAAGCGCGCGGACGCGACAGCCAGGACCTACACAGCCGGTCGGACCTCCACGCCGGCGCCACGCGCCACGGTCGCGACCCGCTGGTCGAGCGTCACGAGCGCGCATCCGCGCATGCGCGCGAGTTCGACGAAGGACGCGTCGTAGACGGTGAGCCCCGATCGAAGCGCGAACTCGAGCACTTCCCGGGTGCGGGCGGGACCCGCGTGCGTCTCGAGCACCCACGGGTACTCGGCGGCCTGTTCGGCGAAGGAACACGCTTCGGCCGCCGTGATGCGCCCACGGCGCGCCGCCGTCGCGAGCGCGTTGCCCACCTCGTAGAGGACGAGCGCGGGCGCGAGGAACATCTCCTCATCCTCGAGCGCATCGACGATCCGCTCGGCACCCTGCTCGCGGAGCAGCACGGCGTTGACCGCCGATGCATCGACCACGATCACGGCCGACCTTCCTTCGACTCGCGCATGATGTCGTCGAACTCCGCACGGCTCATGCGCGGCCCGGACGCGAGATGCTCCCGCATCGAGCGCCGCCAGTCCTTCGCGGGCGTGCGGGTCAGCTCGTCGTACCGCGAGGATCCGACGAGCACGGCGACCCGGTGGCCGCGCCGCAGGATCACGATCTCGTCACCCTGCTCCGCCAAGCGGAGGAGTTCGGCCAACCGGGTCTTCGCTTCGAACGAGCCAACTTCCCGTATCATGCAACCAGTTTATACAACCAGTTGTCGAGATCAAGGAAAGAGACACCGTTTTCGCGCAGATTGCTCGAATCACCCCTCTGATCTCCCAAGTTCGCCTTCGGATCACTCCGCTGCGACTGCGGCGCGCATGAACAGGGTCTTCCGCGCCTTCGCGAGCTGGATCACCGCGACCCCGCCGAGCATGAGGCCGGCCGCGACGAAGGTCCGCGCGCCGAGCGGCTCGCCGACGAGCAGCCAGCCGAGCAGGATCGCGACGAGCGGGTTCACGTACGCGTAGGTCGCGACGCGGGCGGCGGGCTGGTTGCGGAGGAGCCAGATGTACGCCGTGAACCCGCAGAGCGAGCCGAACACGACGAGGTAGGCCCAGCTCGCCCACGCGGTCGCGGTCGGCGGCGAGGCCGCGAAGCGCGTCCATTCGTCGCCCATCACGAGCTCCTTCGGCACGCTCGCGACCATCAGCACGGCGCCGCCGCCGATCATCTGCATCGCGGTCGCGACGAGCGGCGAGTGCGCGCCGCCCGGCCGCTTCGACCAGACGCTGCCGAGCGCCCAGCCGAGCGTCGCCACGAGCATGACCGCGACGCCCGCGAGCGGAACCGCGCCGGTCTTGCCGAAGGCGTCGAGCCGCAGCACGACGACGCCGGCGATCCCGAGCGCGATCCCGAGCCACACGGCCCGCGAAGGCCGCGCGTGCGACTTGTGCATCATCGTGTCGAGTCCGACGAGCCAGAGCGGCGTGATCGCGGTGAGGAGCGCGACGATCCCCGACGGAACCGAGCCGGTCGCGATCGCGACGCCGCCGTTCCCGAGGAGCATCAGGCACGCGCCAACGATCGTCGCATGCAGCCACGACGACGGACGGAAGTCGCTTCGCCGCACGACCCCCTGCCACCACGCGATGCCGAGAAGCAGCGCGCCCGCGACGAGGAAGCGCGAGCCCGCCATCACGAACGCGCCGTGCTCGGACGCGACCTTGATCGCGAGGTAGGTCGAGCCCCAGATCAGGTAGACCGCCGCGAAGGCGAGCGCGGTGCGCGTCGCTGCGGACTGTGGCTGTTCGGCGGTCATGAAGGGGACGATGGTAGGCGGAATCGCGCCGGCAGGACGCGACCGCCCCGCCTTACCCCTGCACCCGCGCCGCGCTCTCGACCGCGAAGTACTTCGCCTCGGGGTGGTGCACCACGATCGCGCTCGTCGACTGCTCGGGCACGATCTGCCAGTTCTCGGTGAGGACGCAGCCGATGCGCTCGGGCCGGATCAGGCGGAAGAGCTTCTCCTGGTCGCTCATGTCCGGGCACGCGGGGTAGCCGAAGCTGTAGCGCGAGCCGCGGTAGTTCTGGGTGAACAGCTTGCGGATCTCGGGGCTGTCGTCGCCGCCGATCCCGAGCTCGGCGCGCATGCGCTTGTGCCACATCTCGGCGAGCGCCTCCGCGCATTCGACGCCGAAGCCGTGCAGGTAGAGGTACTCGGTGTACTCGTTGCGCTCGAAGAGCTGCTTCGCGCGATGGCTCGCCTCGGGCCCGACGGTCACGCACTGCAGGCCGAGCACGTCCTTCTCGCCGCTTGCGCGCGGACGGAAGAAGTCGCTGATGCAGAGCCGCTCGCGGCCACCCTGGCGCGGGAAGCGGAAGCGCTCGATCTCGCGCTCGACCCCGATCGCGGCGTCCTTCGGATCGAACACCACGAGGTCGTCGCCCTCGCTCGCGACCGGGTAGTAGCCGTAGACGACCTGCGGCCGGAGGATCCGCTCCTCCCGGCACTGCCGGCACAGGCGGTCGAACACGGGCCGCGCCTTCTCCTCGATGAAGCGCTCGTACTCTGCCTCGCCCATGTCGCCCTTCTTGAAGCCCCACTGGCCGCGGAAGAGCGCGACGAGGTTGATGTACGGGTAGACCTGCTCGAGCGGGATGTCCTCGACGAGCCGGTCGCCGAGGAACGGCGGCTTCGGCACCGGCAAGGCCGTCGAGACGGCGCTGCGCGCCGCGACCTCGACCTTGGGCTCTGCCGCGCGGGCGCGCGCGACCTTCGAGTCGACCTCCTCGCGCTTGGCGAGGCGCGCATCGATCGCGGCGTCGATCGTCGCGAGCGACTTCGACGCGAGCGCGTCGCAGACCTCGAGCCCCTCGAACGCGTCGCGCCCGTAGTAGAGCGGACCCTTGTAGATCGAGCGCAGGTGGCTCTCGCAGTAGTGGCGCGTGAGCGCCGCGCCGCCGAGGATCACCGGGACCTGCACGCCGAGCCGGTTCATCTCGTGGAGGTTCTCCTCCATGATCGCGACCGATTTCACGAGCAGGCCGCTCATGCCGATGGCGTCGGCGCCGGTGCGGCGCCACGCGTCGAGGATCGCCTGCAGCGGCTGCTTGATGCCGATGTTGTGGATCTCGAAGCCGTTGTTCGAGAGGATGATGTCGACGAGGTTCTTGCCGATGTCGTGGACGTCTCCGGCGACCGTCGCGAGCACGATGCGCGCCTTCTTCGACGCGCCCGCCTCGGCCTTCGGCATGTGCGGCTCGAGGATCGACACCGCCTTCTTCATCACCGCCGCCGACTGCAGCACGAACGGAAGCTGCATCTGCCCCGAGCCAAAGAGCTCGCCGACGGTCTTCATGCCGCCGAGCAGGTGGTCGTTGATGATCGCGAGCGGCGGGTACTTCTCCATCGCCTCCGCGAGGCTCCGGTCGAGGTCGCGGTCCTCGCCGTCGATGATGTGGCGCGCGAGGCGCTCCTCGATCGGCAGGTCGGCGAGCGACTTCTTCGCGGTCGTGTCCTCCATCCCGTCGGGGAAGAGCGAGATGAAGTGGAGCAGCGGATCGAAGTTCGCCGCCATGCCCGCGGGGCGCTCGGCGCCGCGCCGGTCGAAGATGAGCCATTCCGCGGCATCCCAGTGCTCGGGCGCGATGCGGTTCCTCGGCATGATCTTCGACGCGTGCACGATCGCGGCGGTCAGGCCGCGCTCGCGCGCGTGGTGCAGGAAGACGCTGTTGAGGACCGCGCGCGCGGCGGGCTTCAGGCCGAACGAGATGTTCGAGAGCCCGAGGATGATGCCGCAGCGCGGGAAACGCCGGGAAATCGCGGCGATTCCGTCGAGCGTCTCGAGTCCGAGGCGGCGGTCGTCGTCGTTGCCGGTCGCGATCGTGAAGGTGAGCGGGTCGAAGAGGATGTCCTCCTCGGGCAGGCCCCACTTCGTCGTGTAGAGGTCGTGGATGCGCGCGGCGATCTCGAGCTTGCGGGCGGCGGTCTTCGCCATGCCGGCCTGCTGGTCCTCGTCGATCGTGAGCGCGACGCACGCCGCGCCGTACTTCCGGAGCAGCGGGCAGATCCTGTTGAGACGCTCCTCGCCGTCCTCGAGGTTGATCGAGTTGACGACCGCCTTGCCGCCGTGGCGCTTCAGGCCCTCCTCGATGACGGCGGGATCCGTCGAATCGAGCATCAGCGGCGCGTTCACCTGGCGCACGTAGCGCGCGGCGACCTCGGCCATGTCCTTCGGCCCGTTGCGGCCGACGAAGTCGACGCAGACGTCGAGCACCTGCCCGCCGTCCTTGATCTCCTCGCGCGCCATCGACACGAGGCCGTCGTAGTCGCCTTCGTCGAGCAGGCGCTTGAACTTGCGCGATCCGTTGGCGTTGGTGCGCTCGGCGACGATGAGGAACGAGTTCTCCTGCGCGAACTCGACGAATCCGTAGAGGCTCGAGCAGCCGGGCGCCTGCGGCACGACCGCGCGCGCGGGCTTCGCCTTCGAGAGCCCGAGCTCGTCGACGAGCGAGCGCAGCTCGCGGATGTGCTCGGGCGTGGTGCCGCAGCAGCCGCCGACCGAATTCACCTTGTATTCCTCGAGGAAACGCCGCATCGCGTCGCGGAAGGGCCGCGCCTGCAGCGGATACTCGGTGCGTCCGTCGACGAGGATCGGCAGGCCCGCGTTCGGAAGCACGCTGATCGCGCGGTCCCAGTTGCGCGAGATGTACGCGACGTGCTCGGCCATCTCGACCGGGCCGGTCGCGCAGTTGAGGCCGAGCGACGCGATCGGGAACGGCCGCAGCGCGTTCACGACCGCGGCGATGTCCGAGCCGAGCAGCATCGTGCCCGTCGTCTCGATGGTGACGCTCGAGAAGATCGCGCGGTCCTCGGGCGTCAGGCCGGCCTCGCGCAGCGCGTCGATGCAGGCGTTGATCGCGATCTTCTGCTGCAGCAGGTCCTGCGAGGTCTCGATCATGAAGCCGTCGATGCCGCCCGCGATCAGGCCGCGCGCCTGCTCGAGGTAGCTCGCGTGCATCTCCTCCCACGAGGTCTGCCCGAGCGAGACGAGCTTCGTGCCCGGGCCCATCGATCCGATCGCGAAGCGCGGGCGGTCGGGCGTCTCGAACTTCGCCGCCGCCGCGCGGGCGACCTCGGCCGCGCGCTTGTTGAGGTCGAAGGTCCACGAGGCGAGCTCCTCGTCGAACTCGCGGCCGACGAGGATGTTGGCGCCGAAGCTGTCGGTCTCGACGACGTCCGCGCCCGCGGCGAAGTAGTTCTCGTGGATGCGCTGGATGATGTCGGGGCGCGACCGCACCAGGATGTCGGTGCAGTTGTCGCGCCCGAGGTAGTCGCTCGGCCGGCAGTCGGCGCAGGCGTGGATCTGCGTGCCCATCCCCCCGTCGAAGACGAGGGTGCGTGTCTCGAGAGCCTTCAGGAGCGAACGCGTCATGAGGGGAGGATACGGAGGCGTCGCCGATCTTTCAACCGTATATCCGGATGAACGGATGAACGCGGCGCGACCATCGACGCCACGGGCGAAACTACCATCCGCCCCCGAGCCAACGATGCCATCTCACCCCGCGCCGCGTTCGACTGGTGTTTCCGCTCTGTCAGTCCTTCGCGGCGCATGCGCGCTCGCGGCGACGGCGCTCGCGTTCGCGGGCGGATGCCGCGCTCCCGACCCGGCGGCGGCAAGCGCTCCGGAACCGGCGACGCTGCGCGCGCCGCTCGCGGCCGAGACCTTCGACTCCGTGTGGACCACCGTGCGCGACCAGCATTTCGACGCCGATCTGAACGGCGTCGACTGGAACGCGGTTCGCGACGAACTCCGCCCCGCCGCGGTCGACGCGACGTCGACCGCGCAGCTTCGCGGCGTGCTGATGACGATGCTCGGCCGCCTTGGGCAGAGCCACTTCACGATCATTCCCGGAGCGGACGATGCCGCGCCGGTCGCGGCGGCGGTCGAGGCATCCGCGCCCGCGGCGGCCGCGGGCGTCGAAGCCGAAGTGCGCGCCGAGATTCCCGCCACCTCCGGCTCCGACGAACCCGGACTCGCAGGCGCCGACATCGCGCTCGTCGACGGCGCGGCGACCGTGCTCCGCGTCTTCCCGGGACGCGCGGCCGACAAGGCGGGGATCCGCGCCGGATTCGTCGTCGAGTCCGTCGACGGCACCGAGGTCGAGTCGATCCTCGCGCCGATGCGCGAGCGCATCGCCCGCATCGAGGCGAGCGGAGCTTCCTCCGCGCGCGAGGCGCGCACGATGATGGCGGTCGCGGCCGCGAGCCTGATGCAGGGCGACGCGGGCGACACCCGGCGTCTCGCCGTCCGCGACGGCGAAGGCGAGGTCCGCGAGATCGATCTCGCGCTCGAGGCGGCGCCGTACGGATCCACCAAGTTCGGCAATCTTCCCGCGCTTCCGGTCGAGGTCGACTCGCGCATCGTCGAGCTTCCGATCGAAGGCGCGGCGCCCGCGAAGATCGGCGTGCTCTCGTTCAACATCTGGATGACCGGCGCATCCGACGCGATCGACGCCGCCGTCGACACCATGCGTTCCTGCGACGGCATCGTCATCGATCTGCGCGGCAATCCCGGCGGCGTCGGCGCGATGTCGATGGGCGTCGCCGGCCACTTCCTGCGCGAGACGAAGAGCCTCGGCTCGATGATCGGCCGCAGCAGCACGCTCGACTTCAACGTGACGCCCCGCCGCGTGTCCGCCGACGGCCGACGCGTGCGGCCGTACGCGAAGCCGCTCGCGATCGTCCTCGACGGCCGCTCGGCGAGCACCTCCGAGGTCTTCGCGGGCGGCCTGCAGGATCTCGGCCGCGCGCGCGTCTTCGGCGAGACGAGCGCCGGCATGGCGCTGCCCGCGCAGGCGGTCGAACTTCCGAACGGCGACGTCCTGATGCACGCCGTCGCCGACTTCGTGACCTCGAAGGGCACGCGGCTCGAGGGCCGCGGCGTCGTGCCGGACGAAGCGATCGCCGCCTCGCGTGCGGCGCTCCTCGCCGGCGCTGATCCGGCGCTCGACGCCGCAGGCGCGTGGATCGCGCGCGAGACCGTCGAGGCCCGCGCCCGCCGCGCCGCCGCCAAGCAGGCCGAGCCCGCAGCGCCCTAGATCGAACGACACGAATCGAACGACACGAACCGAACCACACGAACCGAACGCTCCGACACCCACTCCGAGAACTCCATGCTCCGCCTCCACCACTCCCGATCCATCGCGCGCACGCTTGCACTCTGCCTGCTTGGCGCCGCAGCGCCCGTCGCCTTCGCGCAGAACGCGACCGAACCGAAGCCGGCCGAACCGGCAGCGCCCGCGCAGCCCGCGATCGAGCTGCCGAAGGCGGCCGACATCCTCGCGCGCGCGACCGAAGCGCTCGGCGGCAAGGACGCGCTGATGAAGCTGACTTCGATCGAGACCCGCGGCTCGATCGCGATGCCGGCCCTCAACATCAAGGGCGCGTCGGTCACCCGCATCGGCGCGCCGAACCGGATGTTCACCGAGATGGAGCTCGGCGGCATCGGCAAGGTCCGCTCGGGCTTCGACGGCACCAACGGCTGGGTCAGCGAGAAGATCTCCGGGCCGCGGCTGATGACCGGCAAGGAGCTCGAGACGCTGAAGCGCGATGCCGACTTCTTCAAGGACATCGATCCGGCGAAGCGCTGGGACTCGATCGAGACCGTCGCCGCGACCTCATTCCAGGGAATCGACTGCTGGGAACTGAAGGCGAAGATCGGCGACGACACCACGACCCTCTGGTACGAGCGCGAGACCGGCCTCCAGCGCGGCATGCAGATGACGGCGACCACGCAGCTCGGGAAGATCCCGGTGACGACCTTCATCGCCGAATACCGGGACTTCGACTCGCCCGCCGGGCGCGTCAAGCTGCCGGTGCGCACCGAGCTCACCCAGATGGGACAGAAGCTCGTGACCACCGTCGACGCGGTCGAGTTCGACAAGGTGCCGGCGGAGGCATTCGAGCTTCCGAAGGAGATCAAGGCGCTGCTCGAGCCGGAGCCGGCTGATGAGGATGGCGAGGAAGTCGGCGAGGAAGACGGCGAGGAAGACGCCGGATCCGAGCCCGCGAAGCCGACCGTTCCTCCGGCCGCGAAGCCCTGACTTCTCCCGCATCGGCGTGAGGAATGCGCCGAAGGCCGACCGCGTCGATCGCGGCCAACCAAGGAGCACGCCATGCACACGCGCCCGCTCGGCCTCGCAACCGTCCTCGCAACCGTTTTCGCCGCGACGCTCGCGACCTCCATGTCTGCCGTCGCCGTCGCCGCGCTCGCGAGCGATCCGCCGGCGGCGATGCCGCAGCCCGGCGCCGACGCGCGCGGCGCACAGATCGCGCGCGAAGCGGTCGCCGCGATGGGCGGTGCCGAATGGGCGTCGATCCGCAGCTACGAGTCGGTCGCGCGCATGAAGAGCGCCGTCGGCGAGATGCTCGCGACCTACCGCTTCGTCGCGCCCGACGCGCACCTCCTCGAGCAGCGCATGAACGGCGGCGGTCGCGCGATGGCGATGGAGATGGGCTTCGCCGACGGCATCGCGTGGACCGGAGACGCCGCGAAGCCGCAGGCGGTCGATCCGGCGATGGCGGCCGAGTTCGCCCGCGGCGGCGACGTGGTCACGCTGCTGCGCTCGCTCGACGAGCGCTTCACCGACTTCCGCGCCGACGGCGCCGAGAAGCTCGGCGACCGCGTCGTCGAGCGCGTCACGATGCGTCCGAAGGCCGCGGCCGCGGGCGCGCCGCGCTGGACCGTCTTCATCGAGCCTTCGACGCGGCTCGTCGCCGGCCTCGAGATCCCGGCGCCCGAAGGCACCCCGGAGGCCGAGCGCGCCGACCGCACGCAGCGGCTGCAGTTCTCCGACTGGCGCGCGATTCCGCGCGCGAACAAGGGATCCACGCCCCTGCGCGCGCCGCACGCCTACACGATCGTCGCAGGCGGCGTGCGCACGGAATGCGTCTTCGAGTCGATCGCCGTCGACACGCTCGCCGCCGGTTCGATCCGAGCTCCCGAGTCGCTCCGCGCGCGGCGCTGAACCGGCCGATCGGCGCGCCGATACACTCGCGACATGCCCTCGACGACGCCTGCGGTGCGCATCGACCGCGTCTCCAAGCGCTTCGGAACGGTCCAGGCCGTCCGCGAGATCTCGCTCGAGATCGCGGAAGGTTCGCTCTGCGGATTCCTCGGCCCCAACGGCGCCGGCAAGAGCACGACGATCCGCATGATCATGTCGATCTTCGCGCCCGACGCGGGCTCGGTCGAGGTGCTCGGCTCGAGCGCGCTCGAGATGAAGGACCGGATCGGCTACCTGCCCGAGGAACGCGGGCTCTACCGCAAGATGAAGGTCGGCGACTTCGTCGGCTACATGGCGAAGCTGAAGGGCGTGCACGGCGCCGGGCTCTCGCGCCGCATCGACGACTGGCTCGAGCGCCTCGCGCTTCCCGGCGTCTCCAAGCGCCGCTGCGAGGAGCTCTCGAAGGGCCAGCAGCAGAAGATCCAGCTTCTCTCGGCGATCATCCACGCGCCCGACCTCCTCATCCTCGACGAGCCGTTCTCCGGACTCGATCCGGTGAACGGGCGTCTGGTGCTCGAGCTGATCCGCGCCGAGCAGCAGCGCGGCGCGACGATCATCTTCTCGACCCACCAGATGCACACCGCCGAGGCGCTCTGCGACAAGGTGGTCCTGATCAACAAGGGCGAGAAGGTCCTCGACGCCTCGATGCGCGAGCTGCGCGCGCGCCACGACGACAAGGGGCTCGTGTGCGAGCCGCTCCACGACGCGCGTTCGTTCGCCGACGAGGCGGTGCGGCGCGGACTCGCGGCGGCCGCGCGGTTCCACGAGAGCGGGACGGTCGACCTCGACCTCGCCGCGGGAACCGACGCGGGCTCCGCGATGCGCGCCGCGCTCGAGATGGCGCCGATGCGCTCGGTCGCGCTGCGGCGCATGAACCTCGACGACCTGTTCGTGCAGCTGGTGTCGGGCGCCGACGCGAACGCGAAGGGAGCGAAGATCGATGCGTGAGCGGCCCACCCCCTCCTACTTCGGGAAGATCGCCCGCGTCGCGTGGCGCGAGTTCCGCTACACCGCGCTGACCAAGGGCTTCATCATCGGCGCGGTCGCCGTGCCCGCGGCGATGTTCGCGCTGATGTGGGCGATGCCGCTCCTCCTCTCCGAGAAGTCGCCGCCGCTCGTCGGCGCGGTCGCGGTGATCGACGCGAGCGGCGCGATCCTCCCGCGCGCGCGGGAGATCATCGAGCGGCCCGCGGACGCCGGCGACCCGGAGAAGCGGATCGAGGATCTGGCCGCCGAGCTCGAGCGCGGCGGCATGCCTCCGCTCGATGCGGCCACCGCCCTTGCTCGCGAGGAACGGCAGTTCGTCCGCGTCGACTGGCGCACCGAGACGGACGCGCAGTCGCTCGACGCCCTGAAGGCCGAGATCGCCCGCGCGCAGCGCGAGCCGCTGCCGCCCGAGGCCGAGAAGGACGAGGCCGCGCGCATCGAGGCGCTGTCGGGGCGGCTCGTCGCGGTGGCCGTGATCCCGCCTGCCGCGCTCGATCCGGCGAGCGAGGACCGCGCGTTCGACCTCTACGTGCAGAGCGGCTTCTCGCCGAAGCATGTCCGCCAGCTCTCGCGCGCGCTCCGCGACGCGGTCGAGGACGAGCGCATCGCGCGCAGCGGCCTCGACAAGACCGCGCTCGCGCGGCTCACCCGCCAGCCCGAGCCGCGCACGATGCGCGTGTCGGCCGAGGGAAACGAGGCCAAGGAACAGGCCGAACTGCGCATGATCGTGCCGTTCGCGTTCATGCTGCTCCTCTGGCTCAGCGTCTTCACGAGCGCGAACTACCTGCTCACCACCACGATCGAGGAGAAGTCGAACAAGGTGATGGAGGTGCTGCTCGCGGCGGCGAGCCCGATGCAGCTGCTCGCGGGCAAGATCGCGGGCTACGCGACCGTGAGCCTCATCATGCTCGTCATGTACGGCGGACTCGGCATCGCCGGGCTCGCGGCGATGTCGCAGCTCGGCCTCGTCCCGACGCACCACATCGTCTATCTTGCCGTCTTCTTCGTGATGGCGTACGTCATGGTGAGCGCGCTGATGGCGGCGGTCGGAAGCGCGGTCAGCGACCTGCGCGAGGCGCAGTCGCTCTCGGGCCCGGCGATGATGCTGCTGCTCGTGCCGCTCATCCTGTGGGCGCCGATCATCGACAACCCGAACGGGCCGCTCGCGAGCATCTCGAGCTTCGTTCCCCCGCTGACGCCGTTCGTCATGATCCTGCGCCTCACCGCGCAGACCGAGGAGATCCCCGCGTGGCAGACCGCGCTCGGCATCGCCTGGGGCTTCGCCTGCGCGTTCGCGATGCTGTGGCTCGCGGCGCGGATCTTCCGCGTCGGCGTGCTCATGCAGGGCAAGCCTCCCACGCCGCGCGAGCTGCTGCGCTGGGCCTTCGTGAAGTGACGCGCGGCCGCGGCCTGCCGTACCATCGCGACCGATGACCGATTTCGTCGCATGGACGCTTTCGCTCGGCGCCTTCGCGGCCGTCTGCGTCTGCACGGCGATCGCCGCCACGAGCGTCGCCGGCGATCCGCCGCGCGGACGCCGCCGCTGCCCGCGCTGCTGGCACGAGCTCGGTCCCGCCGAGCGCGAGAACGCGCGGCGCTGCTCCGAATGCGGACACGAGGCGGCGAGCGAGGCCGAGACCCTGCGCACGCGGCGGCGTCTCGGCCGCGCGGTGCTCGCGGTCCTCGGAGTCGTCGCGGTGGTCGGCGCGGCGCGGGTGCGGCTGATGGATCGCGGCGGCTGGGCGATGGCGCCTTCGTCGGTGCTTCTCCTCGCGCTTCCCTACATCGACGACAGCGGATTCCGCTCGCCCGCGTGGGAGCTCGCGCAACGCGTTGGAGACAAGACGACGACCGTCGAGCAGGACGAGGCCGCGGTCGCCGCGATCGCGGCCGGCGACGAGAACGCGCCCCCGACCTCGGTTTCGTGGCGGCTTAAGTACCGCGACCTGATCGGCGCGCTTCGAACGCGCCACGCGCGCGATCCGGCGCGCCTGCGCGGACTTCTCGACGTTCCGCCGCTCGTCGAGATCTCGGCGATTCCCGCCTCGCGCGCGCCGCGCGTGCTCGTCGTCGACGTCGAGGTGTGGTGGCCGGCGACGGTCGAGGCGCGCTGCGAGGTGGCGTTCGGAGACGGCACCGTGCGTCAGGCCCGATTCGCTCCGGACGCACGGCATCCGCCGCTCTTCGTCGAGGTTCCCGATGCGATCGCGCCGGGCGAGAGCTTCGAGGTCCGCCTCTTCCATCGGCCGGTCGGCACGGTCGCCGACGCCGGCGAGGAATGGACGGCGGCGGCGCCCTTCGTGTCCGCGATTCCGAAGGTGCTCGACGGCGTCGTCGAGCCGCCCGCGCCCGTGTGGGAGCAGGCCGACGGCGAGGAGATGCGCTCGGCGATCGCGCGGATCTTCGACGAAGGACTGATCGTCTGGCGCGAGGGCGTGCCGCGCGCCGGACTGCGATTCGACCAGAGCGCGACCTTCGGACCCGAGTTCGACGGCACCGCGGTGGGCCTGCGCATCGAGCTCCTCGAGGGCGGCGAGGTGCGCAGGACGAGCCGGATGTGGTGGCGCGGCGGCCGCACTCGCACGGCACCGCGATGGATCCCGTCGATCGAGGACCGTGACGCGCTCGCACGGCTCTACGCCGACGAGAACGCGCAGGGATGGAGCCTGCGGATCGCGGGCGACGAGCGGCTCGCGTCGTACGCGCTCCGCGCCGACGAGATCGTGGGCGACGAGGGAGAGCGCGAGGGAGATGGCGAGGAAGTTGGCGAGGGCGGGGAGACGCCCGAGCCGAGGCTCGTGCGGTGGTTCTCTGGCTCGATCGAGGTTCCGATCAAGATCGTTCGCCGCAATGAAACGTCGCCGCCTCGACGGTGGCAGCCCGAGTAGCCGCGGACAAAAGCGCACGCCCCGGGACCCCGCCGGGAAGGAATCGGCCGAAGCCCGAGGGCCGGACGGATGCGCTGCTCCGCGAGGAGTGCGCGCCAGTCAGGGACGAGCGCTCGAACCCCAATGCAAGGTGGGTTCGGCGTCCATCGATCCCGACCTTCCACTCGATGCGGCAAGCGCAAAGGAGGCCTGGTCATCGTCGCGGAGTGCGCCGATCCCTTGGGGTCCAGCAAGGTTCGAGGCGATGTGCCTGACAGCCTGCCCGAGGGGGTCCCGGGGCGTGCGATTTCGAGTGTACGCCGGGTTTTGCCTCGGATTGACAACCCCGCGGGATTTGCGCATCATGCTCCGACTTTCGAGGAAGATCTTCATGCCCCGTACCTGCTGCTCCGCCATCGCCACCGTTCTCGCCCTCTGCCCGCTCGCCCTCGTCGGCTGCAGCTCGACCGGAGGCGCGGACCTCGACTCGATCAAGGCCAACCCGGTTCCGGAACTCAAGACCACCTCTGAGACCGATTGGGAAGGCGAGATCAACTTCGCGATGAACTGCGAGCAGAATGACCGCATGTTCTGGGCCGACCTCGGCCGCGTGTGGATGACCCACCGCCCGAGCAGCCTGAGCCCCTTCCCGATCCAGGGAACCGGCGGACAGCCGTGATTTGAGCGGTCGCGAGTGGCGCGCTGGCGGCTGCGTAGCAGCCGCGTGCGCGCCTTCGCTCCCTTTGGTGCTACGGCCGCGGCGTGAAACGCCGCGGCCTTTGCCATTTTGGGTGGGCGCTCGCGACTCCTACGGAGCTCGCTCGCTCCGGCAGGTCGCGATTTGAGCGCTCGCAAGTCGCGCGCGGGCGGCTGCGTGGCAGCCGCATGCGCGCCTTCGCTCCCTCTGGTGCTACGGCCGCGGCGTGAAACGCCGCGGCCTTTGCCATTTTGAGTGGGCGCTCGCGACTCCTGCGGAGCTCGCTCGCTCCAGCAGGTCGAGCGGTCGCGAGTGGCGCGCTGGCGGCTGCGTGGCAGCCGCGTGCGCGCCTTCGCTCCCTCTGGTGCTACGGCCGCGGCGTGAAACGCCGCGGCCTTTGACGTTTTGAGTGGGCGCTCGCGACTCCTGCGGAGCTCGCTCGCTCCGGCAGGTCGCGATTTGAGCGGTCGCCGCTGGGGCGGCGACCTCTGGTGCTCGGACGCGGCGGCGATCGCACAACGGCCGGGGTGGCCTACCATCGCCGCTTCCCTCGGATGCGTGAGCTCGCACCACTTCTTGTTCCCGTTCGCTTCGTCGGCGCCGTCGCGGAGAGCTTCCATCCGCGGACGCTTCCGCCGATGCTGCGACGGACGTATGGGCGCGAGCTCGTCAGCTGGGCGTTCCTCCCGCTGATGCTCGGCGCGATCGAGGGCGGCACCATCGCGATCGTCGTGAAGAAGGCCTTCAGCGGGCAGCCGGGCGTCGATCCGTTCTGGCTCGATCTCGCGACCGCGTGGGTGGGCGCGGTGCCGAACATCGCGAACCTCACGAGCTTCATCTGGGCCGCGCTCGCCAAGGGACGGCCGAAGGTTCCGTTCATCTCCGGCCTGCAGATCGCGACCTGCCTGCTCGTCGCCTCGATCGCGTTCTTCCCGCGCGATGCGATGGGCCTGATCGCCGTGTGCGTCGCGCTCGGTCTCGCGCGCATGGCGTGGACCGGCGTGATCACAGTGCGCGCCGCGGTCTGGCGCAACAACTATCCGACCGCGAACCGGGCGAAGGTCGCGGGCAAGCTCGCGACGGTGCAGAGCATCACGCTCGCCGCGTCCGGCCTTGGCGTCGGCCTCGCGATGGACCAGTCGCCGGACAACTACCACTACCTCTTCCCGCTGCTTGCGCTCTGCGGACTGTTCGGGAACCAGATCTACCGCAAGGTGCGGCTGCGCCGCGCGCGGCAGCTGCAGCGCGCCGAGCTCGACGGCCGCAAGAAGGACGCGGGCTTCAGCCCGATGGCGATGGTGACGCTCCTGCGCGAGGACCGCCTCTACGCCGAGTTCATGTGGTGGATGAGCCTGTTCGGATTCGGGAACCTCATGCTGATGGCGCCGATGACCTACGTCGTCGCCGACGAGCTCAAGCTCGGCTACACGGCGGGCATCATGGTGAACACCATCGTGCCGCTCCTCGTGATGCCCTTCGCGATCCCGTTGTGGGCGCGCCTGATGGACCGCACCCACATCGTGCATTTCCGGGCGATCCACGGCTGGAGCTTCGCCGCCGCCAGCCTCGCCGTGACGCTCGCGTCGTACTTCGCGAGCCCGACGCTCATCTACGTCGGCTCGGTGCTCATGGGGATCGGCTTCGCCGGCGGCACGCTCGCGTGGAACCTCGGTCACCAGGACTTCGCCCCCGCCGAGCGGGACGCCGAGTACATGGCCGTCCACGTCACCCTCAACGGAATCCGCGGCATCCTCGCGCCGATCGCCTCGTGGGGCCTCTACCAGGCGCTCGCGCCGCGCGGCCTCGCGCCGGTCGTGCTCCTCGTCTGCACGCTCGTCAACATGGCGGGCGTCCTCGGCTTCATGTCGATGCGCCGCCGCGTCTCGGCGACCAAGGTGCCGGAAGCCGGCCTCGCCGCGAACTGACTGTTATCGCCCGCCCCGATCGACGGGCGAACTTCCTCGAGACCCGCGGCTCGGGTATGGTGGTCGATTCCCCGCGTTCCGAGGCGGGAGCACCGGACCCAAGTTCGAGCGACCGCTCGACCCGGAAGACTTCATCGGACCGCGACGGCTCGTTGCCGCCGCGTGGGAAACACATCGAAACACATGGTCGACTACAACCTGATCGAGGATCTCAAGCTTCCGGATGGCGAAGTGGAGCGCATGCTCCGCGAGGCGTACGGCGACAAGGTCGCCGGTGGCGAGATGGACGCGCTGGTCTCCACCGAGATCGGCGGACTCGCGCCGGGAAGCATCCTCAAGGGACGCGTCGTTGGATTCGCTGGTGACGCGGTCGTGGTCGAGGTCGGCCTCAAGAGCGAAGGTCTCATCGACCGCGCCGAGTTCGACGAGACCGACGTCGCCGTCGGCGACGAGGTCGAGGTCCTTCTCGAGAGCCTCGAGGACGAGTCCGGCGGCGTGCGCCTCTCCAAGCGCAAGGCCGACCGCATCCGCGGCTGGGAGCAGATCCTCCACACCCGCAAGGAAGGCGACGTCGTCGAGGGCAAGTGCGTGCGCAAGATCAAGGGCGGCCTGCTCGTCGACATCGGCGTGCCGGTCTTCCTCCCCGCGTCGCAGGTCGACGTGCGCCGTCCGGGCGACATCGGCGAGTTCGTCGGGCGCCCGATGCGCGCGATGATCCTCAAGATCGACGAGGAGCGCCGCAACATCGTCATCTCGCGCCGCAAGCTCATCGAGGACGAGCGCGACGCCGCCAAGAAGCGCCTGCTCGAGAACGTGCGCGAGGGCGACCTCGTCCGCGGCATCATCACGAACGTCGCCGACTTCGGCGCCTTCGTCGATCTCGGCGGCATCGACGGCCTGCTCCACATCACCGACATGTCGTGGGGCCGCGTGAACCACCCGTCGGAGATCGTGAAGATCGGCGACGAGATCGAGGTCAAGATCCTGAACATCGACCGGGAGCGCGAGAAGATCGCCCTCGGCCTGAAGCAGAAGGAGACCTCGCCCTGGGAGCAGATCGAGGCCAAGTACCCGGTCGGCTGCCGCGCGAAGGGCTCGGTCGTCAACCTCATGTCGTACGGCGCGTTCGTGCGGCTCGAGGAGGGCATCGAGGGCCTCGTGCACATCTCCGAGATGTCGTGGACCCGTCGCATCAACCACCCGAGCGAGCTCGTCTCGGTCGGCCAGGAGATCGACGTGGTCGTCCTCGACATCAACAAGGAGAAGCTCGAGATCTCGCTCGGCGTCAAGCAGACCGAGGTCAACCCCTGGGAGCTCGTCGCCGAGAAGTACCCGACCGGCACCGTCATCGAGGGCAAGGTCCGCAACCTCGCCAACTACGGCGCGTTCATCGAGATCGAGCCGGGCATCGACGGCCTCCTCCACGTCAGCGACATCAGCTGGACGAAGAAGGTCGCGCACCCGAACGAGCTCTACAAGAAGGGCGACGTGGTCAAGTGCGTCGTCATCGACGTGGATCAGGAGAAGCAGCGCGTCGGTCTCGGCGTGAAGCAGCTCACCGAGGATCCGTGGGTCGAGGCGATCCCGACGGCGTACCGCCCGGGCATGATCGTGAAGGGCAAGATCACGAAGATCACGAACTTCGGCGTGTTCGTCGAGCTCGAGGAGGGCCTCGAGGGCCTGCTCCACATCAGCGAGCTCAGCGACTCGAAGGTCGAGAACCCGCAGGACGTCGTCAAGGTCGGCCAGGAGGTCGAGGTCAAGATCCTGCGCGTCGACACCGACGATCGCAAGATCGGCCTCTCGCTCAAGCGCGCGCAGTGGACCGGTGGCGGCACCAGCGAGCGCGCGTCCGACGAGTTCGAGCGCCCGAGCCGCGGCGGCAAGTCGTCGCCCTCGAAGGGCGGCCTCGGCGACCACGGCGCGATGGGCTCGGACCGCTTCGAGTTCTGATCGCCGGCTGAAATGCCTTCTTCCGGCCGCGGCTTCTGCCGCGGCCGGTTTCCTTTTTCAGGAGGTACAGTCGCCGTCCGCGCGCTTCAGCAGAGCGCGATGAAGGCCAGGATCGAGAGCAGTGCGATCTTGCGGCCGTGGGTGGACGGAGCGAGGATGGTCGAGAGCAGCATGGTGGATTCCGTTCTTCAGTTGTTCTGCCGGCGGGCCGGGTCCGTGGCCCGACCTCCCTTCGCAAGGTTCGTGCCAGCGGGCCGCATGGTTCGCCTGCGGGCCGCGCGCGGGGCGGTCGCGTTCGGTCTGTGCGGGCTGTTGCAGCCTGCGGCCACGGCGTGGTGCATCCCTGCACCACAGGAGACGCCCGCTGCAACGCCGGCGGCAGGCGCCGACGCCGGGCCGCCGTCGCTCGAGGCGGCGCTCGACGCCTTCCTCGCCGCGCGGCGCTGGCTCGATGCCGACCAGCTTCCGGAACTCGACGCGGCGGCGGCGAGGGTCGCGCTGCCCGGCACGGACGCGGTGAGCGTGACGCTGCGTCTCGACGGCCGGATCGTCGGCACCGGCGACGACGCGACCGGCGACGGCGCGATGCTGCGGCGTGCGGTGGGCCGCGCGGTCTCGCGCGCGCTTGGCGACGACACGATCCGCGCGGTGCGCGCCGCAGCCGGGGATCGGGTCACCCATCGACTCTCGCTCGAGATCGAGCTCGCCGGCCCGCTGCGGCCGCTTCTCGGCCGGACGATCGACGAAGCCGCGCGGCGCATCGCACCGGGCGTCGACGGCCTCGCCGTGCGGCGCGGCGAGCGCGTCGCGCGCGCGTTCCCCGGGCGGCTGCTCTCGATCGATTCCGCGGACCGTCCCGACAGGAACCTGACTTCGCTCCTCGTCGAGCTCGGACTTCCGCCGCAGGACCTCCCCGCCTTCCGCGCCGAGGACCGCGTGTCGCTCGCGCGCTTCGCCACGACGCGGCTCGTGCAGGCCGGGCCAGCGGATGCGCCGGCCGAGATCGGGCGCGCGGGCGCGCCGGTCGCGCGGGCGGAGATCACGGCGGGAACGACCGCGCTGCTCGCCACGCAGCTCGCCGCCCGACTCGCCGCGCAGGTCGTTCCGGCGGATGAACGCGATCCCTCCGGCGAGGCGCGGCTGCTCGGCACGCTGAATCCGACGGCGGATCGGTTCGATCCGCCGTTTGCATCGGACCGCGAGGCGGCCTATGCCGCGTGGTCGCTCGCCGCGGCGGCGAAGTCGGACGCGGTCGCGGCGCCGGTGCGCGAGCGCGCGGCGTCGGCTGCGAGCCGGCTCGCGACGTCGCTGGCGCGCTCGAGGTTGGTCGGGACGGGCTCGCCGCCGGCGGACGCCGTCGATGCGCTTGCGCTTCTCGCGCTCGCACGCCTCGGCGACCTGCAGGGCGCGGCGCTCGCGCGCCCGCGCGTGGAGGCGCTCGTGGCGAGCTCGGTCGAGGTCGATGCCGCCGGCGCGAGCGCCGAACCCGAGGCGGTCGCCTTCGGCGCCCTTGCGCTCGTCGAGGCAGCGCAGGCCGGAGGCGCGCCGGCTCCGACCGAAGCCGACGCCGCCGTGCTTCGCCTGCTCGAACGGAACGCGGCGACGCGCGGTCGGCTCGTCGATGCGCTCGAGCCGCTTGCGCTCCTCTCGCGCCGCGGCGCGCTCGCCGCGGAGACGCGGTCCTTGGTCGACTCAACGCTCGTCGAGACCGCGGGCGTCCTCCGCGGCTTCCAGATCGATGCGCGAGACGGCGCCAGCGGATTCCCGGCCGATCTTGATGGCGGGCTCGCGCTGCCTGCGCGACGGGCGCAGGGAGTCGACGCACAGGGAATCCGGATCGGCGTCGGGCTCGCGGCGATCGCCGCTGGGCCGGAGGTCGGCTCGGCGACCGCCCGCGCCGCGGTGGCCGGCATCGTGCGCTTCCTCTCGCAGCACGTCGCCGACTCGCCATGGGTGGACACGCTTCGCAACCCGGCGCGGACTCGGGGCATGGTCCGGAACTCGCTCTGGACCGACGACCTTCCTCCCGGGGCCTCGGCTTCGGGACTGCGGCTCGCCGTCGAGGCGATCGATGTGCTCCGGCGCCCGGAAAGTCCCGCCCCGGCGGCTCCCTGAGTCTCGCCGGACCGGCCCTCGACGGCTGACGGGCGGTCCGAGGTCCGGAATCGCGGACAACTTCGGCATTTCCGCGAATTCTCACCGCGGGTGCACCGTATATTCGATCGGTACTTCGGACCCCCAAGGAGCCCCGCATGGCCTCGCGTCACCAGTCCGGTCTGTCCGTTCGCATCGCCCTCCTCGCGGCGGCCACTGCCGCCTTCGGCGCAGTCTCGATGGGCCACGCCCAGGGACTGTCCGAGCGGATCAAGGCCGTCGGCGAGCAGAAGCGCGAGGAACTCCGCAACGATGTGAGCCGCGGCCGGCTGCTCGGCGCGCTCGTCTACACCGACCTCTCGGTCAACTTCGACAAGACCCCCGCCAAGCAGGCCTTCGAGTACGTCCAGCAGGAGATGGGCGTGCCGCTGGTCGTCCGTTACTCCGGCGAGGGCGCATCCGACGGCATCGACCCCGAGTTCGAGGTGTCGCTTCAGATGGAAGGCGCGACGGCGATGAACGTGATCGAGCGGCTGCTCGACATCGTCGCGACCGACGAGCCCTGCACCTGGCAGATCCGCGACGGCTTCGTCGAGGCCGGCACGAAGGAGCGGCTCGCGGCGCCGGCCGCTCGCGAACTCCGCATGTACCCGGTGCGCGACCTGCTCTTCGAACCCCCCACCTTCGACAACGCGCCTGACTTCAACCTCGGCTCCGCCCTCCAGCAGGGTGGACAGGGCCAGGGTGGACAGGGCGGCGGCGGCTCCGGCGGCGGTGGCGGTGGATTCGGCGGTGGCGGCGGCGGATTCGGTGGTGGCGGCGGCGGCGGCTCCGGCGGTGGCGGCGGCATCATCGGCGACCCCGGCGAGGATCCCGAGCGCCCGACCGAGGAAGAGCAGGCCGAGCAGCTCATGGACATCATCAAGGAGCAGTGCGAGCCCGAGGCGTGGCAAGACGCCGGCGGCGACTGGGCCTCGATGCGCTACTACCAGGGCGTGCTCATCATCCGCGCCCCGGACTTCATCCATCGCCAGATCGACGGCTACCCCTTCGCGCCGAAGCGCCCCCGCAAGTCGGCCATGTCGGGCGAAGGCGCGCGCCGCTACGTGACCTTCACGGGCGGCCTCTCGATCGTCGACAACGTGCAGTTCCGCGGCGTTCCCGTCGGCGGCGCCGTCGGCAACGGCGGCGGCACGACCGGCTCGCCGATCGTGAAGGGCGACGCGCCCGAGACGCCGGCCAAGCCGGATGCCCCGGCGAAGCGCGACTGAGGCGGGAATCCCACGAGAATTCCACGAGGCGTCGGACGAAATCCGACGTTTCTTTCATGGAGGGGATTCGATCGCGTATCACCGTGTGACATCGCGCGCGGGAGGCTCCCGCGGACCAGCCGATCGGAGGTCGCCATGAACGAGCCGCATCTGAAGAGCCGCCGGATTCGCATGATCGCCCCCGCGGCGCAGGCGTTCGCCCTCGCGATCGCCGCCGCCCCGCTCCTCGCGACGCCTCCCGCCGCGGAACCCGCGGCGCCGAAGCGCGATTCCGCGACGGCACCGCCGATCGCGGCGCCGCTTCTCGAGATCCGCAGCGTCTGGACCAAGACGCGCGGCCCCGACGAGCGCATCGACAACGCGAGCGATCCCGCCACCCGCGGACGCGAGCAGCTCGGGCGGCTCGTGTACTCGCGCATCGACGCCGACTTCGAGGAAGTCACGCTGCACGAGGCGTTCCGCGCGCTGCGCCGGGAGCTCGGCCTCAACCTCGTCACCTTCGAGCTCGACCCGCGAGGCCGCTCCGACCGCCCCGGCTTCGATGGCGGGCTCGTCGTCAACCTCTCGATGAAGGGCGTGTCGGGGCGCACGCTGCTCGAGGCGCTCTGCGCGCAGGCGGGCAAGGGCGTCACGTGGCAGCTGAGCGGCGGGCTGATCGAGGTCGGGCCGAAGGAGCATCTCGCCCGACCCGACGCCTGCGAGACGCGCGTCTACGAGACCACCGATCTCGCGCTCGACCCGCCGGACTACAAGTCCGAGGGGATCGGGAAGCTCGGCGTCCAGAGCTACAACCGCCGCGACTCCGACGAGATCACCGGCGAACTCGTCCGCATGATCGTCAGCCACTGCGAGCCCGAGGCCTTCGAGCCGCCGCAGCCGAAGTTCGTCGAGGACACCGGCGGCCGCCGGGTGCCGCTCGAGCACTCGGTTCCCGACGGGTCGACACGCCGGACGGCCGATCCGGATGGCGACGCCGACACGCAGCGACGAAGCGGCCGCAAGAATCCGAACACGACCGCGACGGTCAACTTCGATCCGGACGAGGCGCAGATCTTCGTGAGGGGGAAGTGGGCCTCGGTGCAGGCGAAGGACAACAACCTCGCCATCCACGCGCCCGACTTCGTGCACCGCACGATCGGCGGCTACGGGACTCCGATTCCGCCGCGCGCCGACTGACGGCGGCGAAGCGGTTACCCTGCCGCGCGCACGGATGCGCCGCTTCCGCAAGAATTCCCCGCTACGACGCGATCTCCACGCCTGCACGGGCGATGGGATGACCTATTCGTTCATGGTGGGAACGGGCGAGACCTACTTCGCCGCGTTCGCGCTCGCGCTCGGTTCGAGCGAGAAGGCCGCCGGCCTCATCGCGGCCGTGCCGCCCCTGGTGGGCGCGACCGCGCAGCTCTTCGCGCCCCGGCTCGCGGCGCGCGTCGGAAGTCCGTCGCGCTGGATCCAAGGCTGCGCGATCCTTCAGGTCGTGAGCTTCGTGCCGATGGTGGCCGGTGCGCTGCTTGGTGCGCTTCCGATCTGGATGCTCTTCGTCGTCGCAGGTGTCTACTGGACGAGCGCCCTCGGGGCCGGCGGCGTCTGGAACACCTGGATCGGGCTCTGCTTCCCCGCGAAGATCCGGCCGCACTATTTCGGGATCCGCAGCCGACTCTGCCAGGCGACGCTCCTCGCGGCGCTCGTGATCGCGGGCGTGATCCTGCAGGTCACCGACGGCACGCGCTGGGAGCTCGCCGGATTCGCAGCGCTCTTCGTCCTCGCCGCCGGCGCGCGCGCGTCGAGCATTCCGTACCTGCGCACGCAGCGCGATCCGCCGTCGTGGCCCGAACACCGTGGCGTGCCGCTCTGGCACTTCCTCTCGCGGTTCTGGCACCGCACCGACGCGCGGCTCGTCGCGCTGATGCTCGCGATGCAGATCGCGGTGCAGATGGGCCAGCCGTTCCTGAACCCGTACCTCCTGAAGCAGCTGCAGGCGTCGCCGGCGCTCTACCTAGGCCTGATCGGCGCGAGCTTTGCGGCGAAGTCGATCGCGCTGCCGTTCCTCGGGATGTACGCGAAGCGCCGCGGCGCGCGCAGCCTGCTCGCCTTCGGCGCGATCGGCACCGCGCTGATGATCCTGCCGTGGATCTACGCCGAGTCGGCGCCGTCGTGGTTCGCGATCCAGGCGATCAGCGGCGTCGCGCAGGGCGCGTGGGAACTCGCGACCTTCCTGCTCTTCCTCGAGACGATTCCGTCGGACGAGCGCACGAGCATCATGAGCGGCTTCTTCTTCCTGAACTCGCTGGCGATGGCCGCGGGCGCGTGGGTCGGATCGATCCTGCTCGGGATCGCGCCGGACGCGGCGTCGTACGGAACGCTCTTCCTCGTGTCGACCGGCGCGCGCGTGGCGGCGCTCTGCCTCCTGCCGTTCGTCCATGTCGAGGTGCTGCGCGCGATCCCGCTGATCTCGTCGACGCTCGCGGTGCGGCTCAACGCCGGCTCGATCGAGGCGCCGATCACGCAGTCGATCGACGACGAAAGGAAGGACTGAACCGTGGCCGAGCCTCGCGCCGGACTTCGCGGCCCTTCGCGGCTCGTCGCCGGCGCGGCCGCGGTCGGCGCGGCATGCCTCGCGCTCGCGCTCGTGCCGACCGCGACCTACGCAGACGCGTTCGCGCATCCGGTGCGGGTCGAGCTCCTCGGCGGCGCGATTCCCGAGGCGACGATGCAGGGCGCGGCGGCCTTCCGATTCGCGCTCGCGGCGGCGGCGGCGCTCATTCCGCTCCTCGTCTGGATGCTCGCGCGCGCGTGTCCGCCGGACGCCGAGCGCCCGCCGCGGCCGATCGCGCCGCGTACGCGCGCCGGATGGCTGCTGCTCGCGTCGATCGTGGCGATCGGCGGCGCGCTGCGGATCGCGGTCGCGCGGGAGAGCCTCTGGTACGACGAGATCTCGGCGTTCCTGTCGTTTGCGATCGAAGGGCCAGGCGTCGCCTTCGGCTCGTACGCGGTGCCGACGAACCATGTGCCGATGACGATCGCGACCTGGGCGGTGTGGACGCTTTCAGGCGGCTCGCTCGATGAACTCGTCCTGCGCGCGCCGGCGATCGCGGCCGGGGTGGCGTCGATCGCGGTGGCGTACGCCCTCGGGGCCACGCTGTTCACGCGCAGGCTCGGGCTCTTCACCGCGCTCGCGGTCGCGGTCGGCCCGATCCCCGTCGTCGAGGGCGCGGAGGCGCGCGGCTACGCGTTCGTCATCCTCGGCGCGCTCGTCGCGACGCTGGCGCTCGCGCGCGCGTTCCGCACGCGGAGCGCGCGCGAGTACGCGGTCTTCGCCGTCGCATGCGCGTTCATGGCATGGAGCCATCCGGTGGCGGTGCTCGTCCCCATCTCGGCGGGCGTGATCGGGCTCGCGCGCGACCGACGGCTCGCGATCGCGTCGCTGCTTGCGGGCGTCTCGGCCGCGGTGCTGCTTGCGCCGCTCGCGGGCGATGTCCTTGCGACGCGCGCCGACTACGCGCGCAGCGACGCCGCGCAGCCGGCGCCGTGGTCGCGCGAAGGACTGGAAGCGGTCTACGGCCTGACGCTCGCCTGGAGCGGCAGTCGACCGTGGTGGTTCCTCGATCCGACGCCGTTGCTCGCGGTCGCGGCTGGGTTCGGGTACGCGGCGATCGCGCGTTCGCGCGAACCAGCGGCGCGCCGGACGCGCGCGGCGCTCGCGCCCGTGCTCGCGGCGTTCGTGCTCGCGTTCGCGCTCTCGGCGGCGCTCGGTACCTGGATCTACGCGCGCTTCCTCGTCTTCACCGTGCCTGCGGGCGCTCTCGCGCTGACCGCCTTCGCGTGGTCGGCGCTTCGCGCGAGCCGCGGCAGGCGCGGGCTTCAGCCATGGATTCTTCCCGTGCGGCCGCAAGTGGCGCTGTGCGCCGGAGTCATCCTGCTCGGCGGCATCAGCGGAATGCGCAACCTCGCTTGCCGCCAGCCGATCCGCGATGCGGTCGAGGTCGTCGCGCGCTCGCGTGCGGCCGACGATCGCGTCGCGACGATCGGCCTTCCCGACAATGCCGTCGGCTTCTACGCGCAGCGGTACGGATTCGAGGCGACGGCGACGGGCTTCCTCGGGAAAGACCTCGCCGCGGTGCTCGCGCGCGACGCGCCGCGCTTCGTCGTCGTGCTCTATCCGAACCGCGTGGACGGCGAGATCCTGCGCCTGCTCGATGCCGGCCACGACCGCACGCATACCTTCGACGGCTGGGCCGACTGGGGCGCGGGCACGGTCGAGATCTGGGAACTCGCGCGCTGACTCAGCCGGCGAGCGTCGACGCGATCTCGCGGTCGGCGCCGGGGAAGCGCATGCGCGCCATCGCGGCGTCGAGGCGCTCGCGCAGCGGCAGGCGCTCGCGGTGGCGGGCGAAGAAGCGCAGGACCGCGCGGCCGACATCCGCCGGAGAACGCGTGCCGTCGGGGCAGAACACGTTGTAATCGGCCCAGGAAAGGCGCAGTTCGTGCAGCGTCGAGCCTTCGGGCGCATCGATCGAGGCGTGCCAGATCCAGCCGTCTTCGGCCTCGCGCTCGGCGCCGAGCCGGACGGGAATGTCGTCGTCGTCGCCCTCGTGCTGCATCCGCGGAGGATACCATCCGCCCCCTGTCCGTCCGCGGCGTCGCTCCCATGGGATTCCTTCTCGAGATCCTCTTCCTCGGCCTGCGCAACCTGCGGCTTCACAAGCTGCGGTCGACGCTGACGAGCCTCGGCATCATCCTCGGCGTGGCCGCGGTGATCGTGGTCGTCGCGGTCGGCGAGGGCAACAAGATCGGCGCGCTGCGCGAGGTGTCGGCGCTCGGCGCAACGAACATCATCGTGCGCTCGTCGAAGCCGCCCGAGGCGGCGAACTCCGGGCAGGCCCGCACCTTCTTCGTCTCCTACGGCCTGCTGCGGCAGGATCTCCGGCGGCTGAACGGATCCATCGTCGACGCCGACGCGATCGTGCCGCTCAAGGCGGTCGGTTCGGAGGTGTCGTACGAGAACCAGCGCATCACGAGCCAGGTCTTCGGCACGACGCCGGAACTCCTCGATGTCGCCCGGGTGCGGCTCGAGCCGCGCGGGCGCTACCTGACCGACGAGGACCTCGCGTCGCGCGCGCCGGTGTGCGTGGTCGGAAGCGAGATCGCCAAGCAGTTCTTCCGCCTGCGCGACCCGCTCGGCGCGACGATCAAGATCGACAACACGGTCTTCCGCGTGGTCGGCGTGCTCGAGCCGGTCGGGCTTGCGGGCGGACGCGGCTCGGCGCTCGTCGGGCGCGACCTCAACAAGGACATCCACATCCCGCTCTCGACCGCGGAAAGCCAGTTCGGCGACATGATCATGCGACGGCAGTCGGGCTCGTTCAGCGGCGAGCAGGTCGAGCTTTCCGAGATCTTCATCGTCGCGCCGACCACCGACGACGTGGTGCCGCTCGCCGAGCGCGTGCGCCGCGTGGTCGAGGCCGGGCATCCCGGGCTCGCCGACACGCAGATCATCGTGCCGTGGGAGCTTCTCGAGAAGGCGAAGCGCGAGATGATGGTGTGGAACGTGATGCTCGTGGTCGTGGCGGCGATCTCGCTGCTCGTCGGCGGCATCGGCATCATGAACATCATGCTCGCGTCGGTCACCGAGCGCACGCGCGAGATCGGCATTCGCCGCGCGCTCGGCGCGACGCGCAAGCACATCGTGCTGCAGTTCCTCGTCGAGACCGGCGCGCTGTCGACCCTCGGCGGCGTCCTCGGCATCGGGCTCGGCGTGGGTATCTCGCTCGGACTCCGTCCGCTCCTCGAGTGGGTGGTGCGGCTGCCCTTCCTCGCCGGCACCTTCGACGGGCGGCTGACGCTCGAACCGAGCATCACGCTCTGGTCGATCGCCGTGAGCTTCCTCGTCGCGGCCGGCGTGGGGCTCGTCTTCGGCATCTATCCCGCGATCATCGCAAGCCGCAAGGATCCGATCGTGGCGCTGAGGCATGATTGAGCGCGAGGACGCGGCCTTCGCCGCGTCCTCGCTTTGGTGCTTGCTTGAGCGCTCGAACGCGGCTTTCGCCGCGTCCTCGCTGTGGTGGGCGCTCGCGACTCCTTCGGAGCTCGCTCGCTCCAGCATCAGGTCGCCGCTGCGGCGGCTCCCTCTGGTGCGCGCTTGAGCGCTCGAACGCGGCCTTCGCCGCGTCCTCGCTTGCTTTAGCGCTCGAACGCGGCCTCCGCCGCGTCCTCGCTTTGGTGCTTCGGATGCGTGCGAGCGCGGAGCGAAGCGAAGCGGCGAGCAGGTTGTCCGCGACTGCGCGGCGCGTTCCGTGTGGCATCACTTTCAGTGATGGCGGATCCGAACGCGCGTGGCGTGTGCGATGGATGTCCGAAACGCTCGCGGTGCTTTCGAAATCGCCACTACCTCCTGCTGCGCAGGAGGTAGTGCCACACGAAGCGTCCATCGACTCCCGCGCTGCCGGCTCAGGCTTCGCTGCGCTCCGCCTTCGTCGGCGACGTCGCCCTCGAGCGCGGAGCGAAGCGAAGCAGCGAGCAGGTTGTCCGCGACTGCGCGGCGCGTTCCGTGTGGCATCACTTTCAGTGATGGCGGATCCGAACGCGCGTGGCGTGTGCGATGGATGTCCGAAACGCTCGCGGTGCTTTCGAAATCGCCACTACCTCCTGCTGCGCGGGAGGTCGTGTCACACGGGTTTGCGCGCCCAAGATCAGTCGCGACGCATGAAGTGACGCGCCGCGTGGGACGTTGGGTCGACGAGCTCCGCGCGACGAGGCTCGGGCGATCCGAGCTGCTTCAGGCGCATCGCGCGCCACGCGGCCGCGATGCCGACGAGTCCCGCGCCGCCTGCCTCGAGCACCCACTTCAGCTTGACGACGCCTTCGCTCAGGAGGACGTCGATGCGGTGCCACGAAGTCAGGCGGGCGGAGATGAACAGCGCGAGCATGGCGATGCCGACGAGCGCCGGCCAGATCGCCGGGAGCGAGCGGCGAAGCAGCCAGCCGACCGCGCAGGTTCCGAGGACGCCGAGCGTGGCCGCCGTGAGAACCGCCACCCGCTGCACGGGCGCGCGGCGGTCGTACCAGCCGCCATCCTGCGCGATGCCGCGCGCCACCTGCACGACGAGCCCCTGCACGTCGAGCTGCTTGTTGACGCCGAGAAGCACCATGCCCGCCGTGCAGCAGATCCAGAACCTCCGCTCGGCGCGGGGCGCGCCGAGCGATCGCGCGCGCCGCACGGCAAGGACGCAGCAACAGACCGCGGCCGCGTACACGGCGACGGTCAGCCATCCCGCCGCGGTCGGGTCGCCGATGCCCGGATACCAGCGGCCATCGCGGATCACCGCGAGCATCGCCGGAACCGGCGCGCTTCCGCTCACGCGCCGCCCCCGAGCAGCGGCTCGAGCTCGCGTCCGCGGAAGACCACCGGGATCTCCACCGAGAAGGTCGCGCCGCGACCCGGCACCGACGAGAGCGAGACGCGGCCCTCGAGGCGCTCGGCGAGCTCGCGGCAGATCGCGAGCCCGAGTCCGGTCCCCGAATGCGCGCGGGTGTGGCTCGCGTCGACCTGTCGGAACTTCTCGAAGATCGTGTCCTGCATGTCGAGCGGGATGCCCGGTCCTTCGTCGATCACCGAAACCCGCACGAATTCGCGCTCCGACCCGCCCTCGAGGCGGCGCGCCTCGATGCGCACGCGCGTGTCCTCGGGCGAGAACTTGATCGCATTCGACACGAAGTTGTAGAGGATCTGCTGCAGCTTGCCAGCGTCGGTCTCGACGCCGGGAAGGTCGGGCTCGACGTCGACCTCGACCGCGATGCGCTTCTGAAGCGACTGCGGACGCATGATCGCCGCGAGGCCTTCGCAGACGTCCTTGATGCTCGTCGGGCCGATCGCGACCTCGAGCCGGCCGGCCTCGATCTTCGCCATCTGCAGGAGCTCGTTGATCATCTCGAGCAGGCTGCGGCCCGACTGCAGGATGTTCCCGATGTAGCGCACGCGCTTCGGGTCGGCGTTCGGATCGCTGCGGGCGATCTCGTCGAGCAGCTCGGCGAAGCCGATGATCGAGTTCAGCGGCGTGCGCAGCTCGTGCGAGACGTTCGCGAGGAACTCGCTCTTCAGCCGGTTCGACTCGAACAGGCCGACGTTCGCCTCCGCGAGCTCGCCGATCTTGAGGTCGAGGCTCTCGTTGACCGCGCGCAGCTGCCGCTGGCCCTCTTCGAGGCGGTCGAGCATGCCGTCGAAGGCGCGGGAAAGCCGCTCGAAGTCGTCGCCGGTGCGGAGGCCGGCGCGCGCGCTCGTGCTGCCCTGCTCGATGCGCTCGGCGACCTCGGTCAGGGAGCGCACCGGCCCGAAGATCAGGCGCTTCAGGATCAGGTGGAAGACGAGGATGGAGAGCAGCCCCGCCGCGAGACCCGCCGCGACGATGAAGATGCGGTTGCGGAGGATCTGCGCCTCCGCGAAGACACTGGTGCGGTCGATGAAGAGGATGCCGGCGAGGTCGTCGGGTGCGCGCGTCGAGGGGCCGCGCGGGCGCCAGTCGCGCACCGCGCGATCGCTGATGTTCGGCCAATCGCGCTCCCGGATCGCGCGCGCGTAGCGGTAGCGGATGCCGTCGCCGGCGGCGCTGCGCGAGAAGCGCTCGGCCGCCTGCGGATTCGACTCGAAGGTCGCGAAGGTCTCCTCGATGTAGTCGGCGTCGGCGCCGTCCGACACGCCCGCGAAGAGGATCTGGTCGGGGCGGATGACGCGGATCGGAACCTCGGCGCCCTCGCTGCGTCCGATGGCGATGCCGTTCTGGAACCAGGCGTCCGCGAGCTGGCGCGAGACCTCGAGCTGGCTGTCGGAGACGATCGCGCTCGTCCGCAGCCACGGGACGCTCAGCGCCGACGCGAGGAGTCCGAAGACGGCGACGCCGAAGAGGATCTGGCACTTGTTGGCAAGCGAGATACCCTGCGCCATGGCCGCGATTCTACGATGCGGCCGCGCGCGCGATTCCCGCGCGTTTCACAGGGCAAAGCGAGGTACCCGTGTTCCGACCCGGCACAGACGAGACCAACGTGCAGTACGAGGACGTGCTGTGCAACTTCTGCCGCCGGCCGTGGGATCCGGACGATCCGTCGCGACCCCTGATCGAGGGGCACCACGGGAGCCACCTGTGCGGGGAATGCCTTTCGCTCGCGTATCAGGCGATCGTGCACGAAGGCCGGAACGAGCGCGTTCCGGGGCTCGCGTGCACGATGTGCCTCGAGGAGCGTGACGACGAGGCGTGGCGAAGCCCGGAGTTCCCGGAGGCGGTCGTCTGCCGACGCTGCGTGAAGCAGTCGGCGACGGCGCTCGAGAAGGACAAGGACTACGCGTGGAGGCGGCCGGCGGGCTGAGCGCGTGGCCGATCGCCCGGGCGGGTGGGCGCGGGGTGCGGGGCGCGGTCCCCCGCCCCTCCCCGACGGTGCCTGGCACGTGCCAACCGGTACCCGGCAGTGCACGGCACGTGCCAGGCACCGTCGGATCCAGATCGTAAATGTCTTCTCGAAATGGACTTGTGATGGGCTCGGGATGGTGCCTGGCACGTGCCGCTCGGTACCCGGCACTGCATGGCACGTGCCAGGCACCGTCGGGGAGGTCGTGGGGACGTCCTGCGCCGCCGGTCAGCGGCGCACGAGCGTCATCGCGTGGAACGGCCGGCCTTCCCGGCGGAACTTCCGCTCGAAGTTCGTGCCGACCACCTCGCCCTCGCCCGCGCTCGCCGGTCGCTCGAACTCGCGGCGATCGAACAGGTCGGTCGCGCGTTCGGCATGCTCGACGTCCCACAGCCACAGTTCGTCATGGTCGGTGACGATCCGCAGCTCGCCACCCGGCGCGAGGATCCGGTGGAACTCGCGCAGCGTGTGGTCCTGCACGACCCGGCGCTTGTGATGGCGCGTCTTCGGCCACGGGTCGCTGAAGTAGAGGTGGATCACCGCAACGATCCCGTCCGGCACGCGCGTGCGGATGAATTCGGTCGCATCGCCGTGCAGCATGCGAACGTTCGGTAGGCCTCGGCGGCGAATGCGGTCGGCGCCGTACGCCCAGAACTCACCGGCCCATTCGATGCCGAGGAAGTTCGTCTCAGGCTCGAGTTCGGCCTGCTGAAGCAGGAACGTGCCCTTTCCGGAGCCGATCTCGATCTCGAATCGCCGCGCGGGCACGGGGAAGAGCGTGCGCGGATCGAATCCGAGCGCGCGTCTCGCCGCTTCGGTCGTCGGTGCGTCAGGGAGCTTCGGGAGGTCCGCCATGCCGAAGCCGACCGGCTGCGGCACCAGTTCGCGCCCGTGACCGAGGCCGAAGCTCATGGCTTCGCCTCGACGGGCGATGCGGGTGGAACGAAGCGGTACAACCGCTTCGGGAGCTGCGCGAGGAACTCGGCCGGAGGCGCGGACGCCGCGGCCGCAGCCGGCATGCGACCGACGGCTTCGACGAGCCATGCGGTCATCTCGGCGAGCGCGGATGCGTCGAAGGTGACGTCGATCGTGGCGTACTCGTCGGGCACGCCCGCCTTCGCGGGCTGGAAGAGGTGGTTCAGCCCTTCGTAACGCCGCGTAAGGATCGGCACGCCCGACTTCGCGAGTCCGTCGAGCACCGCGAGATTCGAGGCCGCGTCGACCTGCAGGTCCTTGGTGCCACACATCGCGAGCGAGGGCGCGCGCAGCGCCGACAGCGCGGGGCGCGGGTCGTAGCGAATCCACTCCGACATCCACGGCTCGACGACCTGCGCGAGCGCACCCGCGAAGGTCGCCCGAAGCGTCTCGTCGGGCGGAAGCGGCTGACCGCCGGCGGTGAGCTGCAGGCGCACGAGCTCCTCGACGAGGGGCTGCAGCTCCGTCGCCGGGGCGCGGCGACCGACGGCCGCCATCACCTTCGCGTGGGCTGCGAGGATGGGAGCGCTCGCGGCTTCGGGGAGTCCGGCCGCGTCGTAGAGCGCCTTCGACTGCCGCGTGAGAATCTCGCCGCCCGGAAGCGCGGGCGGCGCGAGCAGCACGGTGAACGCGACCGGATGCGGGTCGGCCGACTGCCAGGCCGCGACGAGCGGCGCGATCACCGCGCCCTCGCTGTGACCGATGATCCCGACGCGCGCCGGGTCGATCCCGGGCTGGGCACGCAGCCATTCGACGGCGAGATCGGCGTCGCTCGCGAGGTCGGCGGTCGCGGCGAGCGCGAAGACGCCGGTCGAGCCGCCGACGCCGCGATCGTCGTAGCGAAGCACGGCGAAACCCGCCCGCGCGAGCGCGTCGGCGATCACCGCGAACGGACGGTGCCCGAAGATCGACTCGTCGCGGTCCTGCGGACCCGAGCCCGAGACGAGCACGACCGCGGGGACCTTGCCGTCGCGGCCGAGCCGCGGGTCGGACGGCATCGAGAGCGTGCCCGCGAGCGCATGGCCGGCGGCGTGCGCGATGCGCACCTCGCGGTCCGCATACGGGAACGGAGGCACCGGGTCCTGCGGCCGCCGCGACCCGGCGAGGCGCGCGCCCGGCATCTCCGCGAAGACGATCGGGGCGTTGAACGAGCCCTGCGCGAAGGTGCCTGCGAGCGTCTTACCGTCTTCGCTCGGCGCGAGCAGCATGGTCACGGTCGGCTGCAGCGGCACGCCGACGACGAAGCCGTCGGTCGCGCGCGCGACGGTCGCGGGAAAGTTCCGGAGGCCCTGCAGCGCGACCTCGATCGCGCCGCACCAGCCGTTCGGGCCCTCGCCGATCGCAAGCTGGATGTCGAGCGCCTGACCGCCGACCTCGAGGCGCCCGCCGTAGGTCCGCGCGGTTGCGACCTCGCTCACGAGATCCACGCGCTGCATGGTCCAGCGCTGGGCCGGCGGCACCAGGTTGCCGGAGTCGTCTAGGAAATGGAAGCTTCCGGAGATCTCCTTGCCGGCAGTCGCGGGAAAGCCCTCGAAACGCGCGCGCCGGCCACCGGCATCGAGCGTGAACGAGAGCGTCGCGTCGTTCGCGAGGACGTTCATCGCCGGCTTGGCGATCGCGCCGGCACGCACGGAGGTCACCTCGACGACGGGCGCGCCCGCGCCGGGCTTCACGACGATGTGCACGGGCAGACCGGGCTGCCCGGTGACGGGCGATGCGATCTCGCCGGTCCACGCGCCCCGCCACCACGCGTCGTCGACGGGACCGGCGGCGGCGGCGCGGGCGAACAGCATCAGCGCGACTGCGGATGCGAGGACGGCGAAGGCCGAGGCGGCGTACAGCCGGCGGCGGTTGGCGTGTTGCATGCGGGGCTCCTCGGCGCCGTGCGGCGGGCCGCCGGCTCACTCGGGTTCGTAGGCGAGCGTCTGCGCGATGCGGTTCTCAGGCGTGCAGATCACGACCTTCGGCCGATGCGAGAGCATCTCTTCGGTCGCGAGATGGCAGAACGACATGATGAGCACGCGATGACCGACGCCGGTCAGGCGCGCGGCCGCTCCGTTCACGCCGATCACGCCGCTGCCTCGCTCGCCGCGGAAGACGTACGTCTCGAAGCGGTTCATGCTGTCGACGTCGGCGACGAGCACCTTCTCGTTCACCCGCATGCCGACGCTATCGAGGAGGTCCGGATCGATCGTGATCGATCCCATGTAGTCGGGGTTGCAGTGCGTCACCGTCGCGCGGTGGATCTTCGCGAACAGCGCCTCGCGGAGCATGTCAGCGCCCCGCCTTCCCGGCCCGCATCGCCTCGATCTCGGCCTCGGAGCGGCGCCAGTCGACGCGCTTCCCGTCGGCATGGAGGAGCTCGAGGTCGTAGTAGAGCCGCTGGTCGGGCTCGAAGAGGTGCGCGACGATCTCGACGAAATCGACGACGATCCAGGTCGAGCCCTCGTCGGCGCTCGTGCGGTAGGGATGCTGCCCGCGCGCCTTGCCGAGATCCTCGATCTCCTGCGCGGCCGCGCGCATCTGCCGCTGGCTGGTGCCCGAGGCGATCAAGACGTAGTCGCAGACCTGGCTGCGGCCGCGGACGTCGAGCAGCAGCACATCGCTGCACTTCGAGTCGGCGAGCGTGCGGGCGATGCCGATCGCGAACTCGCGCGTCGACTCGGGATCGGATGTGGTGCGTGAGCGCATGAGAAGTGGTGAGCCGCGGACCCGCCTCAGGCGGAGCCGCGGCCGGGGATCTCGACTGAAGCCTGCGTCAGAAGCCGCCGCCGCGCGGACCGCGGGGACCCTTCGACTCGGTCTTGCGCGCGCCGCCGCGGGCGCCCTGACGCTCGGAGCCCGGACGCGCCGGACGCGTCTCGAAGCGACGGGCGTCGCGACGCTTGCGCTCGGACGGCTTCTCGTAGTTCTGGCGCTTCTTGACGTCCTTCGTCAGCCCTTCCTTCTCACAGAGCTTCTTGAAGCGTCGGAGCATCTGCTCGACGGACTCGCCACTACGCGCCTTGATGCGGATCGCCATTGAAATCAGTGTCCTTCCGGGGGTTCCTAAACCGAGTCGCGCATTTCACCCGATCGGCCGCGCCGGGTCAAGAACGCGCCCCGCATGCGGGAATCTGGGCGGTCTCTTTCGGCGGAACCGCGCGGCGCCGGGGCGTTCCGCGGGCCCGGCCGTGTCGCGGCGCCCTATCCTGCCCGTCGGATGCCGCTCGTTATCGACACCTACAACGTGACGGAGACGACCGGCGTGCTGCCGCCCGAGCTCGCCGGGCTCGATCCGGAGGGGCTCGCGCGGCTGATCGCGTCGAGCCGCTTCGCGAACGAGCGCGTCTGGCTTGTCTGCGACGGACGGCCGCGCTCGGCGGCGCGGATCGGCCGGATCGTCGTCGAGGGGAGCGGACCGGGGAAGACGGCGGACGAGCGCATCGCGGGGATTCTCGCGGCCGACTCGGCGCCGCGGCGGATGACGGTCGTCTCGAGCGATCGCGCGGTCGTGCGCAACGCGAAGGCACGGGGCGCGACGGTCCACTCGAGCGCGGAGTTCCTCGGATTCCTCGTCGACGACTGGCGAAAGCGGCGGCCGCGCCGCGCGGCGCCGCCCGATCCGCGGCGAAGCGTGCCGCTTTCCGATGCGGAGACGGCGGCCTGGCTGCGGCTCTTCGCGGTTCCGGAGCAGCTGCTCGCGGTCGATGCCGCGCCCGCGCTTCCGACGAAGCCGAAGTCGCAGCGAGGAGCGACGGACGCACCGCCCGAGGCGAAGCCGTCCGCCGCACCGGCGCCGACCGGCGACGCCGTGCTCGAGCGCTTCCTCGAGCGCACGCGCGGGCTCGCCGACCCGCTCTCGATCTTCGACTCGACCGCGGGAGACGACCTCCTCGCCGAGCTCGCGGCCCTCGACGCCGCGACGATGGACGAACTGATGCGTCGCTACGAGCCTTCGGAGACGAAGGACGGCGAGCGAATCGGCGGGAAGCGGCGTGCGAAGCGCCGTCCGCGCAAGTAGGACGAGCCCCTGCGGAACTGCGAGAATCCCCTCATGAGCACCGGCCACGGCCCGACTCCCTCGATCGACTTCGACCACCCGCCCGCGGATCCCGTGCCCGTGTTCGAACAGTGGTTCGCCGAGGCGCAGGGCCTGCCGACGCCGAATCCGAACGCGATGACGCTCGCGACGGTCGACGCCGACGGCGCGCCGAGCGCGCGGATCGTGCTCCTGCGCGGATTCTCGCGCGAGGGCGCGCGGTTCTTCACCAACCGCCGCAGCCGCAAGGGACAGGCGCTCGCCGCCAACGCGCGCGCGGCGCTGCTCTTCCACTGGGATCTGCTCGACCGCCAGGTGCGCATCGAGGGAGCCGTGTCGCTCGCGGGCGAAGCCGAGAGCGACGAATACTTCGCGCAGCGCCCGGTCGACAGCCGCGTGAACGCGTGGGCGAGCGACCAGAGCGAGCCGGTCGCAAGCCGCGCCGAGCTCGAGCGCCGCGCCGAGGAGGCGACGCGGCGCTTCGCCGGAAGCGACGTCCCGCGCCCGCCGCACTGGGGCGGCTACCGCGTCAGCCTCGACCGGATCGAGTTCTGGCAAGGCGACAAGTACCGCCTGCACGACCGGATCGTGTACACGCGCCGTCCCGATGGCTCGTACGCGGTGTCGCGGGTTTGTCCGTGAGTGAGGCGGGGTGCGCGTGAACGCGCGCGTCGATCACTCCCGACCGTCACCGCCCCAGCCCGAGAGCACGCGCACCAGGTCGACGGCGTCGACTCGGCCGTCGAGATTGGTGTCGGCGAAGTTGTCCTGCTTCAGGTCGCCCCAGGCGGCGAGGACCGCGGCCACGTCTGCATCGTTCACGACGTCATCCGCGTTGATGTCGAGCGGGAGCGGTACGAAGGTGAGCCGCTTCCATGGGTTCCACTCCATCGCGGACAACAGGACCTGAAGCTGTCCCGGCTCGTATGTCGTATCGGCGCAAGGCGTGCCGGGGCACGTGCCGTCCGTCTCAACTTCGACGAACGTTCGACGGAGGAATCGGACCGTCGCAGAAGCCTGCCCTCCGCCGCCCGCCTGGCCCTGTCTCTCGTTCCCATCCATAAAGAGCTCATCATGGCCGTTCCACGAACAGCCGGCACTACCGCAGCCCCAGTTACCCGGGCAGGCCTCGGGCGGTGCACCGAATAAGTTGCACCCGACACCGCCTGCGGCGAGACCGGACTCCGAAGTGAGCGACTGCGAACATTGGGAACCGGTCGACACTGCACTGTCGAAATCACAACTACCGTTGGGGCCAGGAATCAGATATCCCACCTGCGCCGTGGCCTCCATGTGCGTCACCAGCACAAACTGGCTCGCATGGCAAACGGATCCGACACCACCTACGAGTGCCACTCCAAGCGAAATCGCGAACTTCATTCCGAGCTCCTTGAAAAGTCCAAACCGGATCCACTCAACTGACGGCGGCGATCGGCTGGTCCGGTACGAACCGCCCTCGACCACGCGCCGAGAAACTCACTCCCGACCGTCGCCGCCCCAGCCCGAGAGCACGCGCACGAGGTCGACGGCGTCGACTCGGCCGTCGAGGTTGGTGTCGGCGAAGTTGTCCTGCTTCAGGTCGCCCCAGGCGGCGAGGACCGCGGCGACGTCGGAGGCGTTGACCGTGCCGTCTTCGTTCACATCGAGGGCGAGAGGAATAAACCTGTGGTCCCGCCACGCCCCGCCTTCATGGCTTGTGATCGAGTCGCCGACTCCACCGGGGCCGATCCGACTCCAACCGTCCGTCGATTGGCAGTCATAGGGCGCCCCCCAGCCTGCAACGCAGTAGAGGCAAGGCCGAAGTACTCGCACGCCGCATGACGCACTTCCGCCAGCCCCAGACATGGCTGACGACTCGTACCCACCCAAGGAAAACGTGTACACACCCTGTTCGAGTCCGAGTCCGCAGCCCACCGACGCACTCCCGGCATTCCAACCATCGCAGTTGCCCGCTGGCGCGAAGACACTGCAATTGAAGCCGCCGGAGGAAAGGCCGTGCTCAGACGAGTAGGAGTTGCTACAGGTGGACGTTTCTACCTGGCACGGATACTGGCATCCCCAGGTGGTTGAGCCGCAATCACCGCAATTCGAGCCCGCTGGCGGCATGCAGCCCGGAGCAGACGCCCAGACCTGCGCGCTCGTCAGACGGACGAAGCCGTCTCCCTTCGCCTCGGTCACAACCCCTACCGACACCAGCGCAGCCACCGCGACTCGATTCCACATTCGATGCTCCTTCGATGCCCGCGGTGCGACGACAGCGCCGCGCGGGTCCGGTCCGATCAACCTTCAACCCGTCGAAACTCTACTGCATGTTCGCTGTGGATCGCACCGAAATCGGCCGAATCTCAGCGATTCGCTCCGCGCCACACATCGAACCGCACCGTCGTTCCCTCGATCGACCAGTCGGGCGCGGCAAGTTCGGGCGCGTCGTCGCCGCGCTTCAGCACCACCCGAACGCGCGCGCAACTCCTTGCAGCCGCAAGCAGTTCCGCGGCGTCGGGATCCGGCCCCACCGCCTCGCGCAGCGCGACCATCTCCTTGCGCGGCAGCGCCGAGCGCTTCCGCTTCGGCGGGAACATCGGATCGATGACCACCGCGTCGGGCGCCTCAGGCGTGCCCGCGCGCTCCGCGAGCCACGCGCGCGCGTCGGCGTGGACGAGCCGCAGTCTTCCGCCGACGAGTTCCGCGAGTCGCGGGTCGCGCAGCGCCCGCGCGAGCCCGTCGGCGGCCACCGCGTGCACCTCGGGCGAGCGCTCGATCGCCGTCACCTCGAATCCGGCCGCCGCAAGCAGGAACGCGTCGCCGAGCAGCCCCGCCGTCGCGTCGACCACCGTGCGCGCGTCACCGACCGCGCGCGCGATCGGCATGCCGCGCGCCTCGGCCGCGCCGCCGCGCAGCGAGATCGCTGCGAGATCGCAGCGGACACCCCTGCCCTCGCGCTCACTTTCCCGCCGCAGCTCGACGAACGACTCGGGATCGCCCTCCGCGCCGACACGCGCGGCGATCCAGCGCCCGTCCGCGGCCGGGTCGCGCGCGGAACTCACGCCTTCGCGAGCCCGTGCTCGAGGTCCTTCCACAGGTCCTCGACATGCTCGACGCCGACCGAGAGCCGCACGAGCGAGTCGCTGATCCCGAGCTCGGCGCGCATCGCCTCGGGCACGCTCGCGTGGGTCATGATCGCCGGATGCTCGATCAGGCTCTCGACGCCGCCGAGGCTCTCGGCGAGGGCGAAGAGGTGCACGTTCTCGAGGAAGCGGCGACTCTCGGCGATGCCGCCCTTCAGGAAGATCGTGATCATGCCGCCGAACGCGGGGCGCCCGTCGAAGCGCATCTGCTTCGCCGCGAGCGCGTGCTGCGGATGGCTCGCGAGGCCGGGATAGACGACCTTCGCGACCTTCGCGTGCGACTCGAGCCGCCGCGCGACCTCCATCGCGCTCGCGCAGTGCCGCTCCATGCGCACGTGCAGCGTCTTCAGGCCGCGCAGGCCGAGGTACGCGTCGAACGGCCCCATCACGCTGCCGATCGCGTTCTGCATGAAGCGCAGCTTCTCCGCGATCTCGCGCGAGCCGGTGACGAGCGCGCCGCCGACCGTATCCGAGTGCCCGCCGACATACTTCGTCGTCGAGTGCATGACGATGTCGGCGCCGAGCTCGATCGGCCGCGTCAGCATCGGGGTCGCGAAGGTGTTGTCGACCACCGAGATCGCGCCGGCCCGCCGCGCCATCGCGCACACCGCCGCGACGTCGACGAGCTTGAGCGTCGGGTTGGTCGGCGTCTCGAGCCAGACCATCCTCGGCTTGTGATCGCGGATCGCGGCCTCGGCCTTCGCGGAATCGCTCAGGTCGACGTGCACGACCTTGTAGCCCGCGCTGCGCCTGCGCACGCGGTTCAGGAGGCGATTCGTGCCGCCGTACACGTCGTCCATGCAGACGATCGTGTCGCCCGCGTCCATCAGCTCGAGCGCGGTCGCGATCGCCGCGAGGCCCGACGCGAAGGCGAATCCGCCGCAGGTGCGCTCGTCGGCCTCGGAGAGCCCGGACCGCTCGAGCGTCGCGATGCAGCGCTCGAACGCGAAGCGGGTCTCGTTGTGGCTGCGCGAGTACTCGAAGCCCTTGTGGACGCCGGGCGATTCCTGGACGAAGGTCGAGCTCGTGTAGATCGGCGGCATGACCGCGCCCGTCGTCGGGTCGCAGTGCTGTCCGCCGTGGATGCAGTCGGTCGCGAGATGCGCGGTGTGGCCGTGGTTCGACATGTCAGAGCTGCTTCCGCAGGTAGTTGATGAGGTCGATCTTGGTGATGAGTCCGTAGAAGTGCTTCTCGTCGGCGACGACGGCGACGCGGTCGGCGCGGAAGATCGGCACGAGGTCGTTCACGCTCGCGGTCGGGCGCACGGTCTCGACGCGGCTCGTCATGAAGTCGCGGATCGGCTTCGCCGCGCAGTCGCGGTCGCGGACGAGCGCCACGAGCACGTCGGTCTCGTCGAGGATGCCGACCACGCGGTCCTTCTCGTCGACGACCGCCATCTGCGAAATCGAGAACATGCGCATGCGCTTGATCGCCTGCGCGACCGGGACGTCGGGCGTGAGGCAGTAGTCCTCGCGCTCGAGGTGCCGCCGCGCGATCAGGTCGCGGATATCGCCGTAGGTCGGCCGCTCGATGAAGCCGTTGTCGACCATCCAGAAGTCGTTGAACATCTTGGACAGGTACTTGGCGCCGTTGTCGCAGACGAGCGTGACCACCCGCTTCGGCACCGTCTGCTCGCGGCAGTAGCGCAGCGCGGCGGCGAAGAGCGTGCCGACCGACGAGCCTGCGAGCACGCCCTCCTTCCGGAGGAGCTCGCGCGCGGTGTGGAACGCCTCGGCGTCGGAGATGGCGTAGGCCTTCTTCACGAGCTCGAGGTGGCAGATCGAGGGCACGAAGTCCTCGCCGATCCCCTCGACGAGCCACGAGCCGGGCTCGACCTTGCGGCCTTCGTTGACGAGCGGCGTGAGGATCGAGCCGACCGGATCGGCGAGGATCATCTCGCACGCCGGATTGCGCTCCTTCAGGTACTTGCCGACGCCGGAGACCGTGCCGCCCGATCCGACGCCGGCGACGAATGCGTCGATCTTCCCGTCCATCTGCTCCCAGATCTCGGGACCGGTCGTCTCGTAGTGCGCGCGCGGGTTCGCCTCGTTGGCGAACTGGTTCACGTAGAACGCATCGGGATCCTCGCGCGCGATGCGAGCGGCGACGTCCTGGTAGTACTCGGGATGGCCCTTCTGCACATCGGAGCGGGTGAGGATCACCTCGGCGCCCATCGCGCGCAGGTGCGAGATCTTCTCGTCGCTCATCTTGTCGGGCACGACGACCGTCAGGCGGTAGCCCTTCTGACCGGCGACGAGCGCGAGCGCGAGGCCGGTGTTGCCGGCGGTCGCCTCGACGATGCGGCCGCCCCTCTTCAGCTTCCCGGACTTCTCCGCGTCGTCGACCATGGTCACCGCGATGCGGTCCTTGATCGAGTTGCCCGGGTTCATCGACTCCATCTTGAGGAAGAGCCGGCAGGGACCGGTGTCGATGCGCGTGACCTCCAGCATCGGCGTGTTGCCGATCATCTCGAGGACGTTGTGGAAGACGGGTGCCGTCGGACGCGCGCTTGACATGCGGCGGAGTGTAACGGCTGCCGCGAAGGCCCCGCGCCGCCCGGGCGCTGCCCTCAGGGCCGCTCGCGCCAGGCGCCGTCGCGCCACCACGCGCGCGCCGGATCGACGCCCCAGGTCGAGAGCGAATCGGCGAGATCGATCTCGGGCAGCGGGTCGTCGCCGTGGAGGAGAAGATCGAGCGACGCGCTGCGCAGTTCGCCGCGCCGCAGCGCGAGCTCGACGGCGTGCTGCCGCGCGACGGCGGTCGGATCGGACGGTAGCTGCGCGGATCCGCGCATCGCGCGGCACTCGGCGCGGAAGGCCTCGGCGCCGCCGGCGAGGGCGGGGCCGACCGCCTCGAGCAGGAGGTCGGCGTCGGCCTGGCGAAGCGCAGAGAGCGCGCGGCGCCCCTCGCCGAGGCGATGCAGGCTGAAGGCGCGGGCGAGCGCGTCGAGCTGCTGCGGATCGCGCTCGCGCACGCGCTCGGCGACGCCCGCGGCTTCGCCGCGCGCGAGCGCCGAGCCGCCGACGAGTTCCGCAGCGGCGAGCGTGCGCGCGCGCTCGGCGTCGGTCTCGGCGAGCGATGCGAGCGCGAGCATCGCACTGCGGCCGAGGCGACGCGCGTCGAGCGCACCGGCGAGGCCGAAGAGCCGCCGCGCGAGCGCGCGCTCTTCGGGCGAGTTCGCGAGGTCGGCGACCTCCTCGGCGAGCTCGAGATAGTCGAGCGGCCGCACCGGATCGAGCTTCGAGAGCCGCGACGACCAGCGCGCGGCGGCGTCCTGCGCGGGCGCGGAGCCGGCGAGCGGCGCGAAGGACGCGAGGAGCGCGAGGCAGAGCGCAGCAAGCGGCGCGAGACGGTTCATGCATCCCTCCTCGTCGGCGCGGGCGCGAGGCCCCTTCCGAGCACCTCGAGCAGCGCGCGCAGGTCGACGCAGGCCTGTCCGCTCGCGCTCGACGCGGCGGAACGCAGCCGGCGGTTCGCGGCGAGCGCCTCCTCGAGCGACGAGCGCAGCGCGGGCTGACGCGCGACGACGAGCGCCGCCGCGTGGTCGACGAGCGCAGGCGTTTCGGCGGCGATGCGCTGGGTGGCGCTGCGCGCGAGCGTCCGGCGCACGCCGCGCATGCGCTCGATCTCGTCGGGCGGCGCAGGGAAGGTCGCCGCGAGGAAGCGGCGCGCCGACTCGGCGGCCATCGCGTCGACGGCGCCCGCGAGCGCATCGGCGGCGGCCGACGCGGGCACGAGGTTCGCGTTCTCGGGAATCGATGCAAGTGCGTCACTCGAGCCGTACGCCCGCGCGAGCCGCCCCGCTCCGCGCACGATCTCGGCGCACGCCTCGTCGAGCATGTGCTCGGGACGGTCCTCGAGCACCATCAATCGCTCGATGAGCCGCTGCCGCGCCTCGCCCTGCCAGCGTTGGCCGCCGAGCCGCGCGCCGACCATCACCGAGAGGAACTCGGCCGAATCCGAGCGCGTCGAGCCTTCGCCGAGCGCGTCGATGAGCGCTGCGAGCACCTGCGGGCCACTCGCGTAGCGATCGACGAGCACGGTTGTGATCGCGGCGCGGACCTCGGGATCGGTCGTCCGCAGCGCGGCGCGCGCGGCGGCGGCCGCGTCGGCCGGCCCGAGATCGCCGGATGCGGGCCGCTGCCCGAGGCTGCGCGCGAGCTCGATGCGCCGCGCGCGGTCGCCCGCACGCGTCCACTCGCCGGCCCACTCGCCATCGACGACGCCCGACGCAGGCAGTCCCGCGCGTTCTCCGGTCGGCGACGCGATCCACTCGTCCAACGATCGCCGCATGAGCGCCGCGGCCTCCGCGACCGCGCCCTGCGCGGCGCCTTCGTCGCCACGCTCGAACTCGCGCGCGGCGCGGGCGAGCGCGAGCATCGCCGCGATGTTCCGCGCCCGGAGCGCCGGATCGCGATCGTCGAGCGCGCGCACCGCATCGACGGCCTTGCGCCACGCGTCGAGCGCGGCCGCTTCGACGAGCACGGCCTCGCCTGCGCCGGTGCGCGTCGCTTCCGGGAAGGCGGCGAGCATCCGCTCGGCGAGCGCGGCGCGCGCGTCGGCCGTCGCGTTCGTCGCGGCGATCAGATCGGGTCCGAACCAGGGAATGCCGAGATCGGCGTCGAGAAGGCTCGTGAACACCCAGATCCGCGACGGCGGGATCTTCGCGTCGAGCATCCACGACGCGAGCGCGTCGCGCGTGCGGTCGCTTTCGCGCGAACGCCCGGAGAAGTCGGTCGATCGGATCGCGAAGGCGAGGAAGTCGACGAGCGGCCCGGGCACATCGATGGCGCCGGCGGCGCGCAGCGATGCGTCCATCGCGGCGATCCACGCGGGTAGCCGCGCTCCGGCCTCGCGCTCCGCCGCGACCACGGCCTCGATCCAGCGCGACGCGTCCTCCGAGCCGAGCGCGCCGAGGCCGAGCCCCTCGCAGAGACGCACCGCTTCCGCCGAGAGCGAGGCGAGCGCGGCCGCAGCGAACGGGTCGCCGGCATCGGTGCGCGGAATCGGGATCGCGCGAAGGCGCATCTCCTGTCGCGCGGCGGCCGCCACTTCGGAAGGAAGCGCGCGATCGGTCGCGAGGAGCGCGAGCGCGCCCGCACCGAACGCGTTCGCCCACGCGGACTGCCAGCCGAACCGGCCCTGCGATCGCGGCGCGACGCCGCCGTCGGCCGCGGGGTCGCCGGGCATCGACTGCATCAGCCGCACGAGCGATTCGTCGCCGCGCGTCGCGGCCGCCACATCGCGCAGCGCGCGCAGCGCGGGATCGCGCGCGTCGCCGAGCGCCGGCCAGCACGCGGCGAGCCCGCGCAGCGACGACGTGAGTTCCGCGAGGTTCTGCCCTTCGAGGCGACCGCGATTCGTGCGAAGTCCGCGCGCGATCGTCTCGACGGAGCCGATCGCTTCGGCCGACCGCGCTGCGGCGGCGCGCACCTCGGCGGTGGTCGCCGACGGCACGAAGCCCGGCGGCCGCGGGAACTTCGCGGGCGCCGCAAGGACCGGCGGCGGCGCGATCACCTCGCCGTTCGCGCCGGTCGCGGCGGGGCCGGACGGGGCGGCCTCGGGTGGCGGCGCCGGCGGAAGCTGCGGGAGCTCGCGCGCGATCGCCTCGCCCGCCCCGGGGTCGCCGCGGTCGGAACCGAAGTAGAGCCACGCGAGGCCGCCGATCCACGATGCCGCGAAGAGCGCGAAGACCGCGATCAGGCGTGCGCGCGAACCGAGGCTCTCGCTCTGGATCTCGTCGCGGAGCACCTCCTCGATGCGGCCGAAGAGCTGCTCGACGCGGCCTTCCGCGGCGTCGATCCGCCCGAGCCGCTGCGGCGAGTGCCATGCGGCGCGCGCCTCGCGCCCGACTTCGCCGAGCGCGCCGCGCAGTCCGTCGCCTTCGGAGAGGAAGCGCGCCAGGCCGTCGACCACGCGGCCGAGGTCGTCGACCGAGATGCCGTGCTCGGCGGCGATCGCCGCGAGCCGCTTCGCGCTGCGCGCGTTCCAGCCGCCCGACACGACGAGCACCGCGAGCGCGATGCGGTCGAACTCGGTGAGATCGTCGGCCCCGATGCCGGCGCCCGGAAGCGACACCGCGACGGGCGCCACGACCTGCCTTCGCTCCGCCTCGCGCTCCTGCACGCGCGCGAGCCGCGCGGCGGCGCGGCGCGCGGCCGTCGGATGGAGCGGGCCGCGCCCGGCGAGCGCGAGCTCCGCCTGCAGCCGGTCCGCGGCCGCCTCGATCGAGACAAGCAGCGCGTGCGCCTCGTGCGACCGACCCGCCGGATGCCGCGCGACCTGCTGCACGCGGGCTTCAAGCGCCGCCTCGATCTGTCCGCTGCGAAGGTCGCCTTCGGCAGGGAGCGCGAGCAGCCGACGGTCGTCGACCGGGCCGGTCAGGCCGAGGATCGTGCGTTCGGGCAGCAGGCTCACGGCGCACCTCCCCCGTCGCCGTCGCCGGCAACGAGTTCCTTCTCGATCTCGAGGAAACGCGCGCGGTAGGGCTCGGGTCCGAGCTCCGGGTAGAGCGCGCGGTACTGCGCGAACACCGCGCGCGCGCGCGCCCGGTCGAGCCGTGCGAGCACGCGCAGCTGCTCGACTTTCGCCTCGAACCACGGCGTCGTGCGCGGCGCGAGTCCGCTCGCGAGGGCGCGCAGGCTGTCGGCCGCGCGATCGAGGTCGCCCGCGGCCTCGGCGCAGGTCGCCGCATGGGCGAGAAGCGTCGCGTCGCGCGGCGACTCGCGCAGGAGAAGGTCCGCGACCGCCAGTCCGCGACGGCCCGACTCGATCGCCGGCGCCGCCTTCAGCTGCTCGACGCGCGCATCGAGCGCGACGCGCGCGAACTGCGCGACCGAGCGCTCGGCGAGCGCCTTCTCGAGCGATCCCGCCTTCGCCGCCTCGCGCTCGAGGAGCGCGTCGCCCGCGCGCACCGCGGTCGCGACGAATCCGGCGCGCGCGGGCGAATCGGGTTCGCTCGCACGGCGGCGGCTCTCCGCGCCGCGGATCGCGAGGCGCAGCGCCGCATCGGCCCAGAGCGCGGTCGCCTCGGGCTTCTCGAAGGGCGCGAGCGCGATCTCGGCGTCGGCCCAGCGGTCGGTGATCATCGCGAGCTGCAGCCGTCGGTAGGCGAGCTCCTCGTCCGCCTCGGCGAGGTCGAAGGTGCCAGCACCGCCCGCCGTCTCGAGCGCGACGAGCAGCCGCTCGGCGACCTTCGCGTCGCGGATCTCGTTCGCGAGCGCGACCTCGAGCGCCTGCCGCGCGATCGCGGCGCTTCCGGCGGGGAGTCCGTCCTTCGCGTCCGGCGGCAGCTGCGCGAGCACCTCGAGATAGCGCCGGCCGGTCTCGGTGCGCGGATCGCGTCCGGCGCGGAAGATCCGGTAGAGCGCCGACGCCGCCTGCTGGCGCGAGGCGAGCCACTCGGGCGCGTCGGGCGCGACCTTGAGGAGTTCGTCGACATCGGCGAGCGTGGGCTCGGCCGTCGCCGCGATGCGGCGGACGAGGAGCTCGGGCACATGCGCGCTTCCCGGGAAACGCTTGAGGAACGCGTCGATGCGCGCGATGACGGCGGCGTCGAGCTCCGCGCGGCGGTCGACATCGCGCTCGCGACCGCGCGCCTCGTCGGCCGCGGCGATCGCAAGTCGCGCGGCATCCTCCGCACGCGCACCGAGGCTCGCGGCCGCGACTTCGTCGAACTCGGCCGCGGCCGCGCCGAACTCGCCGGCGCCGCGCAGGCTCCACGCGCGCATGAGCCGGCAGGCCGCGGCTGCATCCGCGAAGGACGCGGCGTCGGCCGCGGCGAGCGCTTCCGCGAGCGCCGCAGCCGCCTCGGCCGCGCGCGCGCGCGTCGGTTCCGACGGCAGACCGTCGGCCGGCGCGTCGGTCTTCGTCGCCTCGAGCGCCTCCTCGTAGAGGCGCACGCCCTTCACGTAGCGCGGCAGGAATCCGTCGCGATCGCTGCCGAGGATCGAGTCGCCGTAGCGGGTCGCGAGCTCGCGCACCGCGCGCAGTTCCCGCGCCGCCGCGAGCTGCGCGACGCCCTCGCGCACGAGCCTCGCGGCCTCGGGATCCTCGCCGCCTTCCTCGACGCCGCGCGCGACCGCGACGCGCGCCCAACCCGCGACGTCGGGCCTTCCCTCGAGTCCGCGCAGCGCGGCGCGCGCCTGCGCGAACGCGCGCGCCTCGGTCGCAGCGACGAGCCGCCATCCGGGCGCGGCGTCGCGCACGGCCGGATTCGTCGACTCCGCGTCGAGGAGCTCGAGCCAGCGCATCGCCTCGGAGAAGCCGTTGCTGCGGGCGCGGGCGAGGCCGAGCCCGAGGATCGCGCTCGCGAAGGCCTCGTCGCCGCGGAGATCCTGCGAGACGTCCTCGGGCGCGAGGCGGCCCTCGCGACCGCCGAGGATCGCGGTGAAGACGCGCGCGGCGTCCTCGCTCTCGCTCGGCTGCCGGGTGAGGAATCCGCGGTAGACCGAGCACCAGGCGGCGATGAAGCGCGCCTGTCCGGCGAGCCCGCGCTCGCGCGCGGCGTCCTCGGCGAGCAGGTCGCGGCCGAGTCCGGACTCGGAGTCCGCGCGCCGGTCGAAGTCGATCGCGCGCTTGTCGGCGCGTTCGGCGAGCTTCATCAGCGCCTCGCGCTGCGCGCCGAGCGACTCGATCGCGGGCGCCGTGTCGAGCTTCGTTCCCGCGCGCACCTGCTCGGCGATGCGGGCCGCGTCGCGATAGCGCGTGCGCGCCGCCGCAAGCCGCAGCCGGTCGCCGCGCGCGGTGGCGAGGTCGGCGGCGACGCGGTCGGCGCGCGCGAGCAGCCGCGCCCGCTCGGCGGGATCGGTCGCGCCGTCGAGCATGCCGGCGAGGTGCTCGGCGAGTTCGTCGATGATGCGCGCGCGCTCGTCGCCGCTCGCGGACGCCGCGAGCTGCTCGAGCCGCGTCGCAGCGAGCGCGTCGAGCCCCTGCGACTCGAGGTACTCGAGCACATCGTCGCCGCGCGCGGGCGCGGAGAGGAACGCGAGCGCGAGCAAGGCCGCGCGCGCGGAACGCCGGACGAGGATGCGCTCATTTCGCGGGGACATAGGTCACGGCCTCGAATCCCGCGTCGCGGGCCACCTGGATCGCGGTGGCCGCCGCGTCGACGCGGACACCTGGATATACGCGGACGAAGAGGCCTCTCTCGCGCGAGAGCGGCTCGAGCGCGGACACGAGCTCCGCGCGCTCGACGAGCTGCCGCGAGCCGAGCACGAACACCGTGGCGTCGCCGTCGCGGCGCACCTCGAGCACCTGCGGCTCGAGGTCGTCCTTCGCGTCGGTGCCCTGCTCGACGCGCAGGTTCGGCGCGAGGCGGCCCTCGTCGATGCCGGCGCCCGTCGTCACGAGGAAGAAGGCGAGCAGCAGGAAGGTCGCGTCGATCATCGACGCGAGGTTGAGCGACGGTCCGCGGTCCTGCGACTTGCGGGCGAAGCGCATCAGCGCCCCCTTTCGGTGGCGAGGCGGACGGCCGAGAGCCCGCGCGAACCGAGCCGCGACAGCACCTCGTTGAGCCGCGCCGCATCGGCGCCGCGGTCGGCCCGCACGATCGGCCTCAGCGCGTCGCCGCCGCCCGCGCGGGCGATGGCCTCGTCGACGAGCGCGTCGAGCGCCTCGATCGCGACCTGCGCGCCGTCGACGACGATCGAGC